>Ga0334722_10005516_pt1 | contig 12746 bp, 14 predicted proteins | sample C3_bottom_MG_FD_207210 | JGI IMG/M metagenome (GOLD analysis project Ga0334722, IMG submission 207210) | Sediment microbial communities from Yellowstone Lake, YNP, Wyoming, USA - C3_bottom | ecosystem: Environmental > Aquatic > Freshwater > Lake > Sediment | place: USA: Wyoming | collected...
CTTCCATGGCGCGTGAAGCCACGCGTTGGTGTTCCACCAACGCGCCGAGTGAGAGCACACGAAGGTAGGCGAGATTGGCGCTGAGGTACACCAAGATGATGAGTAACGTTCCCCAGAGGAAGCTTCGTGGCAGCACTCGTCCCGGGTCCTTAACCTCGCCAGCCGCGTAGGAAAGGTGCTGCCAGCCGTGGTAGGCCCAAAGCACGCCGACCAGTGCCACACCGAACGAGCCCAAGGTGGTGTGGGGGGTGGGGAGGGGAAGAGACGAGCCAACCGTGGTGATTCCCGGCGAGAACAAAGCAAGGCCCACGATGATCGCCAGCCCGCCCAGCTTCGCGAACATGAAGATGGTTTGCACAGCTGCGCCTTTGCGCACGCCCAGGATGTTGACCACCGTGAGCACCGCGATGACCCCGGAAGCTACCAGTTTTTGATGGAAAGGAGCGAGGGGAAGGAAATTCCCGCTGTAAATGGCAAAGGCGACGGCCAGCGTGGCGACCCCGCCCGACTCCGCGACCAGCAGCATGGCCCACCCGTAGAGAAAGGCAATCAGTTTCCCATAGGCTTGGCGGAGATAAACGTAAATGCCGCCCGCTTCCGGGGTTGCCGCTCCGAGTTCGGCGAGCGAGAGCGCGCCTGCCAGCGACAGGACTCCTCCCACGACCCAGACCGATAACAAAGCGCCGGGCGAACCCACATGCAGGGCCACGTTGTGAGGCACCAGAAAGATGCCCGATCCGATGATCGTGCCCACCACAATCGCCGTTGACGCCAGCGAGCCAAGGGCGCGTGGAAGGGACGTCGGGGCTCGGGACTCGGAACTCGATGTTCGGGCCGCCGGATCGTGGGGAGTTGGCGCATTCATCATAAGCGAGTCGTAGTGGGGTCAAACGGCCACGCGAAATTCGAGAACCCAGTAACGGAAATAGAAATTCCGGGATTATTCAAGCCCTGACGCAGGCTGCAAAGGACTAGAGACCACGGATGGGCGCGGCCGCCAATCCAATTCCCAAACACAAATGCCAAACCACAGACTCCAGACTCCAGACCCTAACCCCGGGTCACAGCTTTCTTCCGGCACTCGGGTGTGGACGCATCCTCGACGGGGTAGTGGACGCCGTTGAACTCTCGCAGCACCAATCTTCCCTTGTAACCGGCGCGGGGATCGAACTCGTACCACGTTATCGAGCAGTTGCAGACGTCCTGCTCGGGATCGCGATCGATGGCAAGAAGTTCCTTTTCGGTCATGCGCTCGAGCAGCCGGCGGAAGGCCAGCACAATCACCGAGTGGCATACTACCAAGACCGACTGCCGCGCGCACTCGCGGACGAGCGTGCCGATGAAGCTGTGGACCCGCAGCGCTACGTCCGGGTAGCTCTCTCCTCCCGGCGGGCGGTAGTAGTACTTCCCGTCGCGTTCGCGACGGCGCTCTTCGTCGGGATATTTTTCGTGGATACCTTTCTTGGTCAGGCCGTCGAGAATTCCGAATTCCTTCTCACGAATGCGTTCTTCGATGGTGGTCTCGGCCGCTTGTTTGAAATGCTTCATCATCAACTGGGCAGTTTGAGCTGTGCGCAGGTAGGGCGAGACAAAGACGCGATCAAAACGGAATTTCTGGGACAAGAATTCTCCGGTTGCCTCCGCCTGCCGTACCCCGCAGGTGGTCAGCGCAACGTCCATGTCGCGGACGTCACCGCCATAATCCAGTCGGCCCGCCGCCTGCGCTGCCTGTTTGCCCACGTTGCGCTGCGATTCGCCGTGGCGAACGATGACCAGATGGTTCATCCACTTCTGTTCGGGTGAAGCCATCGATTCGGTCTCCTTGTCGCACCGAAAAATCCCTGGAACTTCTTTACGCGCCCTGGATGCGCCATTATACTGGGGGCCGCTTCGCGTGGACAGAGGAGTTTTGAGACCGGCGGAGGGCGTGCCGCATTGAAGAAATCCGAGATATCGTCTCTCCAATTCGTACCCAATCGCTTTCGTGGCCAGGTGGCTTTGGTGGTTGGCGGCGCGCAGGGCATCGGGAAGGCGATTGCCGCGCGCCTGGCGCGCGAAGGCGCCGAGCTTGTTATCGCCGACGTCGACCGGAAGATGATGGCCCGTACGGCGCGCGAAATTGCCGGAGCCGGTGGCCGTGTTCGCACCGGTTACTGCGACGTGGGGAAGCGCCGCCTTGTCAACAACATGGTGGGCCGCATCATCCGCTGGCACGGGTGCATTGACGTGATGGTGTATGTCGCCGGTGTCGTTCGCGGCCTGCCGTTCGCCACGACGGAAGAGAAGGATTGGGACTACGTCCTGGATGTGAACTTGAAGGGAGCGTTTCTGGTGGCCCGCGCGGTCGTACCCCACATGATCGAGCGCCGCCACGGCAAACTGGTGTTCATGGCTTCAACCAATAGTTGGGACGCAGAGGCGGAGCTCGCCGCCTACAATGCTTCCAAAGCGGGGATATTCCTTTTGGCCAAGACCCTGGCGCGCGAGCTCGGCCACCACGGCATCAACTCCAACGCGGTGGGGCCCGGGTTGATTCGCACCCGGCTCTCCGAGCCGTTCATAAAGGACCCGAAGTTTATCCAGAAATACGAGCACCTGATCCCGGTGGGAAGGATCGGTACGCCCGAGGATGTCGCGGGACCCGCAACCTTCCTGGCCTCCCGCGACGCGGACTACGTTAACGGCGTGCTGCTGTTTGTGGACGGCGGCCAACTTGCCTGACGGCCGATTAGGGCTGCGCTGAACGGGAAGAGGTGACCGTACCCCAAGGAGGAACATCGTGCTGGCTTACAGAAATTCTGAGGAATTATTCGAGTGGTGCAAAATCCCGCCCGAGGAACTGATTGATCACCCGGGGGCCAAGGTCAAACTGAAAATCGTCCCAGCTCCCAAGGATGTTTACAGAGCGTTCGCCGATACCTTAATCGAAGAAGTAAAACGCAATAATCAGGCCGGAAAGCCGACTCGCTGGATCCTGCCGTGCGGCCCACGGGGCGAGTATCCGCTGTTCATCGACCAGGTCAACCGGGAGCGAATTTCCCTTAAGAACGTCCACGTATTTCATATGGACGACCACCTTGACTGGCAGGGACGCCACCTGTCGCTCGACCATCCCTTCAGCTTGAAGGGTTGGATGCTGCGTCATTTCTACGGGCCGATTGACGCTTCGCTGAATGTGCCGGAGGAGCAACGGCACTTCCCACACGTCTCGCGAGTGGACGAGATGGCGGAGAAGATCGCGGCGGTGGGGGGGGTGGACACTGCCTACGGAGGGATTGGCTACCGCGGCCACATCGCCTATAACGAACCGCCGCGCTCGCCCTGGTATCGGGTGAGTGTTGACCAGTTCCGAAACTGTACGACACGGATTCTGCACCTGAATGAAGATACACTGATCGCGCTCAGCCACCGCGCGGCCGGCGGGTGCTCCGACATCGTGGCCCCGATGGCGATCACTCTCGGGATGAAGGAGCTGCTCGGGGCGAAGCGCATCCGGCTCTATAGCGAAACGGGGGCGTGGAAGCAAACGGTCATCCGCATTCTGCTCTTCGGCCACGTCAGTCCGGAAGTGCCGGTGACCTATTGCCAGGAGCATCCCGATTGCGAGGTTACGGTGGACGCGGCCACAGCGGCGTGCCCGCCGCTCGGAATCTAGTGACGATAAGGGGCGCACGTATGGAGAAAACCGGCGTGGTCGTGATCGGCAGTCACGTGCAAGGGCTGTTCATGCGCGTTGAACGGTTTCCCACCGCAGACGAGACGGTACTCGGCTGGGACTACCGCGAGGCCCTCGATGGGGGCAAGGGATCGCACCAGGCCATTGCCTGCGGGCGTCTGGGATTGCCCACGGCGTTTGTGGGCAGAGTGGGGAAGGACCGGCTGGGTGATCGCGGCGCGGAATGGATGGCGGACGCGGGCGTGGATCTCAGCTTCCTGAACCGCAGTGAGACCACGGCGACGGGCTGCGGGTTCGTCATGATCAACCGCCAGGGCGTTCCCGCCATCACCACGGCGATGGGAGCCAACGAAGAGTTTTCTCCCGGTGACGTGGACCGCGCCGAACCCGTTCTCGCGCATGCGCGCCTTGTGCTGGTGACGTTCGAGATTCCTGTGGCAACAGCGCTCCATGGAATCCGCCGCGCCAAGGAACTCGGGGCGTTCACGATTCTGACTCCGGGGCCGGCAGAACCCCTGGCCCGTGACGCTCTGAAAGGGCTCGATTTGCTGGCCCCCAATCGCACGGAAGCGGGAGTCCTCATGGGCCGTCCGCCAGATGAACGACTTCCGGCGGGGGATCTGGCGCGACTCCTGCAAGACTATTTTGGCGTTGCCAAAGTGGTGATCACTCTGGGGGGGGACGGCGCCCTGGTGGCGGACGGGCCCGAGCAGGTTTTGGTGCCGGCGTTCACAGTCGAGGTCGTGGACACGCCCGGGGCCGGCGACGCCTTCACCGCCGGGCTGGCGTTCGGGCTCGTGGCAGGGGCGCCGCTCGTGGAGGCCGCGCGCTTCGGTTGCCTGACGGCGGCCCGCGCTATCACGATTCGAGAAAGCGTTCCGGGCTTCGGAACCCTGCCGGAGGTTTTGGAGTTCGCGGCGGCGCACGGGTTTGAAGTGCCGCCGCACGTTAAGCAGGCTCGGCGAAAATCAGCGTAAACTCATCCAGGAGAATTCGTCTTATGGCTGTCATCATGCGATTTGTTCAGCGTTTCAAAGCCGACAAGCGAAAGGAATTCATGGAACTCGAAAAGGAGTTCGCCCGCCTCGAACACGAGGGCATTCTCACTCCCGGCCAGCGGATGTCGCCCCTCGCCGCGCGCGAGCCGGGCAACACCCTGATCTGGGAGTCCACCTTCAAAGACCTCACTGCCGCCGAACAGGCGCTCAAGGCGCTTGAGCAGGGGCAGGCGCACCAGAAGCTCTTTGAGAAACAGGTGCCCTATTTTGAAGACGCCTGGGTGGAGTTCTACGAGGTCCTGGATTTCTAGTCCCAGCCACACTTGAATTTTCAGGAGGTTCTATGCGCAAGGTGATTCGCACATCATCGGCTCCCATTCCCCGGGGCGTTTATTCGCAGGCGATCGTCTCTGACGGCTTTGTGTTTGTTGCCGGGCAGGCGGCAATTGACCCCCAGACGAACGAACTCCAGTTGGGAGACATCCGCTCGGAAACTCGGCAGACGCTTTTCAACATCCAGGCCATTCTGGAAGGAGCGGGCAGTTCGATGCGGGATGTGGTCCGGGTGGGTGTGTTTCTTTCCGACATCAAGGACTTTGACGCGATGAATGAGGTTTACCGCGAGTTCTTCCCCGAGGACCCTCCCGCAAGGACGACTGTCGGCGTGCAATTGCCCAAGATCAAGGTTGAGATCGATTGTGTCGCCCGGATTCGCGCGGCCCGCAAGCGCCGGACGACGTAGGGATCGTGTGGCGCAAACCTTGCGCCAGAGGGGCGACCATGAATTATCGCGAGCTTTCGACTCCTGCCCTGACGATCGACCTTGACGTTGTGGAGCGCAACCTTGATCGCGGGGCAAAGGTCTGCCGTGAGCAGGGCGTGGGATTGCGCCCGCACACCAAGACCCACAAGACTCCGGAAGTCGCCAAAATGCAAGTTGACCGCGGGGCGGTGGGGCTGACCGTCGCCAAGGTGGGCGAAGCGGAAGTGATGGCGGGAGCCGGCCTGGAAGATATTCTCGTAGCTTTCCCGATTTTCGGCGCGGAGAAGCTGCGGCGTCTTGCCCAGCTTGCCAAACTCCGCCGTATTCTTGTAGCCCTCGATAACGAGGCCACGGCTCGGGAATTGTCCTCCTCCGCCGCTGCGCAGGATGCCACCATCGGCGTGTTGATCGAGTTCGACGCGGGATTTCATCGCTGCGGTTTGGTCCCAGGGCCGGCATGCGTGGAACTTGCCCGCAAGGTGGAGAAGCTTCCTGGTTTGACCTTCCGCGGATTGATGACTTACTTCGGCCACGTCTGGGGCACGGTTGAGGAGCGCCGCAGGGAGGCCCTGCAAACTGCCGAGCGGGTGGACCGCGCGCTGGCGGTCTTTCGGGACGAGCGCCTGCGGGTGGAGATCGTCTCCGGAGGCTCAACCCCTTCGCTGGAATTCGCGCATCTGATTCCGGGCCTCACGGAAGTCCGGCCCGGAACTTATGTGTACAACGATCTGAACACCTTCTACCAAGGGGCCTGCCGGCTGGAAGATTGCGCTGCGCGGGTGGTCACGACGGTGATCTCGACCGCCGTGGCGGGGAAGGTCATCGTCGATGCGGGGTCGAAGACCCTTTCCTCTGACCAGCTCGGGTCGGGACCCAAGTCGGGGTACGGCTACGTGGTCGAGGCTCCAGACGCTCCCATCATCAAGCTTAACGAAGAACACGGACACCTTGATATCACCAAGTCCACGCATCAGTTCCACGTGGGTGAGGTGCTGACGGTCATTCCCAACCACGTCTGCACCTGCGTGAACATGCACGACGAGGTTTCCGTGGTCCGCAACGGCGAAGTGCAGGGCGCATGGCGCGTCGCGGCGCGCGGGAAGGTCCGCTAAAGGCCTGGCACGCCGGACGGCTGGGGGAAGGTATTGCGGCATGATTTCTTACCAGCACAAACCAGGTGAGACGCAAGCGCTGGTCCAGTTCTTTCGTCGCGAATCCGCCCGGCTGCGATCGCTGGCTCGTATCGTTATCTCCCCTTACAAGACTGAAGTTCACGACGTCAATCGTGACATCATGGAGTTCATCGGTCTGACCTTCGGCGATCCGGCGCTCGAAGCGTTGCTCGAAGAACTGGGCGTCGTGTACGACGTGGAAGTTTTGAGGAAATGCGGCGCGGAGCGGCGCAGCATTGAGTACCCCGTTTCCGCCCGTTTCCCTTGGGGATGGGAACGGGTGAGTGGTTAAGGTCGCAAGGCCGGCGGGTGACCGCTGACTGTCTCCCCCCTCTGCCTTCATGTTAGACTGAACTTCGGGAGGGATGGGTGAGCGGTTGAAACCGGCGGTCTTGAAAACCGTTAGCCTCGAAAGGGGCTCGGGGGTTCGAATCCCTCTCCCTCCGCCATTCCTGAGCGCAACGCCTCCTTGACAGCAAACGGGAACCGCGGCGTTCTTCGGACTTGCCTTATTCGGGTGATTCACTATATTTTGACAGGGGCCTGTTTGGTTCCGAGTCTGGGGGGCAGCCAGCAGAAAACCCCAACCCGGCGTTCGATCATCAGACCGAAAGGCGTCGAAACCCGCACCGAGGAAGCAGGGTTGCCTGTAGCGGGGCGGTTCGAGCGGCCAAGGGCCGGCGATTCGCCCCCTTTCAAAAAGGTCAACAGGGAGAAAAGATGCTCAGATGGAAGCTGGCGGCGGGCCTGACCGTGGGGTTGGCCGTCACGCTCATGGCAGGTTGTGGCAAGGAGAATAATACGACGGTCAAGCCGATCCAGCGGGGCGCACTGTACACCTTCGTCGGTGACACGCCTCTCCCCGATGTGATTTCCTTTCCGGTTACGATCACAAGCATGAAGCTCCGGCAGGAGGGCACCACGAACATCGTGGACGTTTTCCCCACGACGGCGAATCCCCTGAGCCTGAAGAAACTGGATTTCTGCGCCCTTCGAGATTTCTCCACCATCCTGGACATCTCCACGGTTCCGGAAGTGACCTACGACCAGGTCACGCTCGGGATGACGGGAGGACAAATTATTGTCTACGATCCTTCAAAGACGCCGCCCGTCTCGAAGCTCACCATCAAACTCTCGACGGCCGCACCCGTGATTCCCATTCAACCTTCCCTGGCCGTTACTGCTAACAAGGTTCAAGCCCTGCGACTGGATTTTGATGTGCTACGCTCGATTCAGGTGGATTCGACGGGCCAGGTAACCGGGAGCGTCACTCCGATCTTCAGAGCATCACCGGTGATTGCGAATGACGCGGAAGGATTTGGGAAGTTCGATGATTTGATCGGATTTGTGCGGAGCGTGCAACCCTATCCCACGGGGAGTTTTACGGGCGCTTTCAGCCTCCAGCTTCTTTCCGGGAGCGGGCCGGCAATCTCGGTCAGCTTCAACTCCGCGACGAAACTCTACGGGGTGCCCGCGCTGAACCTGCTGGAAACGGGCCGAGTGGCGGAGGTGGGTGCAACCATCGACAGCAATGGCAACGTCGTAGCCGATACCGTCGAGGTCGAAGACCGCGCGGTCGTGGAGGAAAACAAGGTCGCCATGCTGGGGCTGGTCACGTCCGTAACCCGAGATGATGCCGGCAGCGTAACGCAATTCGATCTCTTCGTGCGCCAGGTGGAGCCAGTGGCCAACCTCACTACCCTGGTGGGTTCCGTCGTGGAGGTAAGCGTTTCGCCGACTACGACCCTGCAGTGCTCTTCCCGGCCCACAAATTTCCTTAACCCGCCCCTACCATTCAATGCCCGGGCCATTGCCGTCGGTCAGGAACTGATTGTAAACGGCCAATATACGCAGGTGACGGATGAGCCCACTACAGTTGCCGCCAGCGCCATCTTCCTGAAGATTCAGACGCAGCAGGGGACCCTGGGATCGCTTGCCCAGGTCAGTCAGGATGGCCGCAGCGGAGCGTTCTGGTTCATTCCCCACGCCACCATGCTGCAAGGAGCTCCCATCCTTGTTATGACCAGTGCCAACACGGTTTACGTTAACGTGCTCGGGTTGGCGGAAATCACTCCGCAAGCTACACTGCTGGTGCGAGGGCTGCCTTTCTATCAGACGGAGGCTACGACGCTCCGGGGCGTGGTGGTCCCCGCCGGAACGCTGGTGGTAACGGCCCGCCAGGTTCATCAGCTTGACTAAACCCAATATCCTGGAACGCAACATCACACGGCGTTTGAGTCAAACGGCCGGGAGCGTGCGCGGCGCTGGTTTCTTTCTATGTTTGGGCAGGTGCGTGAACTTCAAATCTCGCCGCCGCTTCATTTTGGTGATCAGAATAATCTGGCCGGCGTGGTAGGCGAAGTGCTCGGTGACGTGATAGAGGGCTTGGAAGCCGGTGAGGCGATATCCCTGAATCACACGCGGTCTGGCAAGATCTTGGTGAGTCAACTTGGCCAGCACGCAGCAGGCCTCGTTCACGGTTCCCCGTAGATGCTGGAGAAGTTCCCGGCGGCGCAGGCGGCCCTGGGCGGCGAATTCCTTATCGCGTTCGCGCTGGTCGGGCGCTCCACCGAATCCTGAGATGATCCACTGCCGGACGTTTCCCTCCAGGTGCAGGACGAGATTGCCGACGCTGTTGGAAGTGGAGTGCGGCCGCCACCAGATTTCCTTTTGCGGCAACAGCGTCAGGCAGCGCTCAATACGGGGCAGGTAGACTTCCTGGAGAACATGCCGGGCATGCTTCAAAAACAGCTCAATAAAATCCACCCTTATCACCGGGAAGCGTTCGGTCTCCATCTTCGAACCTCCGGCCGCCTGTGTAAGTCGGGGCGGCGCAGTGACTCTCAGCTTGTTTGCGGTGTCGCCGAGCTATTCATCGGGCGATATTGCCAACACAGTAAATCCAGACCGAGACGCCGCCACTCCGCTATCATCTATACCAGGCAGGGATGCGAAGTGCTATCATGAAACCATCAACGCATTGGCGTTGGTTCGCCGGTGGTGGGCAACACGAAATGAGCAGAGCCGTCAAAACGCGCAAAGGCCCGCGTCGGAGCATAGCGGCTTCACGCCACGCCGGCGCGCGCCCCATGGAGCAGGCCAAGCTTTCGCTCCGCTTTCTCGACACCATTCCCAGTACCTTCGACGCGCTCGAAGATGTTGTGGGGAGATTGATGACCCTGGCGCGGGAGATGAAGTGCAACAGCGGGGAGATGGAGCAGGTGGAGTTGGCCCTTCGGGAGGCGCTCGCTAACGCCATCGTGCACGGCAATAAACAGGACCCCGACAAGAATGTGGTTGTGCGCTGCTTCTGCCAGCACAACCGGGGGATGTTATTGGTGGTCGAGGATGAGGGGCCGGGCTTCAACCCCAGTGCGGTTCCCGACCCCACCCAGGCCGAATGCCTGCTTGAGACCCATGGGCGGGGCCTCTTTTTGATGAAGCGGCTGATGGATCACGTGCGCATCTCACGTTCCGGCCGCCGTGTCACACTCCTGAAGCGCCTGGCGAGATAGCTGCCGCGGCATGGCCGTCCGCGCGGCGTCCAGTGCGTCTGCCGCCATCAGCAGGGCGAGGGCACGAGAGTCAGTGCCATGTCGCTGCACCTCGAAAACGTCGGACACCTCCTCCGTGCGGTGAGGGCGCACCTCCATCGCAAATACCGCCGTCGCAAGTACGTGGCGCGCGATCCGCGTCATGCCATCCGGGCGCCCTTGCTCTATCGCCAGCGCGGCGGGCTCTTCTGGTACAACGGAATCCTGGAGGATTTCAGCGTCACCGGGGTGCGCTTCCGCGGCGAGAGGTATCTGCCCCTTCAATGCCCTTTGGAAATGAGTTTTGCGGTTCCGCGTGAGTTTAACGGCGCGGCTAAAGTGAACTTTTTCTGCTGGGGAAAAGTGGCTCGGACGGCGTTACCTTCTCTTTCCGACGGACAATTCGGAATCGGAGCTCAGATTCTGCGTTATCGCTCTGAACAGGAAACTGCTCTCGATTTTCGCGGGATCATCGGCGAAGTCCGCGGGCCGTCTGCGAAATCCGCGGACCGTAAACACCCCCCTCCGAAGCCGGACTAGCCCCCCGGCTCCTTTCATAATTCTTCAGTCCCCGACTCGCTCCAGGCGTTTGGTTCCTCCGGGTCCGGCGGATTCAGCTCGATCGCGAGGCCCTGAAGGGGACGGGACACCGCTGCCGAAAACGGCGGTCCGATCCAACCCATGCCCAAAAGAATTGTCGGCGCATGATGACTTCACCTGATTGATACCGGTAGTTATGCGTATTCGCATCGGGAGGTTATCAAGCTACAGTCAGTTACCATGAAGGATGTCAAGCTTTTGCGAAAAATCTGGCTTGTGGCAGCCAGTCCGGACGATTTGCAGATGGCATCCATGCGGCGAACCGCAGTTAAGGTGTTGGGGTTCGTCAGGCCAGAGCGCTTCTTTAGCGGGAATTACGTCTCAAGCCACGCCGAGGCCGTTCCCGAGGCAATTGGGGTCAGCTGAGTGATGGAGAGCTCTGGTACGCCTGGCAGGATTCGAACCTGCGACCTTTTGCTCCGGAGGCAAACGCTCTATCCATCTGAGCTACAGGCGCACTCACAGCCAGTCTACTCGCATGGGCGGCGAGGGTCAAGATAGTGTCCCGGAGGCGAAATGTGCGCGGAGTTTCCGCGGAGGAAAAGAAAAGGGCCGGCTAATCCGGCCCTTGATCGAGTCCTGCCGACCGGGCATTGCTCAGACCGCAACAATATCAGCGACGTGGATGGTGTTGGTTGCCGGGTCGAGGCTGCCGATGACCTTCACTTTCTTTCCGTCGAACTGCTTCGCCTTTTCCTGGTCATCGAGTTGGAAGGTCGCCCGCTGTCCGTCATCCACGAGCACGTACTTTCCCTCGGCCTGGGCGATGTGGCCCATGAAAGATTGAGCCTTCTCGTCCGCGCCCGCGAGGGCTGCTGTCGAGAGTTGGGCTGCCGGATTGAGCTCATGAGCGATGCTCATGGGCAATGTCGCACCGACGAACAACCCGGCAAGGGTTCCCGCAAGCACAAAGAGAGCTAGCCTCTTCATGTTAGCACCTCCTTATTCTATGACCGAGCCATGCCGCGACGACTCTGCGCATACTAACGCCGCGGCGCGCCTCAGACGTGATGTGGGGTCATTAGCCCGCGTCTTTCGGTAGAGCACGAAGCAGACCAAAAGCATCCCCCCGGCAAGTCAATGAAAAATGTCTGCGCTCGGCGAATGTGCACGCGATTGCAGTGGAAAATCTTGCCTGCGGCAAGCAGATTTTTCTCGTGCGCATTTTCCCCAAGCCTGGCGCATATGCAGAATCAGCCGCAGCGGGGCTAATGCGCAAATTAGTCGCCAGAACTGTTCCGTCATGCGGGTGAAGAAATCTGTCCGGCTCATCTGGGCTTGCGCTGCCGTGCAGTGTGATTCAACTGTTTGGGGTCGGATAGCTCTCAGGCGGCGGTGGGCGAGGCCTGTAAGGCCCGGCCGTATTCGAAGCCCTTTTCGAAAGCGGCGAGGTTGAGGGGTTCGGTTCCCTTGGGGACCGAATCCGCGATGGCCTTTCGGACGGCAGTGGGAGTGGCGAGCGCGGTCATGGCGCTTACAAACCCCACCATGACCATATTAAGGACGAGCTTGCGGCCCAGTTCCTCCGCCAGGCGGGTGGCGGGGATCCCGAAGGCCTTGACGCCGGGCGCGCACTTTTTGCTTAGCTTGATGAGGTCCTGCTCATACAGCAGCAGTCCACCAGGCTTAATCTCCGAGCAGAAACGTGTGCAGGCCTCCTGGGACATCACCACCAGGATGTCGGGCCGGGTCAGATAAGGGTAAAGCACCGGCGTGGGAGAAACGATCAACTGGACGCTGCACGCGCTGCCCCGGGCCTCTGGGCCGAAGGCCTGGGTAAGCGTCACGAACTTGTTGTCGTAGATAGTGGCCGCGCGGCCGATCACCATGCCGGCGAGAATGACCCCCTGGCCCCCAAAACCCGAGATGCGCAGTTCCGTGGGATTCATCAGCGCCCTCCCGGCGCGGCGTAACGATCCTTAAGCGTTTGACGAAGCTGCTGGTCCATGTTCTGGAGTAAAGTCGGACGCTCGATGTCCACGAATTTCCCCACGATGATCTCGC
>Ga0334722_10005518_pt1 | contig 12745 bp, 8 predicted proteins | sample C3_bottom_MG_FD_207210 | JGI IMG/M metagenome (GOLD analysis project Ga0334722, IMG submission 207210) | Sediment microbial communities from Yellowstone Lake, YNP, Wyoming, USA - C3_bottom | ecosystem: Environmental > Aquatic > Freshwater > Lake > Sediment | place: USA: Wyoming | collected...
GGGAGAAGGAGGAACAGGCCGGCGCTTTGGATAGTCTGGAGTATTTGTAATACCGTCTGTCAGCATATCGGCATCGTATCCGTCTTCCCGGTCAACTTTTATCAGGGCATCTTTGTAAAGAACCTTACAATTTGATGACAAAATATTCTTATCGTTCAGAATCTGCAATTCAGCAAGTGAGAAGGCATACATTTTTGAAGGATCACCCTGGTCATCATAATCAAAAATTCTGTTATCATACTTCTTCAGTTTTGTAGCGGTGAACCTTACAAAACGACCCTTCATTTTCTCAAAAGTAACTGTCAGGGGTTTTCCTTCACAAGGTTCAACATTGTTCCTTGTGTTACAGATTTTCCAGTTTGTTTCATCTTCACTCGTTTCAATTCTGAATGCAAGCGGGAAATAGTAATCTTTAATTTTTCTGATATTGTTATAGGAAGGGAACAGTTTTATAATATCAAATTCCTTGCTTGTTCCAAGGTCAATCTGTACCCATTTTTCCTCAGCCGGATTATCTGTATAAGAGCTTAAATAACCAATATGCTTGTACAAAAGGGGATATTCAAGAGGAGGTTCCGGTTCATCTCCTATCCATGATGCTTTCCACTCTGATTTATCAAAAGCTCCTGTAATGAATGAAGCAGGTTTGCTCCACCGGGTAGCCTCATTTTTATTGTTCCAGATCCTGACACTCCAGTAATATTCTGAAAATGATCGTAAAAGGTTTTCAGGTAGTCTGATGCCAGACATTTCATTGCCCTGGTTTTTACCACTGTCCCATATATCTCCTTTGCCGGCTTCAATTTTTGACTTGTCAGTACTTACAATAATCTGCCACGCTTTCTGATACTGGTTATTTAGTGCAGATGTAAGTTCCCAACTTAAACGGGGCGACTTAACAGCTATGAGAGCCTCATTCATGTATTCACATTTGAGGTTATTGACTGTAAGATCATTGGTTACTGTTAATGAACAGCTTGCAAGGATTAAGGTAACAGGCAGTATTAATTTCAGGTTTAATCTTATCATTTGGTTTTTTCAGAGTGTAATTTGAGTATCTGCTATATCTTTTTTTTAACCACAGGGGACACAGAGTTTTCACAGGGAACACAGAGGTGATAAAGGTTTATTCTTCGTGGTTTATGGATTTCATATTACATAATAACCTCAATTATTGAATGAATATGCAGATCAGACAGCATAACCTTTGAAACTCCGTTTTTAAAGTCGACTGCAAGTTCCTTTCCTTCAGGCTGAAGAATGATCTTCTTTGGTTGCCTGTCTGTCCTGATTTCAACTTTCAGATCCTTTACATAAGGGACCTCATCATATCCTATTGAGGATCTTGAATTATGGTCACCTGAAGAATTGATCAGATTGATATATGTTTTGTCGTTGAGGCTGTTTACCGCAACATGAACCAGGTGAGAACCTGTAACTTTTACCAGGGGATTTGAGAGCAATGATTCAATATGCTGACTGATATAATCCCGGAGAACATGTGATTTATATTCAGCATACGCAGATCCGGCATTGAAATATATAGCTGATATTCTGCCTTTTCCCATCTTTTTCGAAGATGAGGCTATAACCTCTCCCTTTAACCTGAAATCACTGCCGTCATAAAAGTTTGAAATAACTTCTGCATCCGGTGACAGATTCACTTTTACAAATTGGGAACGTATACCTCCGATCCTGTCTGCGGCAGCAATGAACTGTGGTTTTGCTTCCTGTTGCTCGCAGGAGATTATGCCAAGTTCAGTCTTAAACAACTCAGCAGTTTCAGCACCAATTATAAGAAGGTTGCCTCCGTTACTGGCATATTTCCTGAGTTCTTCGGTAAACTCAGGATCGAGGTAATTGCATTCAGGAATAATAATCAGCGGGTACTTATCCATGTTCCCCCTGAGATGATGTTCCATAAGTACCTCTACAGGGTATTGACCATCCATCACCATATATAAAGATCCTTCGAGCTTCCCTGTTGAGTTAGCAAAAGGTCTTGTGCCATTTTTCAGTTGTGCTTCTGTGGGGAAAAGCAGTGCAATCTGCGGAATGGCTTTTGCCTTATGACAGAATTGCTGTCTCTGGCGGCAGAATGTTCCTATTTCAGAAAGCATTGTTGCGAGCCAGGGTTTTATTGACAGGTCACGATTCTGCTGGAAGTAGAACTGAACGCCACCACCCATTGACATTATCTCTGCTGCCTCCTGTTCAAGCTGCACGGATGATTTAACGCTCATCGGCATCTTCCCTCCGTCCCATGAAAACCCCCATGCCATAAGGTCCCAGGGCTTACCCTGCGGAGCAAGGCACCGGGCTTCAAATGCGGACCTGTAAACGCCATTCAGCGGGGTTACATCGCCGGAAAGGTAATCAACGTTAATTGTAACCTTTTCCGGCATGATAGATGAATATGACCAGTTGCTGGTGATTTGAAATTCAGGATTATACTGATGTATTGCATCAATATATTTCTTCAGGTGGTTCCTGAAGAGTCCACGTGTATATTCGATTAATTCAGGGTAATATTTATCAGAAGGTGATTTTGGAATTTCTGTTATGCCTGTCTGTTCCTTAAATCTTTTAAGTGATTCTTTTCCGTAATCTGGTTCTGTAGCCCAGCAATCTCCGTCGATCCAGGCGCCATCAACTCCGTAATCGCTCAGCTCCTTAAGCTGAGGTATCAGAATTGAGTCGAGATATGGACTGAAGAATGAGGTTTTCTGTCCGCTTGGTTTTCCGTCAGCTCTTATCAGATCCCAGCCGGGATGTTCCTTTACGGCTTTATTATCCCAGACTCCAGAATAATGCATGAAAAGGGCCACGTTATTCTTTGCTGTTATTTCACGAAACAGCTTTAAAGGATCCTTCTCAAATCCTTTAACATGGTATCCGGCCTTTGTCGGGTAGCTTGATATTCCGGGATGTCCCTTGCAGTCGATCTGTATAAAGTCGGGTTTTACCTTAAGCAGAAAGGTGTCAATCATTTCTGCCGTCAGGGTTTTTCCGGCATCAGTAATATCTTCACTTGCATGGAGATCGAAATGTACACCAAAGAAACAATCGGATCTTTTTAATTTTTGGGATTTTTTTTCAGTTTGCTGCGGAGTTGTACATGAAGTTAGAATGGCAAGAAAAACGAGAATCAGTTTGAATGATTTCATAGAAGGAGAATTGAAAAGTTGAATTCACAAGTTACAAACAAAAGAAAGCCTCTCAAACTATAAGATGATTTTTTTGTTCAGTAACCTGCATCCCTCCCTAAAACCCTGCCAAATGAAACAATGTCATCCCGAACGCAGTGAGGGATCTCCCAATCATTAACCAAATTATTTGTTGTATTCCAATATTCATTTTGCAATGATCTTCACTGAACAGAACTCTCCCAGGTGGTCTATTGTCAATTTATTATTTTTAAATTTAACAGGGAGATTATCTGTGCTGTAAAGGATTTCAGCCGATTCTATTACAAAAGGTAATTCAACCGTGATATTTTCTACCGGTATTAAATCTCTGAGCGGTCGCTGTGAAATACCAGAAGTATTAACAAGAGAAAGCTGATAGGCTTTTGCTTTTTTACTGTCACTGTTAAGATAAACATGAACTGAAGCAGGAGCATTTGTTTTCAGTACAATCTGCTGACCGAAAAGATGATTAATCGAGTTGCAGAGCAGCTGATCATAGTCAGGATGGCCAACCGTGAAATTGAGCTTATCAATCTCATTGGCGAAATAAACTGATTCGCCCTTCCCGAATTTATTGCTGACCATCACCGGATTTTTAGGATCCCAGTCAGAAAGGTAGGCATATTCCGGAGGCTGGTTGTTTATTTTTGGCAGGTAGCCGGTGATTACTTCTGCCCCGGGAAGAGTTTTTGTTAAAATAGTCCTGCCCCCGTTGTGCAGAAGAGTTGTGAGTTCCATTCCTTTAACAAGATCATTTCTTGTCACAATTTTCTGATAGCAATCCGTTTCAGTATTTACTATCTGGTTCAGGTAACTTACTCCGAATACTTTACTGAGGCCGAACTCCTTCCAGGGCATTCCGTTTTCATCATAAAGTGAAGTTTTGAATGTCGAAATTAATTTGCCGCCATTTTTTACCCATTCTTCTATTAGCCTGGCATGCTCAGTACTTAATGCAGCAACGTCAGGCATAAAAAGTATTTTGAACTGTTTCAGCTTTTCAGCAGATATCTGCCTGTCGGAAATAAATCCATATTGGTAATGGTTCTCTTCAAGCAGCCGCTGGACGCCTCTCATGGATTCTTCAAAATCGTTATCCCCGGCCAGTTCACCTGAAGGCCTGGAATACATGACCCCGATATCGGTAACAGGCTGCAGAAACTGCAATATTTCAGTATTATATTTAAGATATTTGTAAGCATCGCTTGTAATGAATGCATTACGTGCATCAGGGGCATTTGCAGGGTAATAGCCATTGAAATAGCAATTCCAGAAACCTCCTCCCACTGCGGCTGCTTCCCACATCCAGAGCCTTGTATCAAGTGGAGCTGCAGCAATATACCGGTGCTCGGTTCCATTGCCGCCAAATAGTATAACAGGCGCTTTATCCGGTTTGAGCGATTTAAGAAACTTGACAATGGCGGCAGGATAATAAATATCTTTATATTCGATTTTTGCAGAATTGTCTGCTATGAAAGCAACTATTACAAGAAAATCGAAATATTCGGCAGCGCTGTAAAGGCTTATCCCTGTCTCTTTCTGCTGCTCTATCTTGTACATATCAAAAACCTCGGCTGCATAAGTTTTGTCGTCTCCATATTTCTTGACTGTGCTTCGCATCAGTTCCAGTTGTCTCTCTGCAACGCCTTCATTCCATTTGTAATACTCTTCCCATTCATCCTTTGAGCTGCCTTTGACCGGCAGCGCTTTTCCTGTTTTCTTTAAATAATCTGATTTACATCTGTCACAGTAACAGGTATTGTGAGAATTAACAGCATTGTGCCAGATGCCGTCAACATGATATTTTGACATCAGAAGATCAATGAATTCTACAGCATGTTCATTCCTGTAATAGCTGTTGTAGCACGGTGCATATAGTTCGGGAGTTGTATAATTCAGTACAACAGGATTCCCTTTTTCATCTTTCGCGAACCAGTCGGGATGCTGTTCATACCTGTCTTTATGCACTCCTCTGAAATCGACCCGGGTAATTACCCTGATATTTGCCTTATGGCATCCTTCCACTATTTCAGCCAGCAGATCTTTTTTCCCGATGAATGGATTAATATTGGCCATAGGCAGGCTGTTCTGAAAGAAATCAACGACACCACCGCCATTAACAACCAGAGTATTTGCATTGACGGCAGTCATGTAATTTACAAGGCTGTCGACATTATAGCTTGCAGCATCAGTCTGCCTGAGAACAGTCTGAAGAATCCTCATTGGTTTATGGTACCAGTAATCTTCAGGTGCCTGTTGTGCAGCTGCATTTAAGGTTGCAAAAAGAAGGAAGAGGAATAAGTTTCTCATTGTGGTATTTTGATTTTTTACTTTCTTGCCGGATCATCATGATTTGATCTGAAGCTTGTCAGGGTGCTTATGCTTCTTGCAGGAAGATCAATATCAACTGTTTTCCCGTCCCTGATATCTATCTCCTTCAGAGGATCCATTCTGAATCCGGGCTGAATCACCTCCTGCTCTGTAACCCTGTAAAGATATAGTTTCCGGTCATTGATGCCTGTCATAATTATCCTGATAGTCTGAGCCGTATCACTCTTGTTAAGGAAATATGTTGTCAGTTTTCCGTCATCACTCTTAAGCGTCTGGGAAATGATACCGGGCAACACGATGGAGTCTGTATGCACAACAGAAGAGTGTTTTACAAGAAACCTTGTAATGATCCCGTATCCGTAAAATGCTGCCGGTTCAACATCTATTTTGTCATAATACTTCTGATTTTCAGTATCCCATGTTCTTATCAGCTGCCACTGACCGTCGAGATCACCCCTGTTTGTAAAGCTCCACCGGTTGAATCCGCTCACTCCGGCGCTCATTCCTCTCAGTATAGATTCTGCATTGGAGAGTGCCGCTCTGAAAGATTTAGGTCCGGGATTGGTATCTTTCCAGCCTAATCTCATATCACCTATCTCCGACAGGAAAAGAGGTTTATTGTGCTGTCCGGCCCACCCGGCCCATACTTCAACTATTTTCTGTTTTTCTGCATCTATTCCCTGGTAAGAGTGAATATCATAAGCCCCGATATACTCATCAAAATCGATTTTACCTGCATCGAAAACAGGAAGATCGGTCCAGTCAGGTCCGGAGACAGGTATTGAAATATTTCTTTTGTCAAGCGCTTTTCGGACCTCTCTCCATGCCGGAGTAACAGAAGGGTTTATGTCGCCTGAGCTCCACCACGATCCCCAGCTTCCGCCAGGAGGTTCATTCGTGATACATACCCATTTAATGCAACTGTATTTTTTTGTCAGTGTAAGATGTTCAGCAAGCGCTGCAATCCCCTCAGCAAAATCCTCTACAGACCTGGGAGCGCTGAGTAAAGGCTGTACTCCGGGGTAAGAGTTCCATTTGACATTGCTCCACATCTGCTGGAGAAAAACATCTGCATTATTCGATTCGGCCCAGTCGAGGATTTTATAAAGAGCCTGCATCTCTTCGTTATCCCAGTCGAATTTATTACGTTCGGGTTCATACATGCGTGCGCTTATCTCAACCCTTACAAACGAAAAGCCAAGCCAGCTGGCATGTTTACAGATCTGTTCCCATGCATCAGTATTTGTAACGGGGGGATTTCCTCCCCAGGCGCTTCCCCGGCTGTTCTTATAACGAAGCGCCCATTTGTATACCGGTGATTCATCAATGGAATCTTTGCTTATTGCATGCCATGATGCTCCAATGCCGCCTGCCATTTTATATTTTACCTGAGAGGCATCTATTTTAATATCAGCATTCTTTGTGCTGCAGGCATTAATTACCATAAATACAAGAAAAGCCAATATAAGATTTCTCATATCAGTAAAGTTTTAAAATGTGAATAACTGCAGGAAAGTTAGATATTTCTCCTGAAAAAAGCGACTATTTTGCTACCAGTGTCTTTGTTAAGTAACCAAGATTTGAATTGAGAGCTTTTATTGTATAAACACCAGGGGTTGATACAGAAGTCTCAACAGTCTGATTGAGCATTACAATCTCATCTGCGCAGGGATCTCCGACATAGGTATATTTTCCCCAGGCTTCAATTACGATCTCGTTAAGGGTGGTGGTATAGATATATACTTTCTCATATGCATAACATTTACTGGGACCTACGTAGCCAAAAATCTTAACATCAAAAATAGTTCTGGCATTTACTGTATCAGGTGCAGATAAACTATCGATATTGATTCTATATGGTTCGAGTGTTTTGGTTTTCATAGTGCATGAACTGACCAAAGTAACCACAACAAGTGATACCAGTATGCCTTTCATAATTCTTTTTATGTGCATTTTTCAGGAATTTGACTGCAATATTACAAAAATCGCACCAAAACAAAGATTTTTTTGTACTGCTCTCATATTTAACGTGAATCTGGCAGGTTTATTTTGAAAGATTCTGATGTTCATGTTCGCCTTGCAGGAACTATTCTTTAAAATTCATCTTTAAAAACCAACCGGATTTCTTAGATTAATTAGGATAGTGAAGGTTAAAAGCCCGGTAAATGTTAATTAAGCTTTAAAAGCCAACATACTGTTGTAAGACAGTCAACTACCGTCACCTGAAACCTGACACCTTCAATTAATCGCTATCTGTTATTTTATTAACAGAAATTCCATTCAGTATTCAATAATTCTTTAAATTTGATATTGCAATGCAATTTTGAGCGGTATTGAACTGAGGAGCAACGCATTTTATGTGGCTTTCAACAGCTTTGTTGGTCGCTTTGAATTTGTGACTGACGGGACGTAAGTTTGGGAGGCTGGAGAGAATAGATACAGGTTTAAAGAAGTATTACTTACCACGGAAGGTTTGTTTACAGTACTGATTCAGTATATTATAGATACTTTTTGTCCACATATAAAAAAGTTGAACTAAACCGCCAAACGGCGGTAGATGTATTCTGAAAATCAATATCTTGTATGATTATTCACTTAATAATCATGCTATCATGAAAAAAAATCATTAGAACAACAGGTTCTGCGGGAGATGCAGACCCGTAATTACAGTTCCAGGAGCATTGGAACTTATCTTCATATGCTTAATGCACTAGAAGAGTATCATAACACCTCCATTGATGAAATATCTACCAGTCAGGTTAAAGACTTCCTTCAATACTCCTCAGGGCGCAGGGCGCAGGGCAAACGACGTGGGACACTAGACGCTGGACGCTAGAGGCTAGACGCGGGGCAACAGGTGTCTTATAACAACAGGATAGAAAAAAGAAATATAATATATCACATTTGTGTTGTGATTTTTATCTTTTATCTTTACAGTAAGTCTCGTTGCTAAAATGAAAAAGAAGATTACTCTTAAGCGGATTTTTCACCGCGATGCATTGCGTATTGCCATTTATTTCGGTTACGATGAAGAGATGAAGAGGATTGTCAAATCGATACAGGGAATTCAATACAGTAATACGAACAAATGTTTTTATACAAGTGATACTGAAGAGAATCTTAAGGTTATCTTAAAAATTTTCAGGGAGATAGCTGACATAAATATTGAACAGCTGACTGACCAAGGCAGTAAAGATAAAATACAAAATATAAAAGATATTCCTGAAGAAATTTCACACACGGATGACTACCCGGTGACAGTAAAAAAAGCAATTAAGTCCGTTGAATTCAGGATAAACGAAAGCAGCGGGTTTCTGATTATCAGGCTGCCTATACCCTACTCACCTGATTGGGTTGATGAAATAAGGAGTTACCGTGGAAGCAGGTATAACGGAGCAAGCAGGGAATGGTCGTTGCCCTGGTCGAAGCTTACCTGTGATTCGCTGGCTGATTATTTCAGCAGGCAGGGAGTTGATGTTGATGTGAAGAAGGAGCTTGTTGATGAAGCTCTCAGGCTTGAGAGGAAGAAGATAGGAGATGATGTAAGGGATCGCATACCAGGGAAGAAAGCTCTGGACGGATTAGACAGTCTGGCGATGTATCTTGATGAGAACAGGTACAGTATACGTACCAGGGAGGCATATTTATCGATGTTAGATTTTTTCTTCAGGTATTTCAGTGACAAAGATCCGATGGAGATCTCCAAGAGTGAAATGTCGCGTTTTATATATGAATTCATAATTAAGCTTGGTTATTCGGCTTCGTATCAGAATCAGATGATATCTGCGATTAAGACCTACTATTCTATGATTGGTGAGAAGGCTCCGGCAATTGAGGTACCGGGTCGTCCCCGGAGGACCAGGTCGCTTCCGAAGACATTTTCAAAGGAGGAGGTTAGCAGGATCCTGAATTCGACAGGTAACATCAAGCATAAGTTGTTATTATGGATAATATATTCATGCGGTTTGCGTCGGTCGGAGGTAGCGAATATAAAGCTGAAGGATATAGACCGTAACCGGAGTATAATACATATCAGGGAAGGCAAGGGAATGGTTGACAGGATAGTACCTGTATCAGAAAAGGTTTGGTCTAAGGTTAATGAGTACCTGGCAGCATATTCGCCGAGGGAATATTTATTTGAAGGACAGACAGGGGGCAGGTATTCATCAGAGAGTGTATATCGTGTATTCAAGTCGGCATTAGTAAAGGCAGGGATAAGGAAAGATGTAGGAGTGCACAGTCTGAGGCACAGTTATGCCACCCATCTGCACGAGAATGGTTTGGATATAAAGTATATACAGGAGCTGTTAGGACATAAGAGCACCAGGACCACTGAGATTTACACCCATGTAAGCAGGAGGAATCTGATAGCTGTTCGCAGTCCAATTGAAGATTTAGATGTAAAATAGGGGGGATTTAATTATACAACAATAAAGCATAATGATTTGCGGGATTATTAATTAGTATATACCTTTGTGATATACTACATAAAGATAAAATGAAAACACTATCATTAAAGCTGGATGATAATATCTTTCTTGAAACCGAAGTTGTTTTGACGAAAGTTAAAAAATCAAGGAACAGATATATAAATGAAGCTATAGACTATTACAACAGGATCAATAAAAGGAATCTGATATCCCAAAAGCTTATTAAAGAATCAAAATTAGTACGGGAAGAATCGTTGATAGTTTTATCAGAATTTGAAAATTTGAATGATGAAGATTAAGCAATTTGACATTTGGATTGCAAACCTGGAACCACAGAGAGGTACAGAAACCGGAAAGGTAAGACCTGTCGTTATAATACAGACTAATCTTCTAAACAACGAACATCCCTCCATTATAGTCTGTCCTATAACCACCAATATTCAGCATGAAAGCGACATATTAAGAGTTCATATAAAAAAAGGGATCGCAAATTTAAAAGTTGAATCGGATATTATGATAGATCAGGTGAGGGCTATTGATAAAAGGAGGCTATTAAGTAAAATCGGAGAATTGCCAAAGGGACTTCAAGAAGAAGTAAGAGAAAACATAAAAATAATACTCGATTTTGAGTAAAGAACAGCACAAATTTCTGAATGCAGATTGATGATCAAACATAACACTATCCAACCAAATCTGTTAACAAAACGTATCATTATTACTTATATAAACAAGTTGAACTAAACCGCCAAACGGCGATAGCTGTATTCTGAAAATCAATATCTTGTATGATTATTCACTTAATAATCATACTACAATGAAAAAAAATCATTAGAAGAACTGGTTCTGCGGGAGATGCAGACCCGCAATTACAGTCCCAGGAGTATAGAGACCTATATCCATCTGCTGTGCGATCTCGAAAAATACTTTAAATGTTCCGTTGATGAGGTTTCTGTTGATCAGGTTAAAGACTATCTGCAGCATGCCATTACAGAAAGGAACTTATCAGTTTCCTATATCAACCAGGTGATCAGCGCTGTCAAAATACTTCAGAAAGATGTTCTTGGTAATGAATGGGAATCAATCCGGATAAAACGTCCCAGAAGGATTAAGAAGCTCCCTGTTGTCCTGTCAAAGGAAGAAGTGAAATCAATGATTGAGACAACAAGAAATTTAAAGCACAGGGCAATATTAGCCGTCATTTATTCTGCAGGTTTACGTATCTCCGAATTAATCAGCCTTCGACCCGCTGACATTGATTCTGACCGCAAGCAGATAAAGGTACTGGGTAAAGGGAATAAATATCGCTACACGCTTTTATCAGAAAATATACTTGACATGTTACGAATATACTGGCGTGCATACAAGCCTGAGCGATACCTTTTTGAAGGACAGAAGCCAGGGCAACCTATCAGTAGAGAAACTATCCAGGTGGTATTCAAACATGCATGTAAAAAGACGGGTATAAATAAGCCGGCATCCGTACATAGCCTGAGGCACTCTTTTGCAACACATCTGCTGGAGAGCGGAGTAAATCTTAAAATCATACAGAGTCTTCTGGGTCATTCATCACTGCGAACCACGTCAATTTATTTGCATGTGACCCGTTTTGATCCGTCGACAGTCAAGAGTCCTTTTGACGAAATAGTCTTTTAATGCTATGGAAAACAAAAGACAGGAAGTCGAAATCGCTGATATTTTCAGACGGTTTGAGCCGGAGTATTATCAGAAGCACAACATGATCCGGGAACAGCAGAAGGCATTTAATGATATTATTAATTGCCGCTCACAGAATATGGGTGGGCATACACTGAAGTGTGATAATTGCGGTAATGTTCAGCATGCTTACAACTCATGCAGAAACAGGCATTGTCCAAAATGTCAGTATCTCAAACAAGTCATGTGGGTTGACAAACTTAAAACCAGACTATTACCGGTAAAGTATTTTCATATAGTTTTTACCATCCCGTCTTCAATGCACAGGTTGTTTTATGCAAATCAGTCGATTTGTTATGATCTTCTTATGAAATCAGCCTCGCAGGCTATACTTAAAGCAGGGGAGAATCCTGCTTTCCTTGGAGCTAAAACCGGATGTGTAGCAATATTACATACATGGGGACAAGCTCTGACATATCATCCTCATGTTCATCTTTTGGTACCAGCTGGCGGTTTTGATAGCGACATGCTTGAGTGGAGACAATCTGAAGAGAACTTCTTTGCTCCGGTAAAAGCCCTTTCATCTCTTTTCAGGGGCATCTTTGCTCAGAACATTTACAAGCATGCAGATGATCTGATACCGGATATAGATGGTGAAAAAACGAATATTGATTTTCTTAGAAAACTGATATATAAGACCAGGTGGAATGTATTTGCCAAACCTGCCTTAAGTAACGCTGAAAATGTAATCGAATATCTTGGACGTTATACACACAGGGTAGCCATCTCAAATGCCAGGATACTGGAGATAGCAGATAATAAGGTCCATTTTGTATGGAAAGACTACAAACAAAATGGGAGAACTAAGGTGATGAAGCTGGAGGCAATAGAGTTTATAAAACGGTTTATGCTGCATGTATTGCCAAATGGCTTCTATAAGATACGGTATTATGGAATCTTTGCCAATACACATTGCAATGAAGTGCTTGACACTTATCTATCAGTGGAGGACAAAGAGATGGTACTCTCTTTGACAGAAGGAAAAGCCTGGCAGGATCTTATTGAAGAAGTACTTGGATATGATCCATTCCGCTGTAAAAAATGCAAGAAAGGGAAGATGCTGATGCACGAAAAGATTGATGC
>Ga0334722_10005519_pt1 | contig 12742 bp, 10 predicted proteins | sample C3_bottom_MG_FD_207210 | JGI IMG/M metagenome (GOLD analysis project Ga0334722, IMG submission 207210) | Sediment microbial communities from Yellowstone Lake, YNP, Wyoming, USA - C3_bottom | ecosystem: Environmental > Aquatic > Freshwater > Lake > Sediment | place: USA: Wyoming | collected...
GTTTCAACGCTGGTGAAATAATAGTGAAAGAGGGCGAGGAAGGCGACTCGCTTTATATTATAAAGTCGGGAGACGTAAAGGTGGTTACGAGGGTCGGGAACAAGGAGATAGAGTTGGCGAGGCTCGGCGAGCGGGACTTCTTCGGAGAGGTATCCTTCCTTACCGGGCGGCCTCGTACGGCTGACATAGTGGCCGACAGCGATACAGAGATAATGGAGCTGACCCGTGAAGACTTGAACAGCGTAATCGGCAACCACCCCAAGGTCGAGGGAGTGCTGAGGCTCTTCCACGAAAACCGCGTGGCCGACACGGTCACCTCCCTCAAGGCGGTTGCCAAAGACTTCTTCAAATGAGCCTTTTAAGCCTGAAAGGCGTCGAGAAATCCTTCGGCGCGAAGAAGATATTAAATGGGGTCAGCTTTACGCTCAACCAGGGCAATAGGGCGGGCCTTATAGGCGTCAACGGCAGCGGCAAGACCACCCTTTTAGGCATCATCAAAGGCAGGCTTGAGCCGGACACAGGTGAGAAGGCCGTCCAAAGGGGAGCCAGCATAGGCTTCCTCGAACAGGAGGCTAAGATTGAGGGCGCGGTATCCATCCTCGACGAGATGCTGTCCGCACGGCCCAAGGTCCTTGAGCTCAAACACCTGCTCGACCGCTCCGCTGGCATGGTCAGCGGGCTTGCACATTCCGGCGGAGCCGTCTACGAGAACGCCCTTGAAGAATACAGCCGGATACTTGATGAGTTCGAGCGGACCGGCGGATACGCATACGAAAACCTCGTAATGGGGGCCCTTGCCGGGCTCGGTTTCGGCAGTGGTGAGTTCGGCAGGGACATCGGAACGCTAAGCGGCGGAGAGCGCACAAGGCTGTCTCTCGCCAAGCTCCTCCTCGCGGGGCACGACCTCCTGATGCTCGACGAGCCCACCAACCACTTAGACATACCATCCATCCTTTGGCTCGAAGAATTCCTCAAGAGCTACTCCGGCACGATACTGCTGGTCTCGCATGACCGATATTTCCTGGACAGGGTTACGACACGCACGCTGGAGCTCGAAGACGGCGTGGTTGAGGAGTACCCTGGCAACTACAGCGTATACAGGATTGAGAAGCAGAAGCGGACCTCCGCAAGGCTCAAACAGTACGAGCTTGCCTCCGCACGGCTCGAGAAGGAAAAAGAGTACATAAACCGTATGCGTGCAGGGGTAAACTCGAAGCAGGCCAAGGGCCGCGAGAAACGCCTTTCCCGCTTCGAGCTGCCGGACAGGCCTGCAACTACGACAAGGGAGATAAAACTCGGATGGTCGGAGGTTAAACGCTCGTCGGACTCGGTATTGAAGGTGGACGGCATAAAGAAGTCTTTTGAAGGCAATGAAGTCCTAAAAGAGGTGTCGTTCACGCTCCGCCGCGGTGAGCGCGCAGGCATCGTAGGCAGGAACGGGGGCGGCAAGAGCACCCTTGTAAAGGTCATACTCGGCTCCATAAAACAGGACTCCGGGGACGTGGCCTTCGGCCCGAACGTGAAGGTCGCTTATTATGCGCAGGGGCTCGAAGGGCTGACCGGATCCAACACGGTTTTAGAAGAGCTTTGGTCTGCCGAGCCCATGGCCGTGGAGCAGAAGATAAGAGACATTCTTGGCGCGTTCCTTTTTTCCGGGGACAACGCTCTGAAGAAAGTAGAGGTCTTGAGCGGCGGGGAGAAAGGCCGGCTTGCAATAGCCAAGATAGTCCTTGCCGGAGCGAACCTCCTGATACTCGACGAGCCCACGAACCACCTGGACATCCAGGCTCGCGAGGCCCTGGAGGAGGCGTTGTCCTCATTCGGGGGTACCGTGCTTACGGTCTCGCACGACCGCTATTTCCTGGACAGCATAGCCGAAAAGATATACGAGATAAAAGACGGCACCCTCACGGAATATCTCGGCAACTACTCCGACTACACAGGGAAAAAGACGGACGAAGCAAAAGAGCTGGACAATACCCAGGCGGAAGGCCGCATGAACTGGGAGGAACGTAAGCAAAAACAGGCCGAGGAAAAGAAAAAGGAACGCGAGCTATTAAAGAAGGCAGAAAGGATCGAGGGCATTGAAAGCGAGATAGAAGGGCTTGAAAAGGATATAAAAGAAGTCGAGGCGATACTGGCCGACCCGGTGGTATACGGCGATTACGACCGCTTCACAATGCATTCTAAGCGCTACAACGAACTGAGCACAAGGCTTGATAGGCTGTACGGCCTTCTCGAGGAGGAACTCATCTGATGGGTTACCCTCAGGCGCCCTGGCGGTTCCAGGGACTTTGCATGGCAATATTTTACCTCGTCCCGATCGGGAAGGCCAAGACCTTTGTCCCCGAGCCGTTCGAGATAAACGAGGTGCTGCCGGGCATGACTCTGGGCGGGTTGTTCGCCGCGCGGTACACCGGCGGGGACTTGGGCGCGATGAGCGAGTTCGGCGTGATGCCTGCTTATGTACGCTACCTCGACAGGAAAGGCTTTTACATGCACAACTTCTCCGTGGACAGCGAGGACGCGAAAGAGGGCTGCCGTAAGATATGGGGCGTGGACAAAGGCATCTCGGATTTCTCGTGGGATATGGGTGAGAAAAAAATAGCCCTGGACGTATCGTCAGGCGGGGTGAACCTGATCAGCTTGAAGATACGGCCGCTCGTAAAGGAGCTGCCCTTCACTGCCTGTTTCCCGTTCCTTAGCATAAAAGGCAAGAACGTTGTGTCATTCCAGCACCATTTCGCGTCCCGTATAGGGCTTGCTACCTCCACCGTACGGATACCCGACAAAAGCCCGTTGAAGGGGCTGCCGCTACGCATGAAACTAATCTCCGCGTTCTGGGACGCATCCAACATAGTCCTTAAAGAGCCGGAATACATCACAGAGAAGCTCCTGAAACACGCCGAAAACGCCTTCGGCAACCCGGTCGGCAGACGGCCGTAACGCCATGGGCGCTACATTAATCCATTCCGATGATTTCCAAAAGTACGACTACGGGAGCTCACACCCGCTCATGATGATACGCCTGAAGCTCACCTGCGAGCTTCTGAAATCGTACGGCGTGTTCGGCAGCGGCAAAGCGGAAATGGTCGTGGCCGAACCCTGCACCAGGGAAGAGGCCGAGACGGTACATACCCCGGAGTACCTCGACGTACTGAAATCCATCGACGAAGGTGCGCATCCGCCCAACCTTATAAAGTACGGCCTCGGATACGGGGACAACCCCGTGTTCGAGGGAGTATATGCAGGCTCCATGCTCGCGACGGGGGGCTCACTACAAGCCTCCAGCGTGGTGCGAAAGGGAAAGACACGCGTGTCCTTCAACATAGCGGGCGGGCTGCACCACGCAATGCCCGGCCGCGCGTCCGGGTTCTGCTATATCAACGACCCCGCAGTAGCCATCTTCGACCTAGTGAAGAAGGGGTTAAAGGTGGCTTACGTGGACATAGACGCACACCACGGAGACGGCGTACAGCACGTATTCTACGAGACCGACCGGGTGCTGACCATCTCCATACACGAAAGCGGTCACCACCTGTTCCCCGGCACCGGCTTCCCTGAGGATATGGGGACCGGCAAGGGACGCGGCTATTCGGTGAACCTGCCGCTTCTGCCCGGCACGGGCGACGAGGTGTTCACCTTCGGCTTCGACGAGCTTGTGCCACCGCTGATAGAGGCCTACAAACCCGACGTGTTGGTTACCCAGCTCGGCTGCGACAGCTTCGTTACCGACCCCCTCACCCACCTGAGATTTACGACCCACGGCTTCTGCCATGCCGTCAAAAGTTTCAAGGCGATTAATCGCCCATGGGTGGCGCTGGGAGGCGGGGGTTACGACGTCACGAACGTGGCGCGCGCGTGGTCGCTCGCCTTCGCCATAATGGCGGACGTAGAGCTGCCGGACGAACTGCCTGAAACCTACAAAACGCTTCTAAAGGAAAACGGACTGTCAGGCGAGAAGCTCAGAGATGCCGAGCATACGAGGGAAACAAAAGAGGAGTTGAAGCGCGAGCGGGCGTATGTAGACAAGGCGCTATTAGTAATAAAACATGCGATATTTCCGGTGCATCGGATAAAATGAGGACTACTCTGCCCCCATCTCAATCCCTCGCCGCTTGGTGCCTATCAGGCCCTGCGGCCTGAAACGCATCATCATCACCATCGCGGCCCCGAAGATAAGCATCCTGTACTGCTGGAAGTCGCGTAGCGCCTCAGGCATCAGGTACAAAACCACCGCGCCCAGTACCACGCCGGGAATGCTGCCCATTCCGCCCAAGACCACCATACACAGTATGATTACCGACTCGAGAAAATTGAAGCTCTCCGGGCTGACAAAGCCCATCTTGGCAACGTAGAATACTCCGGCCAGTCCCGCGAGCACCGCCCCAAGCGCGAACGCCAGGAGCTTCAGCATAGTCGTGTTTACTCCCATGGCCTCCGCCGCAACCTCGTCCTCGCGTATTGCTATCCACGCACGGCCTATTCGCGAGTTGTTCAGCCGCTGCACAACAAACACTGTCACCACCGCCATGGCGAGCACGAGGAAGTAGTAATGTTCGAGGCTCGTAAATATTAGCGGCCCGGCAGAAGGCCTCGGCACTCCGGATATCCCGTTCGGCCCACCCGTCAGGCTGTCCCAGTTGTTAAGCACTATCCTCGTAATCTCGCCGAAACCGAGCGTCACTACCGCGAGGTAGTCGCCACGGAGCCGCAAGGTAGGCGCACCGAGCAGAAGTCCGAATATACCGGCCAGGATTGCCGCTACGGGCAGCGAAGCCCAGAGGCTGACGCCCAAATGTGTCGAAAGAAGCGCGTACGTATACGCACCGACGGCGTAGAATGCGACATACCCGAGCACGAGCAGGCCGGTCTGGCCGACAACGATGTTGAGCCCGAGTGCGAGTACGATATAAATACCAGACTGTGTGGCAAGGTCGAGGGTGTAACGGTTTGCGGTGAACGGCAGTACCAACAGGAGCGCAAGTATGACGGAAAGGGCGACGGCCTTCCTCGGCCCGTGCGTGAAGCCTTCTATTGTACTGCCGAGCAAAACTTCGGCCCGTTTCACGCCGGTGAACAGCCCAGCCCTGCCGAGTGCCTTGAAGGCCGCTATAACGGCGCTCCCTGCAAGCACGGCTCCGGCCAGTAACAGCGCCGTCCTGATGCCCGCGAATGGAAGCACGAGCAATCCGAACCAGACGGAGATCAGCACGGCCTTTATATAGGGGTTCTTAAACATCAGACCTTGTCAGGCGTCCTTTCGCCGAGCAGGCCCTGCGGCCTGATTATCAATATCAGTACCAGCACGATAAATGCAAACGCGTCCTTGTACTCCGGCCAGAGATAACCCGCGCCGAGGCTTTCGAGAATGCCCAGCACGAAGCCGCCTATCATGGCGCCCGGCACGTTGCCTATCCCGCCCAGGACTGCGGCGGTGAACGCCTTCATGCCCGCGAGATAACCAATGTAGAAGTTGACCAGGCCATAGTACATGGCGACCATCACGCCCGCCACAGCCGCGAGGAACGAGCCGAGTACGAACGTTACGGATATTACCATGTCGATGTTGACGCCTACCAGGCCCGCCATCTTCTTGTCGAGCGCCGTCGCCCGCATCGCACGGCCCATCCTCGTCCTCATGATGAAGAAGTGAAGGCCCGCCATAAGCACGAACGACGCTATTACGATGAATATCTGGATGTAGGTGACCTCTACTCCTGAAAACATTACGGACTTCTTCGGGATAATCGGCGGGAAGACCTTGTCAGTCGCGCCCTGGGTGAGCATTACGTAGTTCTGGAGAAAAATGGACACGCCCATCGCGGAGATAAGCGGGGCGAGCCTCGGAGCCTCGCGGAGCGGCCTGTAGGCCACCTTCTCCATCGTGGCGCCGTAGGCCGCGCATATCACCCCGGCGGCTATGATGGTAAGGAATATTGCGAGCGGCAGGCTGACCGCCGTGAGGCCGGTCACCGTGAGGAAGCCGAGCACTATTATGCCCAGGTACGCGCCGAGCATGTATATCTCGCCGTGTGCGAAGTTTATCAGCTCAAGGATACCGTAGACCATCGTGTAGCCGAGTGCGATGAGTGCGTACACCGCGCCCACGGTTATGCCGTTTATTATCTGCTGGAGGAATAGTTCCATGTGGGTTTTTTATAGCCTGTTTGAGTAGATAAGTCAAATAGAAAAAGGCCGGCCGGCCTATCCCCCCCCACAAGGAACAGGCCGCCGGCCTTTCGAACATTTTCGAGCGATTTTACTTCTTCTCTTCCTTCTTGGTCCCCTCTTTTTTCTCCATCTTGGCCTTGGCCTTAGTTACACGCTTGGCTGTCATCTCCTCGCCCTTCTTCTCGTAGGAGACGGTAACCATGTCGCCGGCCTTGACACCCTTTGCCTGGGTCTTCTTTATCTTGAAGGTCATGTCGGCGCCGCCCTCGGCGGTGACAACAAGTTCGCCCTTCGCCTGGTCTATGGACTTTACCGTACCCTTGGCCTTCTCGGTCTTTGCCGTCTCCTTCTTGGCCTTCTCCTTCTTCTCGGGTGCGGCCTTGGCGGCCTCTGGCTTTGCAGCCTCTGCGGCGAACGATACGCCTGATACCAGGGCGACCGCGAACATCAGCGCGAACAGCGAAATCAGTACTTTCTTCATGCGTCCCTCCATGTTGAAAACAGGTTTATAAAATGGTAGTGCTTATAACTGATATTAGATAAAGTCCTGCTGCCTGCGTGGGGGTGCGGGAGCCGGGCCTTTTCTATCCCTGTAATTTATGGCCCACCGCAGCTGACAGGCACCTTCAGGCCGAAGTCCTTCATTATCTTCTTCGCTACATTGCCTTTATCCGACTTTTCATATGTGACTATTACCTTGTTGCCTGCTTTAACGGTCTCACCCATATCCTTTTTCATCGTGAAGGCCATGTCCGCCTGGCCATCTTTGGGGGTGATAACCAGAGTGCCTTTATCACGGTTTATGGACACTACCGTACCCTTCACCTCTTTCATGACCGGCTTCGGCTTCTCGGCCTTTGCCTCCGGCACTGCGGGAGCAGGCGTGGATGCAGGTGAAGGGGAAGCGGCCGGGACCGGAGCAGGCGTAATTGGGTTTTCTGCCGCCTTTTCCTTGCCGGACTCACAGGAAGCAAGGACAGCGACAGTGGAAAGCACTAACAAGCAGTACAGGGCTCTCTTCATATCCGCCTCCTTCGAGGGGTACTGTGTATGATGACGGACTGTTATGTTACGTGCAAAAAGACTATAAAGGCCGGCAGGCCATCGGGGGGGTGATAGGTCTGCCGGCCTTTAAATTTTTCGGATGGTCTTGCTTAGCAGCCGGCCGGAACTTTGGCGCCACGGTCCTTCGTTATCTTGCCCTTGGCGGTGTTCTCTTTTGCGCCCTTGTCGTAGGTCACCTTGACCTTGTCGCCTGCCTTGAGGGTGCCGACCTGGTCCTTGGTCGCTTTGATGGTTACGTCTTCCTTGGCAACGGTCACGACTACGGTGCCCTTGGCGGCGTCGACGGCCTTCAGGGTGCCGGCGGCCTTAACTTCCTCTGCGAATGCAAAGGAGACGGTAAATACGAGGGCAAAGCATACAACCAGGATAGAAGTGAGGAGCTTCCTCATTGAAACCTCCAGTTTAGAGTTGATATTCTCCAAAAAAAATCCCCCCCGCATACTACTTCGGTTAATACATACTGCCAGACTTAAATGTGAAAACAGAAGCGGGCCATAAAACAACAGCCTATAAAATCTGTTAATTAAATATATCAGGATTTATTGAAATATCAAGAAAAAACTTAACATACGTATAATAGTTGACAACCTATCGATTTTTCTATATTTTTAATTCATACGGTCTTGATTAAACCGAGGTGCTTATGGACGGGCTGCTGATATTCGAGAAAGGGGCACTGGGAAGGGCCGGGGCCGGGCTGCCCAAGTCCGACGTCCCCGACGTACCGCTCGGCGAAATAATACCGGAAAAGTATCTGAGGGCGACGCCTCCAGGCTTGCCTGAGGTGGCGGAGCCGGAACTTGTGCGCCACTACGTCGGCCTCTCGCAGAAAAACTACAGCGTTGACGGGAACTTCTACCCGCTCGGCTCCTGCACCATGAAATACAACCCTAAAGTCAACGAGGACGCGAGCCTGCTGGACGGCTTTAACCTCATCCACCCGCTCCAGCCGGATGCAATGTCGCAGGGGGCGCTCGGGCTCATGCACAGCCTGGAACGTATGTTCTGCGAGATAGGCGGGCTGCACAGGGTAACACTCCAGCCTGCGGCGGGGGCCCAGGGCGAGCTGACCGGGATGCTGATGGTTCGGGCGTACCACGAGGCCAAGGGCAGCACCAGGAGACAGGTAATAGTGCCGGACTCCGCGCACGGCACAAACCCCGCGTCGGCGCACCTTGCGGGCTTCGAGATAGTGGAGGTCAAATCGAGCCCTGAGGGTCTCGTGGACGTGGACCGCCTAAGGGAGCTTGCAGGCCCGGATACCGCCGGGTTCATGCTCACCGTGCCGAACACGCTCGGCCTGTTCGAGGGTGACATCATCGATATATCCTCCATAATACATGACGCGGGCGGGCTGATGTACATGGACGGGGCGAACATGAACGCGCTCGTCGGGCTTGTACGGCCGGGCGACATGGGCTTCGACGTAGTGCACTTCAACCTGCACAAGACGTTTTCTACCCCGCACGGGGGCGGCGGGCCGGGTGCAGGGCCGGTCGGAGTATCAAAGGCCCTCGATCCGTTTCTGCCCGCGCCTACAGTCGAAAGTGACGGCGGCAGGTACTTCCTCGACTACGGCAGGCCCCACTCCATTGGCCGGGTGCAGGGCTTCAACGGCAACTTTGGCGTGCTGGTTAGGGCATACGCATACATCAGGAGCCTCGGCCCGGACGGACTGAGGGAAATTGCCGAGAACGCCATTATCAACGCCAACTACCTGCTGGCGCGTCTGAAAGACCATTACCACCTGCCGCACGAGGGCCACTGCATGCACGAAGTCGTGTTCTCCGGCAAGCTCCAGAAGGAGAAGGGCGTCCATACGAGGGACATAGCAAAGAGGCTGCTCGACTTCGGGTTCTACGCACCCACGATATATTTCCCGCTGATCATAGAAGAGGCCATAATGATAGAGCCTACCGAGTCGGAGTCAAGGCAGACGCTCGACTCGTTTGTCGCGGCGATGACGGCTATAGCGAAAGAGGTCACAGATGACCCGGAAAAGGTGCTGACCGCACCACATAATACACCCCTTTCGAGGCTCGACGAGACCGAGGCGGCGAGACACCCTGTGCTTAGGTACAAAAAACCATAAAGGAGAACTTATGAAAAGAGCGCTCTGCATCTTACCGGTGATAATATTGGCATTCTCTCTCGGCTGCACTCCTTCCGAGAAAAAGGCGGACGTGCCGCCCCCCGTGAAGGCGCCGAGTGCGCAGGCAGCCGCGACCTCCGCTCAGCCCGAGACCTCTAAAGAGATAGTGGAGGGCTACGAACATACCCTGGTAACCGCTCCGGACAAGGCGCGGGCCACGCAGGGAAAGCTGGACAAGGATGCCGTCCAGACCGCCATCAGGGATTTTCAGTTGGACAACGGCAGGTACCCATCTTCGCTCGACGAGGTAAAGGGGAAAGTACCGGGCATGGACGTAGGCAAGTTCAATTACGACCCGAATACCGGCACGGTAACGCTTAAGCGCCCGTAAACATTGAGGCCCCTCCCTGACAAGGGAGGGGTCACCTGTCAGTAATTTTTACGAATTAACATATATCTGCCGATATACACTATATATAGTGGTAGTTAGACCTTACGCACACAGATTATAGTATTTTTCGCTTTACAATCCCCCTCTGATATGGTATAAACTACGGCTAAGTAGAAATGGCCGTTTGACCGCATTTTGTCGGGCCTGATAATCAGGCCCCGTTCCTCCTTCATCCAACAGTAGAGGTCTCTTATGCGCTTCCACAAGCTTGAGATGGTCGGGTTCAAGTCGTTCGTGGACAAGACCACGGTGACGTTCCAGCGCGGCATGACCGCAGTGGTCGGGCCAAACGGCTGCGGCAAGAGTAACATCGCCGACAGCATACGCTGGGTACTGGGAGAGATGAGCGCGAAGAACCTGCGCGGCGACAAGATGGAAGACGTGATATTCAACGGCAGCGACATCCGAAAGCCGCTCGGCATGGCGGAGGTCAACCTCACCCTCCAGGATGTCGAGGGCTCGAACGCGCTGGGCTTCGCCGAGTTCAAGGAGATAACCATCACCCGCAGGCTATACAGAAACGGCGACAGCGAGTACATGATAAACAAGATACCATGTCGCCTGAAGGATATCCGCGACCTGCTGATGGACACCGGCGTGGGCTCGCGCGCATACTCCATAATAGAGCAGGGCAAGATAGGCCAGATAGTCTCCGCCAAGGCAGAGGAGCGCCGCTACATCATAGAAGAAGTCGCGGGCATCACCAAGTACAAGTCACGGAAGAACGAGGCGCTGTCCAAGCTCAAGGAGACAGAGGACAACTTAAGCCGCGTGACCGACATAATACACGAGGTAAAGCGCCAGATAGGCTCGCTCGACCGGCAGGCGAAGAAGGCCGAACGCTACAAGAAGCTCTCCACCGAACTGCGCGGCCTGGAGCTCAAGATGGCGTGGGATTCATATGGGCGTTTGAGCGTGGAGGCTAAAGAGTCCGAAGAGGCCTTCAACACCCTCTCCGGCGAGGAGTCCGCCGCGAGGAACGCGGTGTCGGCAAGAGAAGCCGACCTCTCCGAGACGAGGCTGAGGCTCGCCGAACGCGAACGCGAGCTTATGGACTTCCAGCGCGAGATACACCGCCTCGAAGCGGAGGCCAGCCACCTCGAAGCCAAGGCCGAGGTCGCTGTAATGCAGCTCAAAGACCTCGACGACCGCGAGCTTCGGATGGCCGACGAGAAAAAGCGCCTCACGCAGGAAGAGTCGGAGCTCTCGGCGCAGGCCATGTCGCTGAAGGAAGAAGAGCAGGCCCTGAAACGCGAGCTCGACACGCTCCGCGAGGAACTCCGAGTACTTGAGGCCGCATACCAGGAAAAGGCGGACCGGACCCATGCGGTGGAGAGGTCCATCGAAGAAGAGAGGGGCAGGCTATTCGAGTCCCAGGCGGCGATATCCCAGGCCCATAACCGCATGACCCGCTTGGACGAGCGCAAGGCCGAACTCGAGCGGCGCGCGCAGCGTGCGGCCGAGGAGGAGGGCGAGACCCGCGAGAAGCTCCTCGAAGTAAAGCTTGCGCGTGACAAGAAGAAGATGGAGCTGGACGAGCTTTCGTCCATCGAGTCCGAACTCCGTAAGGAACGCGAAGCAGCGGCCGAGTCCATGCAGAACAACAAGGCGAGCCTGAAGGAACTCGAGGCCGCGCTTTCAAAGGGCCGCGAGATATACTCGCAGAAGAGCTCACGCCTGCAATCCTTAAAGGAGCTGGAAGAGAGCCTCGAGGGCTACGGCGAGGGCGTCAAGGCGCTCATGGCCGTGAAGAAGGAAGGCTCCATGCAGGGGATACACGGCGTGGTGGCCGACATACTGCAGGCGAACCCCGAGCACGAGAAGGCGCTCGAAGCGGTGCTCGGCGAAAGGCTCCAGCACGTGGTGGTCGAGGGCAGAAGCGACGCGAGGGAGGCACTCGCATTCCTCAAGTCCAACGGCTCCGGCCGGGGCACGTTCGTGCCGAAGTCTCCCCGAAACGCTGACGCCTCCGGGCCGGATATATCAGGCCGCGAAGGCGTAGTAGGGGCCGCAATGCGGCTCATCAACGTGAAGTCCGGCTACGAACCTACCGTCCGGGCGCTCCTCGGCAGGGTGACGGTTGTGAGGGACCTGGACGCGGCGCTTTCCCTTTGGGACGAGGGCTGCACCGACACGCTCGTAACGCTCGACGGAGAAGTGGTCGAGTACACCGGTGTACTATCCGGCGGGAGCGCGTCTGGCGTCGGGATGCTATCCAAGAGGCGCGAGATAAGGGAGCTTACGTCCGATATAGAGGTGCTGGCCGAGGAGAACCTGGCCGCCGAGGCGCGGGTCACCGAGACGCGCAAGGAGCTCGAAGGCCTGGAGGCGAGCATCAAACGCCTCGACGAGGAGGTAGGCACAAAGCGAATAGCCAGAGTCGGGTTCGAGAAAGACATGACCGCGCTTTCAGCGGACGTAGAGCGCTTCGATAAGAAAATGGAAGTGCTCGGCATAGAGAAGGCACAGCGCGAGCAGGAGGACGCCGAGATAAAGGACGGCATATCCGCTGCAAAGGCCGACATAGCTGAGCACGAGGACAGGAAGCTCAAGGAAGAGGCCCGCATAAACGAGCTCCAGGAGGAGCTGAAGGCGGTGAAGGCCGAGCTCGAAGTGGAGCGCGAGGCTATTACCGTAAAGAAGATGGACCTCTCCGCGCTGATACAGAAGCACGAGTCCTCCGCGCGCGACATAAAGCGTGCCGACATGATTCGCGAGGAGCTCGGCAGGAAGGCCGCACGGCTGGATGCGGAAGCGGTCGAGATTAACGCGAGGCGCGTAGAGCTTTCCGCGGGCAAGGCCGAGTCCGAGGAGAAGATAAACACCCTGATGCGCACCGTGGTCGAGCAGAAGGGCAAGCTCCCGGAGATACAGAACGCGTACCAGGTAGTGAACGATTCTATAACGGGGCTTGAGGAGTCGGTGAAGGCCGCGCGCAGGGAGGCAGAGGATGCCAGGGG
>Ga0334722_10005520_pt1 | contig 12739 bp, 11 predicted proteins | sample C3_bottom_MG_FD_207210 | JGI IMG/M metagenome (GOLD analysis project Ga0334722, IMG submission 207210) | Sediment microbial communities from Yellowstone Lake, YNP, Wyoming, USA - C3_bottom | ecosystem: Environmental > Aquatic > Freshwater > Lake > Sediment | place: USA: Wyoming | collected...
AGAAAATTTTAATGTCCACCACCTTGCCGTGCTCGCCGTGCTCCAGGTACAGGGAGCTGTCCTTCACGTCTTTGGCTTTTTCGCCGAAGATGGCGCGGAGCAGCTTCTCTTCGGCCGAGAGTTCAGTTTCGCCTTTGGGCGTAATCTTGCCCACCAGGATGTCACCGGACGAGACCTGCGCGCCAATACGCACAATCCCCTCTTCATCCAAGTTGCGAAGTTTCTCTTCGCCGATGTTCGGGATGTCGCGCGTCACCACTTCCGGCCCCAACTTGGTGTCACGCACGTCCATGACGTAGTCCTCAATGTGAATGGAGGTGTACCGGTCCTGCTGCACGAGCCGCTCGGAAATAAGGATGGCGTCTTCGTAGTTGCCGCCTTCCCAAGGGATGAACGCCACGAGCACGTTCTGCCCGAGCGCCAGTTCGCCGCGGTCCGTGGCCGCGCCGTCGGCCAGCACGTCGCCGGCCTGCACCTTCTGGTGCTTGGTGACAATGGGCTTCTGGTTCATGCTGGTGCTGGCGTTGGAGCGTACGAACTTGCCCAGGGCGTAGCTGCGAAGGTTGCCGTCGTCTTCCAGCACTTCTACGTGGTTGGCGTCCACGGCCGTGACCACCCCGGCTTGCTTGGCCAGCACCACTTGGCCGGAATCCTGGGCGGCCCGCGCTTCCGCGCCCGTGCCCACAATCGGGGCATCGGGCTTGACCAAAGACACGGCCTGCCGCTGCATGTTGGTGCCCATGAGCGCGCGGGCCGCGTCGTCATGCTCTACAAAGGGGATGAGCGACGTGGCAATGGAGATAATTTGGTTGGGCGCCACGTCCATGTAGTCAATTTTGTCCGTGGGGCCGATGGTCGGCTCGCCGTGCTGGCGGATTTCCGTCCGTTCCACCAGGAAGCGACCGTCTTCATCCAGCGGTGTGGTGGCCGCGCAGGTAATGTGGCGTTCTTCGGTAAAGGCATCCAGGTACGCCACCTCGCTGGTGACGCGGGCTTTCACCGGGATGGTCTCCAGCGCTTCTTTGGCCAGGCCGCGCGCTTGCGTTTCGGAAATGGTGTCGCCCGGTTTCACGATGCTGGCTAGGCTCTCGCGTGCAACTTGCCCCACGGCGCTCTTGCCGTCATTGGGCACAGCGTTGACCACTCTGCGGAACGGCGTCTCAATAAAGCCAAAGTCGTTCACCCGCGCGTAGGAAGCCAGGTGGCCGACCAAACCGATGTTCGGGCCTTCGGGCGTGGCAATGGGGCAAATGCGGCCGTAGTGCGTGCGGTGCACGTCGCGGACGTCAAAGCCGGCGCGTTCGCGGGAAAGCCCGCCCGGGCCCATGGCCGAAAGCCGACGCTTGTGCTCGAGTTCGGCCAGCGGGTTGGTCTGGTCCATGAACTGGGAGAGCTGCGAGGACATGAAAAATTCTTTGATGGAGCCAATAATCGGCCGCGCGTTAATGAGCTGGTTGGGCGTGATGGTGGTGATGTCCAGGGTGGACATGCGGTCCTTAATGATGCGCTCCATGCGGGACAGGCCCACGCGGAACTTGTTCTGCACCAGCTCGCCAATGGCGCGCACGCGGCGGTTGCCCAGGTGGTCAATGTCGTCGGCGTCCTTCTGGCTGTTGTTGAGCTTGATAATTTCGCGCAGGATGGCCACCAGGTCGTCCTTCTGCAGCACGCGGTGTTCCTTGTCGTTGGCGAAGTTGAAGTTGAAGCGCTGGTTGAGCTTGTAGCGGCCGACGCGGCCGAAGTCGTACCGGTCGAAACTGAAAAACATCTTGGTGATGAGTTCGCGAGCGTTTTCGGTGGTAGCCAGATCGCCCGGGCGGATACGCTTGTACACTTCTTTCAACCCTTCGGGCTCGGAGCGCGAGGGGTCTTTCTTCAGCGTGGCGTCCAGGAAGCGGTGGTCCGGGTTGGTGTCCACGTCCTTGAACAACTCAATCATCTCCTCGTTCGTGCCAAAGCCAAAGGCGCGCAGGAGAGCGGTGATGGGGGCTTTGCGCTTGCGGTCAATTTTCACCCAGAGAATGTCCAGGGCATCGGTTTCAATTTCCAGCCAGGCGCCGCGATTCGGGATAATCTTCGCGCCGTAGTACTTGCGGCCGCGCAAAAATTCCGAGGTGAAGAATACGCCGGCGCTGCGGATGAGCTGGCTCACCACCACGCGCTCAATGCCGTTGATGACGAACGTGCCGCGCTCGGTCATGAGCGGGAAGTCGCCCAGGTAAATTTCCTGTTCCTTAATTTCGCCGGTCTTCTTGTTCACCAATTTGGTGGACACGCGCAGCGGCGCTTCGTAGGTGACGTTCTTCGCCTTGGCCGTGAGCTCGGTGAAGCGCGGTTCGTCCAGGTAGTAGTTGAGGAAGTACAATTCCAAATCCCGCCCGATGAAGTCGCGGATGGGCGAAATTTCGTCGAAGAGCTCTTTCAGCCCTTCTTCGAAGAACCACTGGTAGCTGCGCTTCTGGATCTCGATGAGGTCTGGGAGCCCAATTGCCTCGTGGAGCTTCGTGAAGGTGGTACGGTTGTACCGGGTGGTCGAGCCTTCCCGATGAATGTAATGGCGCTTCTTAGACATACGTCACGCTGGAGAGAGTGGCGAAGAAGTTGCTCGTGGTACTCGACCGTCACTGGGCCGGACACAAAACACTCCTTCCGGTTGCGGCTATCGGAAAGAGTTGTTCGATTCGTTCGACTAGCGGACGTGATCCATGATGTGTATCGTGCCCCGTGAAGTGTCTAGGGGGCGGCTCAAACTCCCCGAAACGAGTCGGGGGGAGCAATGTGGATAAAGTGAACGTAATACAAAGCCGGTTCCGTGTCAAGAACCGGGGTGTGGATAACCCCTTTCAACTACATTCTACCCTATTTTAGGCCTTCTTTAAAGCTTTCCCCAAACCTTCGGCCCAGGCTCGAACCTTTTGCTGGTTTTCGTCCAGGTGGAAGAAAAACCCGTCCACCCGCAGGGTTGGGCCCACCTGCTGGCCCTGCACGCTCGCCACGAGTTCCTCCAGCCGGTCGGCCGCGCCGCAAAAAATTGTGTAGCTGCTGTCGCCCAGACCGTACACGGCAAAGCGCTGCTGCGGAAAAGTTTTGCCGGCCAGGGACTGCGCGAACGCAAACATATGCTCCTGCAGCTGGCCCTCCAGCAACTGCTTTTTTTCATCGAGGCGCTCCCACGTGCAGGACCCAAGGATAACCACGTCGGGCGTTGCCAGGTCTTCGGCGCTGGCCTCGTTGGCGCGCTTCAGCGTGACCACGTGGCCGGCCGACGTAAGCACGTCGGAAATTATTTTGCCGGCTTCCTGCGAGCCGCCGGAATTCGTGGCGTAGATGAGACGGATGTTCATGACTGGTGTTGGAGGTACGCTGCCTTGATCATCGCACGATCGTCCCACGGGATCAACCGGCCGCCACCAACGGCCATCACCTGCTCGCCGCCTTTGCCCGTGAGCAGCAGCACGTCACCGGGCTGCGCCAATTGGAGGAGCCGGCTAATCGCCTGCCGCCGGTCGGTGATGCGAATGACCTGACCTTTGCCAACCGCCTCCGCGCCCGCGGCCACGTCCGCCACAATCCGATCCGGGTCTTCATCGTATGGATCTTCGTTCGTCACCACCACGACATCGGCGTGTTCGGCGGCGAGCTTGCCCATCACTGCCCGCTTCGCCACGTCCCGGCCTCCGCCCTGACTGCCAAGCAAGGTCAGCAAGCGCTTGGGCTTAAGTAACCGAACCGCAGCGTAAGCAGCCTGCAGGCTGGCAGGCTCATGCGCGTAATCCACGAACACCCGGAAGGGCGCGTTGAGCTGCACCTCTTCCATGCGGCCGGGCGTGCCCGGGAACTGGGCAACTGCCGCTACAGCTTTCCCAAGGTCATAGCCCAAGCCGTGGAGCACGGCAAGTGCCGCCAGGGCATTCTGGACGTTGTACTCCCCCAGCAACGGGACGGTCCCCGGCACGCCGTTTACCATGAACGTACACTGGGCCGGTGTACAGGTAATGTTGGTTGCACGCAGCACGGCCAAGCCCGAAACCTCCTTCACGTCGCTGCCCGCGGTCGTGAACCCCACGTGCCGGTCGGCGGCGTGGCGGAGGAAAAAGAAAACGTGCAGGTCGTCCGCATTGGCGGCAATGACCGTGGGGATTTCCTTACCGTGGAGGGTCTTCCGCCACGTGCGGTTGAGGCTGGCAAACAGTTTTTCTTTGGCTTCTCGGTATTTCCGAAAACTCCCATGACTTTCAATGTGTTCGGGCGTAAGGTTGAGGAGCACAGCCGCGTCAAAGACAATCCCTTCGTGGCGAGCTTGGGCCAGACCTTCGGAGGAAACTTCCAACACTACGGCGGTGCAACCCGCGCGGACAGCACGGGCTAAAAATTTCTGCAGCGCGCCGCGGCCGGGCATGGTCAGCTTGCTGCGGTTGGGCCAGGTGGCCTCGGCCACGCCCCACTGCACGGTCGAGGAAAAGGCCACCCGCTCACCCAGTGCAGTGAGAATGTGCGCGAGCATTGCCACGGTCGTGGACTTGCCTTTCGTGCCGGTCACGCCAATGACCAGCAACTTACAACTGGGCCACCGGTAGCGCCACGTCGAAAGCCGCGCCCGGGTTCGGTGGTACGCGTGCGTTGCAAATTTTGGCAGGAAACGTTTCCAAGTACTCATTGCGGCTGACGGCGTTTTCGAAAGAACCACACCAAGAGGAACACTGCCACCAAGGCCCCGATCGTGTTGAGCAGCATATCATTGCCCGTGTCAAAAGCCGAACCAAAGCGGTGGCTACCCGTGAGCACATCCTCCGAGTACTCCTCTAGTTCGTAGAGCGAGCCCACGGCCATGCTGCCCATGACGCTCACAACGCCCCGGAGGCGAAGGGCGAGCAAGGCGACTCCCCGCTGCTCCAGCGCCAGAAACAGGTCAAAGAAAACGAGCGCTACGACCGCCCCGCCCACGAAGTGGGCCACCTGGTCGTACCAGGCGTACGTACCGTAGAGCCGAAAAATATCCCCGCCCGCGTCCGTGCATTGACTCAGCAGGGCGGCCAGGAAGGTCCAACCCCAGAGGCTGCGGGCCCCAATTTTTCGGAGTCGCCAAGAGATGAGTTCCAGGCTGCCCCAGGCCACCGAGGCAGTAAGCACCAAACCAAACCAGGTGAACTCCAGAGTAAGCGGGAGCACCTTGGCCCAGCTCAACAGCTCCACTGCCAGCCAGAGGCCAAAGGCAATCCGGGCAAATTTCAACATCGGGCTCGCGCGCTGTTCCATACCCTGAAAGCTAGCACAAATTACGCAAAAAAAGAGAGTCAATTACCGTAGTAATTGACTCAAAGTATGTGCGGGCCCGTAGGCTAATTGTTTTTTTTACGTTGTGCCGAGGCACTTCGTGACTCAATAGTAGCACCGAAAGCCGGCTCTGGGAAGTCAGGGTGGTTCATTTTCTTAGATTTCCTAAGGGTTCTGCTCCAGGGTTGTGGAAAACTACTCCCCCCGAACGAAGTTCCCTTCCAGATCCAGCTCCACAAAGTGCTTAGCCGTACCATTCACAAAGCTGGGGCACTGGTTCTCCGGCTGGTTGTCCACGTCCAGGCGGGGGTTGTGCACCAGGTCTGCTACCCAACCCGTGGTGAGGTTGTCCGAAAGGCAGGGGCCGTTGGCCAAATCTTCCCCCTGGGCTTTCAGCGAACTGTAAAACTGCTGGGCGCGGGCCTTGGCAAAATTCAACTCGGCCAATTTTTTAATAGCCAAATCGGTGACGCCTGTAGCTTTGTTCACTATCGTACCGGTGTCCGACTTTACTTCGCTTGCCGTGTTCGTCACCTTCTGCCCGAACGTGCAGGCAGACAGAGCGAGGGTTACAACGGTGAGCAGCAACATCTTCTTCATACTTACTTGTAGGTTACGCTGCGCGTGCCCGGCACGACTTCTACCCAGGTGGTGCCGCGGTTGAATTCTACCTGCGTCGTGCTGCCTTTAATATAATAGACGGTCTTGCTGTTCTTGTCCTTCTTCCACCAGCGCAGGGCAATGGCTTTGCCGTCTCGGTACAATGTGGCGTCGCCGCGGCCAATGAGTTTGAACTCCAGACGAAGCTTTCTATCTAGGACCTTTTCCTTGGGGATGCGCATCACCAAAACGTTGGCGGCACGGATTTGCTTGCCCGTATTCCGGTCCTTCGCAATGACGCCGCCGTTCATACGTTTGTAGCGGTTGGTGGCGCGGTCGTACGTCCAGTCCACCCGGTAGGTCAGGCCATTGAAATCGATAGTGAGCTTCTTGCTGCTCGCGCTTTTTGGTCGGTCTTTGAGGGGGGCATCGTTTTTGAAAGCCCAGCCGTCGTCGGACTTCGCTACGATGCTGGTAAGTTTCTTTTCTTTCACTAACTTATCCAGTTGCACTGCGCTGGTGAACAGGCAGTGCACGCCAAAGCACTTGCGGGAGAAATACTTTGCGCCTATGCGCGTGAGGCCGTCGTACGAGCGGACCTTGAGCCGACCGATTTCCTGAAAGGCATCCTGGCTGCCGCCGGCGTGCAAGTAAATGGCGTCGTGCTCCTTGGCCCAGTCCGCGTAGTACGGCCGAGTGGAACGCACCGGGCCCAGGAGTTTGGGCTTGGTCGCTTGCGGGAAAATAGCCAGGAAGCGGGTGACCCCGCCCTCGGCCAGGGTTTCGTACACAATCGCTGCTTGGCTCAAGCCGGCCTGCGGCCGGGCCGCCAAGGTATTTTCGATCATGACGCCAAAGGGGAGCTGGTTCCAAAGTTTTGTCGGCACCAGTACCCCGTCCACTTTACGGCGCCACGTGGCTGGTACGGTCACAGTTGTGGATGTCAGCACGCTTTTCTCCGCGCCCTTCACCACCTGGGTTTCCACCACGTGGGTGCCGACTTTCAGCTCTTTCTTATACGTAAAGGTAAACCAATTGGTGGTGGCTTTCTTGTTCGTGGTTTTTTGCACAGCCGCCCCGCCCACCAACTTGCTATCTATCCAAACAAACACCGTACTCTTCACGGCGGCTTTGCCAGTCACCACAAACGGCTGGTCCAGGACGGTACCAGTATCTTTGGGGCTGAAGATGAGCGCACGGTCCAAGGCCTGGGCGCCGTGCACGCCTAGGGCAAAAAAACCGGCACCCAAGGCGACGGCAAAAACTACAGCTAAACGTAGATGGTTTTTACTTTTCATTTCACTGGTGAGTATAGCAAAAAATACTCGTTTCGTCAATCATTTCTATTACCTATTCCACTGTCGACATGCGCCGACGACCACGGCCAGTCTTCCTGTTTCTTACACAACCCCGCACGCACCGGGTTCCAATGAACGTACTCGACCTTTTGGTGGAGCATTTTCTCCGAGTAGATATTAAAGTCGTAGAAGGAGGGCTGCCAGATGGGGATGGCGTCTCGGGTATTCTCCCCCTGGGTAGCCGAGGCTTTTATGCCTCGGCTGGTCTGCGGCGGGGCATGAAAGCCCCGCCTACCCCTAAGAAGATAATCCGATATTCGCTTGGCCGACCGGCCTTTGATGCGATGCATAACTGTCGAGATTGTCAGCTTCGGATATCGTTCAACATCCCACTGCACAATCAGGTGGAAATGATCGGGCATAACACAGTACGCAACAACCTCAAAATGTAGCTTTGCCGCATAGGTAGTACAAATCTTCAATGACCAGCTCGCAGCATTTCGCATCATCAAAAAGTCGACGCCCTTTAAAGGTCTTCGTCGTGACGAAATGTGCGTAACTTTCCTCGTTAAACCGTGGTAAACCCATTTACTTTTTCTTCGGGCGGAAATACTGTTTCCCCTTCAACTTCTCCGGCAGGTAGTCTTGTCGGCCTTCCTCCGGCGTGTAGTCATGGGAGTATTTGTAGTCTTTCCCGTAGTTTAAATCTTTCATTAGGTCAGTGACGGCGTTGCGGAGATGCAGCGGTACGGGTTCGTTCATCGTATCCTGCACGTCTTTTTTAGCTTCAAGTAAGCCCGTGTACGCGCTGTTATTCTTAGGCGCCAGCGCCAGGTAGAGGCAGCCGTGCGCCAGGTTAATCTGGCACTCGGGGTAGCCAATGAGCTTCACCGCCTGCATCACGTTCACGGCCACGGCGAGCGCGTGCGGGTCGGCCACGCCCACGTCTTCCGAGGCAAAGACCACCATGCGCCGGGCAATGAACTCCGGGTCCTCGCCGGCTTCCACCATCCGGTTGAGCCAGTACAAGGCACCATCAGGATTGGAACCGCGCATAGACTTGATGAACGCGGAAATAACATTATAGTGCTCTTCCCCGTGCTTGTCGTACTGTAGGGCTTTGTGCTGCAAGGCCTGTTCCATGTCGGTGAGCGTCACATGCTTTACGCCTTGCGCATCTTTGGCCGCGGCTTTCACTGCTACTTCCAGCGCGTTCAGTACTGTCCGCGCGTCGCCATTGCCGGCGGTGAGCAGGAGGTCCATGGCTTTGGCCGCGATTTTTACTTTTTCTTTCCCAAGGCCGACGCGTTTATCAAGAAGCGCACGTTTGATAATTTTGGAAAGCTCGGGCACGCCCAAACGTTTCAAAACGAAAACGCGCGAGCGGGAGAGTAGTGGACTAATAATTTCGAACGAGGGGTTTTCCGTGGTGGCCCCAATGAGCACCACCGTGCCGTTCTCCACGGCGGGCAGGAACGCATCCTGCTGGGCTTTGTTCCACCGGTGAATTTCGTCCACGAACAGGATAGTCCGCTGGCCGTGGAACTTCCGGCGTTCGGCCGCGGCCTCCACGATGCGCCGTAAGTCGGCAATGCCGCTGGTCACCGCCGCCATGTGCTCGTAGTGCGACTTGGTGAGGTTGGCAACGATACGCGCCAGCGTGGTCTTGCCGCTGCCCGGCGGCCCCCAGAAAATGATGGAGAATAACTCGTCGTTCTCAATAGCTTTACGCAAGAGCTTGCCTTCGCCCACAATCTCCTCCTGCCCCACGTAGTCTTCCAGTTTGGTGGGACGCAAACGATCCGCGAGCGGCACAAAACGAGCCACGTCGCGCTGGATGCGTTCGTCGAAAAGGTCGGGGCTGGGGCTGCGTTTAGGCATAGGTAGGAGCATTGTACTCCCCTCTTGACCTTTCTGCACCACGCGCTAGAGTGAGCCAAAGAAAACAACCGTTCATTCCCCAGATAAGGAGGCCCGTATGAGACCAATCGCTAGTCAGTTCCTCATTGCAATCCCGCTGCCCGAACCCTACGCCACCCAGGTGAAAGAGTTTCGAGGCGCCAATGACCGGTGGGACAAACCCGGGATGGAGCCCCACATCACTGTCGTCCGCCCCCAGAGCTTCCACTGGTTGCCGGACGAAATCCACGAGGTACAGAAGCTACGCCTGCCGGAAACTGAAGTCAACTTCGAGGGAGTCAGCACTTTCAAAAACCCCCACGCCAATGTCGTCTACGTGCCGTGCGAGAGTCGAGGCTTAGCGCACGCGCAGCAACAGGTCGTATCGATTTTTCCAAAACTTGCCTCACTGGTGGGTGAAAAGCCGATACACCACATTACCCTGGCCAGCAAGGTTCCGGATGTCAGCGTCTTCGACGTCGAAGAAGCGGCTGAGGCAGCGAATATTCGCGGGACATTTGTTTTCGAGGCGCTCAACGTGTACGTCCGCTACAACTCTGGCCCCTGGCAACTGCTTACGGCCTAATCCAAACTACAAACCCGTCATTTCCATGACGGGTTTTATATTTGAATAATTCGCTCCTCCCCGTCCCAATTGCCGGTGGCCAGCTCTTCCTGCACCTCCACGCGGTCTACGGCTGACGAAGGGATTTCTTCCAGAAACCGGGACGGCCGGGTGAGCAGCATGGCCCCGGTGGGGTTAATGACCAACGGGTAGGTAAGGGTGAGGTGCTGCCTGGCGCGCGTCACCGCCACGTAGAACAACCGGCGCTCTTCTTCAATGCCGTTGGCTTCATCCAGTGCCCGGCCGTTGGGAAAGCTGCCTTCCAGCAAGCGCGGGACAAATACCGCTTCCCACTCCAGCCCTTTGGCTTGGTGAATGGTGGAGAGGATAAGCGCATCGTCTGCCTCATTGTCCGCAACCGCACCGGCGCTAAACGCTTCTTGCAAACTCACGTCCGTGAGGAAGGAATCCAAGGACCGGTACTTACCGGCAAAAAGCGCCAGCTGTTCCAAGTCCTGCAGGCGCTCGTCCGCATCTGGGTACTGGCTGCGTAAGTAGTCCACGTAGTCGCTCGTGGCGACGATGCGAATGAGGTCTTGCGGCGGGAAGGTCATTTTTTCTTTCTTCGGATCCGCTACGCCAACGGTGAGCAGGGCGCGCAGAATTTTTTGAAAGGCGGCCACGCCTTTACTCCCGCGCTTGTCTGCCAAGTTCACCAAATCCACGGTGGCTAAACCGCGAACATCGGTGAGGTCGCGAAGCTGCAGGAACAGGTTCGTCGCGATTTTTGGTCCCACCCCCACCTGCAACCCCAGCGCGCGCAGCCACGCCACTTCATCCTGAGGGTTGGCAATGAGCTTAAGGTAGGACACCACGTCTTTAATGTGCGCCCGCTCAAAAAAGCGCAAGCCGCCGCGGACCACGTACGGGATATCGCGTTGCGCCAGCTCGAATTCTAGCGCCTGGGTATGGCTCACGGCCCGCACGAGCACGGCAATATCGGCAAATTTCAAGCCCGACTCTTGCAGCTCCAGCACGCGCTGGGCAATGAACGCGGCTTCCTGCCCGTCATCCCGACACGGCACCAGGCTGGGCTTGTCCCCCTTGGGCCGGGCCGGCGTAAGGTTCTTGGGAAACTGCTCTACGTTGTTTGCGATCACCGCGTTTGCTGCGGCCAGGATTTCCGGCGTGGAGCGGTAGTTCGTCTCCAAGCGGAACTGCTTGGTGTCCGGAAAATCTTTGGGAAATTGCAGGATGTTGTGGATGTCCGCCCCGCGGAACGCATAAATGCTCTGCGCATCATCACCCACGACCAGCAAGTTACCGTGCACGTCCGCCAGGTGTCGCACCAGGTCGCCTTGCAAAGAATTCGTATCTTGGAACTCATCGACGAGCACGTACTGAAACTGTTCTTGCAAACGTTGCCGCACGTCCGCGTGGTCGGTGAGCAAGCGCAACATGAGTTCCAGCAGGTCATCAAAATCCACCAGGTTCTGCTTTTCTTTGCGCTCCGCGTACCGTTTGGCCACGACCTGTACTTTCTCGGCAACGTGGCTAAAGTTCGGCAACCGCTCGTGGACAACGTCAGCCAAATCCTGCCGTGTGTTGCGGCTAAACGACACCATATTCTGCACCACACCGGGCGCGGGAAAACGTTTCTGCGTCGTATCAATGTCCAAGTCCGCCACGCAAGCCGCAATCAAACTGCGGCTGTCTTCCTGGTCCAGGATGGAAAAGCTGGGCGTGCGGCCCACCCGGCTGGCGTACTGCCGCAGGATGCGATTGGCCACGTGGTGGAAGGTGCCGCCCCAAATGCTCGTGGGCACGCTGCCGAGCAACTCTTGCACACGGGAGAGCATTTCCCTCGCGGCTTTGTTGGTGAACGTCACCAGCAGGATACGATCCGGGGAAACGCCGTGCTCCAGCAGCCAAGCCACGCGGTACACGATTGTCCGGGTCTTGCCGCTGCCTGCGCCGGCCAACACCAACACGTGCCCCTCGCCGTTTTCCACTACGCTAAGCTGCTCCGGGTTAAGGGCCTTGGCGTAGTCGATTTTCAGGTCTTTGGGCTGGCGGCGCTGCAGAACGTAACGACTCATAGCCCTGGTATCCTAGCACGGGCGGGAGTATACTGGCTGCATAAAATAGTACATGGATGCATTGCGAAATGTCATGGATGACACTCGTGGTTGTTGTTGACGGGTAGCAAAACCATACATTGCTACCCGTTTTTTATTACCGCAAACTAAGTTCATACCGAATCTCCTCAATCCGCTTGAGGTTGCGTTTGGCTTCGTCAAACTTCTGCCGAGCTTGGCCCGTCAGGTCGGCTTCGGCCAGGTTATGCACAACGTCACTGACCGTGGCGTAGATTTTCTCCACTGCCTTCCGGTCCCGGTCCGTGGCCTTGAGCACGGCGCGGCGGCTAAGCTCGCCCGTGAAATCCGCCAAGGCCGCCACTTGCTGGTCAGCGGCAAGCAATGGCTTTGTGGGGAACGCCAACTTTTTGCCGCGGGCAAATTCCACCACGAGCCAGGCTTCACCAAACTCTTCCAGCGCGGCTAAGAGGTTGCCGTCGTTAATAAACCGCGGTTGGTCTTTGAGTCGCTTCTGCAATTTCTCCAACTGCTTGCCGGCTTCTTCCACTAATTTCTTTGCCCCGCTGTCATCGTTGCGGTGCACGGCAAAAATCGCCAGCTTGGCGCGTTGCAAGGCTTCCCGGGTTTCCCGCAGCACGGACTCGCGCAGGCTACGCTGTTTCTGAAGGTCTTTGCGAAGCCGGTGGAAGAGCGACATGCGGCTTAAAACCAGCCGCTCTTGGTCTCGCGCCCTTCGGTTTCCACGCGCCAGCTGCCGTCGCTTTCGCGCACGAGCTTGAAGTTCATCCGCTTACCGTCCACCGAGCCCTCAAAGTCGGCTTCGTGGTGGCGCTTGGCGTGCTCAAAGAGCACCTCGGCTTCACTGCTGTCGAGTTGCCGCAGCACGTGCAGGCCGTACTGATCGCCGTCAACGGTGTGGTTGTGAATGGTGGGCATAAACCTAGTTTATTCTATTTTACCTTTGGCGGCAAATTCCTATCCACGAACTTCTTTGATTCTTCTTG
>Ga0334722_10005521_pt1 | contig 12735 bp, 12 predicted proteins | sample C3_bottom_MG_FD_207210 | JGI IMG/M metagenome (GOLD analysis project Ga0334722, IMG submission 207210) | Sediment microbial communities from Yellowstone Lake, YNP, Wyoming, USA - C3_bottom | ecosystem: Environmental > Aquatic > Freshwater > Lake > Sediment | place: USA: Wyoming | collected...
GGCTCCTCTAAACGCTGTGTGATGCATTTATGTATCACGAAACCCCTTATGCTGCAAAGGAAATATGATGCATCCGTGGACTTTTTTTCACGTCAGACAGCATCACGTTCTTACGAGACCATCAATACTATATGCTTTTCAAGTACTGTTCCTTTTTTTCACATAACGGATGAACCACAATCTCAAATCAGGGTCCCATCTGCCTTTTGCTTCATTCGCGGCTTTTTTTAAATCTGCCTCCGTGAATCCTATGCGCACGGGGACAAGATCATTATCGGCAAATTTCTTTGCCAAAGGTTTCCAGGCTGTTTTTTCCACAATCAGTTCGACAGTTTTAATTCTCGTGCGACTGGCCTCATCATACCGGTAGCGCACGCAGACAAGCTTGTCGCCATATTCCGCATGCAGCTTCTTTGTCCCCTTTTGGCCTGGTTTTAGTTTCAGTCGTGCTGTCATTCAACCCTCCGAAACAAACCTGTGAAAATGGAACACATAGTCAATCAATTCTGTACGAGGAAAGCGCTATTCGGGAAACAATACTACGATCTACCTTTGAAGTGTCTCGATTATAGAGAGATTGGCTGGTTTGTCAAGATTTACGATAGGGTATTTTCAGGGTATTCGATATCAATAGGGGGATTTTGCTGCGCAGCGGTTTATTACGATAACTCAAACGCCGTTACAACAGCAATGATTGACAGCAGAATCAACCCGGCTAGAAAAACAACGTCTGCCAGCTTTTCATAACGGTCTTCATTTAGTCTGGAACGCATGGATGCATAGGACAGCAGGCTTGCGAAAAGAAAGATAAGAATGGTGAGGGCGTCCAGCTTATCGATCATTTTCATGACCGCATCGGCTTTCCAGATCTTCTTTAAACTGAGGATCAGAAAACAAAGACCGAGAAGGTTCGCTGACGTCGGCAAGATATGCTTTGAGATGTTCTTTTTATCATTTCTTTCAGGCATGGCGGTTTCCTCTCGTATAGCCTTACGTCATGTTACGTATATTGTCCATCCATGAACTTCTTCACATAGCGCTCCACCGCGGTGTCGTCGTTCAGTAACGCATCGAGCTGCCGCGTATAGGAAAAAAGCCTGCCGATCTGGTCCAATACTTCATCCGACTCCTCCTGACTGATGTTCGCAAGACGGGCCGTGATAAAATCCCCCTTGGTCTTGATGTTGAATCCGTACTTGTTCAGGATTTCAGCGATAACCTGCAGTCTTCGGGAACGTTTCGTCATGTCCGTCGCGCCGCCCGCGAACCTGAAATAGATATGATTATTCCTCGCGATTTCCCCGCAGAAACAGTCCAGCACAATGAAATGGTAGCCGAACTTGAGGCTGACGTTCGCATATTCCTTCGAAATAACGGCCATATTGGTTTCAACGTGATCGTCGCCCGCGGACGTGATATCCGGCATGCGCAGCATGCTCGACATGAAGTCATTGACGTTCAGCGCAACCGCGTCCGATTGCCAGATGCCGGGACGGATCATGCCCCGAATGATCGCCTGAAACGGCCGTGAGGCAACCTGTTCAGGCGTCACATGGCCTGTGCCCGGATCGTTTCTCAGACCACCGCCGATGTCGATGACCATGATGTCCGCCGGGATCGACAGGTCCAATTTTACAGCGCCGCCCTTCACGCCGTTCTGGGCACGCTCTATCAGCTCCGCAACCGACTTTTCGTGGATGAACCGCAGGATGTCGTGCAGGGTTTTGCACGCCTGCGTCGTAAACTCGTCCCGCAAGGGATCGACCAGGTTCAGGGGAGCAATGTAACGGAGCAAGTATTTCTTCCTCCGATATTCAAAGACGTTTTCCATGGTGCTGGCGCGGTCTTTCGCGCGTTCCATGAGCTCCCGGTCCATGCCTTCAAACAGTGTTGCGCCTTCCCCATCCACCTGCAGGGTTATCTCCTGTCCCTGCGTGAGCAACGCGGTTGCATTACCTGCGTTTACAACCGTGGGTATTCTAAACTCCCTGCAGAGTGCGGCCATGTGGCTCATAGGCGTTCCCGTATCGGTAATGATCGCGGAAACCTTTGTCATGACCCGTATAAAGTTCGATGAATCATGACGTGCAACGAGGATCGCCCCCCGCGGGATAGAATCGAGGTCGCGTTCGTTCTTCAGAAGGAAGACCGTACCAGCGGCAACTCCCTGCTGCACGGTTTTTCCGAGATGATCTGCCAGTATATTCACGTTGATCCGCGATTTCGCAATTTCTGCATCAGGAGGTTCGTGACGGGTCAATCTGAGCGGGCGCGCCTGGAGGATGAATACCTTGCCAATCGTGTCGATCGCCCATTCGATGTCCTGCGGCAATTTAAAATGCGATTCGATCAGCACTGCCTGACGATAGAGTTCGCCTACCTGTTCCGGAGAAAGGCACAGGCGCGCACGTTTTGCTTCCGGCGTCGCGATGGAAAGGACATCGCCGTGATCGTGCGAAAACACCATGGTCGCTTTCGCGCCGAGTTTCGAATCGAGGATTTCTCCCTGAACACTTCTTTTCACTCGAAAGAGGTCCGCATCTACCTGTCCTTCAACGATCGAGGTGCCCAATCCCCAGGAAGCACTGATACTCATGACACCCGGGTCACCCTGCGGCTCGACCGTATAGAGGACGCCGCTCACCGCGGCATCGACCATGGCCATGCACCCCACCGACATTTTCATGGTCCTGAGATCGTACCCCAGCTGCGCCTGGTAGACCGCGGCCTTGTCCGAGAAAAGACTTGCGATCACCTGCTGGTACGCTTTTTCAACTGCCGTGGCTTCGAGCGGGACATTCAGGATTGATTCGAACTGTCCGGCAAAGGAAAAGGCTCCGTCTTCTTCGCCGCCGCTGCTCCGGACGGCAAGCGTGCATGCCATACCGCATTGTTCTTTCATCTTTTTAACGGACGCATGCATGGCGCGGCTGAGCTCCGGCGGCATGGTCCCGTGCAAAACCAGTTCATGAACTTCACGACGTGCGCTGTCAGAATCAGAGGACCCGTGTGCAGGCGGCACAATTTTTTCGAAGATGCGGTTATACCGCATGAACGCGTCGAAACCGGCAAACGTTATCGCAAAGGCATACGGCACCCGGAGCTTAAGAACATTCTTTATCTCTGCAAGATTGCTGTTCTTATTGCCGATGGACCCCGCAGCATCGCCGGTTGCGTCCTCATAAAATGCCACGAGAGTTTCCGGTACAGTCTCCGTGTCATCGATAACCCGCCGGATCCTGACGTCAATAGTGGTGAATATATCGATAAGGTTCGAATACCTGCTTTCCGTCAGCTCATCGAACATGTTCAATGAATCTTTCATTGCCGCACGCAGGTCCGCATAGGAACGGTTGACATACTGGATATCAAACAGATAGTCCCCGCCCAGCGTATCGCCCATGTCCGTGATGATCTCGAGCGCACGGTTGTTCCCGGCCAGGACCTCGCGGAAGCGATGAAACAGTTGTTCGAAGGCCGCCCGGTCCCGGGGACGACGGCTGATCGACCTGAACAACGACCGCATATGTCGGCCTATGCTGTGCATGCTGTCACGCAACTTTATCCAACGCCCGCTTTATGGATGCTTTCAGTTCCTTGATCTTGACCGGCTTGGGAAAAAAGTCGTGCACATCCCTCCGGAGCGCTTCGATCGCCGCATCGAGATTGGCAAACGCCGTTATCATGATGACCTGGGTCGCGGGATAACGGTCCTTCACGGTCCGAAGCACCTCCATGCCGTCAATGCCTTTCATTTTATAGTCCGTCACCACGACGTCGAATTTTTCCTCCTGCATGCGTTTCAGCGCGGGCTCGGCGTTCAGAAACGTTTCCACCTGATATCCTTCCTGTTCCAGCGACAGCTTTGCCATGTCGCCTACGATTTTTTCATCGTCTATGACCATGATTCTGTGGTTATTCATTTGTAATCTCCTTATTGATATACCGGGGCAGCTCTACGGTGAACGTTGTCCCGACCCCGGGCTTGCTCTCCACCCTGATCTCCCCCTGATGATTTTTTATGATGCCGTAGCTGACCGAAAGCCCGAGCCCGGTCCCCGCCTCGCCCTTGGTGCTGAAAAACGGATCGAAGATATGCGGCAGGAATTCCGGCGCAATGCCCTTTCCCGTGTCCGCCACGCCGATCTCCACGGAATCTCCTTTTTTCCCCGGGCGCGAGGAAATGACCAGCCTCCCGCCCGTGGACATGGCCTGCACGGCATTGGTTATCAGGTTCACCAGGACCTGCTGGATCTGGTGTCCGTCGACAAAAAGCGGGGGCAGATCATCGGCAAGATTGATCGACGTTTCAATATTCGATACATCGATCATGTTCTGCACCAGCGTAAGCGTCGTCTGGATGATGGCATTGATGTCCCCCACCTTCGGGTTCGCGTCCTTGGGCTTGGAAAAATCAAGCAGGTTCTTGACGATCTTCCGGATGCGCTCCGTTTCCGCATCGACCTTGTTCATGAGCTCGATCCGGTCAGGCTCGCCCAGTTTATCGTACAGCTCGGCATAGGTCTGGGCGATCATGGATATATTGTTCAGCGGATTGGTGATCTCGTGGGCCACGCCTGCGGTCAAAATGCCGAGCGAAGCAAGTTTCTTCGACTGGATCAGCTCCTCTTCACGGTGCCCGAGCTCTTCGGACATGGAGTTGATCGCGGTAATGACCGCTCCCAGTTCGTCGTTCGATCGCACGCCGTCGATCCTGCTGAAGTTGCCGTTCGATATGGACTTGGCCAGCTTTTCTATCTCCCTGAGGGACCGAAGGATCTTCTGTGAAATGAAATGGCCGATGAACAGCGCGGAGATAAGGATCGCCCAGAACGAAAAGATCAGGATGCGTTTGGAATTCAGAATAATGTCATTCACCCGGGTGCGCTCAAGGCGGGTGATGGAATCCGAGAACTCTTTCAACTTCTTGCCCGCGGCCCTGATCTTTATTTCAAGATCGGGGTCCTGAGGTTTTTTCGTTCGCGCCTCTCTGATGACAAGGGAGTACTGGCTGAGCCGGGCTTGCAGATTCTTCAGGTCGCTGCTTCCTATGGCCTTCTGAATATCTGTCTTCTCCGCCTCGATCGTGGCCATGGTCGAGGATATCTTTTCCCGTATCTCGTTCAACGCTTTCCGGTCGTGATACAGGAAGTAGTTCTTTTCCGACAGCCGCATTTCCAGAAACGATGCGTTCAGATCATCGGCGATCTCGACGAACCTGAGCTTGGTAAGCACCAGGCTCATGTTCTGAAACGCGAAGAAGCCGATCAAAATGATGAAAGCTCCGTTGATGATATTCGACAATATGAGTTTAGTCTCGATCTTCATGCAAACAAGCCCCTGACTCCTAATCCGGACCACCCGGAATATCTAAAGGCGTCTCTCGCAAAGCCCGCAAAGTTCGCCAAGAAAAGCATGAGAAACTTTTGTTGTTAAAAAAAAGATCAAAGCTTTGGACCTTCTTTGCGATCTTTGCGCGCTTTGCGAGATAATTTCTTGTCATGTTAAATAGGTTTTGGTTCATAACGTACTCACTCCACACGAGGTCACACTACGACAGCGCGGGACTCCTCGGTATTTCCGCCTGCTCTTTCCTGACCGGCAGATACCACAAAAGACCGTCGACGATGAGAAACAACCCTGCCGCGATCATCAGAACATCGGCAACGGTCAAAAGACCCGGGCCGAAATACCGCAGCAACCCCAGCCCCAGGCTCGTAAAGGTCACGCCGGTGCGAATGAACGACAAACCGGTCCGCGCCCGCGCGTAGATTGTTCGGTAACAGGCTGCCAGCGTACGCTGTCCCGCAAGAACGTTTCTCTCGCGTGCCAGGTGCGTCCGTTCCTTGCTGGCCGGCGACGGATACAGTATCGTGCTGTAGCCGCCGAGACTGTCGCCGAGGCGGGCAAGCATCGTTTCCTTGGTGAGCGTTTTACCGCCGCTCTGGTCGAGGTCCTGGTAGTTTTCCAGAAACTGCATCGTTGCCGCTGTCACTTCCACCAGCGTGGTATGACCCGGCGCCTTCATGCGCGTCCTCCGTACATGCAGATACCCCTTCAGCCCAAAGATCCCGAGCGCCGCGCCAACCGCGATCATAGCCCAATAGAGATACATCACGACGTGCTCCGGACGCGACCGCATGAGCACATCGGACAACGCAATAAGCCCGAGCCCCCACCTGAGGACCGCGAGGTCCGTCCGTCCTTTTGCAAGGTCGTTCCGGTAGCAGGCAAGACGCGTACGCCAATGCGCCATCGTGTTTCGCCAATAGGCGAGGCCGGTCCGCTCGGTGCCGATGAGGGCGCCCGGCCGCGCATGGAGAAAATCCTGGATGTACCACTGAATATCCTCGTCAAGGGCCACCCAAAACTCGTAGCGATCCGCCTGAATGCTTGCCCTGACATCGTCGAAGACCTTCCCATCGTGCGGATCATTGGCGGCGATAACGACCGTCCCGCCTTCCCGCATGATCGGGAACCACTTGAGAATGGACAGTCGTTCGTTGTCCAGGCCCTGCAGGAGTTCCGGAGGCACGGGCATGCGCTCGTCATACTCCACAAAGGGGCAGTTGTAATATTCGGACAACGCGGCAAGCAGGTTATGCTTCGTTACGCCGAATTCCCGGGTCAACACCTGTTCGATGTCCATCCCGCGCGCCCGTGCGGTCCGCTGCGCCTTGTGCAGCCGCTCGTTCGTCAACACACCCCACTCTACAAGAATATCAAATCGTCCGGACTGCTGCGCTGTTGCCGCAACCGGTCCGGTCTTAAAGGTCATCATGGCTGAACACCGCCTTTCTCCAGGTGCTGACGGGCGTCCCGTAATCAGGCGCCGCGATCTCCATATCGGCGAGGCAGTACGGGAACTGTTTTCGCATCGCTTCCGCAGGAAGATGCCAGGTGAGGCCGTCGGCAATGAACAAGACCCCGATCGTCATGAGCGCCAGGTCGAAGATCGTCCAGAGAACATTCTCCGTGCCGAAGGTGATCAGGAGACCCAGACCCACCGCTGAAATGCTCATCCCCGTTCTGATGAAGGTCATGCCAGTTCTCGATCGGGCCATGATCGTGCGCAGCCGCGCCATCACATTTCTTCTCTCGGCGAGGAGCGTCCGTTCCAGCGCAAGTCCCGTTGTCGCCCAGATGCCCGGCGACAGGAAGCCCTTGATCATGGGCAACGGCGTCCGCGCCTGTGCCGGATGATCGCACGTGACCGCCGGCGGGAACACGGACCGCCAGATGCCCGGTTTGTCCTCTTCCGCCCGGATCGATCTCGTACTGTCCTCCGCCGCCCTGCGGCCCGAGAAATACCACGAAAAGCCCTGCGCGGTTTTCACGGAGCCGAGAGCGATCAGCAGGGAGCCCGCTGCTATCCACCAGCCTGTTGGAAATTGACGCACCATGGCAATGCCGAGTCCGATGAAGGAGATGCCCGTGCGCGTAAAGGAGAGCCCGGTGCGCGCCTTGGCCATGGTCGTACGAAGACAGGCAAGCGCGGTCCGTTCCTCTGCCAGGTCCGTGCGATCGCTTGCCAGAAATCTTCGCCGCATAACCGGGGAAAGGGTATCCCAATCTCTGCGAAGATCATCCGCACCTGCCACCTCACCGGTCCTCCTGAACTCGGAATCGTCACCGGGATCGACAACTTCAAGGACGGATGTTCCTTTCGTCGGCGTCGTGGCAATACAATCGAGCGTTTTGCCGGATATCTTTCGTGCGGGAAGATACCATCTGATGCCATCAAGCGCCATCACACCGCCGGAAACGAACAGCAGCGCTTCCGCAATGCCCAGATAGCCCGCGCCGAACACTCTGAACAGCACAAACGCGATCATCATGAATGATACGCCGGTGCGGAGAAACGCAAGCCCGGTCCGCCCTTTCGCAAGCGCTGTCCGGTAGGAGGACAGCAGCGAACGCCGGTCGGCAAGGAACGTTCTCACCTTTGCAAGCTGTGTTCTGCCGGCTGCGCGCGGAAAACCCGGGTTCAGGTCCAGGTTATGTTCGATGATCCTGATAAGGTCCGTGGGAAGCGCAACGCGAAAATCGATGTTGGTTGTCTGGAGGGTCGAATGTATGTCCTTCTGCACCTCGGGATCATCCGGAGCACAGGCAACGATCTCAGCCCGGTCTCGGGTGATGGAGAGAGGAAGCCATAATGCATGTTTCAGATGTTCAAGGTCCATGGTGCGGACAATCTGCGAGGACAGAACCACGCCTTCGTCATATTCGACATAGGGAACGCCGTAGTGCTCCGAAAGGCTGAAGAGCAGTTCATGCTTGGGCACGCCGCTCTCTATCAGGAGGTCGTTCAGATCCCTGCCCTGGTCCGCCGCCTCCTGCTGAAGCTGCGCCAATTTCTGAGGTGTCACTAGTCCGCGATTGATCAGACGTGTATAAGTTTTGTTTTTCATAGTAAGTTACCGCGGTTGCATTTCGCAGTGAAGGGAGTAATCGCATGCTCATGCGATGCGAAGAGCGGGGACTGGCAAAAAATGAGGAGGCTTCAGCAGCCTCCCCGAAAACATCAAGCGGGGGGTCTTGATGCGGCTATTTCACCGCGCAATATCGCGGCGAAGTCAAATCAAGTATTGGCATACGCCATCAACGTTCTCATTCATGCCGATCCTCGCGTTGCTCCTGATTCATGCGAAATTAACCGGACGATAATTATATTCCCACCACATAGACCGGACACGGCGCACGGTCGATGACCTTTTCAACGATATGGTCGCCGAACAGCCTGCTGAAGATGCCCTTCTTCTTCCTGGATCCCATGATGATAAGGTCGCAGTTTTCTTCTTCAGCGACCTCCACGATCCGCTGCGGCACATCCCCCTGTTCCAGCCGTGTTTTGATCAGTGCGCCTTCGGCCTCGGCCGATCTTTTCACATCAAGAAGCGCGGCACTGCCCCCGTCATCGAGGACATCGTCCAGGTTCTTGATGCCGGTCAGATCCAGGCCTCCGTCAAAAGGCTGGACCACCTTCACGACCGTGATCCAGGTCTTCTCGTCCTGCGCCAGCTTGATGCCCTGCGTCAGGACCTCCTTGTGTCCGTTCAATGCAATCAGTACTTTCTTATAGCCTTTCATGATTATTCCCTCACCTCGGTAATAAATCTCCTGGACGACCACGTCTATTTCACGATGAGAATCGGGCTGTTGCCATGCGCAATGACCCTCTCCGTTGTGCTTCCCATGATGGCCTTGTTCATGCCGCGCCATCCATGGGTCGCCATGACAATAAGATCATGCTGCTGCTTGCTTGCGATCGCCACAATTTTATCTTCGGAATAGCCGTCCGAAATCTGGGTATGCACCTGGACGCCCTCGGCATTGGCGATCGCCCTGGCGGCTGCCGTGATCTTCTCCGCTTCCAGATGCAGGCTGGTTTTTATGGACTCTGTCTTGATAAAATCCATCATTTCCTCGTAACGGGGGATCACATACAGAACCGTCACCTGCGCATCATCTGCCTTGGCCAGTTGACAGGCCCGGACCAGCGCCTTTCTGCTCGCACCTGAACCGTCGAATGGAACCAGGAGCGAGCGGTATTTTCCAGCGCACTTTGAACACGGGTTCTTGACCACGAGTACGTCGCACGGCGCGTTCAAGATGACCTGAGACGTGACGCTTCCCATGAGCAGCCGCTTCAATCCTTTTCTGCCATACGTGCCGAGCGCGATGAGGTCGGCGTTCTTTCCCTGGGCCGTTTCCACGATCACTTCGGGCGGTTCGCCTTCACAGACGATCGACTCGACGCTCCCGTTCAAACCGAAGTCATCCTTCAGGCTCTTCTTCGCGTCCAGACAAACATGCGTGCCCATCTCAAAGCGTTTCTCCATCTGCGAAGGAAGGATGGCGAATTCCTCCTTGTCAAAATAGACGGCATGCACGAGGACAAGCGACCCTCCCCGCTGTTTGACGCGGAGCGAAGCTTCTTTGAGCGCCGCCTTGCTCGAAAGTGAATCATCATATCCGACGACAATGGATGTATACATGCTTAATGGGAGCCTCCACCTTTTTTGAACACCATGCTTACGCCGAACCCGGCGCCCAGCGCGACCCCGATCGAAAGGAACCCGTATATTGCCGGTGCGTCCTTTGCCAGGCCTGCCAGCGACTTGACAACGCCGATCTGCTCGACCTTGACATTGGACGTCGCCTGCTCCACGACCTTGTTGTCCTTGACCGCATACACCGTGACGAGATAATCACCCGGCTGCGCCTGGTACGGCCATTCCGTCAGAATAAAATACTGCTGTCTGCCGTTGTCCGTGTGCGTTGTTGTTATCTTGCCGCTCGATGCCGAATACACATTTGAATTTTCCTTGAACTTCACGAACTCGTCGAACCATCTGGTCTTTTCCTGTTCGTTTGCCAGGGGCGAGATCTCGACATGCCTTTCAAGAGCCGGGTATCCGATCACATACTTGTCCTGCTCCTCGCGGCTCAGGATGTCTTCCAGCTTTTTCGTGCTGTAAAGCTCGTAAAAGTTGGGCGTATTCTCGAATTTCAACTGCCCGACGTTCATCCAGAGCATGCCCGCGACCTTGCCTTTCTGCTTCAGCACCTGGTGCCCTTCGGGGGAGGTTATTTTGATGATCAGGTCCGTATTGGGGTCGGCTTCACCGCGAACGCTCACCGTGCTGCCGTGATAAAAGAAATCAATGGTAATGTGGTCATGGTTCGCCTTCGCCGTAAGCATGGCCGAAGCCGGCCGGGCAATGCAAAAGGTGGTTAATATGACAAAAGCCGTAACGACCGCTAATCCGCAATCCGCAATCCGCAATTTAAAATTGTTCTGCATTAATGTCCTCCCACTTGCGATAGTAACAACGACGGAGTCAAGGTTATCTCAAACACGATCTTGATGGTCACCGCGAGCACGATCGTGGCCAGAAGGATCTTGAGCTGTTCCGCCTTGAGTTTTTTGCCGAACGCGGCGCCTATCTGCGCGCCGACCGTGGAGCCCAGGAGCAGGAGGACCGCAAGGATGAAGTCCACGCTGTGGTTCGTGTATGCCTGCAGGAACGTGACCTCGATGCAGGTGAACAGGATCTGGAACAGACTGGTGCCCACCACCACATGCATCGGCATCCTGAGCATATAGACCATGATTGGGACCATCAGGAACCCGCCGCCCACGCCCATGATCGCGGCAAGAACGCCGACAAACGCGCCGAGCACGATCGGAACGAACACGGAATGCGTGATGCCTGACTTCTCGAACCTGGTCTGGAGCGGCAGCGACTTCAGAAACCTGCCGATTGCTGAGTCTTTCTCTTCATTCGCTTCTTCGGTGTTGTTCTTTTTCTTCCGCATGCTCTGGAGGCTTTCTATGAACATATAGACGCCGACGATGCCGAGCATGAGAATATACGTGATCTTGATGACAAAGTCGGCATTACCCATGGCATGGAGCAGTTTGATCGCCTGGACGCCGATGATGCCGCCGACAAACCCTCCAACGAGCAGATACAACCCCATTTTGAAATCCACATTGCCGACCTTCCAGTGAGCATAGGTGCCCGAGGTCGATGCCGCCACGATCTGGTTGGAATCCGTTGCCGCGGCAACCGTCGATGGTATGCCGAACATGATGAGCAGCGGCGTCAGAAGAAAGCCACCGCCCACACCGAAGAGACCGGAAAGAAGTCCGACGGCAAGGCCCAAGCCTACCGGGATAAGAATATTGATACTGGTGAGTGCAACCGGCAGATACAAATACATCTCGTACATCCTCCTTTTAATTAAGCGACCTGTGCGTGTTTGACCATGGTTACAATGGGCCGTGCGGCCGAGTTAACGAGCCGCTTCAGCATTTTTGACGAGATGTCGCCGTTTTCCGTGATGCTCGGGCTTAACAGGACCATGTCGATACTGTTGTTGTGCTTCAAAAACTCTTTTAACGACGATGCCGCATCATGGACCGCGCTGAACACGGACGTTGCCATGCCGGACTCCAGACACTTCTTCTCCAGCATATGGGCCACGTCGTCAGCGGCCGATGCTTTCAATATCTCCTTCGCTGTTTCATGCTCCCCTGCCTCGGCAAAGGTTACCGCTGTCATAATATTCTCCAATTTGTCAGCGAGCCTCTTTCTTTGAACGAGCAGGATAGCCATGCCCTTGTCAGTCATCTTTGCCAGGTCAAGGGCATAGGAGAGATCCTGGCCAAAATCACCATCACGATAGGTTACGAACAACAGGTTTCTTTTCATTGCAGCCTCCTTTACGTTATTACCCTAGTAAGAGCACAATGAATGCCTGTTTATAATCTATTGATTTATAATAGAATGCGATGAGGTGCGAACAGGTGTGTTTAGAATATGAACATATGGATTCAGGGCAAAATGGCGCAGAAATTGAGGCGATGGATGTTTCAACAACTTGTTCTTTAAGCGGTATTTAAGAATTGAGTACTGAGAGAATGCAGAATATTCGTGGTGTTTAAATTACGAACAGGAGAAACATAGAGAAGCGTCGTAATCCGTCATCCTGAACATAGTGAAGGATCTTACGTTTATGTCCTCTCCTCAGCGGGGTGAGGGGGATCCCTCCGAGGGATGTAACATTTATGGCTCTTCTGGGTTTTGTGTGGTTTGTTTTGCACTGTTTATAGTTTTTTGCATATCCCCTTCGCAGCCTTAATGAAATTATTGACCCGTCTAAGGCCACGTCCGCTCGACCGCGCAAACAGCCTGCATTCGCGCTGTGCACTCATAACCGCTG
>Ga0334722_10005522_pt1 | contig 12735 bp, 9 predicted proteins | sample C3_bottom_MG_FD_207210 | JGI IMG/M metagenome (GOLD analysis project Ga0334722, IMG submission 207210) | Sediment microbial communities from Yellowstone Lake, YNP, Wyoming, USA - C3_bottom | ecosystem: Environmental > Aquatic > Freshwater > Lake > Sediment | place: USA: Wyoming | collected...
TCTTTCCATTGGGACGTAGGCAAGCGGTAAGCCTCCGGATTTTGGTTCCGGCATGCGCAGGTTCGAATCCTGCCGTCCCAGGAAAAGGCAAATATCTGAAGGAGTGGGAGAAATGGAGCATATCGAGCTAAAAGTATCTCCGAGAGGTAAGCTTACCAAAGGAGAACTTAACAAGGCACGCAAAGAAGGAAAAGTGCCTGCACAATTGTATGGAAAAGAAATCTCGCCCGTATCGATTTTTATCGACCGGGAGGAATTTGGAAGCGCCGCCAGGCGCATCACCGAGAGCATGATAATCGACTTGAATCTCGAAGGCAAGAAATATCCGTCTCTGATGAAAGAAGTGCAGAAAGCGAATATTTCTGGCGACCTGCTGCATATCGATTTCAACCTGATAGAGCGCGGCCATAAGATACACGTAAAAGTGCCGCTTCATTTGACCGGCTCTGCGAAAGGCGTCCGAGAGGGCGGCATTCTTGAACATGCCATCCATGATATTGAAGTTGAATGCGATCCTGACATGCTGCCGGAAAGAATCGAAGTGGATATTACGGACCTGGAAGCGAACCATGCGCTTCACCTTCGCGACATTGCAATTCCGGAAGGCGTCAAAGCGCTTACCAATCCGGAAACCGTTATCGCTATTATCAAATTTGCTCGTGCTGAAGTCGAGAAAGTCGAGGCTCCTGAGGCTGCCGAAGCGGAAGCAGCGGCAGCAGCAGCTGCTGCCCAGCCTGCGGCTGAAGGTGCGGTCGAAACCGCTGAAAAGTAATTCGCTCGCCAGAATCGAAGCAAGAAGTAGTCCAGTTATCCAGTCGGCCGGCTGGGAACTGGACTACTTATTTTATTCTGGAGTACATATTGCATGAATGCAGGGTGAGGCAGTGGACAGACTTGAGCTTCGCATGCGCCGGATTTTGCTGGCCCTTGGTATAAAACCAGAGGGGCCTCTGGTTCTCGCTTTTTCCGGGGGACTTGACTCCATGGTTTTGCTCAATCTCCTCGTCAGGTGCGGGATTCGAAATATCCGCGCTGTGCATGTGTGCCACAATATTCGTCCAGTGGATGAGCTGGCAAAGGAAAAAGCGCTGATAAAAGAGGCATGCATGAAGATGCATATAAATCTCACGATAGTGAATGTAAAAGAGGGGGCAATCGATCAATATGCCTCGAAAACCCGGTGCGGTATCGAAGCAGCAGCTCGGTATTTCAGGTATCGCGCGCTTGTCCGCAGCGCGCAACGGTTTGGTATCCGCACTGTCGCAACGGCGCACCATGCTGATGATCAGGTTGAGACATTTCTTCTGGGGATGGTTCGAGGAGGAAGCTTGAGAGCTCTTTCGGGCATTGAGCCAGCAAGAATGCTGTCGGCATCGCAAGGGATATGTATTGTTCGTCCTCTCTTGAGCTTCGAAAGAGTTGAGCTTCTGCAGTATGCCATGCGGAAGGGAATCGTCTGGTCCGAAGATTCGACCAATGCTGATACTGCTTTTATGCGCAATAAAATCCGCCATGTTTTGATTCCGCCGCTGAATGCAGAATTTCCATCCTGGAAGACTTCTGTTCTGTCGTATATCGAGCAGATACGGGAGGAGCACGAGTTTGTAGAGAGATCGGCACAGAAGATATTGCACCAGCTTCTGGCGCAAGTGGAAAGCGAAGAACTGCTTGATATTGAACTACTGAAGAAAGAGCGGAGATTGATGCGCTTTGCAGTTATAAAGCTTTATCTTGCGCGCATGGGAAGAGGAATTACCGTAAGCCGCGAAGCAATCGAGAAACTTGACCAGGCTATATCGAGCAACAAAAAACAGGTTGAAGCGGGCGGATTCGAATTCGATCTTGCTGAAGGATTCCTGAAGTGCAGCGGTAAGGCAAGGGGCTCTTCTGCTCAAGCAGTCCGGGCTATCTCGCCTCTACTTGATTCATATGAAGAAGACCAGTATTTTCTCAAGGTACCTGCAGCTGGTACATATCGGTGCGGACCTTATATAATCCAGATCTCTGAGTATGAACACGGGTCAACATTGCATGATGCGCCGCCAGCGACTGCGAATAGCTTGGTATGGACTTCTTTCCCATTTATCTTGAGGAACAGAAGGGCAGGCGATATCGTTCTCGGCCCAGCAGGCCAGAAGGCAGTCGATACATACCTGAAAGACATCAAGATTGCAGCAAGGCTGCGACATGAAGTCCCTGTCATTGAAGATAAGGATGGAATTGCAGCGGTTATTCCATCTGCCTTGGAAAATGCTGCTTCTGCCAGGCCGCTTATCAGAGACCCGGCGCTGTGCCAAAACAAGAAAATGAAGTATATTTTGCTTTCAATGAAAGGACAACGAAAGGAGATTCGGTAATCAATGTCAGATCAAAACGATAACAGCAACGACAAACGGCCGGAGCTGCCGCCCGCAGTCAAGGGAAACCGGGCCGCACTTGCGGTATTTTTCTCTTTAATTGTGCTTTTCGGCGTGTATCTGTTTTTTGGGCAGAAGGAAAATTCAAGAGAAATCCCATATTCCTCATTTTTATCATATCTCGACCTTGGGGAGGTCAAGTCTGTCAGGATTATCGATCAACGTGACATAGACGGCTATCTGAAAGGCAAGAATGGCTCTGAAATGTCATTCATAACAAAAATACCGTATTTCGATTCCGAACTTATGACTCGTCTTCAGAATAAGGGAGTGAGTGTCACAGGCGCTGTCAGCGGAACAAGTCCATTCCAGATTCTCTTCGAACTCACGCCCTGGATTTTCGGTTTCATTCTTATCTGGATAATGATGCGCCAAATGCAGGGGAATAACAAAGCATTCAGCTTTGGAAAGAGCAAAGCAAAGCTCTACAATGACTCAGAGAAAAGGGTCACCTTTGATGATGTTGCAGGCCAGAAAGAGGCCAAATATGAACTCATGGAAGTAATCGACTACCTGAAGAGTCCAAAAAAATTCATCAAAATGGGAGCGAAAATTCCGAAAGGTGTGCTGCTGGTCGGAATGCCGGGGACAGGCAAAACGCTCATCGCAAAAGCTACTGCAGGCGAAGCGAATGTGCCTTTCTTTCACATGTCCGGGTCTGATTTTGTCGAGATGTTTGTAGGTGTCGGCGCCAGCAGGGTTCGGGATCTTTTCGAGCAGGGCCGGAAACATGCACCATGTATCATTTTTATAGATGAGCTGGATGCTGTTGGGCGCACGAGGGGTTCTGGCCTTGGTGGCGGACACGATGAGCGGGAACAGACGCTCAATCAGATGCTGGTTGAAATGGATGGTTTCGATACAAAAGACGGTGTCATTGTGCTCGCGGCGACGAACCGCTCCGACGTGCTCGATCCGGCGCTTTTGCGCCCAGGGCGATTTGATCGTCAGGTGGTCGTGGCAATGCCGGATGTGCAGGAACGGAAGGATATTCTCAAAATTCACATGAGCAAAATTCCTGTTGCTGAAAATGTCGATGTCGAAAGGCTTGCAAGAGCCACGCCGGGTACTTCCGGTGCGGACCTGGCCAATATGGTAAACGAGGCTGTGCTCTTTGCAATACGAAAAAGCAAAGAAATCGTCGAGATGGAAGATTTCGAGGATGCGAGGGATAAGATACTCATGGGTGTCGCCCGCAAAAGCCTTGTGATTGCGGATGAAGAAAAGCGCTCAACGGCCATTCACGAATCGGGACATGCGCTTCTCCATTATTTTCTTCCGAATTCAGATCCTCTCCATAAAGTGACGATTGTGCCAAGAGGACGGGCGCTCGGGCTGGCCCTTTCGCTGCCCGAAAAAGACATCTATTCCCGCACCTATGGGTGGCTGTACGATCGCATCGTCATATCGTATGGTGGGTATGCAGCTGAGAAGATCGTATATGGAGAAACAACGACTGGAGCTGCCCAGGACATCAAACAGGCGACAGAAATTGCGCGAAAGATGGTTCGCGAATGGGGAATGTCCGACGCGGTTGGTCCTATTTCTCTAGGCGATGAAGAAGAACCAATTTTCCTGGGCAGAGAAATTGCCCAGCACAAAGATTACTCCGAAGAAACCGCACGCAAAATCGATGCAGCAATTCAATGCCTTCTTGGCTCAGCGCTCGAAAAAGCATTGAGCATTCTGACCCGGGAAAAAGATCGCTTGTTGGCACTTGCAGACAGGCTCATGCAGATAGAGACTCTTGAAGATAGCGATGTCCGGATGCTCCTCGGATTACAGGATGGCAAATTTGTGGAAGAAGGGGCTGTAAAGTGCTGAGGGAGTGAATGAAAAGGAAAAAACGTTTTGTTATTTCATTAATCCCTGTTCTTGTTTTTGCATTTTTTCTTCAAAGCTGCCTTACCGCAGATGAAGCAAGCATTGCTCCGCGAGAACCATCTGCGGCAATGGCAGGCAATATCGAGCAGCTTGCAGCGAACGATCCTGAAGCTTCAATCGCGATGCTATCGGATCTGTTCGAAAAACAAAGAGAAAAAGGCGAGCCTCTAGAAAATAGCATTATAGGCGGGAAGGCTGTCGAGCTTTTCGGAAAATCCGCCACCACTATGCTGGGGTTGTTCAGAAAAGCCTTGCAGGAAGGGGATATTCCGGCTGCAAAGCGGCTGTCCTTTTCCGCGTACACCGTCTTCCGATATGCTTCTTTGTACGAACCCATTAAGAATGTCCTCCCTGCGGATTTTTCCGCAATGGGAGAACCCGCTGTCCGCCTCCAGCTCATATTCTTGGAAGCAGAAGCGAAATTCAAAAAAAACGGTTATGTTGCCGGCAAAGCGGTGCTCGCAGCAGCCCTTTCGGCTGAACCTTCACTTATGTCAATCCGAGGTGTGCCCAGTGCTATCAGCAAAGAAATAGACTCAGCTCAAGAGCCGGCTCTTTTTTTCTCGTCCTGGGCAGAACGGGCAAAAGCGAATAATGATATTGAAGCTGCGGCGTGGTTTGGCGCCATGGCTGGGCAAATCAAATTCGAGGCAGCCGCTCCGCAGGGTAAGAAGGAAGATTGGATCGCCAGCGCTGTTTCCGGCGTCGTTACTGTGTATGTCGATAGAGGATTCAAGATTCAAGGCGGCTACAGCGTTCCTGATAGGGTTCTGGGGACAGGGTTTCAGATTGCGCCCGGGCTCTATCTGACAAACCATCATGTAGTGCAGAGTGAAGTCGACCCAAGCTATAAGGGATATTCGCGCCTGAGCATTCGTCCGTCAGACAATCCCCAGGCCAGAGTGCCGGCCAAAGTCATAGGATGGGACGAAGAGATGGACCTTGCTTTGCTTCAATCGGAAGAAAAATTGCAGAGTGTCATCTATATTCCATCTTCCATGAAGTTCCAGGCGGGAGACCGCGTCTTTGCGGTTGGTTCTCCAATAGGCTTGGAAAACAGCGTTACCGCTGGGGTCGTCAGCTCGCTGAGCAGGAAAATCATTTCATATGGCGAAGCAGCGCAAATAGATGTCCCGGTTAATCAAGGGAATTCAGGCAGTCCGCTTTTTTCGGCCAATGGCCTGCTGGTTGGAATGGTTTTTGCCGGTTTGCCTTCGTTCCAGAACATAAATTTCGCATTGCCGGTACAATGGATTGTATCTTCACTTCCTGCGCTGTTCAGCGGCACATCGGTTGTGCATCCAAGACTGGGAATAGTGCTTGGCAAGGGGAGCGGGCAGAATCCGGTTGTGCTTTCCGATCTCGATAAGGTTTCCAGAGCGTTTCGAGCTGGTGATGTGCTGAAAGAGATCAATGGAGTGCTAGCCAAAGATATTGCATCCATCCAGCTGCAGCTTGCAGCGGTGCCTCCGAATGCTCTCTGCATGGTCGAGGCTCAGCGTGACTTTCAGCCAGTTAGAAGGCTGCGCCGAATCCAGAACACGGGCGGTGCTTCGCTCATTCCTGCGTGGGATACTATCAAGCGCACCTATATCTTGGAAGGTATTCTCGGCGCCCGGCTTGAACAGCTCGAGGATTCCAGCAAAGTTGGAGGGCTCTATTCTGTAAGTTGGGTATGTCCCGCTGAAGCAGCGGATGAGACTGGTATAGCCGAAAATGATACGATCAACATAAACAAAATCCAGCTCGACCGCAAGAACAAGGTTTTTATACTGGAATTTTCCGCGAAGTCACGGTTGAGCGGCTATTTTGAACGTACCATTCGCCTTGAAATACCCGCTGAGGGTGCCGCTGTCATCTAAAAAGATGTACAATAAACAGCAAGAGGCAATGCCGATGCCTAAAATTGCAGTATTGGAAGCGGATGCGGTGATCGCCCTGGACATCGCAAAAAGCATCGAACAAGTAAACCTGGCGCGCATCGATGTATTCGAATCCTTTGTCTCACTCGAACCTGAGCTGGCAAAACAGCATTTCAATCTGCTCGTGATAGACATTGGCGATAACCGCGAGGAAGATATTCAGACTGCTACGCGAGCGTACCGCGATTTTGGAATTCATTGCATTGTCATAAGTGACCATATCGCCTCTGCTTCGCTTGTGAAGCTTCGTGAAGCCGAACCCATTGGGATGCTTGTAAAACCATTTTCATCGCGCGAACTCATTGCAAATGTCGAAACAGGTTTGTACCGCGTCTCAATGGAACAGAAGCTCCGAGACAGCGAGCGCAGGTACAGAAACCTTTTTGCATATAGCCTCTCGGCCCGATGCATTTCTGCTTTTGATGGCGCGATTCTTGAAAGAAATAATGCATTCGAGATGCAATTCGGCTTGCCTCAAAAAATCAGAAACATACAAGAGCTTTTTACGGAAGAAAGCATATGGAACCGTGTTCTCGACAGCCTTGAGAAAGGTCATGTGCTGCAGGAAGAGCTTCGGACCAGAGATTCGGGGGAAGGCGCCCGAGATGTATTGTCCAGCTTTTCATATTTTCAGGATGAGCAGAACGAGACGCGCGTTCTCTGTGAATTCATTGACATCACTGAGTCGAAAAGACTAAGAGATGAACTCTTCCAGTCCCAGAAGCTCGAAGCAATCGGACGCCTGGCCGGAGGCGTTGCACACGATCTCAACAATTTCCTGACTTCGATGATTGGCTCCCTTGAGATGATAAAACTTGATGCCGGTACAAGCAAAGAAATTTTCGAAGATATTGCAGGAATGGAGCATGTCATCCAGAAAGCATCCACATTGACGCGCCAGTTGCTGGGATTTTCCAGGCGCAGATCCTTTTCTCCGGCTGCGCTGGATCTGCGGGAAGTCCTGAGCGATTCGTACAAAATGCTCAAGCGCCTTATTCCGGAGAAGATTTTCATATCGCTCAGCCTGCCGGATTCGCCTTGCCCGGTAATTGCGGATGCTGGGCACATTGAGCAGATGCTGCTCAATCTTGTGGTCAATGCGAGGGATGCGCTCGAAACAGCTGATAATCCGCATATTTCTATTTTGCTTAGGCATACTGCTGTTAATAGAGAAAAAGCCGGCAAGAGCCTTGTTCCTGCAGGCAATTATGCGCTCATCGAAGTTAAGGACAATGGGATCGGTATAGAACCAGCAGTCATGGAGAAGATCTTTGAGCCATTTTTTACTACGAAAGGCGAAGGGAAGGGCACTGGCCTTGGCCTTTCGATAGTCAGCTCTCTCTTGGACCTGAATGACGGATATATAGGCGCCGAAAGTACACCCGGTGCTGGTACTACATTCAGGATATGGCTGCCCCTTGCCAAAGGCTCTCAGACAAGTGAAGTCTCTGAAGCAAGCAGCGTGCTCCCAACAGAGAACATCTATAATCATTATGCATCGGAGCTCAAGGGCAAAAAAATACTGATCGTAGATGACGATGAATCCGTACTCGCGACATGCAAGCGAACTCTAGAAAGAGCTGGCTGCTTTACAGAAACCTGCGTAAATGCGGGCGAGGCAGTACTCCTGCTCGAGCATCAAACATTCGACCTGCTTCTTGTCGATATAGTCCTGCCTGGCGTCTATGGAACTGAGCTTTGGGAGAGGCTGAAAAAAGACAATTCCATTGGATCGTGTCTCTATATGACGGGCTATGACCCCCATTCCCTGGGAGTGAAAGCAGAAGAGCCAATTCTTTTAAAGCCATTTGCTCCAGCAGTCCTCATCGAAGCTTGCGCAAAGGCGATAAAAAGAGGCCGTGCTTAATTCGCTGGCATATTCGCATCCTGATGATCGGATGCACTGAATCCTAGAAGGCTATACAGCTGCTGTTCATATGCTGCAAGTTCATTCGAGCCGAACAGCCGCGCTTCATGAGGGATATATATTTGCAATACGCCCCTGACATGCGCAGGCCGCTGGCTGAGCACGACTACCTGATCGGCAAGAAAGAGAGCATCATGCATGTCATGTGTTACAATGACAGCAGTGGGGCGCTCGTCTTTCCATAATTTCAGAAAGGCTTGCATGAGCTCGATTTTCTGTTTGAGATCCACCGTTGAAAAAGCTTCATCAAGAAGCAGAATATCAGAAGGAAATGCGAAGGCCCTGGCAAGCGAGAGGCGTTTCTGCATGCCTCCCGAGAGCTGGTGCGGCCGAAAATACCTGAATTCGGTCAGCCCTGCTTCTTCAAGAAAGCGGGAAATGCGCTGTTCGATTGTACTCGTGTCCTGCAGGGATGCCATTGCATAGCGCATATTGTCTTCAGCGCTGAGCCATGCCAAAAGCCTTGGCTCCTGGAAACAGTAGGAAAATCGCTTGTCTTCAAGACCGGCCATAGCTCCCGCATCAGCCGCTAAAATGCCTGATAGTATGTTCAAAAGGGTGGTTTTTCCGCATCCGCTGGGGCCGAGAATGGCGGTAATCGATGATGCCTGCATTTCGAAACTGACGCTGTCCAGCACCAGAAGGTCGCCAAAGCGTTTTCGAAGATTTTGGATGGCCATGCTCATATGCTCATCGCCCTTCTTAATTGCCTTGATCTCATATGCTGCTCTGCCTGCTCACTTGAGGAGCGGCGGAGAGATAGACTAGATTTGCCCATGCCGAGAGCAATCCGAACAAATATTCGCTCAGACCACAGAGCAGAATAGTCACCAAAGCCCATGCAAAGACATCAGCAGTCTCCAGCATAAGACGCGATTCCTGCATGGCTGAACCCAGAGCCATGCGCGGCTGGCTCAAAACCTCTCCGGCAACAACGACTTTCCAGCATAAGCCGAGTGCATTTTTTGCTCCTGAAAGGATATAGGGGAGAGCGGAAGGAACCCTGAGCCGCCATAGCATAACTCGCCCTGGCACATGAAAAAGCCTGCTCATCTGCAGAAGATTCTGGTCGACTGATCGTATGCCTGCTTCTGCCGATGTGTGCATAACCGGGAATGCCATAAGAACGGCACTGAATACAGGTACCTGCGAAGAAGGAAACCAGAACATGGCAAGAAGGATAAGGGCAAGAACCGGCGTCGCCCGAACTCCTGTTATAAAAGGGCTAAAAAAAGCCTTTGCGGGCTGGCTGATGCCTGAAATAAAGCCGCTTAAAAGCCCGATGGCAATGCTGATAATAAACGATTCCAGCACGCGGCCCAAAGATCCAGAGACAGCGGACCAGAATTTTGCAGTGGTAGAAAGATTTGCAAAAGCCTTAAGCACGATTGACGGCCCTGGCAGGATCAGCTCGCTTTTCACAATGGAAGAAGCTGCCTGCCATGCCACAAGAAAACATGCAATGCCCAGAAGCCGCCAGGCGAGCGGCGTCCAGGATGGCCTAGCGGATGCCTGCATAGAATGCACTGTCAGGCAGTTTTCCACCGACCGAAGCAGGCTCGAATTGCAAAAATACAGAAAGAAGCGTTTCTATGGAATGGCGGGCAGCGGGAGCTTCTATAAATACAAAATTGGAGAGTGGAATGGCACTTGCAGCTACTTGCGCGCTTACTCCAAGGTCAAGAGATTCTGCCAATTTGCCTGTGCCTGACGGGTCTTCCTTGGCTTTCCGCAGCGAGGCACGATAGGAATCCAGAAGTATTCTGGCCTTTTCCGGATTCGATTCGACAAGCTCTTTTCTGGCAACGAAAAGCGACATCGGGTAATCCTCCTGATTTGTGCGCAATTGCCATTCATGCTTTAAATCTATGGCGGCCCTGATGCTTGCGTTCTTAAGAATTGCCTGCGACGCGAATGGCTCAGGCAGAACGGCATACCGTATTTTGCCAGCTGCAAGCCCCGCTGCGATTTCCGGATACGCGAGATTGTAAACAGGAGCATAATCTAAGCCTGCTTTCAATCCATACGCGGCGCATAGGTACTGAAACAGGTAATCAGGCGTGGCTTTTTGTCCTGCGATGTAGATTGTCTTGCCTTTCACATCGGCAAGCGACGCGAGATCTGGGTCGGTAGTGAGGAATTTGACCATGCCATTGCCAACAACAGCCAGAGCCCGAACGGGTGCTCCAGCGTTGAAAAGCTTGGCTGCGATATTGACAGGAAGGACGCCAGCATCGATTTCCCCGTTAAGGAACTTGGCAACGACCATATCAGCGCTGGCAACTGTGATAAATCCGAATTCATCAGGGCTTGTCTTGAGCAGTTCCGACATCATCCATGCGCTGCTTAGCCCCGAAGGGCCTTTGAGCACAGAAACAACAACTTTACTTTTTTGCTGCGCAATTGCAGGCGCTGTACATGCAAAGGCAAGAACAAGCAAAGCACAAAAAACTGATTCGGCACGTTTCATTGCTCTATCTCCTCCCCTGAAAGGCTCTCATCGAGAATATCTTTGATCTGCGCTTCAGTGAATGAAATATATATATTTTTCTCGAGATATGGAATGACCAAACCAACAGGGCCGCCTTTTGCCCTCCTGAGATTTTTGACATAGGTCGTGTGTACATCGCCGCCAAGATTCTTGCGCGCCTTTGAATAATAGATTGCAAGCCGCGCGGCGGTCTGGATGACTTCAGGAGGAGGGGATTTGTTTTTAATAGCCCTTACAAAGACGTAGGAGCCAGAATAATCCCTCGCATGAAGCCATAAGTCCGAGCCTCGAGCGATGTGCCGCAATATTTCGTCATTCTCCTTGCCCGATTTGCCTATCAAAATCGTCCAGCCTTTGTATTCAATGTGTTGGCAAGGGAAGCGCATTTTTTCTTTGGTGCGGGCCGCTCCTCCTTTTCGGAGCGCTTGCGCTATGACAATTGGATCCGGTTCTGCTTCGAGTTTGGAAAGCCATATTTTCAGCTTGCTCATCGAAGCTCGGCATCGCTCCAATTCCGCGGCAATATCATCGATGCCGGTTTTTGCCTTATGGTATTTTTCGTAGTAGCGCGCTGCATTCTGTGCTGGAGTTGCGGAGGGGTTGATCTCGATGAGGATTTCTCTGTTTTCGTAGAAATCGAGGGCGTGAGCGAAGGTCTTTGTTCCTTGCATTTCAATACCGTAGCCGCCAATAAGAATATCTCCGATCTGGCGGAATCGTTCCGCTTGTTGGTATTCATTTTGTTTGGTGCTCAATGCGGACAGCCGGTTTTCAAGCGAAGAATACTTGCGGCTGAATATTTCCCGCACTTGCGCGATGAGCGCATCCCGGGAAAGCTGGCCTGTGTGCTCGGAGTAGAAATGTTCTATTCGCTGCCAGAATGGTCCTGGGCCTTGCAGATCTCGGATCGTGTAAGGCTTTGCGTTCTGGCCAGCGGCATCTCTTGGGGCAGGCAATGCAAACGCGGCGCCCGATATTTCCTGGCGCGAAGGAAGGCGGCGAAGTGCATCAATGATAATTCCTTCTTCAGAAACGAGAAGCACATTTCCTGCGCCGCTCCAGAGTCTAGCGTAAAGAAAAAATTTGGCAGGGCTGCCTTTTTCATCGGCTTTGGTGATTTCGATCTTGATTATCCGGTCTTTGGAAATTTGCTCAGCATGAAGGATTGTACCGCCCCTGATTCTCGATCTGAGACATTCCATAAAGCGCAATGGGCGCTCGTTTTTTGCCGGCAGCGCGGTGAGTGGATGGATTCTGCACGCAGTGTGAGCGATGCTGATCAGATAGAACAGCCTGTTGCCTCTGCCATAGAGCTCCAGGACAATAGCATCATAGGAAGGCTGGAAAATATTCTGTATCTTCATGCCTTCGAGCGGCTCTTCGGAGAGGATGAGTTCGATTTCCTCGCAATTGAGCGACATCAGTTCCGCTCCGGATCAGCGGCCATGGCAATGCTTGTATTTTTTCCCTGAGCCGCACGGACAGGGATCATTGCGGCCTATTTTCTGGCCTTGCCGGATAACTGTAGCCGCAGGCGGCGCTGCTGCTACGGCAATGGCGGATTCCTGCCGCACTGCTTCCGATTCGCCTGCAAATGAACCCACAGACTGATGGCTCGTTTGCGCGACTTCGATTCTTGGAGCCCGAGATGGTATTGTCGCAGCCTGCTCGACATTCTGCTTGATTCGTACGCGGAACACCTTCGAAGCGATATTGTGCCGAATCGAGAGAATGAGCATCTCGAAAATATTCGAGCCTTCGAGCTTATATTCGAGAAGCGGATTCTTCTGGGCATAGCTGCGCAGATATACAGCTTCGCGAAGCGCTTCCATGGACTCGAGGTGATCCAGCCATTTTTCATCGATTTCCTGAAGATATGAGAATCGAATGAAGAAATTGAGGCTCTCCGCTCCGGCTGATTCGATTTTTGCGCTGAGATCCTGATCAAGCAGTTTCTGGATTTCCTGGATAATTGTGCCCGAGCGATGCAGATCGGCAACCTGCTTGGGGGAAAGGTCAATGCCGAATGTGTCGAACAGCCATGAGCAGAAATCAGCGATCGCTTTGTTCTGATTCTCTTTGATGGATTGATCG
>Ga0334722_10005523_pt1 | contig 12734 bp, 23 predicted proteins | sample C3_bottom_MG_FD_207210 | JGI IMG/M metagenome (GOLD analysis project Ga0334722, IMG submission 207210) | Sediment microbial communities from Yellowstone Lake, YNP, Wyoming, USA - C3_bottom | ecosystem: Environmental > Aquatic > Freshwater > Lake > Sediment | place: USA: Wyoming | collected...
GCCTTTTCGAAATGAGATTTTTCATGATCTAGGCCGTTTAAAACTAATATGAGTGGCTTATGATTCTTTTCAGCATGCCTGAAGTGAATTTCGGTACCTACCTCAACGCCATTCTGCACGTTTATTGTCATAACGGCTGAATCAGCTGCAAAAAGCGATGAAATAACTCCACCACTGAAATCGTCAAGTCCAGGAGTATCCAGAATATTTATTTTCTTGTTCTGAAATTCAGTGTAGAGAACAGTTGAGTAGATTGAGTTTCCGTTCTCATGTTCTATCGGGCGGTAGTCGGAAACTGTGTTTTTTCCCTCAATGGTACCTCTTCTTTCAATAATGCCACCATTAAAAAGCATTGCTTCGGCAAGCGTTGTCTTACCCGACCCCGAGTTGCCTAGAAGGGCAATGTTTTTAATCTGGTCTGCCTGGAATGTTTTCATATTTTACCGGTTATTATATGTTATACAATTATATTATATGAGATAACGAAGGGGACAAAAATAATAATTTTTTAAAACAGATTGAGAAAGAGTGCATAATTCGAAAATTTTTATTTTCTTTGCACCAGTTTTTTGAAATACAGGAGTACCGGTTTTTCTTTCAAAGTAAGTTTACAAAAGGCATTTCTAAAGGAAGAGTCGGGAAGCAGAACCTGTTTATAACTTACATTTTAAGTAAGATATTTTTTTGAAAAACATGTATAATGGCTTGATTACGAAGTAGTGTCATGCCTGTTGTATACGGTACATTAAACTGATTGAAAAAATTTATGTAACTGATTTTGAATTAAAAAATAATTATAATACCTTTGCAAACCATTTTTTTGAATAAAATTTAATGCTAAAATAATTGGAATTATGCCAACAATTCAGCAGTTAGTAAGAAAAGGCAGGAAGAAACTGATAGATAAAAGTAAAGCGCCTGCTCTGGATTCATGTCCTCAGAGAAGAGGTGTATGTGTACGTGTTTACACAACCACACCAAAGAAACCAAATTCGGCCATGAGGAAGGTAGCCAGGGTAAGGCTGACTAACCAGAAGGAAGTTAACGCCTACATTCCGGGAGAAGGTCATAATCTCCAGGAGCACTCTATCGTACTGATCAGGGGTGGCAGGGTTAAAGATCTTCCGGGTGTTCGTTATCACCTTGTACGCGGTGCTCTTGATACGTCAGGAGTTGATGGCCGTACTCAGAGAAGATCAAAATATGGTGCCAAAAGGCCTAAGAAGTAACAGTTAAAGATATAAGATAATGAGAAAAGCAAGACCAAAGAAGAGGATTCTGTTACCGGATCCAAAATACAAAGATCCGTATGTAACAAGGTTTGTGAATAATCTTATGTTCAGTGGTAAAAAGAATCTGGCTTTCAAGATTTTATATGAATCACTTGAAATAGTGGGAGATAAATTCAAAAGTGAAGGCAAAACACCTCTTGAAATATTCAAGCAGGCTCTTGATAATGTCACTCCGCAGGTTGAAGTTAAAGCCCGCAGGGTTGGTGGTGCCACATTCCAGGTGCCCATGGAGATCAGGCCTGACAGGAAAGTTGCCATCAGCATGAAAAATATGATTCTGTTTGCAAGAAAAAGAACAGGCCATTCAATGGCAGAGAAACTTGCGGCTGAACTGATGGCAGCATATAAACTTGAAGGTGGCGCATATAAGAAAAAAGAAGATACCCACAGGATGGCTGAAGCCAATAAGGCTTTCGCACATTTCAGGTTCTGATAATAATTACTGCAGCAGATAGTAAGCAACAGATGGATAAGAACCTCAAATATACCAGAAACATCGGAATCATGGCTCACATTGATGCCGGTAAGACCACAACTACAGAACGTATTCTGTTCTATACCGGTCGTACCCATCGTATGGGAGAAGTTCATGATGGCAATGCAACGATGGACTGGATGGTTCAGGAACAGGAGAGAGGTATTACAATCACATCAGCTGCAACAACTACATTCTGGAAATATAACGGAGAGGATTATAAAATTAACATAATTGACACTCCGGGGCATGTTGACTTTACTGTTGAGGTTGAAAGGTCACTCAGGATTCTCGACGGAGCTGTAGCAGTTTTCTGTGCAGTTGGCGGTGTGGAACCTCAGTCGGAAACAGTATGGAGACAGGCAGATAAATATGGCGTTCCGCGTATTGCCTTTGTAAATAAGATGGATAGGGCCGGCGCTGATTTCTTAAGCGTAGTGCAGCAGATTAAGGAAAAACTTGGCGCCAATCCGGTACCTGTTCAGATTCCTATCGGGGCTGAAGAAAATTTCTCCGGTATAATTGACCTTGTCAAGATGAAAGCCACTGTCTATTATCCCGATGGAGAAAACGGTACCAGGTTTGAAGTTGAAGAGATACCTGCAAACATGCAAGAAGAGGCTGAAGAGTGGAGAGCAAAACTGATTGAGGCTATTGCCGACGTTGATGATACTCTGCTTGAGAGATTCCTTGAAGATCATGATTCCATAACTGTTGATGAGATCCTTACAGCCATCAGAAAGACAGCTATCCTGGGTCATGCAATTCCGGTAATCTGCGGTTCAGCGTTTAAAAATAAGGGTGTACAGAGCCTGCTTGATGCAGTTATAGCTTACCTCCCGTCACCTGTTGATAAAGGTGCTGTTACGGGTAAGGACCCAAGAGATGATAAAGAGATTACACGTGAACCTGATGATGAGGCTCCTATGGCTGCACTCGCATTCAAGATCGCAACCGATCCTTTTGTAGGACGCCTTGCTTTCCTGAGAGTGTATTCAGGAACACTTAATGCAGGTGATACAGTTCTGAATGTACGCACAGGAAAGAGAGAGCGCATTAACCGTCTCTTCCAGATGCATGCAAACAAACAGAATCCAAAAGATAAGATTGCTGCCGGTGATATTTGTGCCGGTGTAGGATTCAAGGATATCAAGACAGGTGACACACTTTGTGCCATCAATAAGCCTATACTTCTTGAATCAATGGATTTCCCTGATCCTGTTATCGGTGTTGCAATTGAGCCTAAAACACAGGCTGATATTGATAAACTTTCGATGGCACTCAGCAAGCTTGCTGAAGAGGATCCTACTTTCCAGGTAAAAACTGATCCCGACAGCGGACAGACAGTCATTCATGGAATGGGTGAACTGCACCTGGAAATTCTTGTTGACAGACTCAAGAGAGAATTTAAGGTAGAATGTAACCAGGGAGCTCCTCAGGTTGCATACAAAGAGGCAATTACCACTTCCGGTGAATTCCGTGAGGTATTCAAGAAACAGTCGGGTGGCCGTGGTAAATTTGCTGATATAATATTCGAACTTATGCCAGCTGATGCAGGTGTAAGAGGCCTTCAGTTTGTTAATGCAGTGAAAGGTGGAAATGTTCCCAAAGAGTATATACCCGCTGTGGAAAAAGGCTTCCGTGAAGCAATGGACAATGGTCCGCTTGCCGGTTTCCCTCTCGACAGCCTCAAGGTTATACTCAAAGACGGTTCTTCCCATCCGGTTGACTCTGATTCTCTTTCATTCGAGATCGCAGCCAAGCAGGCTTTCAGGAAATTTGCCGGTAAATGCAATCCGGTGATTCTTGAACCTATCATGTCTACAGAAGTAGTTACTCCTGAAGAGTATGTTGGCGATGTTATTGGCGATTTCAACAGAAGAAGAGGCAAGGTGGAAGGAATGGAATCGAAAGCAGGAGCAAGGGTTATTAAAGCAAGAGTACCTCTGGCCGAGAAGTTCGGTTATGTTACAGTACTCAGAACCCTTACCTCAGGAAGAGCGACTTCAACAATGGAATTCTCTCACTATGAGAAGGTACCTGCTGAAATATCAAACAGGATTGTGGAAAATACAAAAGGAAAAATTCTTTAAAAGATGAGTCAGAAAATTCGTATTAAACTGAAATCTTACGATCATAACCTGGTGGATAAGTCTGCCGAGAAGATTGTAAAAACAGTAAAATCTACTGGTGCAGTTGTCAGCGGACCAATTCCACTGCCAACCCACAAAAAGATTTATACAGTGCTTCGTTCGCCTTTCGTTAACAAGAAAGCAAGGGAACAGTTCGAACTGTCATCCTATAAAAGGTTGCTCGATATTTACAGTTCAACTCCGAAAACAATCGATGCACTGATGAAGCTTGAACTTCCCAGTGGAGTTGAAGTAGAAATAAAAGTTTGAAACCAGTAAAGCAATATACAAATGCAGGGATTAATTGGTAAAAAGGTAGGAATGACATCCGTTTTTGATGAAAACGGAAAGAATATTCCATGTACTGTTCTGCAGGCCGGTCCGTGTGTTGTAACACAGGTCAAGACAGTGGAGAAGGACGGTTACAATGCTGTACAGTTAGGATTTGAGGATAAAAAAGAGAAGCACACCACGAAAGCCGAAATGGGCCATTTCAAAAAAGCCAATACGGCTCCCAAGAGAAAAGTTGTGGAGTTCTCAGGTTTTGAAGTGGGACAGGTTCAGGTAGGCGAGGTGATAACAGCTGCTTTCTTTTCAACCGACACTATAGTCGATGTAAGAGGATGGTCAAAAGGAAAAGGTTTTCAGGGTGTTGTCAAGCGCCACGGTTTTAGCGGTGTTGGAGGACAGACCCACGGACAGCATAACAGGGGCAGGGCACCCGGTTCACTCGGTGCATCATCATTCCCTTCAAGAGTGCTTCCAGGCATGAGGATGGCCGGACGTATGGGAGGCAACATGGTTGAATCAATGGACCTCAAAGTTGTCAAACTCCTGGCTGAGGATAATATATTAATAGTAAAAGGATCAGTTCCCGGTCCAAAAGGTGGTTACGTAATAATTACAAAATAATGGAATTAGCGATTCTTAATATCAGTGGTAAGGAAACCGGAAGAAAAGTTACTCTTAACGATTCTATTTTCGGTATAGAACCTAATGACCATGCTATTTACCTGGATACAAAACAGTACATGGCCAATCAGAGGCAGGGTACTCACAAATCCAAAGAGCGTGGAGAGGTTACTGCAAGTACAAGGAAGATTAAGCGCCAGAAAGGAACCGGTACTGCACGTGCAGGAAGCCTTAAGAACCCTCTGTTCCGCGGAGGAGGACGTATGTTTGGTCCTAAACCAAGGTATTATGGTTTCAAGCTTAATAAAAAGGTGAAGCAATTAGCAAGAAAATCAGCACTTTCATATAAGGCTTCGACAAATAATATCATTGTTTTGGAAGATTTCACTTTCGAAACTCCTAAAACAAAAGATATGATCAAAATGGGAAATAACCTGAATATTACAAATAAAAAATCAGTATTTGTTTTCCCGGAACAAAATAAAAACATATATTTGTCATCCCGAAATGTACAAGGGGTTGAAGTTGTAATAGCCAGTGAATTAAACACTTACAAAATAATGAAGGCTTCAACTCTTATACTTGTGGAGAGCGCAGTTGACGTTTTGCAGGCAACTTTTGAAAACTAGAAAACTTTGAGTGATGGATATTTTGCTTAAACCAATTGTAACAGAAAAGATGACAAGCCAGGGCGATAAATTTAACCGCTATGGTTTCATCGTTGCTAAAAGTGCAAACAAGTTACAGATAAAGAAAGCCGTAGAAGAACTGTACAGTGTTACAGTTGATTCGGTGAACACTATGCGTTATGGCGGCAAGGTTAAATCCCGCAATACCAAATCGGGTCTTCTCGTTGGTAAAACTGCTTCAACAAAAAAAGCTGTTGTTACTCTCGCTGAAGGAAACAAAATAGATTTCTATAGCAATATTTAATTATTATATGGCAGTCAGAAAAATAAAACCTGTAACACCAGGTCAGCGACACAAAATCGCAAGCACTTTTGAAACAATTACAAGTGCTGTGCCGGAGAAATCCTTGCTTCAGCCTCACAAGAAATCAGGAGGAAGGAACGTTAACGGCAAACGGACTATGAGGTACATCGGAGGCGGTCACAAAAAGATGTACAGGGTCATCGATTTCCGCAGGGATAAAGATGGCATACCAGCTACAGTAAAGACAATAGAGTACGATCCGAATCGTTCTTCGAGGATCGCACTTGTTGTTTATAAGGATGGTGAGAAGAGATATATTGTTGCCCCGGTAGGACTTCAGGTAGGTCAGTCATTACTCTCCGGCAAGGAAGCTACTCCTGAGATTGGCAATACATTGTTTCTTAATGATATTCCTCTTGGAACAATCATTCATAATATAGAGCTCAAGCCGGGTAAAGGCGGAGCTATTGCACGCAGTGCCGGTACATATGCACAGCTTGCCGCACGCGAAGGTAAATATGCTACGATCAAGCTTCCTTCAGGTGAGTCAAGGATCATTCTGACAACATGTCGTGCAACAATTGGTACAGTATCAAATCCTGATCATAACCTTGAGAGATCAGGTAAGGCAGGACGCAGCCGCTGGCAGGGTCGCCGCCCGAGAGTAAGAGGTGTTGTTATGAACCCTGTTGATCACCCGATGGGTGGTGGTGAAGGAAGAGCTTCAGGAGGTCACCCTAGATCTAGAAAAGGTATTCCTGCAAAAGGATTCAAGACAAGAGATACCAAGAAATACTCTGCAAAATTTATTGTTGAAAGAAGGAAAAAATAACTGATATATTATGAGCAGATCGATTAAGAAAGGACCGTTCATTGATTTCAAGCTGGAGAAGAGAGTTCTCGAAATGAACGAATCACAAAAGAAGTCAGTGATCAAGACATGGTCAAGGAGATCAGTGATATCACCTGATTTTGTCGGACATACTATAGCAGTTCACAACGGGAATAAATTCATCCCTGTTTATGTTACCGAGAACATGGTTGGACACAAGCTTGGCGAGTTTTCACCTACCCGTACCTTCAGGGGACACTCAGGTAATAAATAATAAATGTAAGGATTGAAAAAAAGATTCAGAAATGGGTGCAAGAAAAAGAAATACAGCCGAACAGAAGAAAGAGGCCGCTAAATCAAGATATCAGGCGGTTCTCAGGAACTGTCCAACATCTCCGCGCAAAATGCGTCTTGTAACGGATTTGATCAGCGGAAAGGAAGTAAATAAAGCACTTGATATCCTCAAGTTCAGTTCACAGGAAGCATCACGCAGAGTGGAGAAACTTCTCCTTTCAGCAATTGCTAACTGGCAGTCGAAGAATGAAGGTGCAAGAGTGGAAGAAAGCAATCTTTATGTGAAACTGGTTCATGTTGATGGCGGCCGTTCATTGAAGAGACTCCAGACAGCTCCTCAGGGAAGGGCATACAGGATCAGAAAGAGGTCAAACCACGTGACTCTCGTACTCGACAGCAAGGTTAAAGAAGAAGTTGAAACTACATCAAAATAGTATAATGGGACAAAAAGCAAATCCGGTAGGCAACAGATTAGGTATAATCAAAGGATGGGATTCTAACTGGTACGGCGGAAAAGACTTCTCCGGTAAACTGGTTGAAGATACCAAGATCAGGGAATACCTGAATGCCAGGTTGGCAAAAGCCAGCATTTCAAAGATCATTATTGAGAGAACACTGAAACTTATCACTGTAACAGTTAATACTGCACGTCCTGGTATCATCATCGGAAAAGGAGGTCAGGAAGTTGACAAGCTTAAGGAGGAACTCAAGAAGATTACCAAGAAAGAGGTTCAGATAAACATCTTTGAAGTAAAACGTCCCGAACTCGATGCAAATATCGTTGCAAACAATATAGCACGTCAGCTTGAAGGCAAGATCTCATTCAGGAGAGCTATCAAAATGTCAATTGCTTCAACAATGCGTATGGGAGCTGAAGGTATTAAAATCATGATATCAGGTCGTCTGGGCGGAGCTGAAATGGCACGTCAGGAGTCATACAAAGAGGGTCGTATTCCTCTTCACACACTCAGGGCTGACATTGATTATGCTCTTGCAGAAGCACATACAAAAGTTGGTTTGCTCGGGATAAAAGTGTGGATATGCAATGGCGAGGTTTATGGAAAGAGAGATCTCAGTCCCAACATCGGGGCAAGAAATGCCAAGACAAAAAGCCTTAAGAGGAAAGCAAAAAAATAAGATAGTTTAGTATACAATTTATAATATATATCAGCAATGTTACAACCGAAAAGAACCAAATTCAGGAGAGCCCAGAAGGGAAGAATGAAAGGCAATGCACAGAGAGGCAACCAGCTGGCATTCGGATCATTTGGTATCAAAGCGCTGGAAGAGCATTGGATCACCGGAAGACAGATCGAAGCAGCACGTCAGGCTGTTACACGTCATATGAAACGTGAAGGTCAGCTCTGGATAAGGATATTCCCCGATAAACCTATAACAAAGAAACCTGCCGAGGTTCGTATGGGTAAAGGTAAAGGAGCTCCTGAAGGTTTTGTAGTGCCAATTACTCCCGGCAGAATAATACTTGAGGCAGAAGGTGTACCTTATGAAGTTGCAAAAGAGGCTCTTCGCCTTGGAGCACAGAAACTTCCTATTACTACAAAATTTGTTGTGAGACGCGATTACGTACAGGAATAATACAATAGAGAGAGATGAAAACTTCAGAAATAAAAGAATTAAGCACACCTGATCTTCTCGAGAGGATAGATACAGAGAAGAACATCCTCGTTCGAATGAAGCTTAACCATGCAATCACACCCCTCGATAATCCAAAGAAACTAAGGGATGCTAAACTTACGATTGCACGTCTGCTTACCGAATTGCGTAAAAGAGAGTTGGATAAGAAATCAAATAGCTAGTTCAGCAAAATGGAAAGGAATCTTAGAAAAGAACGTATTGGTGTTGTCGTGAGTGCAAAAATGGACAAATCGATAACCGTTGTCATAAAAAGGAAAGTTAAACACCCTATCTATGGCAAATTTATCAACAAGAGCAAGAAGCTGATGGCTCACGATGAAGAGAATACATGCAATGTAGGTGATACTGTTCGCATATCGGAGACCAGGCCTCTGAGCAAAAACAAAACCTGGAGATTAATAGAAATTATCGAAAGAGCTAAGTAATCATGATACAGCAGGAAAGCAGATTAACAGTAGCCGACAACTCAGGTGCAAAGGAAGTATTGTGCATCAGGGTGCTTGGTGGTAGCAAAAAAAGGTATGCTACAGTTGGCGACAAGATCGTGGTAAGTGTGAAATCAGCACTTCCATCAGGTGAAGCCAAAAAAGGTACTGTCAGTAAGGCAGTTGTTGTCAGAACAACAAAAGAGATACGTCGTCCCGATGGTTCATACATAAGGTTCGATGATAACGCGGTGGTTCTTCTCAACAACGTTAATGAAGTACGTGGAACACGTATTTTCGGGCCGGTTGCCAGGGAACTTCGAGACAAGTATATGAAGATTGTATCATTGGCACCTGAAGTGTTGTAATATATTTAATCAGACAACGATGCAGAAGAAATTGAAAATAAAGAAGGGTGACCAGGTTATGGTTATAACCGGTGAATCCAAAGGTCAGAAAGGCCGCGTCCTTGAAGTAAACAGGGAAAAGGACAGAGTTCTTGTTGAAGGAATAAACATGGTTTCAAAACATACCAAGCCGAATGCAAAAGCTCCCCAGGGAGGCATACTTAAAAAAGAGGCTCCGGTTCACATCTCGAACCTTATGGTTATTGATCCTGCTTCAGGTAATCCTACAAGGGTTGGCAAGAGACTCAATGACAAAAATAAATTAGTGCGTTATTCAAAAAAATCAGGAGAGGAGATCAAGTAATGTATGTACCTGCGCTAAAAACCAAGTATAGTGACGAGATCGTCCCTGCATTGATGAAGGAATTCGGATATCAGACAATAATGCAGGTCCCGAAGTTGAAAAAGATTGTTATCAACCAGGGTGTAGGACAGGCAATTGCCGACAAGAAAATTCTTGAATTCGGTGTTAAGGAATTAACAGACATAGCTGGTCAGAAGGCTGTTCAGACAATGTCTTCAAAAGATATTTCAAACTTCAAGCTGAGAAAAAACATGCCGATCGGTATAATGGTAACACTACGCCGCGAAAGGATGTATGAATTTCTCGAGAGACTTATATCAGTTGCACTTCCGCGTATCCGCGACTTCAAAGGAATAAATTCCAAACTTGACGGGCGTGGCAATTACACACTTGGGATTACTGAACAGATCATTTTCCCGGAGATTGACCTCGACAAGGTTGCTAAGATCATGGGTCTGCAGATAACATTTGTGACATCAGCTGAGAATGATGAAGAAGCTCTTGCTCTTCTCAGGCACTTTGGTTTACCATTTAAAACTTCAAAAAACTAGTTATATGGCTAAAGAATCGATGATAGCCCGCGAAGTAAAACGCGCTAAACTTGCACAGAAATACTCTGCAAAACGTGCTCAGCTCAAAGCTGATGGAAACTACGTAGGACTCAGCCGGCTTCCGAGGAATTCGAACCCGAACAGAATGCACAACAGGTGCAAGCTTACAGGTCGTCCAAGGGGTTATATGAGGCAGTTTGGAATTAGCAGGATTACTTTCAGGGAGATGGCACTTCAGGGTCTTATCCCGGGAATTAAAAAAGCCAGCTGGTAGAAAAAACGAATAACTATTAAACTATTAAATATTTAAAGATGACTGATCCAATTGCAGATTTACTGACCAGAATTAGGAACGCCATTATGGCTGGTCATAAGGTTGTAGAGGCTCCAGCATCCAATCTTAAGAAAGAGGTTGCCAGAATTCTTTATGAAAAAGGCTATATCCTCAGCTATAAGGTTACTGAGGGTGATGGTCCGCAGGGTACACTGAAGATTGCACTTAAGTACAATCCGAAAAGCAAGCAGCCTGCCATTAAAGAAATTCAAAGAGTAAGCCGCCCGGGTCTTCGTCAGTATGCTGGTTTTGAAGATATGCCGAGAATTCTTAACGGACTTGGTATAGCAATTATCTCAACTTCAAAAGGCCTGATGACTGACAAAGAGGCAAAGAAAGAGAAAATAGGCGGTGAAATATTATGTTATGTTTACTAACTAAAAGTTTAGCTTAATGTCACGAATAGGAAAATTACCTGTAAACCTGCCAAAAGGCGTCACTGTTAATATCAGCGACACTAATGTGGTTAGTGTGAAAGGCCCCCTCGGTGAATTGACTCAACATGTCGATAAAGACCTGAAGGTGGAAGTAGTGGGGAATGAGTTGATTCTTTCCAGACCATCTGAATCAAAGAATCATAAGTCGCTTCATGGTCTTTACCGTGCGCTGATTCACAATATGGTTGTTGGAGTATCTCAGGGGTACAAGAAAGAACTTGAGCTTGTTGGTGTAGGTTACCGCGCTGAAGCAAAAGGACAGAACCTTGAGATGAGTCTCGGTTACTCACATGAAATCAATATTATGCTTCCACAGGAAGTAAAAGTTGAGACAAAAACAGAAAGAAGGGCTAACCCTATCATTACCCTGACATGCATCGATAAACAGCTTATCGGACATGTTGCAGCAAAGATCAGATCACTCCGTCCGCCGGAGCCTTATAAAGGAAAGGGTATTAAATTCGTCGGAGAACAGCTCAGAAGAAAGGCTGGAAAATCTGCTAGTGTTTAATCAGGTTAAAGAAAAAAAATCATGGCCTTAACTAAGTTGGAAAGAAGATCAAGGATCAGAATGAGGATCCGGAAAAAAATAAACGGTACTGGCGAAACTCCACGCCTTGCAGTATATCGTAGCAACAAACAGATTTATGTTCAGGTAGTTGATGACCTGAAAGGTGAAACCATACTGTCGGCCAGCTCAAAGGAAAAAGAGATCGCTGCCCAGACAGGTATTAAGAAGATAGAACAGGCTAAACTTGTAGGAAAACTCCTCGCTGCCAAGTGTAAAGAAAAAGGTATCGAAAAAGTGGTTTTCGACAGAAGCGGTTACAAATATCATGGCAGAGTAAAATCATTGGCTGATGCAGCACGCGAAGGCGGATTAAAATTTTAATTAATCATGGGAAACGGTATAAGAAAAGTAAAAACCAGCGACCTGGAACTTAAAGACAGGCTTGTAAGCATTCAGAGAGTAACAAAAGTTACCAAGGGAGGCCGTACATTCAGTTTTTCAGCCATAGTCGTGGTTGGCAATGAAGATGGAATAGTAGGACATGGTCTTGGAAAAGCCAGTGAAGTAACTACTGCAATAGCCAAAGGAATTGAAGATGCAAAAAAGAATCTTATTAAAGTACCTGTAATCAACGGTACAATTCCTCATGAGCAGGTTGCAAAGTTTGGCGGAGCCAAAGTATTTATCAAACCGGCATCTGATGGTACAGGTGTTAAGGCTGGTGGTGCTATGCGCGCAGTTCTGGAAAGCGTCGGCATTAAGAATGTGCTTGCAAAATCGAAGGGTTCATCTAACCCTCACAATCTTGTAAAAGCTACATTTGCAGCTCTTCTCGAAATGAGAGATGCTTTCTCAATTGCCGAACACAGAGGCGTTTCAATGGAAAAAGTTTTTAACGGTTAGTAAAGAACATTACGATGGCAAAAATTCGTATCACCCAGGTGAAAAGCAAAAACGGAAGACCTGAAAGGCAGAAAAGAACTCTTGAAGCTCTCGGTATCCGTAAATTAAACCACAGTGTTGAACATGAAGCTACTCCCCAGATTCTTGGAATGGTAGTTAAAGTAAAACACCTGGTAAAAGTTGAAAATATTTAAGATATTAACCTTATTTATAGTATAAAGTTATGGATTTGAGTAACTTAAGGCCTGCTAAAGGATCGGTAAAAAAAGGAAAGCGTTTAGGTCGCGGACAGGGCTCCGGAAGAGGTGGTACATCCACCAGAGGACATAAAGGGGC
>Ga0334722_10005524_pt1 | contig 12732 bp, 7 predicted proteins | sample C3_bottom_MG_FD_207210 | JGI IMG/M metagenome (GOLD analysis project Ga0334722, IMG submission 207210) | Sediment microbial communities from Yellowstone Lake, YNP, Wyoming, USA - C3_bottom | ecosystem: Environmental > Aquatic > Freshwater > Lake > Sediment | place: USA: Wyoming | collected...
GCGAGGACGAATGCAACCAGCTGGCGCGCCAGTGCGAGGAACTGAATCGCGAGCGGCAGGAACTCGACCGCTCCATCCTGGACGAGGCGCTGCGCCGCGTGGGGCAGATGGACCTGGACCGCACGTGGGGCCTGGTGCTCCACGGCGAGGGCTGGCACCCGGGCGTCATCGGCATCGTGGCTTCGCGCATCGTGGAGCAGACGGGCCGGCCGGCCATGCTCATTGCCGTGCACGACGGCATCGGCAAGGGCTCGGGCCGTTCCATTCCGGCCTTCGACCTGCACTCGGCGCTGCAGTCGTGCGACGACCTGCTCATCAAGCACGGCGGCCACGCCATGGCCGCGGGCTTCTCGGTGGCGACCGAGCTCATCCCCGCGTTCGCGGAGCGGCTCGACGAGGTCGTGCGCCGGCGCCTGGGCGGCGTGCGTCCCGTTCCGACACTTCGCGTCGACGCTGAGATCGAGCCGGAGGCGCTCACCGCGCGGCTCGCCCTCGAGCTCGCGGACCTCGAACCGTGCGGCGCTGGGAATCCGCGCCCGCACCTCCTCGTGCGCAACGTGCGCGTGCATGGCATCCGGCAGGTGGGCGCGGATGCCGATCACCTGCGTTGCAAGATCACCCTTGGTCGCTTCACCTTCGACGCGATGGCGTTCCGCCGGGGCGATCACGCGGAGGCGATGACCGACGCGGGCTTCGTGGACGCGGTCGTGACCGTCGGCAGCGGGCTTCGGGGCTTCGTCGAGCTCGAGCTACGGGATTTCGGTCCGAGCGGCACCGCCGATCGGATGCGGGCGGAATCCGAGCGGGCGGACCGTGGCGCCGTGAACACGCACTCGTCGGAGGTACCCGCGTAATGGCGCAGCGCGCCAACCCCATCACCGCGCGCATCGTCGGCATCACCGAGCGGCTGCGGCCCCGCAGCCACGCCAGCGTCGACGCCGAAGCCATCGTCAAAGAGATGCTCCGCCACTACCCCGAGGGCGACGCGGAGCTCATCCGCCGCGCGTACGCCTACGCGGCCGAGGCGCATGAGGGTCAGAAGCGAGTGTCGGGCGAGGCGTACGTCACGCATCCGGCCGCGGTCGCGATCCTCATCGCCGAGCTGGGCATGGACCCCGCGACGATCGCAGCGACGCTCCTCCACGACGTGCCGGAGGACACCGCGCGCACGACCGAGGAGATCCGACAGCAGTTCGGGGATGAGATCGGGCGGCTGGTCGAAGGCGTCACCAAGCTCGGACGCCTTCAGGGGCAATCACGCGACATGCATCAGGCCGAGAACATCCGGAAGATGTTCCTGGCGATGGCCGACGACCTCCGCATCGTCGTCATAAAGCTCTGCGATCGCCTCCACAACATGCGCACCCTCGCTCCGCTCCCCCCCGAGAAGCAGCGCCGGATCGCTCAACAGACGATGGAGATCTACGCACCCCTCGCGCACCGCCTCGGCATCTGGCAGATCAAGTGGGAGCTGGAGGATCTCGCCTTCAAGTACCTCGAGCCCGATCACTACAAGGAGCTCGCCGAGCAGCTCGCGGCGCGTCGCCAGGTGCGGGAGCGCTACATCGAGCAGGCGATGAAGATGCTGGCGGCCGAGCTCGAGAAGGTCGGCATCCGAGCCGAGCTCTCGGGCCGCGCGAAACACCTGTGGTCGATCTCCTCGAAGATGCGGCGCAAGGGCGTCGGCTTCAACGAGATCTACGACCTCCTCGCGGTGCGCGTCATCGTGGACGACGTGCCCTCCTGCTACGCCGCCCTCGGCGTGGTGCACACGCTCTGGCCGCCGGTACCCGGGCAGTTCGACGATTACATCGCGGTGCCGAAGGCCAACCTGTACCAGTCCCTGCACACCGCGGTGATGGGGCCGGGCGGGCAGCCGCTCGAGATCCAGGTGCGGACCTCCGAGATGCACGGCTTCGCCGAGTACGGCATCGCCGCCCACTGGCGCTACAAGGAGGGCGGCAAGGCCGATCGCAACTACGAATCGAAGCTCGCCTGGGTCCGTTCGCTGCTGGAGTGGCAGCACGACGTCGCGGACGCGCAGGAATTCGTCGAGTCGCTCAAGGTCGATGTCTTCCAGGACGAGGTGTTCGTGTTCACGCCGAAGGGCGAGGTGAAGGCGCTGTCCGCCGGCTCCACTCCGATCGACTTCGCGTATCGCATCCACACGGACATCGGGCATCGCACGATCGGTGCGAAGGTGAACGGGCGCATCGTACCGCTCGACCACCGCCTGGCCTCGGGCGACATCGTGGAGATCGTCACGAGCAAGGCGGCGCGCGGACCGTCGCGCGACTGGCTCGGGATGGTCCAGACGCCGAGCGCGCGGGAGAAGATCCGTCAATGGTTCAAGCGCGCGCAACGGGACGAGAACGTGGCCCACGGGAAGGAGCTCCTCGACCGCGAGCTCAAGCGTCTGGCGCAGCGCTCTCTCGGCGACATCAGCGATGCCGACATGCGGCGCGTCACGGAGGTGCTGAACATGCACGACGTCGACACGCTCTTCGCGTCGCTCGGGTACGGCGCGCTGACCGCGGCGCAGGTCGTGACCCGTCTTGGCATCGTCGATGACCGGCAGCAGGCGTTGCCGGAGATCGCGCCCGCCGCGCCGCCGACGACGTCACGCGGCGGCGTGCGCGTGAAGGGCGTCGGCGACCTCCTGGTGCGCTTCGCGGTGTGCTGCAATCCGGTGCCGGGGGACGGCATCGTTGGGTACATCACGCGCGGCCGCGGCGTCACCGTGCACCGCGCCGACTGCAGCAACGTGAGGTCAGGGGGCGACAAGGAGCGCCTGGTGGAGGTCGAGTGGGACCTGAGCGAGACACGCACCTACCCGGTCGCCATCCGTATCGAGGGCTGGGACCGCGATGGCTTCCTGCGCGACGTCGCCGCGGTGATCAGCGAGAACCAGGTCCAGCTCGTGGCACTCTCCGCGGCGGCCAATCCTGACCGGACGGCGACGGTGAACGCGACGCTCCAGGTCACGAGCGTCGAGCAGCTGTCGCGTGTCCTGGCGCGGCTCGAGAGCGTCCGGGACGTCTTCAGCGTCCACCGCGACGGCCGTTAGCAGATGCGCCGCCCGGACATCCGCAACATCGCGATCATCGCGCACGTCGACCACGGCAAGACGACGCTCGTGGACGGCATGCTGCGCCAGAGCCACATCTTTCGGGAGAACCAGCAGGTCGCGGAGCGGGTCATGGACAGCAACGCGCTCGAACGGGAGCGCGGCATCACGATCATGGCGAAGAACACGGCGATCACGTACAAGGGCATCAAGATCAATATCGTCGACACGCCTGGTCATGCCGACTTCGGTGGCGAGGTGGAGCGCGTCATGAACATGGTCGACGGCGTGCTCCTGCTGGTGGACGCGGTCGACGGTCCGATGCCGCAGACGAAGTTCGTGCTGCGGCAGGCGCTGCGGCGCGGGCACCGCGCCATCGTGGTGATCAACAAGATCGACCGGGCCGAGGCTCGCCCGAACCACGTCCTCAACGAGACGTTCGATCTGTTCCTCGACCTCGGCGCGACGAACGAGCAGGCCGAGTACGAGACGATTTACACGAACGCGATCACCGGTTCGTCGGGGACGGATGCGCGCCATCTCTCGGGCTCGCTGGAGCCGTTGTTCGAGGCGATCGTCTCGGAGATCCCGCCGCCGGACGTCGACGACACCGCGCCAACACAGCTTCTCGTCACCACGACCACCTACGACGACTACAAGGGCCGGATCGCGATCGGCCGCCTGCAGAGCGGCACCTTGCGCCGCGCGCAGCCGGTCGCGCGCATCGACCACGACGGCATCGTCACCAGGGCGCGTGTCACCGATCTCTTCACGTTCCAGGGCCTGGTGCGCGAGCCCGTGGACGAGGTGCGTGCCGGCGACATCGTGGCTGTCGCGGGCGTGACCGATATCGGGATCGGCGACACGATCGCCGACGCCGACGACCCTCGACCGCTGCCACCGATCCGGGTCGAGGAGCCCACGCTGAAGATGACGTTCGCCGTGAACACCAGCCCCTTCGCCGGCCGCGAAGGTCAGCACGTCACCAGCCGCAAGCTTCGCGAGCGTCTGTACGCCGAGCTGGAGCGAGACGTGGCGCTGCGCGTCGCCGATACCGAGAGCCCGGACACGTTCACGGTGAGCGGCAGGGGGGAGCTCCACCTCGCGATCCTCATCGAGACGCTGCGCCGCGAGGGCTACGAGCTCCAGGTCTCGCGGCCGGAGGTCATCGAGAAGATCGTCGGCGGCGAGCGCCACGAGCCGTACGAGCAGCTCGAGGTCGAGGTGTCGAAGGAAGCGCTCGGTGCGGTCGTCGAGCTCGCCGGAAAGCGGCGCGGCGAAGTCGTCGACATGAAGTACCGCGAGGACGGCTCGGCGCACTGCGTCTACCGGATCCCGACGCGCGGGCTCCTCGGCTTCCGGCAGGCTTTCCTCACGAGCACGCGCGGGCAGGGCGTGATGAACACCCTCTTCGCGGGGTACGGGCCGTTCGCCGGTGCCATCGACGCGCGCAATTTCGGCTCCCTCATCGCCTGGGAAGACGGTGAAACGACGATGTTCGGCCTGTCGCAGGCGCAGGAGCGCGGCCAGCTCTTCATCGGCCCGGGGGTCGAGGTCTACGAGGGCATGGTCGTCGGCGAGCACATCCGCGAGCGGGACCTCGAGGTGAACGTCGTGCGGCGCAAGCACCTGACGAACATGCGCAGCAGCAACTCGGACATCGCGGTCCGGCTCGACGGCATGCGCGATCTGTCGCTGGACGACGCGATCGAGTTCCTCGCCGACGACGAGCTGCTCGAGGTCACGCCCCGGAACTACCGCATCCGGAAGCGCGTGCTCAGCAAGCAGGACCGCGACCGGATCCTCGGTCAGCGCAAGAAGGCCGCGGGCGTCGAGGCCTAGGTGGAGCGAGAGCGTCGCCCGCCCGCACCCGACCCCGCGTGGAAGCAGCGCTTCCGCGCCGCTCGGATCACGTTCCCGCAGTGGGCACGCGCTGACCCGGACCGTCTCGTATATCTGTCGAACGCCGGTGGCAAGTTCGAGGTGCACACCTGGGACCGCCGGACAGGCGCGCAGCGTCGCCTGACCGACCGACCCGAAGGGACCGGGTATCGGGTCGCGTCGCGGCTCGAGCCCGACGGACTGCACGTGTGGTGGTTCGACGACGCGAAGGGGAACGAGCTCGGCCACTGGGTCCGCGAGGAATTCGGCGGTGGAGATCGCCGGACGATCGCCACCGCGCTCGAGCCGTCGTACAGCGCTGGTCTCGCGCTCGGCCGGGCCTTCGCGGTGATGGGTCGGTCGCGCGGCGGCGAAGGGTCGAGCGTGTACCTCCTGCGCGAGGCGGAGGCGCCGGCCAGGCTGTATGCGCACGCGCAGAGCGCGTCGGTGGGGGATCTCTCTCGCGACGAGACGCTCTTCGTGATCTCGCACTCCGAGCACGGCGATAGCCGCAACCGGGCGCTGCGCATCCTCGATCCTTCGGGCACGACCGTGGCCGAGAAATGGGACGGACCGGGGAAGGGCCTCGGTGCGTCGCGCTGGTCGCCGGTCGTGGGAGACGCGCGGCTCATCGTGGACCACGAGCGCACCGGGACCGCGCGCCCGATGATCTGGGATGTCGCCGGTGATCGGGAGACGGACCTCGCGATCGATCTTCCCGGCGAGATGAGCGCCGATTGGTATCCCGATGGGCGCGCACTCCTCGTCGCGCATGACCACCGCGGACGGACCGAGCTCTACCGCTACGACATCGGAACGCGGGCTCTCGTGCAGCTGCCCACCGACCCTGGGACCATCGGCACCGCTCGCGTGCGGCCGGACGGCCAGGTCTGGTACATGCTCGACCGTTCCTCGGAGCAGCCCGGCGTCCGGGCCGTCGGCGGCGAGGCAGTCCTGCGACCCGAGGGGAAGCCGGCGCCGAGGGGCGCCGCGTACCGCGATGCCGACGTCGAGGGCGTGCACGTCTTCGTCGCCAAGCCGATCGGGCCGCGCCCGTACCCGACGTACTTCTTCATCCACGGCGGCCCCGAAGCGCATGACCGCGACTCGTTCTCCCCGACCGTGCAGGCGTGGGTCGACCACGGCTACGCGGTGGTCATGGTCAACTACCGCGGCTCCAGCGGCTACGGCAAAGTGTGGCGCGACGCCATCGTGGGGCGCCCCGGCCTCACCGAGCTCGAGGACATCGCCGCGGTGCACGAGTGGGCCCTGCGCACGGGCCTCGCCGACCCGAACCGCTGCGTGATCGGCGGCGGTTCGTGGGGCGGCTACCTCACACTGCTCGGCCTTGGCACACAGCCCGGGCGATGGGCGCTCGGCATCGGGATCGTGCCGATCGGCGACTACATCCCGGCGTACGAGGACGAGATGGAGCCGCTGAAGAAGTACGACGCCGCGCTCTTCGGCGGGACGCCGACCGAGGTGCCCGAGAAATACCGCGTCGCGAACCCGATCACGTACATCGAGAAGGTGCGCGCGCCGATGCTGCTCCTTGTCGGTCAGAACGACCCGCGGTGCCCATCGCGCAGCGTCGATGTCTATGTCGAGCGGATGAAGCAGCTCGAGAAGCCCTATCAGGAGTACCGCTACGACGCCGGCCACGGATCGCTCGTGATCGACGAGCAGCTGAAGCAGGTGTCGATGGAGCTCGACTTCGTCGCGAAGCACCTCGGTACGCCGGTCGCGTAGCGGGAACCACCTCTGGGCCGCCCTTGTACGGGGGGTGACACGCAAGGAGGTGCCCGCATGCGACGTCTCGTGCTCGCGTTGGCTCTCTCGGCCCTGGCGCTCGGTCTCTTCGCCGCGCCGGCGGCCGCGAAGTGCCCGACCTGCTTCGACGGCCTCTCGCTCCAGACCCCCGACGGTCAGCCCTGGTCCACCGGCAAGCCGGTGACGCTCGTGGTATCCGCGCGCCGCGGCGCCCCGGACGCGTCCTTCCCGGCCACTGGTCTCGCGGTGGTCATGCGGACCGACGGCGACCGGACGAAGTGCCTCGACGTCCCGCTGAGGCTCATGAACACCGGCGGTGACAGCGCAATGTACGCGGGGATCTTCTATCCATTCCGCGCCGCCGCGTACGACGGCAAGCTGCAGCTCGGCGACCACACGTTCGACATCAGCTTCGACGTGCGCACGATGTCGGCGACGACGCCGCTCGCGCGGACGCCCGACCTTCCCGCCGGGCAGGCGGAGGAGCCGTACGGCTTCACGCTGTCGTCCGACATCGGCACGCTGCCGCTCATCGGCGGGGCGATCGCTTTCTGGGTCGGCGTCGCCCTGTTCGTCTACCGGCGCATCCCGCGTCGGACGGTCCTCGCGTCATGATCCTTCGCGGCGCGTCCGTCCTCCTCGCCGCGGTCATCGCCGCGTCGTGCGGCGGGACGGTCGGGCGCGCCGCACCAGCGGCCAACGCGACCGCGACCACCAGGGTGGCGCTCGTTTCACCCTCGGCGACGCCGCTCATCGACGTGAACGACATGATGGGTGCGTTCCCGCCGGCGACGTTCTTCGTCGTCGGCGGTGACGGCATCAGAGCCATTGCGCTCCTCAACCATGCGACCCGCTACACGATCTCGTGGTCCGGCAAGGAGGCACAGGTCGCGGCGGTGGGCGAGGCCGGCCGCGTCTACGTGCTCGACCAGGTCTCGCAGGGCACCCGACTCCGCTGGTTCGACCTCGCGAGCGGGAACGAGCGCGCGTCTCGAACGATCGACGGCACCGCGCCGGTCGGCACAGGCATCGGCCACGGCACGCTTGTCGTGGACGCGTCGACCGGGCTCGTCTACGCGCTCCTCCGCGAGCCGCGCGGCATCGCCGTCGCGGCGTTCGACTGGTTCACGTTGCGCTCCGCGCGTCAGGTCGACGGAGACTTCCTGTACCGGGGCTTGCGCTGTGGCGAGCGCCTGGTCGCGGCTGCGGGCCGGCTCGCGGTCGCCTGCTTGACCAGATCCACAGGCGCGATCGTCAACGCCGAGTCGACGGTGGGTGGGATCATCGTCGACGACGGCGGGCCCAGCTTCAAGCTTCGCGCGCCGTTCGCCATCACCGCCATGGCGATGCTCGGCGACGGAACGCTCATGGCCGGCGGCGCTGACGGCAGCCTTGTGCGCCTCGCGCGCGATCAGTCGACGCTGGAGGCCGTGAACGCGCTCAGGGAGTACGGCAAGGGCCTCATCCCCGACGGCATCGCCGCCAACGGCGGGTGCTGCTTCTACTTCGGGATCCTGGACCCGGGGGCGAACGATGTGCAGGTGCGGATCGTCGCCGGTGGGGCCGCGCTCATCGCGTTCCCGGCATCGACGCCCCCGAGCGGTGGGGTCTTCGTGCAGGCGCCGTTCGCCTACTACGTCATCGAGGGCAAGGCGCGACACATCGACATCGATCAGGGGTTCCAAGAGGTGATGGCCGATATCGGCGCGGGCGCGATGCCGGGGGCCGCGGCGGATCGCTAGCGTGCGCTAGCGCATCGCCTCGAGCAGCGGGTTGATGTCGCGCTTGAAGGTGTCCATCTCCGCGAGCGGCGTGTCCTTCATCGCGGGGATGCGCTTGTAGATCTCGTCCTCGTACGTCGGGAGCGTGGCCTCGTAATAGACGCCGAGCGGGATCGGCTCGCGCTCGTAGCTCCTGGCCACCGCGGCCGTCTTCTTCGCCACGATCTCCTGCTCGTCGCTCGGGTCCTGCACACGGCCGTCGTAGCCGCGCTCCTCGAGCTTGTACAGGCGCGACTTCTTCTCGGGCAGGTCGGCGCCCTCGTACCACTCCTTCGTATAGAGATCGTTGTACGTCGGGCAGGTCTGCAGCACGTCCACGAGCGCCGAGCCCTTGTGCTGGATCGCGCGGGCGATGATCTCCGCGGTGTGCTTCGGGTCGAGCGCGTAGGCGCGCGCGATGAACGTGTAGCCCGCCGCGACCGCCATGGCGATCGGGTTGATGCCGTCCTGGATGGCCTGCTCGGGCATCGACTTCGTGCGCTTACCCTTCGCGAGCGTCGGTGAGGCTTGGCCCTTCGTGAGTCCGTAGACGTTGTTGTTGTGCACGAGATACGTGAAGTCGAGGTTGCGGCGGCCGGTGTTCACGAAGTAGCCCGCGCCGATGCCGTACCCGTCGCCGTCGCCCCCGAGGGCGATCACCGTGATGGTGGTGTTCGCCAGGCGACCGCCGGTGGCGACCGGGAGGACGCGGCCGTGGAGGGTGTGGAAGCCATACGCATTGACGTAGTGCGGGGTCTTGCCCGAGCAGCCGATCCCCGAGAACAACGCGACCTTGTCGGGATCGAGCTGGAGCTTCGCGAGCGCCATCTGGATGCTCGTGAGGATGCCGAAGTCGCCACACGCAAGGCACCAATCGTTGTGCAGCTCGGACTTGTAATCCTTGATCGTGAGCTTGGCCGGAGCGCTAATGGACACTCGTCACCACCGCCTCGGCCCTGCCGCCGGCGTAGACGTTGGAGATCGCGCGGATCATCTCGTCCTCGCTGAAGGGGCGCCCGTCGAACTTGTTGATCTTGTCCTGTATGAGGACGCCGGTCTGCTCGGCGATGACCGACGCGAGCTGGCCGGAGTAGTTCTCCTCGATGCAGACGAGATGCTTCGCCTTCCGCAGGATCCCGCCGACGGCCTCGGCCGGGAACGGCCGCATGAGCCGGCACTGCAGGAAGTTGACCTTCTTGCCTTCGGCGGCGAGCACGCGGAGCGCGTCGAGGATCGTGCCCTTCGTCGATCCCCACGCGACGACGGTGAGGTCCGCGTCGGCCGGCCCGTGCAGCGCGTACTGCATGTCCTGCGGGATGGCCTTCGCGGCGAGCGCGAGCTTGCCCATGCGCTTGCGCATCATCGCGATGCGCATCTCCACGCCCTCGGTGATGTGGCCGTCGGGATCGTGCTCGTCGGTCGTCGACCAGAAGCGCCCACCCAGGATCCCGGGCCGGCTCCGCGGTGAGATGCCGTCTTTCGTGAACGCGTAGCGGAGATACTCGCTCACGGCGCCACTGCCGCTCCCGTCGTGGCCGACGTGGCCGTCGTTGGGGCCCTTCTCGTCAGGGGCGGTCCATTCGCTGCCGGTGAAGCGCAGGCCGCGGTCGATCTGGTCGTACTTCAGCTCGAGCTTGTCGATGGTCGTGTAGATCGCCGCGAGCTTCTTGTCCGAGAGGACGATGACCGGGAGCTGGTAGCGCTCGGCCCAGTTGAACGCGGAGAAGATGTCCTGATACGTCTCGCGCAGGTCGCCCGGCGCCGTGACGAGGTGCGGGAAGTCACCCTGCGCGGGATGGAGCGCGAACAGCAGGTCGCCCTGTTCCTGGCGCGTCGGGAGACCGGTGGATGGGCCCCCGCGCTGGTAGAGGACGAGCACGGGCCCGGGCGCCTCGGTGATCGACGCGAAGCCGATGCCCTCGACCATGAGCGCGAAGCCCGGGCCGCTCGTCGCGGTCGCGACGCGTATGCCCATGTGCGCGGCGCCGACGGCCATGTTGATCGAGGAGATCTCGTCCTCGCACTGCACCACGAGGAGGCCGTACTCGCGCTGATTGCGCTCGAGATACACGCTCTCGTCGGTCGCGGGCGAGATGGGGTAGTAGGTCTGCAGCGCGCAGCCGGCCTTCAGCTTCGCGATCGCGCCGATCTCGTAGCCCTTCGCGAGGATGCGCGCCTTCGGCTCGGGGCCGGGCCGCAGGGTGTAGGGGAAGCCATCGACGTCGAAGCTCTTGCGCACGTACTCGAACGCGAGCTTCGCGGCGCGGACGTTCAGCTGGCCGATCTCGGAGCGTTTGCCCTTGAACTGCCCCAGGATCACGTCCGCCACGAGGTCGAACGGGTAATCGCAGAGCGCGAGTGACGCGCCGAGGCCGACGGTGTTCTTCATCACCTCGTAGCGGCGGGCCTGCTCGGCCTTTCCGACCTCCTCCAGGGCCTGCTTGATCACGTCCATGAACGGGACGGGGTAGAAGCGGAGATCCTTGCGCTCGGCGTGCGACGGATCGAATCCGATCTCGCTGTCGAAGACGACGCCGCCGCCCTCGTTCAGGTCGCCCAGATGCCCGAAATGCGTGGCCCAGCGCCGGTGGTCGCCATCGCCTGCGAGGGTCTCGTGGTCGAGGGCGACGAGGATGTCGGCCTTGTCGCGATAGCTGCGGATGTCTTCGTCATCCACGCGCACTCGATAGAACGAGTGCTTTCCCATGATGTTCGAGTGGTATTCGATATTCGCGTAGACGCGCAGACCCGCTCGTGAGCAGGCCTTTGCGAACACCTCGGCGGAGGCGTTGATACCGCTGCCCTGGGGTCCGCCGATCATCCAGGAGAGCCGATTCTTCTGCACGCGGAACACCTATTCTACCCACGACCGGGACAGAGGAGTTACATATTGGTCACCGCAGTGAAGGACAGCCGCACCCTCTCGACCCGACGTGAGAAGGACACCCTCGGCGAGATCCTCGTGCCGGAGCACGCTCTCTGGGGCGCGCAGACGCAGCGAGCCATCGAGAACTATCCGATCAGCGGATATCGCGCGTTCCCGGCGTTCGTTCGCGCGATCACGAGCATCAAGAAGGCCGAAGCGATCGCGAACGGCGAAGCCGCTCGTCTCGATGACAGGCGTCGCGTGGCCATCGTGGCCGCGTGCGATGAGATCCTCGCCGGCCAGCACGCCGACGCATTCGTCGTCGACGTCTTCCACTCCGGTGCGGGCGTCTCGTTCCACATGAACGCGAACGAGGTCATCGCGAATCGCGCGAACCAGATCCTCGGGGGCGGCCTCGGCACGTACGAGCACGTGAATCCGAACGATCACGTGAACATGGGCCAGTCCACGAACGACGTCACGCCGACGGCGATGCGGCTGGCGCATCTCGAGCTCACGAAGACCGTGTGCGCCGAGCTCGACGCCCTCGCCGACGCCTTCGCCCGGAAGGCCGCGCACTACCCGAACGTGGTCAAACCGGGACGCACGCACCTGCAGGACGCGGTGCCGGTCACCTTCGGGCAGGAGATCGGCGGCTGGGCGACACGCGTGCGCGGCGCGGCCGCGCGCCTCCGTGCTGGCCGTATGGAGCTCTGCGAGCTGGGCATCGGTGGGACCGCCGCGGGTACCGCCCTCAACGCGACGCCCGGTGTCGCGAAGCGCACCTGCGAGCTCCTCGCGCAGTGGTACGGGGAGCCGATCGTCCAGGCGAACGATCTGTTCGCGTCGATGCAATCGATGGCGCCCTTCGTGCGCATCTCGAGCGGGATGCGGACGGCGTCGATCGAGGTCTCGCAGATCTGCAACGACATGCGTCTGCTCGTCTCCGGCCCGAAGACCGGGTTCGGCGAGCTCGTCCTGCCCACGGTGCAGCCCGGCTCGTCGATCATGCCGGGCAAGGTGAATCCCGCGATCGCGGAGATGGTGAACCAGGTCTGTTTCCAGGTGATCGGCAACGACACCGCCGTGGCCTGGGGCGCGCAGGCCGGCCAGCTCGAGCTCAACGTGATGATGCCGGGGATCAACTACGCGGTGTGCTTCTCGGCGACGATCCTCGCGAACGCCGTGCGCCAGCTCCGCGAGAGGACCGTGGAGGGGATGCGTGTGGACGAGGAGCGCTCCGCCGAGCTCATGGACCTGTCGCCCTCGCTCATCGTCACCGCGCTGTCCCCGCACATCGGCTACGCGAAGTCGGCCGCCCTCGTCAAACGCGCATTGGCGGAGAAGCGGTCGCTCATGGACATCGCGCTCGAAGAGAAGGTGATGGA
>Ga0334722_10005525_pt1 | contig 12731 bp, 16 predicted proteins | sample C3_bottom_MG_FD_207210 | JGI IMG/M metagenome (GOLD analysis project Ga0334722, IMG submission 207210) | Sediment microbial communities from Yellowstone Lake, YNP, Wyoming, USA - C3_bottom | ecosystem: Environmental > Aquatic > Freshwater > Lake > Sediment | place: USA: Wyoming | collected...
TGCTGTTCTGATCCAAATGCATGACCCGTTGAGGAGGATATGACAAAAATTAGAAACAACTATCATAGGTGCTTGACAGGTTTAATACATATCAGCTTGCAGATCATTCGGTGAAATATTGTCACCTCCTGACCGTCTGTTGACACTAAGCTGACCGATTATGAGATCAGTAATATTTCCGCCGTATGTCAGTTGGTAGGATACTTGGTTGTCTGGAGGGTAATTCGCCTGGATACCATTTCCGCACGGCGCTCCTTCCCAGAACGCCCAACCCTCGAGCTTCATTTCTGTGCCGTATTGATTGCACCTGATACGAAACATCGAATTATAGTCCCACTTACTTTTAGTCGACATACAATATTTGGCTGTTTCATCATATCCTACGCCATAATACAATTTGCCGGCCTCGCAGATTACTCCATTACGCGGGCCCTTTGCATCAATGATAGTACGTGTGATTGAGCATGTTGTTGTCCCCTGCCCGGGGCCGCTGACATTACTTTGAGCATTGCTGACACCGGCCGGTGCGGATTTATAAGCCTGACAGTAAGTGTCACCTGCAGGGCATCCTGTCGTAAGCTGTGCCACTCCATCGCCTTCCATCGAATACGGATTGCTATAGTATTTTGTCTGTGAGATATCCTTCGGAGAATTATTGCAGTCCTTTACTGATCCGGCATAGTAGTTCACGGTGGTGTCGACCGTCTCTGATTTTGTTATCTGCCTGCCGGTCATCCTTGAGTAGAGCTCGGCAATTTTACCACCAGTATAGGACGGGGGAGCGGCAGATGGATCGAGGCATCCATCCAGTGGCGAAGCACTACTGGCACTGCTGACAATGCCATTAGCGTCCACTACCCAAACATAGTAGCCGCCGCCATACTGGTACCCGCTGTGGCAAACTTTAGATACGTAAAATGAGCCAGAGGCATCGAGATACCCATCGTTGTTCGAGTCTGAAGAAACGTAGATTGAATAGGACATAACATTAACGCTTATAGCCTTATTCTGCTCTTGAACAGTCCCCTGTCCGCACAATACGGCCGCTGTCCGCTGCTGTGTCCCATCAAAAGTGCGCAGCTGAGTGTTTTGATCCGTAAGTGGCATCTTGCTTCTCGCGTCAAGACCGGACGAATTTCCTATGATTGACAGCCCAAAGTTACCCGCAGATTGCCCCGCATTTCGCCCTTGTTCATCGAGGGCAAAGCTGGCGGGCACCAGAGCGATGCATAAGAGGAATGAAATTACTATTATTATTTTATGCATAAGTCATCGTTCCTGTGTCTGGCTTCGGTGCCGTCGATATCCACAACTATGTCCTTGGTTGTTTCGAGAAAGACGTTCTTTGTGACAGAGCAGTCTTGGAAAAATGAATTTTTCTCAAAATAGAGTTTTATCTCTGACTGGGTCTCGATTTTATTAACCAGCGAATAGCAGTATTGATACGGGACCGAAAGATAACAGAAAAGGCCCAAGCATCCAGCGCTGAAGACATTTCTAAAATGCACAGCAATCTCTCTTTCTATAAAGCATCCAGACAAAATCAGATCCGAGCATAGGGGGATTCTTCCCTGGTCCCCATAGTAATGCAGAGCGGCCGATTGGTTGTCTGTTAACCCCGGGTACCGGGTATAGATTTAACAGTCCATATTGACTCTTTTTCCAAAGTGGAAAAGGAAATGCTTGGCAGGAGCCCTTTATCATGAAAAGGCCGGACGTAATCCACAGCACCATCTCTCGATGCATTTTTGCTATGAATTTCGCGGTAAGCCCCGCATTTGCCTGCAGGTACCCAACCGACGGAATATTCTTCGACATTGGATATGTTCCTCCCCATGCGCCTGAGCACCAGTACAGGAAATCGAGTGGCAGTCCCACGGTCGCTGTGGCTGCATCAATACCACAGGCATATTGTGCTACGGGATTGGCGGTCAAATATGCCTCAGGCCCCAGCAAGGTGGCCCACATATCGTTTTGCCAGAGAGGATCCAACTCAGTCAGGTACAAATAGTCGAACCCGGTCTTACCCTGCAGACAAACGAAATCCACGAAAAGACCAACCACCGCCCATATTGGATATGAAATAAGGTGTATTTGCGCTGACGCGCTTCTGTCGAACTGGGTATTCGTGCTGGACTCCCCCCCAAGGTTCTGAATATTGAAGGGAACCGGCAACTGCATTCCAGCCGAAGGAGAACACCATGGGTGCTGCACTGTTTCGATCATATCGACAGGTTCCCATAGAGAAAGGGGAATCCCCACACGTACGAACAGCGGTGGGGGCATTGTGCAGATACATATAATTGGATGGCCGATATCATTAAAATCGTCGAGCCCCTTGAAATTCACAATCTTAAATCCTGCAATTCTGATGGGAAAAATGTTGTGCAGTGTCTTTAATGCGGACAATTGTATAGTTATAAGCGACCCTGCTGAAGCTTTGCAACCAGCGTAAGCGGCGCTGGCTTCAGACGGCACTAGAAAATCGCTTCCGATTATTGTCAGATATATAGCTATAACAGCCAGCACTCTGGCGATACTACCTGATGGCATATACATCTACCCTCATCTGTCTTTTATTCGCGTCGCGGCTCACTACGCTGACGGTATTTTTAAGATTCAGTTTTTCAGCCATTATGGCCTTAAGATAATAAACTTGAGTCCCAAGCTCCTTTGATACTTTTTGCCAATCTCCCTCGTTAAGACAGAACATGACATTGCTTTTCTTTTGATAATTCTGTTTAACCCACTTCAGCTCCCTCGCTGAATTGCCGTTAAACACCACTAAAACGGGCGGATCGCCCTTGAGATATTCAACCGGATTAAACTTATAACCCTTTGGGTATAGGACCCCGACTATCTTGCCATTGCCATCTACTCGGGGTATTTCATGGTCCAGGATAAAGCTGAGATCGGGGTAATAAGAGAAGCTCTTACTTGCCGGATGGAGCTTTACAAGATCTTTCGGCGCAAAAGACTTGAAAGACTTGACGAGTTCGCGCCCGATCTTCTCTTTATCCACGCTATTGACCTTCTGCTCGATCTCGAGCATGGCATCAGGCTCGGCAATAGGATACGTTGCACCGTAAGATCCGACTGTAATTGTCGCTGCCAGAAGAAATGTAATCATCTTATGCAATTACTCCCTGTAAATTGATATATATCCCTTGGGCATGAGGGTCTTTTTCCCTTTGGGAACCCATACACCCCAAATCCAGAGATAGTGTAAATACCAGAAGGTTGGCAACTTCTCCTTAGCACGCCGATAAAGACGCATGGAGATCACGCCCAGAACAATTCCTGGGATAAGATTTCTCATTGGTAAAAAAATGACAAAAAACAGCAGCGGGAATATTAATTCGTCCAGCTCCCAGATCAAAAATTGTGGAGGACTGTCAGCCCACCGCGGAAAGCGTGTTTCAACTGCCATCTAAGTTACCTCCAGCGAAAAGTGCGGGGCGCTGATGCGCCCCGCTACCGGTAATAATATGCCCTTATATCGTTGCGCCACCGAGGCCGGTAACGATCGTCGGAATGAGGAAAATGAATGCAGCGACAAGGATGCCGCCCAAGGCCCACATGAAGCCATCCTTGAACGCTCTGATAATCCCCATCAGAGCAAAGGCCATCGCAATGATTATCGCAGGAATACCGGTCACCCAACTCATGACCCGTGTATACAGGGACTGAAATTCGTTGCCGTTGGAAGCGTTGGCAAACGCCAGCGTGCTCATCGCCATCACCATACAAACCACGGTGAGAATCGTTACTATGGTCTTTCTGTTACCAAAAATCTTCAACATCTGTCCTCCTCTGAAGAGTGTAGTATTGTCCTATTGGACTATTCGTTTTAATACTTCGACCCGGCGGTTTCTGGCCCGATCGCGGCTTGCGTAGCAGCACAAGCCTTCCCCTGATACTTCAATCTTTGCTACTGAAACGCCAAGCGATTGAAGATATCGACTTACTTTCTCTGCTCTTCTAAGGGCAAGCCGGTCATTGTAGCCCTTGCTCCCTAGATCACAGGTATATCCCTTGACCGTAAGTTTGTCCGCCATTTTAAATTCATTGGCATGACTGAGTAACTTTGCTTGTTCACCTCCTTTCATACTGTCGCGGTTCAAGTGGAAGTAGACGACGGCAAGACTCTCTATCCTTTCCTCGTGACTTTCTCTCTCGGATTCTGTTTTTGCTCCATCAACCATAGCAACCGTCAGCGGCTGCGAAAATCTGATTGAGGCCGGCGGCATTTGAGCGTTGGGGTTGAGGCGAGTTAAACGGGTCTTTGAGGGACAGCCGTCACAAATGACAAATTGATTGGCCGAAACTATCTTGATTGCGGTTGGTTCTGGAGAAACCCCCATCCTCTCTATGTCTGCCGCATAGCCTCCGGTAGTGAGCGCGGCAAAAAAAATAACGGCTGCAATAGTACGCATAACACTCCTTTAAGAGTTTTATCTCTCTGCTTCCAGAGGTATGCGCCCTTGCGAGAAGGGGTGAAAGTTGCCCTGTATACGGGCTTCGCCCTACCCAGTTATGATGGTAGGGGTGGCACTCCCGAAGTTAATCAGGAGGTTGTTAAGCTCTGTCAGCTCTATATTACGCACGAGCTGCAAAGTATACGGCTTTATCGCGGCGACACGTACAATTCCACCTTTTTTCTGCAGATGGCGAGCCGCGGCAGGGCTGCATATTGCAATGAGCCTTTTTTCCATGTCAAGCAGCATCACATCCTGCTGCCGAGATATCTTCTTTTGTTCCTGTGCTGTTGTCATAGTCATATATTACAGAAGTCCCCAAACGTTCATGGTCCGGTATATCTGTCGCCCGTAGGCGAGTCTCTTATCCGGACTGCTTGCGTTATAGCATCCTATGGCCTCCCAACTATAACCGTGCCGCTTTATACAGCCGGCCAACACCCACGCGCCAACCTTGGTACAGTGACATGGGTTGCTGAGGCCACTCCAGCTCTGAGATCCTAGCACCCGGGCCCAGCTCGAATTGATTTGCATATGGCAATAATCATATGTCCCGTTTTTATTCTGGTGGACCGCATAAGGATTATGTCGAGACTCGTGCCGGGAGATGGCCCACAATATCTTAGATGAAACCCCATAGCTGACTCCTGCTTCGTTGAAACAATATGGATCCGTGACCCCTTCTTCCTCCGCTAACGCATTAAGGGGCAGCAGTAAGACAAAGGAGGCAATGAGCAGCGTTCTAAGCATTCAAAGGCCCCTCTATTTTTGCTATCAGCTCATCGGTGGCGGCGTTATAGTCGTGATATCCGTGCGATGACTTGTCGTACAGAGTTATAGGGAGCCCTTCCTTTACACAGCTGGAAAGTGCTACATTTTGACGTATCCTGGCGCTTAACACATCCTTGCCATAAGGAGATCTCCCCACAACCATGTCCTCAAAGTAGCGGCTGTTGCGCGTATTTCGGTAGAAGGTTCCGAGGATGCCGGCGTTCTTTATGTTCCTGTTCTGCCAGTTATTGCGCAGCTGCTGCATTATGACGAGGAGTTCCCCGAGACCGGTTACCGCGAACATGTCGAATAAGGTCGGTATAAGATAATAGTCCGCTGCAGTTAGACCGTTCATTGTAAGTAGGGATTGTACCGCTGGGCCGGTGTCAATCATCATGTAATCGTAGCTCTGTTCTAAATCCCCTGCTTTATGCAAATAAACCTTCAGCAGCTCTGCTTTGTGCGGGTTAGCGGCTATTTCAGCAATACTTGCGATCGTCTCTAGGTCCTTTCGAGCCGGAATTATGTCAAGATTCTCGTATTTATGAACTACGGCATCTTCTATGGGGCACTGCCCCATTAGAACTTCACGAATGCTGTTTTTTACCGCAGTTATATCTATCCCGAAGGAGATCGACAGGTTAGCCTGGGTGCAAAGGTCTATCGCCAGCACTCGCCTGCCTTTTAAGGCCAGCAGGGCAGCTATATTATGGGCAGTTGTCGTCTTGCCGACACCGCCCTTTTGGTTGGTTACTACTATTTTCTTAGCCATAGAATAGTCTTACTACCGAAGGGAAGAAATAGAGCAGCATCGCGATCGAGACCGCAAAAAACTTCAACATTACTGACTGAATCATTCTGGACACCCATACCAAGGCTAGGAGCAGAAGGGGAGCAAGCAAGCGACAGACTAGGTATCCGTCAATCCGGTATTCTGCAAAGCGGAAAAGCATATAATAGATCTGATCGCTTATCATAAGCTCTCGAGCCCCAGACCGCGCTCTCGTTCCCTTCGCATCCTGTAAACACCAACAGCAATAATTGGCAATATTATGGAAATCGCGGATGCTAGCATCACCGTAATACTGGCATCAAAAAGCGCCCTGCGTAAATAATTATGCAAAAAATAATAGACTTTCTCTGCCTGCTGGGGATTAATGCGGCTTATTATGTTGTAGATGGCAGCAATCGTCTGTTGATTGACGAGATACTTGTACAGTAGACCGAATAGCCAGAATGTCAGAAAGGAAAAGGAACAAAGAAACATACCGCGCGTCATAAAGAGGGTGTTGATAGCGCGTTTTGGTATAGTACCCGTATAAAATTTCGATATTTTCACACAGAAAGTTGTCGAAAATAGAAGACCGCCGAAGGAAGCGAGCTTGATGAACCAATAGATTGGCGACCCACCCACTGTCCATACAAATATTTGAGTAACCCTGTCGGTGAGAAAGTTTTCCTGAACATAAAATACCCCTGCGCCTATGAGGACGTAGAGAAATACCCATACGAGGGAATCTGTCAGGGCTGAGTGAAATCCCACCCAGATGAAAGCCTTCGCGTGGTTGGGCGTAAATATTTCCTTATCGAGGGGCTGTCCTGATTTCTCGACGACGTAGTATTGCTGGATTTCCGACATCGCATCCAGCAAAGTTACAGGAATTGGAAATTGTAACCCCGCACCGGCCTGTTGCTGCATCATAATATATAAATCCTCCGCATGTTAGCTACCTCTCTGAGGTCGTGTCTATATATATTACCGCCCGCACTATAACTGCCCTCCGTCATCGACCATTGCAACCTCTTCATCGAACGATCCCTGATAACCCTCCTCCTGGACCTCCATAATGTTATCCACTGAGGGGCGTCTAAACGTGCCTCCTCCTATACGCTCCCTGTGGATTTTATCAACGTTAATAGATTTGTTGACCTTTACCTTGTGATCTCCCTTGATCTGCTTCATATCGTACTCGCCCTTCTTCAGCTCAGGCAGGACCGGGTCCTCCAATGGACCTGTGACTTTTCCCCATTGTTCATACAGCTTCCTTGGCGCCTCCGGCGGTTTCGCCTGCATCTTCTTGAGCCAACGCGACTTGTAGATGGATACCTTGTCAGCAACAAAAGGGCGTGTTTTAGGATTGAATACGATGATCTTGTCTTCGGGCATGTTCATTACTCGGTCGGGGTCACTCAAATTGACGTTCTCCTGCCCTATCATAAGTCCCTTGAACATCCTATATTGGGGAATGCGCTCCTTCCCCAGTGAATCCGAAATGTATTTTGCCGAATCATAGTCAAGGCCTTTCATATAAAGCCTGACTCGAAAATTACTCATCAATGAACTGTAATCATCTTTGTAATACTTGAGAAATCCAAGATCGGTCACACTGGCGCAGACCTGTGTACGCGTTTCCCGCGCTATCGATATCAAATCTGGAAGCCCAGTTACTTTGAGATTGCGGAGCTCATCCAGGTAGAGGTAGAGATCATTTGGCACAAAGGCAGTTTCTCCTTTCTGGAGAGCAACCTTCATCATCCTCCGTTCATCGAATGCTCTATTGATGATCAAATTCACAATAAGCGATGCGATTTTAGTGCCGGCCTCTTTCTGGTTAATTGGGCAGCCAAGAACCAGGAGGCATGGTTCCTTTGCGGTGAAGAGATCCTTGAGCTGGAACTCTCCTTTTGAGAACGCCTTCCTGACGCTTGCCTGCATGAATACGTCCAATTTTTCACGAATAGAGGTCAGGGCGTTGACGCGAGTCTCCGGATTCAGTTCGGAGAAATCATCAAACAAAAAGGCGATATCCTCATCAACTGTGTCGATGAACTTCTGGAGAGTGCTTACAGACTCGCATATTTTGTACACTGTCGCAAGATTGCAGAATTGCGGCTTAAACGACTGCACCAACTTCAGCATTGCATAAAGAAGATATCGAGTTCTTGATTTAAAGAAGGCATCTTCTTTGCCAATCGCCTCCTCACGCTCACGCATCATAACGTCACAGATGGTGAGAAGGTCCTGGTCTTCCGCCCCAAGAAGCGGATTAATGGCGATGGAGTCCGGATGCCACGGATCAAACAAGTATGCCTTCTTTCCCGCATTTATCCATCGTCCAGACACCATGGAGAATAGCTCTGGCGATTTTGCATCGGGAACTACTGCTGACCCGGGGCTGTCTGCGTCAAATAGCAGTGGCGGGACTATCAGAGTGGACGATTTGCCCTCTCCGGTAGGGCCTCCTATGAGAGTATGAAGGAACCGAAGAAGTCTTGGCAGCCCGACGGGCTTTCCGTTTACCTCTCCCAAGAAATAATATCCCCTGGAATAGGCAAATGTTTTCCTGATGTAAAGCAGCGTTCTGTCCCGGAGTGTGACTGGAAACTCGTCTATGTCCATACCCTCGATGTAAGAAAGTAATTGTGCTACACCAAGGTGCGCAGCAGTCAGCTCCAGAATAAGGGACGCAGCTAGCAACAAAAGTATCGGCATTTTGATAACCAATGCGCCAGGAAGAGGCCCAAGAAGCCCTGCTAAACAAATGCGCCGTTGCATAATGTATTTATCAGAAGTCAGAAACAGCCTCAGGCGTTCCATCCCAGTATCGGCAGGATCTCCAACGTAGGGAGCCTCTACTTGGGGTCCAGCATCCGCTGACGATGCAGGTATTTCTGCCTGTGGGGATTGTGCGGGGGTGCCTTCTGTGGATGGATTCGCAGCCGTCGTTTCAGTTGGCGACGATCCCCCGTTGGAGCCTGGTGCCTTTTGTGTTTCGCTGGTCGAGGGTTGAGCTTTTTCTGTCTCCTTATTTTGTGAGGCGGCTCCCTTTTCATCCTCGCCCTCCCCTGCCGACTTAGATGGGGCGGGAGGGGGTGCGTCTCCAAAACTATCAAAGGCTGTGAATATAAGATAAGCGACTGCTGCGTATAGAACTGTGGAATAGACTATCCTGGATACAAAGATAAAAAGCGGCCCCACAAGGGATACGGAAACTGCCAGCATTAATTGCCTAAAGGATGCCTCTCGTTTAGTAAGTATCCGATAGTGCTTTAGTACTTCCTTTTGCGATGCCCATCCCATCGACTCAGTTCCTCTGGATACAGGTGAATCTTATCACCTATGATGATACCGTTTTGCGTCGGCCCCTAAATGCGCTGGTAAGATTGGTGAAATGAACAACGACTACCTGCCGATCACGTGATACTGGACCCTCGACAATCAGAAAGTCGCCAGGCTTGGTCTCCTGGATTCTCTGTGCCAGATGATCGCCTGCCAGTATTTCATGAACTGTGCTTATAGCTGCTCCAGCAACCTTTATATCTGTCTGCGCAAAAAGCACAAAACCATTTCTTACGCGGTGATGTTCTTTAGTTACTGTGGCGTGAATAGTAAGGTGGTTCCTGTGACGGATCGGCGCCACCTGCTGCTTTCTCTTGAAAGCATGCGTAGCGTTAACGATATCGGTTGCGAAAATAAACTTGTCTCCCGAGGCCAGCCCTTCCACTAGAACCAGGTCGTCGATCTTGGTATCGAGCATTTTTTTCCCTACTTCGTCAGCGACAAAGACATAATGGTCAGAGCTGAACCGTGCCCCCCGCACATCCTCATCGGTATTCAAAGTGAAAAGGTAGCCATTTTTATAGGGGGTAATGTCCGAAACAACCATCCCGTGAAGAACAATATGATTCTTATGATTAAGTTCAGGTCCCAAAAGCACTCTCCTCTGTTGCCCACCATCAAACGCGGAGCAGGATTTTTGTCTACAGAATATAATACGGGAGGGGAAAATAGTGGAGCGCAGAATTCTGAACAACACAAGGTCTAAAGATCAGGATACCAGTGAAAAGATATATCACTCCCGAACTGTCATCCAATTCCCATATAGAGTGGTTCACTTCTCATCACCGTTAGTCCTCGGGAAACCCTCAAAGTTTCTTCGGCCTCGTCTTGTGATTCAGCACAGACGAAAAATACAGTGCTGCCGCTCTCAAAGCACTCGACTTTGAAAAACTGGAGGCCTCTGGCCACTCCATCGGCAATTTCTTCCTTAATGCTATCAAATATGGTCTGATGATTCTTACAATTGTACTGCTTCCTGAGGATGCCCATCTTATCCTTGAGATTGCCGGTCTTCATGCTCATCAATGAAAAGAAGTTGATGGCCCCCCTTGAAAAACCGTAAGCTATAAAAGATTCCACACAAACAGCAAAAGCGGTTGCGCCGGTATCGTCCCGGATCAGGTCTTCATCGTCTTCGTCAGGGGCAACATAGCGTGAAAATGGATCTTCGGTTTCAATAATCTGAGATCCTCCACCTGCACGGCTTTCCATAATATCAGAAAGACCGTCCTTTTTTAGATCGTAGAGCTCCTTAGAGAAATACCACCAGAAGAGTGATGTATCTTTGCATTTCAGCACAGCCGAACGATTAATTATCTTGGCTGAATAGCAGGCAAGAGCAGCGGCCGACATAATATCTTCTCGACATGCGGCTGTGCCAAGCATTGACCACGCCCGCTCAAAGATCATCTTTTCATTTTCTTTGAGGAATGCTTCAATAATATTGTCGCTGATCGTGGAGCATTCCTTCTCCTCATATCTTTTCTTTGTGGCAACTTTTTTTGCGCTGCCGACCGCCTGCGGCATTTGTATAGCTGGCACGTGCAAAGGCACCCGGAGGCTTCTAGCAGTTAAGGAAGACTGCAACCCTGGTAAGTGTGACGTGATCACGGAAGCACTTAGATGTCCTCCATCCATTATCGACAATAAAGGCTGCTGATTAGGCATGTGCACTCCTCCGCAACGGGGTTATTTTTGATTTATTACCTTTGAACTGAGATGCCCTTCCCTTTAAAGCAGCGGTCCTGTCACTGAGCTCCTTCACTTTGATCTTGGAGCTCGCAATAATTATCTCGATCTTACCTATATACTCGCCTACTTCGCTAGTCATTATACCGACGTCCATGGCCCACTCTAAATACGACACCAGACTAAACGTCCAGTCTGTTATTGTCTGCCGGGTGAAAAGAGTAACAGCTTCTTCATTCCCCTGCTCCTTCAGTTTGTTGAAGAGCAGTTGCAAGGTAGGTACTGTTTTTGCCTTCCTATTCTCTAGGCCGGATTCAGTATATTTCAATATCTGGCTCAGAAGACCGTGGGCCGTTTTTTTGGCCTCCCGCTGCAGGCGGTCCTTAGTGTACTGACACGAGTAAGAGCAGAAAGAGGTACGTTTTTTGAGTTGCTCATCAAGATTTTCTACTTTTTGTTTCTGCTCCCTCGCCTGTGCGCTGAAAGCGGCCGCGGCTTTTCTGGATTCCTCAAGTTCCTTCGTAAGATTCTGGGCAACGAGAGCATAACCACCTCCCTTTATCGTCTTCTTAATGGATTTAAATCGGGAAGTGATTAGAGAGATAATGGTGCCGGACATCTGCTCCTCAACCTCGGCATCTACGCTGAGAGCCTTTATAGTCTCATAAATGATATCGAGTTGCTCTTGGCTCGTAAGCGTCACCACTTGTCGTCTATATTCACTAATGCTGAACTTCTTAGACTGCTCGGAATCAACTGCCATAAATTGAAGTGGAAGTTGCGTTAGCGTCTGCTTTTTGGGCGAAGCGGATTGCTGAAGCCGAATTGTCGGCATACCTGAAGAGAGTGTATCAAAAGTCCCATGTGGGACTTTTGATACACTCTGAAGCGCAGTTTCATGGTCTATTACACCATCGCCTTTTAATGCCCGAGCTTCTTTTTCCTGGCTCTTAATCCTCTCCACCGTCGATCGAGAGAGGTTGGCGGTCTCGGCCGCTTGCACTGCAGTTGATCCAACCGTAACGCTGGCTCGAGCTATTTCGATCTTCTCCCTCTTTTTTTTGCGAGCTATGTCAGCAGTCCAACGGTGGATCTGAGAGCGGGATGCAAGAGCAGTCGCTGCTATATCATCCAGAGACACCCCACGCAAAGTCAGCGCGATCGCTGTGTTCTTACGATCAGAAGTCTTGGGTTTGATTCCCTGCTTGCAATTGAAGGAGGCCTGTTTCAGCTGGATATAATTTTTGACTGTAGCAGTATCGAGGGTGTCTTCAGTAACCGTGATGCTTGTATCTATTCTGGCTTCAACTACTGCGTCGCGCCTAATAAGTTTCAGGGATTTGATAGCTTCAAAGCGATGGTGCCCGTCCAGCAGTGCATATTGATTTTGAGAGGGGTCACCTGTCTGGATAAGTAATACTTCAATCGGATCAACTTTTACGTCTTCACGATACAGATCCGCAAGATCTTTGATTTGCTGCTGATCAAGCCGCTCTCTCAACCGAGCGTCCTCGCTCACCAAGACTATCCTGTCAAGTGCTATGGCTCTGTGATTTTTCAGGAGCATTGACCCACCTGAGGGGTTAGATTTTCAGGAGCATTGAGCCACCCCATTTTCACCCCCATTGACCCACCTTTTCAGGTTAATTGACCCACCCTGAGGAGGACAGATA
>Ga0334722_10005526_pt1 | contig 12729 bp, 14 predicted proteins | sample C3_bottom_MG_FD_207210 | JGI IMG/M metagenome (GOLD analysis project Ga0334722, IMG submission 207210) | Sediment microbial communities from Yellowstone Lake, YNP, Wyoming, USA - C3_bottom | ecosystem: Environmental > Aquatic > Freshwater > Lake > Sediment | place: USA: Wyoming | collected...
AGCCCCTACATGCTGCTCGTGGCCGGGGTGAAGGCGTCGCGCCGGATCGCGATGACCGAAGCGCAGCAAAATCTGTTCGGCATCGAGAAACTGAACGTGCCGCGTTCGGAAATTCCGGCGGTGACCCATATCGATTACTCGGCGCGCATCCAGACCGTGCATGCAGAGACCAACCCGCGCTACCATCGGCTGCTCTCGGCGTTCAAGCGGCGGACCGGCTGTCCGGTGCTGGTGAACACCAGTTTCAACGTGCGCGGGGAGCCTATCGTCGGGACGCCCGAGGATGCGTTCCGCTGCTTCATGGGCAGCGAGATCGAGGTGTTGGCGGTGGGCAACTGCTATTTGCGCAAGCCTGCGCAGGATCCCGCGCTCAAGCTGGACTACAAAAATGCGTTCGATCTGGATTGAAGCGAACCTACAATTGAGCCTGCGCGGAAAATAAGGATATTCGCGATATGTTGCTGATGATCGACAACTACGATTCGTTTACCTACAACCTGGTGCAGTACTTCGGCGAGTTGGGCGAGGAGGTGCGGGTGGTGCGCAACGACGCGATCGACGTCGCGGGGATCGCCGCGCTCGCCCCGGCGCGCATCGTCATTTCGCCCGGACCCTGCACGCCCACCGAAGCCGGCGTCTCGGTGCCGCTGATCCGCGCGTTCGCGGGCAAGCTGCCGCTGCTCGGCGTGTGCCTGGGGCACCAGGCCATAGGCCAGGCCTTCGGCGGGCGTATCGTGCACGCGCGCCGCGTGATGCACGGCAAGACCTCCAGCATCAGCCATGCGGGCAAGGGTGTGTTCGCCGGATTGCCCGCGCCCTTCCTCGCCACCCGTTATCATTCGCTGGTGATCGAGCGCACCAGCCTGCCCGATTGCCTGGAAATCACCGCCGAAAGCGAAGACGGTGAAATCATGGGGGTGAGGCACAGGCAGTTCGAGATCGAGGGCGTACAGTTTCACCCGGAGTCCGTACTCAGCGAACACGGCTACGCGCTGCTGAAGAACTTCTTACGATAGGAGCCGATCCATGTCCATGACCCCGCAGGAAGCCCTGCAGCGCGTGATCGAACACCGCGAGATTTTCCACGACGAAATGCTCGACCTGATGCGCCAGATCATGAGCGGCCAGATATCGCCGGTGATGATCGCCGCCATCACCATCGCGCTGCGCGTGAAAAAGGAAACCATAGGCGAGATCACCGCCGCGGCGCAGGTGATGCGCGAACTCGCGACCAAGGTCGAGGTCAAGGACGCGCACAATCTGGTGGACGTGGTCGGCACCGGCGGTGATGGCGCGCGCACGTTCAACATTTCCACCGCCGCGATCTTCGTCGCCGCCGCCGCGGGGGCGCGCGTGGCGAAGCACGGCGGGCGCGCCGTATCGTCGCAGTCGGGCAGCGCCGACGCGCTCGAGGCGCTGGGCGTGAACATCAACCTCAAGCCCGATCAGGTGGCGCAATGCATCGACGAGGTCGGTGTCGGTTTCATGTTCGCGCCGAATCACCATACGGCGATGAAGCACGCGGCGCCGGTGCGGCGCGAACTGGGCGTTAGGACGATTTTCAATATCCTGGGCCCGCTCACCAACCCGGCCGGCGCGCCGACCCAGGTGATGGGCGTGTTCCATCCGGATCTGGTGGGGATACAAATCCGCGTGCTGCAGCGTCTCGGCGCGCGCCACGCAATGACCGTGTTCGGGCTGGAAGGCCTGGACGAAATTTCGATCAGCGGCAAGACCATGATCGGCGAACTCAAGGACGGCAGGATAGAGGAATACAGCGTGCATCCAGAGCGTTTCGGCCTGCCGCTGCACGATCCTCGCGCGCTGCGTGTGGAAACGGTGGAGGCGTCCTGCGCCACGGTCTTGTCCGTGCTTGACAACAAGCCGGGCGCGGCACGCGACATCGTCGCGCTCAATGCCGGTGCCGCGATTTACGTCGCGGACAAGGCGGCGAGCATGGAAGCGGGCGTGGAAATGGCGTTCGAGGCTATCGCCAGCGGCGCGGCGCGGGACAAGCTGGATCGCTTCGCGCAATTGACGCAGAAGCTGGGCGGCGACCAGCAGTAGTCGGGCGCCAATTATGATTCGAGGGGATGTCTCCCCTCGTGCTCCCCTAGATCAGGGGCCATTTCGATCATTCTGAAATGGCCTCTTAGCATAAGGCGCATCATGTCCGACATTCTCGACAAAATTCTCGCGCGCAAGGCGGAGGAAGTCGCTGCGGCGAAACGCGCGCGGCCGCTGGCGCGCCTGCGCGACGAGGCGAGTGCGGCATCGCCGCCGCGCGATTTTGTCGGTGCCATGCGCGCGAAGATTTCGCGCGGGCAAGCCGCGGTCATTGCCGAAATCAAGAAGGCCAGCCCGAGCAAGGGTCTGCTGCGCGCGGACTTCGATCCCGCAGCGATCGCGAAAAGCTACGCCGCGCACGGGGCGGCCTGCCTGTCGGTGCTGACCGACCGCGATTTCTTTCAGGGTGCCCCGGAATACCTGGCCGCGGCGCGCAGCGCCTGCGATTTGCCGGTGCTGCGCAAGGATTTCATGCTCGATGCGTACCAGGTGTTCGAGGCACGCGCGCTGGGCGCCGACTGCATACTGCTGATCGTCGCGGCGCTAGCTCTTGCGCAGCTGCAGGAACTGGAGGCTGCGGCGCATGCGCTGGGCATGGCGGTGCTGGTCGAAGTGCATGACGCAGCGGAACTCGAGCGCGCGCTTATGCTCTCCACTCCGCTCATCGGCATCAACAACCGCGATCTGCGCAACTTCGACACGCGCCTGGAGACGACGCTGGAGCTGCTGCCGCGCATACCGGCCGAGCGCATCGTGGTGACCGAGAGCGGCATACGCACGCGGGCCGATGCGGATTCGATGCGCGCCAAAGGCGTTCACGCCTTTCTCGTGGGCGAGGCGTTTATGCGCGCGCCGGAACCTGGAGTAGAACTTGAACGTGTTTTTATAACATACTGATTATTTGCTATAATTTTAATTTAAAAAATTCTTGTTGCAGAAAAGCAACAAAACAGTGAATTTCTCGCCCCAAAACCGAGTTTTTTCTTGTTATGCCCCAAGCGCTTTGGCACAATCGCAACAACTTCCTGACAACAGCGAAGTAAGGGTTGGCGCGAGGGGCACTACAGATCTGATGTTCTTTGCGCCAAGTTTAAATTTCCAAGGAGAATTAATTGATGAACAAGAAACTATTGGCAATCGCTGTAGCGGGTGCTCTGGCCGCCCCTGGCGTCGCCCTGGCGCAAGCCTCGAGCGTCACCATCAGCGGCATTTTCAAGGTCGGCCTCGAGAACATCGACTACGGCAATCCGGCGCCGGGACGCATGAACAAGAGCCAGATGAACGTGACGGATAACTCGTCGCGCATCCTGTTTAACATCACGGAAAACCTGGGCAACGGCCTGAGCGCAGTCGCTCAGTTGGATATGCGCTTCTCGCCCAACGCGGCGATGACCGCTCCGACGTCGAACCCGATCGGCAGCGGCAACACCTGGGTCGGCCTGAGCAGCAAAACCCTGGGTCGGCTGACGCTGGGCCGGCATGACCTGCACTACGGCAAGGCGCCGGACGACACCGCAGCCAAAGCCGGTGCTCTGCACGCTTCCGCCGTTTCGCTGTTCGATTACATCCAAACTCCTGGCGGCGGCGGCGCGGCAGCGGCCAACAGCGCGATCGCGAACGGCAGCCGTACCCAGAACGTCGTGCGCTACGACATGCCGACGTTCAGCGGCCTGGACATGACCGTTGCTTGGTCGGGGAACCCGGTCGGCAACATCCAGGGCGACATGACTTGCACGGCAGCTGCGACCTGCACCACGTTGTCACCTGCGGCCGGCGTAACCACCCGCAAGGGCGACGGCTGGAACATCAACCCGCAATACACCAACGGCCCGTTCCAGATCGGCTACAGCTACTGGAAGGCGAAACCCGACCTGACGACCGGCGCGGGCGTATACACCACCGCAGCGTTTGATCAGCGCGGCGACTCGGTCTATGGCTATTACAAGTTTGGTGGCTTCAAGATCGGCCTCGGCTGGAACAAGTCCAAGCTCGAAACCGCCGCGAACAACACCATCGCTGGCCTCGGCTCCGGCGTCAAGGTCGCTGAGCGGACTGCCTGGTCGATTCCTTTGAGCTATGTCACCGGCCCGCATAACTTCGTTGGCCATTACAGCAAGGCTGGCAACTCCAGCAGCAGCGTCGTCGGCGCGGTAACCAACAGCACCGGCGCGAAGATGTTCGCAGTGGCCTACGTGTACGACTTTTCCGCGCGCACCTCGGCCGGCCTGACGTATGCGTCGATCAAGAACGATGCAAACGCGAACTACAACTTCTTTACCGGCGCTTCGTTCGGCAACGTCGATACCACGCCGTTCGCTGGCGAGAATCCGCGTCTGCTGCAAGGCACGATCCGTCACGCATTCTGATCTAGCTGAAATCTAGTTAGACAGTAAGTTGTATTCAACGGGCGCCGCAAGGCGCCCGTTTTTTTTGGCGTTTCGGGGTTAAGATGGCTGTTGCGGCCCCGTTCCCATTACGACCTGAACTAGAAGTGACTCAATATCGCCATGTTTACCTTTATCGATAAATGCATCATCGAATTCGACAAGGCCTTGCACACGCTTGCGGCTACGCCCAATTCAGGGCGCCCGGTTCCAGGCGGCACGCTCGCCGAAGCGCAGCTCTCCGACGAGGAGAAGCACCACGCGGCGGCGCTGATGCGGGTCAACCACTGCGGCGAAGTCTGCGCCCAGGCCCTGTACCAGGGCCAGGCCCTATCCTGCAACGAGCCCGCAGTGACGCAGGCGCTCGCGAAAGCGGCGCGCGAGGAGACCGAGCACCTGGCCTGGACGGAGCAGCGCGTGACCGAGCTGGGCGGGCGCCTGAGCCTGCTCAACCCGTTCTGGTACGCCGGTTCGCTTGCGCTCGGCTTTGCGGCAGGCAAATTCGGCACGCGCTGGAATCTGGGGTTTCTGGCCGAAACCGAGCGCCAGGTGGAAGCGCATCTGGAAGGCCACTTGCAGCGCCTGGCCCCGCAGGATGCGAAGACGCGTGCCATCGTCGAGCAGATGAAGCGCGACGAAAGCGCCCATGCCCGAACCGCCTACGACCTGGGTGGCGCCGAGTTGCCCGAACCGGTGAAGCGCGCGATGCGCCTGTCCTCGAGGCTCATGACGCAGGCATCGTACTGGGTCTGAGCCTTGATCGCTTGAGAGAGCGGAGGACGCAGGCTCAGTCCGCCACAATCTCGTAATCGTGGGTGATCTCCGCGGTCTTGGCCAGCATGATGGAGGCCGAGCAGTATTTCTGGTGCGAGAGCTTGATCGCCGACTCCACCATCGATGTCTTCAGATTCCTGCCGCGCAGCACGAAATGCATGTGGATGCGGGTGAATATTTTCGGGTCGGTCGCGGCGCGTTCTGCTTTCAATTCTACGCTGCAGCCGCTGATTTCCTGCCCGCTCTTCTTCAGTATCACCACCACGTCGTAGGCGCTGCAGCCGCCGGTGCCCAGCAGCACCATTTCCATCGGTCGCGGGCCGAGGTTGCGTCCGCCGCCTTCTGCCGCGCCGTCCATCACCAGCGCATGCCCGCTGCCGGTCTCGGCGACAAAGCTGACGCCGTCTATCCACTTTACCTTGCATTCCATCACTGACTTTCCTTCTTAACGAACGAGCAGATGTTTCGCCTGCGTGCCGCGCAAGCCGTCCGAACCCGGGTACGCGCGGACGCGGCTATTGTAGCCTAGCGTTTCCCGGTGCCGACGCCGGCGCCCGCTCCATGCAGATGGCCACAGCCGAAGTCCTTTTCGATGCAATGGCCGAATGCTGCGGCGGAAAGCGGTGTCTTGTTTGACACAGGAGCGCCCTTGGCTTACAATCACGCCCTTTTCCGCAAAGCCGTCAAGCCCATGAAAACATTCTCCGCCAAGCCGCATGAAGTGAAGCGCGACTGGTTCTTGATCGACGCTGCCGACAAGGTTCTTGGCCGCGTCGCTGTCGAGGTCGCCCGGCGCTTGCGCGGCAAGCACAAGGTCATCTACACACCGCACGTGGATACCGGCGACTTCATCGTGGTCGTCAACGCCGCGAAACTGCGCGTGACCGGCGACAAGGCCGCGGACAAGACCTATTATCGCCATAGCGGCTATCCGGGCGGAATATCCCAAACCAGTTTCGGCAAGATGCAGGCGCGCTTTCCGGGTCGGGCACTGGAGAAGGCGGTCAAGGGCATGTTGCCCAAAGGACCGCTAGGCTACGCCATGTTCAAGAAGCTGAAAGTATACGCCGACGGCGAACATCCGCATGTTGCACAGCAACCCAAAGCGCTGGAGATTTAAGTAATGGCTGAGATCAATTACAACTATGGCACGGGCCGGCGCAAGACTTCGGTCGCGCGCGTGTTCATCAAACCTGGAAAAGGCAAGTTCACCGTCAACGACAAGACGCTGGACGACTACTTCGCGCGCGAAACCGGGCGCATGGTGGTGCGCCAGCCGCTGGTGCTGACCGACCATCTGCAGACTTTCGACATCAAGGTGAACGTGGATGGCGGCGGCGAGTCCGGCCAAGCCGGCGCAGTGCGTCACGGCCTCACCCGCGCCCTGATCGACTACGATCCGGCACTCAAGCCCACGCTGTCCAAGGCGGGCTTGGTGACGCGCGACGCGCGCGAGGTGGAGCGCAAGAAAGTGGGCTTGCACAAAGCGCGGCGTGCAAAGCAGTTCTCCAAGCGGTAATACCGGCCCCAGGAAACACGACAAAGCCGCCTCTCGAGGCGGCTTTGTTTTTTTCGGGTGCGCTTGGGCAGTCGGTTACACTAGAACTCACAAACGGAGCGGGAAATGGTCAAGATAGGCATCGTCGGAGGCACCGGCTATACGGGCGTGGAGCTGTTGCGCATTCTGGCGCAGCATCCGCAAGCGGACCTGCGCGCCATCACGTCGCGCAAGGAAGCGGGCATGCCGGTGTGCGAACTCTTTCCCAGCCTGCGCGGTCATGTCGAGCTCGCATTTTCCGACCCGGCTACATCGGCGCTGGACCAATGCGACGTGGTATTTTTCGCGACGCCGCACGCCGTGGCCATGAACGATGCGCGGCGTCTGGTCGACGCCGGGGTGCGCATCATAGACATTTCCGCCGACTTTCGCATCCAGGATGTGGCTGAGTGGGAGAAATGGTACAAAGTCAAGCACGCCTGCCCCGACCTGATCCCGCAGGCCGTGTACGGGCTGCCCGAAGTCAACCGCGAGACGATCCGCAAGGCTCGCATCGTCGCCAATCCGGGCTGCTATCCCACCGCAGTGCAGTTGGGCCTGCTGCCCCTGCTCGAAGCGCGCGCAGTCGATGCCGGGCACCTGATCGCCGATGCGAAGTCGGGTGTCAGCGGGGCCGGGCGCAAGGCGGAGACGCATACTCTGTTCTCCGAGGCGTCAGACAATTTCAAAGCCTACGGGGTGCCGGGGCATCGCCACGGCGTCGAAATCGTACAGTGCCTGGGCAAGATCATCGGCAGTACTATCGGCCTGACCTTCGTGCCGCATCTGACGCCGATGATACGCGGCATTCATGCCACGCTGTACGCGCGCATCACGCGTGAGCTCGATTACCAGAAACTGTACGAGGACCGCTACGCGGGCGAGCCTTTCGTCGACGTGTTGCCGCCCGGCAGCCATCCCGACACGCGTTCGGTGCGCGCCGCCAACACCTGCCGTATCGCCGTCCACCGTCCACAGGGCGGAGACACCCTGGTGCTGCTCTCGGTGATCGACAACCTGGTCAAAGGCGCATCGGGACAGGCGGTGCAGAACATGAACCTCATGTTCGGTCTGGACGAGTCCTTGGGTCTGCGCCAGGTGCCGGTCCTGCCGTAGTCGCTGCCATGGCGAATCTGCTGAAGAAATTTCGCCAGCGCTTCGGTATTTCGGCACCGCGCATGACGGTGAAAACCCATGTCGCCTGGTACTGGCGCGTGCTGGGCCTGGTCGCGGTACTCTCCTGCTCGTTCGCACTGGCGGCCTGGATCTATGATGCGGGCCGGCGCTTCGCCGGATTCGACCGGAGCGAGGCCGAGCAGGAATTGTCGCAGCTGCGCGAGCGCGTAGGCAGGCTGACGCAGGAATCCACGGAGCTTCGCGCGAGCGTCAATGCGAGCGAAAGCAAGCTCCAGATCGAGCGCTCGGCGCAGACCCAGCTGGGGCACCAGGTAAAGACGCTGGAAGATGAAAATGCCAGACTGAAGGAGGATTTGGCATTTTTCGAGAACCTGATCCCGGGTGAGAACCGGGACAATGCGCTGTTGATCAATCGATTTCGGGCGGAGCCGGGAGCTTTGCCCGGCGAGTACCGCTACCGCCTTTTGCTCTTACAGGGCGGCCGGCGCGACAAGCCGTTCCAGGGCAATTTGCAGCTGCTCGTGACTCTGCAGCAGGATGGCAAAGATGCTATCATCGCCCTCCCGGAAGAAGGGGAGGCCCAGGCTTATCGGATCAGTTTCAAGTACTTCCAGAGGGTCGAGGGCACGTTCCGGGTAGCGCCGAAGGCGCATGTAAAAATGGTGCAAGTGCGCGTATTCGAAAATGGGTCCGCCCAGGTGCGGGCAGCGCAAAGTTTCAATCTGTCTTAGAGCCCGCTGCAAGTTTTGCGGCCGGCTTATATAGGGGAGCAGGGGGGCGTATCCCCTCATTTCGAAAAAGATTCTTAGAGGCTCTCACGAGGATCGGGTGATAGCCTTCGCTTCGAGGGTGGCGCGAGGAAGAGGGTTCTTGCGCCTTGTAAGAGGCTTAATCGGGGGGGGGTAGCAATCCATGTTCCGGAAGAAAGCGAACAAGCCACAGAATCGCATAGACAGCCTGATCGGCGCCGGCACGAAGATCGAAGGCAATGTCACATTCGCCGGCGGACTTCGGGTAGACGGCGAAATCAAGGGCAACGTCGTCGCCGCGGGCGGTCAGCCCAGCACGCTGGTGCTCAGCGAGCAGGCCCGCATCGACGGGGAGATCCATGTATCGCATCTGGTGGTGAACGGCGCCATCAACGGACCGGTGCATGCCGCCGAGTTTCTCGAACTTCAGGCGCATTCCCGTGTCAAAGGCGATGTGCACTACAATACGCTGGAGATGCATCTCGGGGCCGTGGTCGAGGGCCGTTTGGTGCACAGTTCCGGCGTAAGCGAAGGCAGCAAGCCGGTGGAGTTGAAGATCGCCTCGCGCAACTGAGGCGGGCCGCGGTACCTTGGGGTCATTTCGAAATTCGCGGAAATGGCCTCAAGTTCAGGGGCGTATGAGGGAAGCGATCCCCTCGTGTCGTAATACCCGCTTAGACCATTTTTAGGAGTAAGGACATGAACGCAGTAGCAGAGATGCCCGCCCCGTTGCTCTTCACCGACAATGCGGCGAACAAGGTGAGACAACTGATAGAGGAAGAAGGCAACAACGAGCTCAAGCTGCGCGTGTTTGTGAGCGGCGGTGGCTGCTCCGGCTTCCAGTACGGATTCACCTTCGACGAAGTCATGAACGAGGATGACACCGCGATGGAAAAGAACGGCGTCACGCTGTTGATCGATGCGATGAGCTACCAGTATCTGGTCGGCGCCGAAATCGATTACCAGGAAGGGTTGGAGGGCGCGCAGTTCGTAATCAAGAATCCGAACGCGACCAGCACCTGCGGCTGCGGTTCCTCGTTCTCCGGCTGATTCGCCAGACAGGATGCCAATACGGGAGCTTCGGCTCCCGTATTTTTTGGGTGTTCTAGCTCAGGCGAGCCAGCCAGTCACCTGATCGCGCACGAAGCCTGGATCTACTCAAGCAGCGCGAGGTTGGTGTTCCGCAGCAGATTCAGTTCCGCCGCAAGCGGCCCCGACACGCTGTTGAAGGCCTGCATCCGCTGCGCCGGGATCGGCAGCGCAGCGGGCAGCGCCACGGTCAGCGGATTGCGCACCTCATTGTTGACGCGGAATTCGTAGTGCAGGTGCGGCCCGGTTGCCCAGCCGGTCTGTCCGACATGCCCGATCACGTCGCCCTGCTGCACCCGCGCGCCCTGGCGCAGGCCCCGAGCGAAGCTGCTAAGGTGCGCATAGGTGGTGCTGTAACCGCCTTGGTGCTTGAGCGTGATGAGGTTGCCGTAACCGTTCTGCCGGCCGATGGTCTCGACCACTCCGTCCGCGGTCGCTTTGACGTGGGTGCCGGTCGGCGCAGCATAGTCTATCCCCTTGTGCGCGCGCCACTGCTGCAGGATAGGATGAAAGCGCATGGCAAAACCGGAACTGATGCGCGAGAATTCGAGCGGTGAGCGCAGGAAGGCCTTGCGCAGGTTCTTGCCCTCGGGAGTGTAATAGGCGCCCTTGCCCTCGCCGTCGGCAAACCAGACTGCGCGGTAGCTCTTGCCCTGATTGATGAATTCGGCGGCGAGCAGTCGTCCGGACTTGATCGCGCGGCCTTCGTGATAGTACATCTCGTAGATCACGGTGAATTTGTCGCCGCGGCGCAGGTCGCGGTGAAAATCGATATCGCCGGCGAACATATCGGCCAGCTGCACCGCGACGTTGTCCGAGAGGCCGGCCGCGTCCGTGGCAGCAAACAGGGAGCTGCGGATTTCGCCGGACTTCATCTGCTGCTGCGGCACGAGCGCGAGTTGCTGCTCAACGAGCTTGAATTCCCCATCCACTTTATCGTAGCCGACCAAGCGGCCTTTATCGGTAATGTAGCGCAGCGCCAGTAGCGTGCCGTCGTCGGCGGTGCGCGCCTGCGCCGTGGTGCCGGGTCGCAGCAACTGCATCGAGCGTTCGGTCTTCACCCGGGCGAGGAAAGCGCGCGCTTCCTCGTCGTTCACGCCGAGTCGGCTGAGCAGGTCGGCAATGGTGTCGCCGCGGCCGTAGCGTTCTTCGCGCCAGAATGCCTGATTGGCATCGGCGGCCTGCTCGGTTTGCGCGAGGGCCAGGCTTTCCACTACCGCGTGCGTGGGGACAAAGGAAAATGCAGTGTCCGGCGCGGTTCCGAATGCGGCAACCATGCCGAAGAAGGGCAGGCTGCATAGGGTGACTATCCAGCGCAGACGGAGTTTTGATTCTCTGGAGCTGCCGATCTGCGTTAAAATTCGTTTTTCGCGTTTATTCATCCGCTCGGGCTTTTTTGGTCCGGCGCAAGTGTAGCACAGCCGCTTTTCGGCGTGCCAGATACGGAGCGCAATGAACGGCAACGCACTTAAGTCCGCCCTGCAGGTCATCAAACGCGGTTGCGGTGAACTGCTGGTGGAAGAAGAATTGGCGGGGAAGATCAAGACGGGCAGGCCGCTACGGGTCAAGACCGGCTTCGATCCGACCGCGCCGGACCTGCACCTCGGGCATACGGTCCTGATCAACAAGATGCGCCAGTTCCAGGAACTGGGGCATCACGTGATGTTCCTCATCGGTGATTTCACCGGATTGATCGGCGACCCCACCGGCAAGAACGTGACCCGGCCGCCGCTCACCCGGGAGGAGATCGAGGCCAACGCGGTCACCTACAAGGCTCAGGTATTCAAGATCCTCGATGCTGAAAAGACCGAGGTGTGCTTCAACTCGACCTGGGGCGACGCGCTAGGCGCCGCCGGCATGATCAAACTGGCAGCGACCTCGACCGTTGCGCGCATGCTGGAGCGTGATGATTTCGGCAAGCGCTACAAGGCCAACCAGCCGATCGCCATCCATGAATTTCTCTATCCGCTGATGCAAGGCTACGATTCGGTGGCGATGCGCGCGGACATCGAACTCGGCGGCACCGACCAGAAGTTCAACCTGCTGGTCGGGCGCGAACTGCAGAAGCACTATGGGCAGGAGCCGCAGTGCATCCTCACCATGCCCTTGCTCGAAGGCTTGGACGGGGTGAACAAGATGTCCAAATCCCTGGGCAATTACGTCGGCATCAACGAGAGGGCAGAGGACATTTTCGGCAAGCTCATGTCGATCTCCGACGAGCTGATGTGGCGCTACATCGAGCTGCTGTCGTTTGAGTCGATAGCAACGATGAACCAGTGGAAAGAAGACGTCGCCGCGGGGCGCAATCCGCGCGACATCAAGGTCGCGTTTGCGCAGGAAATCGTGGCGCGCTTTCATGACAAGACCGCGGCAGAGCGAGCGTTGGCCGATTTCGAAGCGCGCTTTCGCCAAGGTGCATTGCCCGAGGACATGCCTGAAGTTCAGGTTACCGCCGAAGACGGCGGCTTGCCTCTGGTGCAGGCGCTGAAGCAGGCGCAGCTGACGGCGAGCACGTCCGAGGCGATACGCATGATAGAGCAAGGCGGGGTCAAGCTCGATGGCGAGCGCGTCAGCGATCGCGGTCTCAAGCTGGCAAAGGGCGCGGTCGTCGTGGCGCAGGTGGGCAAGCGCAAATTCGCGCGCATCAAGATCGCCTGAGCGCGGTCCTTGGAGTTGATTTGTCAGTGGTGCGCGCCGTCATTGTAAGAGGCCATTTCGGAATTACCGAAATGGCCTCTGTATTAGGGGAGCACGAGGGGAAGTATCCCCTCGTATTGTAATAAGCTTTAAATATATTCCGGCAAAACACTTGACCTCGTTCGCCGGCGCTGTATAATCCCGCCTCTTTGCTCGACGGCCTTGAGCCGCGAGTTTGCTCTTTAAAAATTTACAGCCGATAGGTGTGGGTGCTGGGTGTGGTGTGAAGGTGCCTGGGTGATTGAGCTGGTGCGCGAGTGCTGGTGAGGTTGCTGGGTATTTAGGTTTAGGAGCC
>Ga0334722_10005528_pt1 | contig 12723 bp, 14 predicted proteins | sample C3_bottom_MG_FD_207210 | JGI IMG/M metagenome (GOLD analysis project Ga0334722, IMG submission 207210) | Sediment microbial communities from Yellowstone Lake, YNP, Wyoming, USA - C3_bottom | ecosystem: Environmental > Aquatic > Freshwater > Lake > Sediment | place: USA: Wyoming | collected...
CCAGTTCTTTTGCACAGGCACTTTCTGTTCCGTAACGTTTCTGCCATTCCAACAGGGTTATCTTGGGCATCTTCATAACAAGACCTCCTTCGCTGTAACGATCTGATCGTGTTATGTAATATAAGCATTTTGCTGAGTTATATTTAGAGCCACTTTTTAAATTGGCGGCGGGTGGGGTCGATTTCCAGCTAGTGGTGATGGGTGAGTCATTTCGCGCCACTCCGCCGATCTTCACTGAAGCGCGGACTCGGTTGGCCGGGAGGATCATCCATTTCGGCTACGCCGCTTCCCCGGCCGAATACTCCGCCTGGCTGAAGCGCGGTGATGTAGTGGTTTCTACGGCCACCCATGAATTTTTCGGCATTGCCGTGGTTGAGGCGGTGCGGGCTGGCTGTCGGCCGCTTTTACCTAATCGTCTGGCCTATCCGGAGTTGTTTTCTGGCGAATATCTATATGGGCCGGGCGAATTGGCCTGGCGTCTGGCTGTGGCGCTGCAAGCGGGGAGGTTGCCTGATGGTGAGGTGAGGGAACTAACGGCACGCTTTTCCTGGTCGGTCCTGCTTGATCAGTATTGCGCTTGGTTGGGGAGTTGAGCTTGATCCGGGAGGCAGATTGTTTTAGCCACGCATCAGGCCGCATCAGCCTTTGGGCAGCTCTTGCTCCAGAAAGTCGCATTCCCGGGGAGTCAGGTCAAAGCGTACTTCAGCCTCCTTTACCACGGCCGCCCTGGTCTTTTCCGGATGTTCGCGGAGCATATCGCTGAGCCAGCGGACCGCCTTGCGGATCTTGTCACCCTGGGGTTGCGTGGTATCGGTATCGCCCATTCCCGTATTCTCTCAGTCCACCGGTTTCAGAATGATCCCGCCCAGCGGTGGTACGGAAACCAGAACATGATTGGACGCCTGGCCGAATGGTTCGGCGAAGACGAACTTCTGACTTGGGTTGGTGATGTTGCTGCCGCCAAAATCCTGGTGGTCGCTGTTGAAGACTTCCACGTAGGGCAGATTGCCCGGCACGCCCACCTTGTAGTCGTGGATGACGTTGGGGGTGAAGTTGAGCAGACAGACTAGATGGTCGGATGGGTTTTTGCCGAAGCGGGCGTAAGAGACGATACTGTTGTCCACGTCGTTGAAATCCATCCAGCGGAACCCTTCCGGCGAATAATCTACCTCCCAGAGCGGCTTTGAATCACGGTAAATCGAATTTAGCCGGGCCACATAATCCTGGAGTTTCTGGTGCTGCGGGTCCTCGTTGAGCAGATGCCAATCGAGGCTGACCTTGCAATACCATTCCGCCAATTGGCCGAACTCGCCGCCCATGAACAATAGCTTCTTGCCAGGATGGGTCCAGAGGAAGAAATAGAGCAGGCGCAGATTGGCGAATTGCTGCCAGCGGTCGCCAGGCATCTTGGAGAGCAGTGAGCGTTTGCCGTGGACCACCTCGTCGTGAGAAAGCGGGGTGATGAAATTTTCTGTGAAGGCGTAAAGCAGTGAAAAGGTCAGGGAGTTGTGGTGATACTTGCGGAACAGCGGATCGGTGCCCATGTACTTCAGGGTGTCGTTCATCCAGCCCATGTTCCACTTGAAGCCGAACCCCAGGCCGCCAACGTTGGTGGGTTTGGAAACCCCGAAGAAGCTGGTGGACTCCTCGGCGATCATCAGTACGTCGGGAAAACGCTGGTAGACAATACTGTTCAGATGGCGAAGAAATTCGATGGCCTCGAAGTCTTCCTTCTGGCCATACTGGTTGGGTATCCACTCGCCTTCCTTGCGCCCGTAGTCCAGGTAGAGCATGGAGGCCACCGCATCAACCCGCAGGCCGTCGATATGGAACTTGTCGAACCAGAAGAGGGCGTTGGCGATCAGGAAATTGCTGACCTCCTTGCGGCCGAAGTTGAAGATGCTGGTGCCCCACTCCGGGTGGAAGCCGCGGCGGGGGTCCGAATGTTCGTACAGGTAGCTGCCGTCGAACATGCTCAAACTGTGGCCATCGGTGGGAAAATGGGCCGGCACCCAGTCGATGATAACCCCGATGCCCTGCTGGTGGCAGGCGTCGACAAAATACATAAAATCCTGGGGGGTGCCATAGCGGCTGGTCACCGAGTAGTAGCCGGTGGTTTGATAGCCCCAGGATTCGTCCAGGGGATGTTCGGAAACCGGCATCAGTTCGATGTGGGTAAAGCCCATCTGTTTGACGTACGGGATCAGGTGCCCGGCAAGTTCCCGAAATGTGAGGAAGCGACCTGGTTCGGCGGGGTCGCGTTGCCAGGAACCGGGATGGACCTCGTAAATTGACATGGGGGCATCGTAGGGTTGGCTTTGGCGGCGGTTTTCCAGCCAACTCTGATCTTGCCATTGGTGGCCTTCGAGGTCCCATACCACCGAGGCGCTCTTGGGGCGCACTTCCCCGAAAAACTGGACCGGATCGGACTTTTCCAGAATGATGTTGGCACTGGTTCTGATTTCATACTTGTAGGCCTCACCTTGGGCCAGGCCGGGAATGAACAATTCCCAGACCCCAGACTGATCAATAACCCGCATCTGATGCACCCGGCCATCCCAGGAGTTGAAGTCGCCGATGACGCTGACCCGTCTGGCGTTGGGGGCCCAAACCCGGAAGATGGTGCCACTATGGCCATTGATGCTTGTGGGATGCGCCCCCAATTTTTCGTATAGCAGGTAATGGGTGCCGTTGTTGAAAAGATGTTGGTCGTCGCTGCCCAGTTCAGGGAGGGTGGTATATGGGTCCCCGAAGCGATTGGTGTAATGATTATAGTAGGTGGCCTCGAAGCGATAATCGAATGGTGGCAGGCGGGGAACGATGATCTCGAACAACCCTTCCTCACGCATTTTGTACATGTCACGCAACTCTTCGTCCACGACCAGTCGCACGGATTCGGCATGGGGCTGGAAGGTACGGATTATCGACTGTGGCGGCTTCTCGCTGATGATATGGATCCCCAAAACCTGGAAGGGATCGTGACATTCGGAGTTAATGATCTGGTCGAGAATGAGTTCGGTTTCGCTGCGCATATCCGTATCAGCCCTGGGATAAAAGCGGCTGCTTTTGTGGTTGAGGTTGACCTGAATGGCGATATGGTTTGATCTCGGACAGTTGTAGAACATTGTCCTAGGTGAGGGCAACATCTTATTTATATTAGGGCGATTAACTTAGGAAAATTTATGTCACTCCGGAGTTTTTTTGCTCACGAGAACAGATGGTGTTATTATTCGCCGGTCTTGAATATGGATAAGTCGTCCGTTTTATCTGGAAATATCAAATAGGATGCCGAATGGAATCACTCCAAGGAAATTTTCTGATTGCCACGCCGCAGATGCCAGATCCCCGGTTCAGACAGCAGGTGGTTTATCTTTGTGCCCATAACGAAGCTGAGGGGGCCATGGGGCTGATCATCAACCAAGTCAGTGATCACAGTCTGGTCGAGGTCTTGGCTGGGGTTGGGATTGAGACGCCACCCATGCCGCTCCCTCCCATTTATTTGGGCGGTCCGGTAGAGATGGAGGCCGGATTCTTTCTCTTTTCGGCGGACTATGATTGCCAGCACTATCTTGAGGTGACCAGCCGGATCCGTCTTTCCAGTGATGTGGCCATTCTCCGGAATATTGCCAGAGGGGTAGCACCTGCCGATTATCTGTTTACCTTGGGGTATTCAGGTTGGGCTCCGGGACAGCTAGAATCAGAGTTGGCCGACGATAGCTGGCTGGTTTTGCCCGGGAACTACGAAGTGATCTTTCATACCCCGGTTGAGAGGAAATGGAAAGAGGCCGCAAGCCTGGGAGGCATTGATATAGCAATATTCGGCGGGGTGGTCGGTTCTGCTTGAACCGGTCAGGGACTGCAAGTGTGCTGATTCACCCAAAAATGTTTGTCGAAGTCGCCAAGTTCAGTTATAAACACCGTTTTTCGTTTACAAGTTGTTTGTCTGATTAACTGGCTGTTTTGCCTTGTCTGTTTAGACAGTAACCTAAAAGAGGACTTTGCTTTGTCGGAGAAGATCTTCAGATGTCGCCAGTGTGGTCACTGTTGCCAGGGGGAGACTACGGTCTCCCTGGACCTGGAAGATCAAGAACGCTTGGTCACCTATCTCCGTCTGCCGAAGGAAGAGGTATTCCGGCGTTATCTGCGGGTCAGCGGCAGCGTGGTGCAGATGAAGGTGTCCGGCGGCCATTGTATTTTTTATCGAGAAGGTTGCACCATTCATTCCGGCAAGCCTTGGCGCTGCGGACAGTGGCCGCTGCATCCCAGTATTTTGGCGGACGAGGCGAATTTGTTGGCAATCCGGGCCTCCTGTCCCGGGCTTAATCGAGAGGTTGAGTATCAGGAGTTCTGCGCGATACTTTCAGCGTATCTTGGCAGGCAGCAAGGTAAACCAAACTGTTGAACATAACTACGCCGCGATCCGCGTAGTTCGTTTATTCCTTAAACCGTCGGACACCAGCAATCTCCCGGCATCATGATTGCTGATGCCGGTTCCCTCATTTACTCCGGCTACCCATGCGTCTTGAATTTCTGTTCCCCGGGAAGACCCGCGAAAATTATCTTGCCGCCGGTATTGACGATTATCTCCGGCGTTTGGCCAATTATGCTGAAGTGGAAATCCGGATTCTGAAAGAAATCAGGCCGGCCAGTAAGCCGGATGCGCAGGTGCGGCAGGAGGAGGGGGAGGCCTTACTGGCCCATTTGCCACCGAAGGCCTTGGTGGTAGCACTGGACTTGAGCGGCCGGGCGTTGAGCTCCGAGGAGTTGGCGGCCCAGCTAGTGAATTGGCAGGATGGCGGTCGCCGCCATCTGGTCTTTCTGGTGGGCGGGGCGCTGGGGTTGGCCCCTGAGATACTGGCCCGGGCCGGATTTAAATTATCATTATCGCGGATGACCTTTACCCACGAAATGGCCCGGCTGCTCCTGATGGAGCAGCTTTACCGGGCTTTCAGTATCAAGGCCGGCAGCGGTTATCACAAATAATCAAAAAAATCTTCAGACCGACTCCACCCCGGTGATTTCCGGGATTTCGTGTCGGAGAAATTTTTCAATTCCCTCCCGCAGGGTCACATCCGACATCTGGCACCCGCGGCAGGCCCCGGTCATCCTTACCTTGACCACGCCATCCGGGCCGACATCAACCAGCAGAACATCGCCACCATCTTTTTGCAGAGTAGGTCTGATCTGGTTCAAGGCCACTTCTACCCGGTCTCTCATGGCGATTGGTCTCCTTTATGGATGAAAAATACGAGTTCTTTGATAGAAACTAAATAGCACAGCGGGTTTGTTCAGTCAACCAGGCCGACTTCTGCCAGCAGGTGGTGGGCGGTATCGATCAGGGCTTGGCAGCCATCGGCACTCCTGGCCTCCACGTAAAAACGGACCTTAGGTTCGGTGCCCGAGGGACGGATCAACAGCCAGCTCCCATCGTCCAGAATCAGTTTGCGGCCATCGATGGCCAATACCTCGACGATCAGTTTATCGCGATCTCCCACTTTAAGGGTGGCGCCTACCTGGTATTTTGCAAGTTTATCCAGGGTGGCCAGCAGTGGTTCTCCTTGCAGACTGACGGTGATGGAACTTCGGCCAGGATGATAGGAGCCGAATTGCCGTTCAATGTCGGTGATGTAATCGCCCAGGTTTTTGCCGGTATGCATGACTAGGTCGATGGCGAGAAACAGGCCGATATAGGCATCCTTCTCCGGGGTGTGGCCCAGGATCGAAATGCCGTCTGATTCCTCGAACATTACCAGGGCCTGGCCGATGACGGGCTTGAATTCCTTGAAACCCACCCGGCTCTCGAAAACCTCTTCTCCTAGTCCCTTGGCCACGGCATTGGCAAAATTGCTGGTGGCAACGCTCTTGGCCACCAACCCGCGCCGACCTTTGCTTTCGTGCAGATAGTGGTAGGCGGCGGCGCCGAAACGGTTCATGTCGATATCGTTTACCCCATCGGTGAAACGGATTCGATCGGCATCAGGGTCGATGATCATGCCCAGCTTTAATGGCTCTGGTCTGGCGGCCAGGACATTACGGACAGGCCTCAGATTGATGGAGGATGGTTCCGGGGAGATACCGCCGAAGGTCGGATCGCTGGTGTCCCGCAAAAAAATTAGCCGATCACTGAACTGGTTAGAGAAGAGGCGTCGGAGATGCACTCGGCTGGCCCCATGCACAGCGTCGATGGCCACCACCACCCGGGGGTCGTGCATGAAGGTGTTGACGATTTGCAAAGGGTTCAGGCCATGTAACGTGTTGCCGCGCTCGAGGAAGGTAAACCACAGGCCCAAGGCATCACAGGGCAGGCACAACTCCGGGCGGGAAGGGGCGGTGGGATGGCGTCTGGCATTGATGATTGTATTGGCTCTGGTGGTGATCTGGTCAGTGATAACCGGGGCGGCTGGGCCACCATCGGCGGCATTGAATTTAAAGCCACCGTACTCCATGGGATTGTGGCTTGGGGTCAGATTGATTGAGAAGGCCGCTTTCAGTTCGAGCAGGGTGGCGGAAAGCACGCCGGTAGTCGATTCTCCGGCGTAATGGACGGTAAAACCCAGGCCGGTCAAGACCGCCGCCACTGCATCGGCCAGGATTTCTCCGCCAAAACGATTGTCGAATCCCAGGAGGCAGCCACGTTTCCTGGCCTCGGCAGGGGTGGATACCCCCAAGGCCTCCTGGAGCTCCCGGTCATTGCCCATTTCATCGTAGAGTTCGCCAATGGCCAGGGTTACCTGAGCGACCGAGCTCACGAACAGTTCCTTGCCAAGTATGCCTCGCCAACCGGAGGTCCCGAATTTTACCGGTTTAAGCGGCCGGTTGCAGTTGGTCCGGATCTCATCTTCAAGCAAGCTGTATACCCGGTTGATTTCGTCTTGCCAGAATTGGTGCTCGGAGGAGGTTGCCGGGGCCTCGCCGCGTTTGCTCACCAGTTGCCGGAGCAGCGCGAAGTAATCACTTGCGCTATGGTTGCCGGATTTGAGAAGATTGTCGCATTGTGGTTTCAGGTCATTGAGGTCGGGCATGAGATATGATCCAATTTGAAGGATGGGTGGGGTTTTTTTTACATTTTCGACAAATATAACAGAAGCGGGTGGCGATCGGCAAAGATTTGCTTACCCAAGCATTCGGTGGATAGGGGGCAGGATATTTCTGTATCTGAATGCCAAGCAACGCGTGGTTAGCTCCGGTGTTATTGACCAAAATAGTCGGCCCTGCCCCGGATTTACTGGGTTGTCGGGTAACTTTAAGTGGACAAGGCGGGTAAGATTCGCTATAAAAATCGCGGCACTAATCATTAATACAGTGAACGGTCGCCTGTCCCGGTCGCGCCGATATCGTCAGTGGTTTGAAAAATCGAAAAATTAAGCAGGAGAGGAATGATGGGAAAACATGACGAAGCTTTGATCCTTTGGTTTGATGAGATTGGTATCGGCGATGTGCACCTGGTTGGCGGTAAAAATGCCTCCCTGGGTGAGATGTACCGGAACTTGACCAGCAAGGGCGTGGCGGTTCCGCACGGTTTTGCCATCACCGCCTATGCCTACCGTTACCTGCTGAAGGCTGCCGGTATTGCCCAAGCCATCGAGGATGCCTTGGCCGGTCTCGACACCCATGATCTGCGCAACCTCCAGGCGCGGGGCGAAAAGGCCCGCGACATCATCCGTACTGCCGAATTTCCGGCCGATCTGCGTCAGGCCATCATCGAGTCGTACAATAAGATGGAGGCCGAATACGGCAAGGATGTTGATGTGGCGGTGCGCTCCTCCGCCACGGCCGAGGATCTGCCTGATGCCTCCTTCGCCGGTCAGCAGGAAACCTACCTGAACATTCGCGGGGTCGATGCCCTGATCGACAACTGCAAGAAATGCTTTGCCAGTTTATTCACCAATCGCGCCATCTCTTATCGCCACGATAAAGGCTTTGGCCAGTTCGATGTTTATCTTTCAATCACCATCCAGAAGATGGTCCGTAGCGATTCCGCCTCCTCAGGCGTAATGTTTTCCATTGATACCGAGAGTGGTTTCAAGGATGCGGTATTCCTCACCGGGGCCTGGGGCTTGGGCGAAAACGTGGTCCAGGGTGCGGTTAATCCCGATGAATTTTATATCTTTAAACCCACCCTCAAGCAGGGCAAACGCCCCATTGTCGGAAAAAGGGTGGGCAGTAAAGAAATCAAGATGATTTACGACAATGATCCCAGCACCAAGGAGCCGGTCAAAAATATCCCCACCACCCAGGCCGAACGGGTCAATTACGTCCTGAACGATGACGAAATTCTCCAGTTGGCCAAATGGGCCTGCATCATTGAGGATCATTACGATAAGGGCATGGATATTGAATGGGCCAAGGATGGCGACGGGGTTAACGTTGGCACTGGCAAGCTCTTTATCGTCCAGGCCCGACCTGAAACCGTCCATTCCCAGGCCTCCAAAGGTTGCATAGAGACCTATAAGCTCAAGGAGAAGGGCGGTAAGGTTCTGGTCGAAGGTCTGGCCGTGGGCGCCAAGATTGGCCAGGGTAAGGCCAATGTCATTGCTGAAGTGGTCGACATCCACAGCTTTAAGGCCGGTCAGGTTCTGGTCACCGATATGACCGATCCCGACTGGGAGCCGATCATGAAAATCGCCGCCGCCATCGTCACCAACCGGGGCGGGCGTACCTGCCATGCCGCCATCATCTCCCGCGAACTCGGCATTCCCTGTGTAATCGGGACCGGCAATGGCTCCAAGCTGATCCAGCCCGGGCAGGAGATTACTGTCTCCTCCGCCGAGGGTGAGAAGGGGCTGGTCTATGAAGGATTGCTGAACTTTGAGGTCGAGCGGTTGGATCTGGGTGATCTGCCCAAGACCAAGACCAAGATCATGATGAATCTGGCCATTCCGGAAAAGGCCTTCACCGAGTGTCAGATCCCCAATGATGGGGTGGGCTTGGCCCGGGAGGAGTTTGTCATCAACTCCCACATTGGCCTGCATCCCATGGCCTTGCTTAACTACGAAGAACTGAAAAAATCCACCGATCCGGACAAGCAAAAGGTCGTCAAACTGATTGACGAGAAGACCGGCGCTTACCCCGATAAGAAGCAGTTCTTTATCGATAAGGTAGCCGAGGGCGTGGGGCGGATTGCCGCCGGGTTCTATCCCCGGGATGTCATCGTCCGCCTTTCTGATTTCAAGAGCAACGAGTATGCCAACCTGGTGGGCGGTCATTTCTATGAGCCGGTGGAAGAAAATCCGATGATCGGCTGGCGCGGCGCTTCCCGCTACTACGATCCGAAATATCGGCCGGCCTTTGAGCTTGAGTGTCAGGGGCTGCTCAAAGCCCGTAACGAGATGGGCCTCAACAACATCAAGCTGATGGTGCCTTTCTGTCGGACGCCGGAGGAAGGTAAAAAGGTTATTCAGGTCATGAAGGAATGCGGCCTGGTTCAGGGCGAGAACGGCCTGGAAGTCTATGTGATGTGCGAAATTCCCAGCAACGTCATCTGCGCTGACGCCTTTGCCGATATCTTTGATGGCTTCTCCATCGGCTCCAACGATCTTACCCAGTTGACCTACGGGCTGGATCGCGATTCCGGGCTGATTGCCGGGATTGCCGATGAGCGGGACGAAGCGGTGAAGACCATGATCAAGATGGTCATCGCCACCGCCAAACGGCGCGGCAAGAAGATTGGGATCTGCGGCCAGGGGCCATCCGACTTCCCCGAGTTCGCTACTTTCCTGGTGGAATGCGGCATCGACTCCATGAGTCTGATCCCCGATACTGCCGTCAAGACCCGTTTGGCGGTGGCCGCCAAGGAGAAGGAGATGGGTATCAACCCCTGATCCCCATTATTTCAGCGGTATTCTAAGGGGCGACGGCATTATGCCGTCGCCCCCTTTTTTTTGTGGGGAGACACCCTGAGATCAAGAAATTCAAAGAGGTCGATATCACGACTGAAGGAAAGGAGGAAATCAATGTCGCTACGGTGTCCGGCCTTGCCGCGCACAACGGAGGCGAACAGACCCCGTCGCACAACAACTTAACGGGCTTCGAGTTCGGGCTGATCAGCTTTATCGTAAAACGCAACTTGTGCGGCATAGACGCCAGAGATTTGTCGCGTGTTGGTGTCAGGCATGTAAGAACATTGGCAATGAGGAAGAGTATCCCCGCCGGGATCACCGTCAGGAACACGGCGAAGCCTGGCGAAGTGTTAAGCCAGATACAGTCCGCCCGAAATCAGGTCGGCCTGGCAGTAGGAGCCGTGGGTCGGCAGCCTCTGCCCAGGAAGCCAGCGGCGACGATCAGGATTCCTCAGCCCATCCACGGACTTAACTCATCCGGCGCCGTGTCAGAAGCGCGGGCGGTGCATGGTAATGGGCAGATGTTGTTGAAAAAGGGCGAAGTCCGCGTCCGTGGTGAATATGGGAATTTCATATCTCGTGGCCACTGCGCAGATAAGAAAGTCGGTATTTGAACCTTGAATTCCCTTGGCGCGGCAGAGGTTGAAAAATTCTGCCGCCGTTTCGTGGTCCTGGCTGGAAAGTTCCAGATCGGGGAAGGTCCGTAAGTGTTCGCGCAGGTCAGCAAACTGGGCAAGTCTACTTATCCCGGAAAGAAGCTCCTGCCGCACTGGGCCGATCATCTGCACCCGCAATTCCTTGATCAACTCCAGTAATTCCTTTACCTCGCCACCATCGACCGGTGAATTACGCCGCAGGGCCAGGGACCAGACGGAAGTATCAACCAGGACGTTCATTGCCGACCGCGTTGCTTTTTGTAATCGTAGTCGGGTTCGTAATCGATGGAATGAAACAGGTTGACGATATCGGCCTGTTTGCGGCGCTGGATGTATTCCTTCAGCGCCTCGGTGACCACCGCCTTTTTTGTGGCGTGTTTGCCGATTAAGCGGGCCTCTTCCAGTAAATTGTCATCAAGAGCCAGATTGGTTGCCATTGGACACCTCCATGGTGAAACAGTTACACATTGCCGTGTGTGAGGTCAAGTGGATTGTGGAATGGAGGATGAGAGTTCCAGGTGTTACGTAAGTTTGAAGCGGTAGAGATTAGCTCCTTTTTTACGTTCGGACTCATATATTAGATCTTGCGCTATTGACCTGGATGACAAACCATTTGCCACTAGGAACGATGCTGACTGATATCGGCGAATTAAAATAGATTCGTTCCGATAGAAACTTTGATTTCGAATGGCTTGAATTTACCGCAATACCTGAATTGCCAATCGGTATGCCAATGCCTGAGCTATGGGAAACAACTCCCTTTCCATAGGCTACGTATTCATAGTTTACATCGACAGATTCGGGTCTGTACCTTGCTGGTTGCTCCATCAACACCTGCTCAATAAGCGAAGCCGCGTCATCGATTGGCATTGTGTCTGAGAAGTGGTGCTTTATCATTTCGGTTGATGCACACGCTTGAAGAGCCACAATGGCTATTAAGACGACTAGCCGAGACATTGAAAATCTACCTGTGCTTACCCCGGAAGTGAATAAGTCGGCATCGGGTAATTTTGAAACTATCGGCTCGCTCATGGGTTGCCTCTTTTGTAGGATTAGAAATCTGTCCCGGTCTACAACTCGTGAGGCGCACTCGCAAATCAAAAGTAGGGCGTAATGAGCAAAGCGAATTGCGCCGGATGAGATTTTTAAGCTTTTCCGCCATCATTTCCTTTGTCAGCAACAAGCCTTGTATCACCCACAAACTCCTCAACCAACACACCGTCGCGAACCAGCACCAGCGGCGTATTGGTTTGGCGGGCAACGTCGCGTGCCCGCTGAGCGGCCCGCAATAGCGCCTTGGGGGCGGCCTGCATGTCAGCATCCGGTAATTTAGAAACCATCTGCTCGGTCATGGATTTCCTCCTTCCTCTAACAGTTGCGGAGCTGGGCCGCTGTTGTCAAACCACTGCCAATAATCGACACGGGATCGATAAACATCACGAAAATTCTTCATGCCGCTAACAAAGCGGCGGCGAATGACCTCCGGGGGAATATTGTGCCCGCCCTGGCGCACGCGCATCGCCACCCTGGCAATCGCCTCTTCCTCGCTGGCCAGCGACAAAAACAGCAATTTAACCCGGTAACCAGCGGAGCGCCATTCGGAAATCATCCGGACATAAGTCAGTCCTGAAAGCGTTGTCTCAGAGGCAAAATTTCTGCCCACCGCCGCGTTGGTCGCGATTTCCTTCAGCATTACGCGACCGGCGCGAAAGGCGGCAACTTCGGGCTGAAACGGGGACAGCCCGGCAGCAATCAGGTCTGCATTAATAAACACCGGACAACTTGCCTCGAAAGGTAAGAGCTCGCGGGCGAAGGTGGTCTTTCCCGCGCCGTTGGGTCCGGCGATGATGACGATTTTCTTTTGACTCACGCCAACTCCGCCAACCGCGCCATCCCTTCTTCAATCTTAACCAACGAGGCCTTGAGCAGCACAATCCGCTCCCGCTCTTTTTCCACCACCTCGGCTGGGGCGTTGCTGACGAATTTTTCATTCTGTAGCTTGCCCTCGGTGCGCAGGAGATCCTGGCTGATCTTGTCGCGATCCTTGGTCAGGCGGGCAGTTTCTTTGACGACATCGACCAGCCCTTTCATGGGGATGAATAGCTCCAGGTCTTCATAGAGCCCGGCGGCGGCGCCCTCGGGGCGGACGCCTTCCATCTGCACGCTTAAGTTGGCCAGGCGGGCCAGGTTGACCACGGTGGTGGCCTCGCGCTCAATCATCTCGGCCC
>Ga0334722_10005529_pt1 | contig 12723 bp, 10 predicted proteins | sample C3_bottom_MG_FD_207210 | JGI IMG/M metagenome (GOLD analysis project Ga0334722, IMG submission 207210) | Sediment microbial communities from Yellowstone Lake, YNP, Wyoming, USA - C3_bottom | ecosystem: Environmental > Aquatic > Freshwater > Lake > Sediment | place: USA: Wyoming | collected...
GCAAGACCTGTGGCATCCACCCATAAGGCAACCTGATCGCCAGTAACCGGTCTGACGATTTCCGGATATCCCTGAATCGTAATAGTCAGGGGCGCCGGCGCCTGATCAACTTCGAGTCCCGGCGGCACATTGCGCACCTGGATTGGTACAGTAAGCGCCTTTTGTTCTGGCGCCGGTCCGATCTGCGCCACTACGGTCAAGACGGTGCCCGGAGCAAAGTTAACGCCGGCTGGCAAAGCCACCTTGTCCAATGATACCGGAAACGCTTTCGTATCATTGAGGTTAGAGACGTCAAAGGGGCCAACCGCCAAAGCATCGAACCCTTTGAGCGCATCAGAGCTGCCAAAAACCTCGACGCTGGCGGGCGAAGCAACCACAGCCCTCACTACCATGCCGGAGGCAGGCGTACCTTGGACAAGCGGCTTCACCGGAATTACCTTACTCGCCAAACCTTTGGCTAGAATAGGCACAATGACGTCGACACTCGCCGGCGAAATGTTGAAGATATCCACTCCCGGATCAGGACCAAACACCGGCTTGCCGTTCTTATCGCGCAAGGATACCGGGCGGGAAACTTGAACCGTATCGTCTGTCCCGTCGATGCTGACTTCAGTCACGACTTTATCCATTGTCGCCAGAATTGAACCCGGGCCACGAACATTGACTGCCGCCGGCCGAACCACCGGCTGGCCGGCAGTGAACCCAGCCGCCGGAATGCCGGTGACATTTACTTGTACCGGCAAAAGTTTTTCCTGCACCTGGTCTATTTTAAGTGAGACCTCAACGGGTTCCATTTCCAAGACCTTGATCTCGGGAATAGGATCCATCTTAACGACAAACTTGTGCTCTCCGGGAGCTGCTTCTGACAGATCTACATAAGCGTAGAGGTCTTTGATGTTGACGCTTGGATTGTAACCCTGCAAGCGCACCCGTACAGAGGGCAACTTGGTCATCACGATGGCATTAGCGGGCAAATATCTGGCAACCAGGGGAATGGTTAAGGTTTGGTCCGCACCCAAGACCTGGCCGGAGTTCTGATTGGTTACCCACAGCCAGAGCAGAAGTGCAAAAACTAGGGACACGCTCTTATAGCCAAGATTGCGTTTGAAAACTTCGCGCACCCCTACCACCTCCAGGACGCCAAAATAGACGAAGCCGGCGACTCTACCTGCAGTTCCCGAGCCAATAAATCTTCCAATGACTTATCATCCAGAAAACGGGTCAGGCTTCCTTCCACCGCCACGGAAATTGCCCCAGTCTCTTCCGACACCACAATGGCGATAGAATCGGACACTTCCGTCAGGCCTAGCGCCGCCCGATGCCTTGTCCCCAACTCTTTTTGGATGTTGGGGTTTTCGGAAAGAGGCAGAAAACAACCGGCTGCCGCCACCCGATCCCCGCGGATGATTACTGCACCGTCATGCAGCGGGGTATTGGGAATAAAAATGTTGACAAGAAATTCGGAAGAAATCACGCCATCAATTTGAATTCCTGTCTCGATGTAATCCTGAACACCGGTACGGCGTTCAATCACGATCAGAGCGCCAATCCGGTTTTTCGACAATACTTGAGTGCAGCGCACCAGTTCTTTGATCACCCTGGCTAAAGCTTCGCTCCCTAATTTGCGGGGGTGACGGGCAAAAAACTTGCCGCGACCGAGCTGTTCCAACGCACGGCGCAATTCTGGCTGGAAGACTACTGGAAGAGCCACGAAAAGCATCTGCCAAACCTGCCGGAGCAGCCAGCTGATTGTGCTGAGATCCAAATAGTCGGCTAAACTTGAAATAACAAGAAGAATAATAAGTCCCTTTAGCAGTTGGACAGCCCTCGTCCCGCGAATCAGCATCAAGAGCTGGTAGAGGACCACCGCGACCACAGCTACATCTACAGCGCTGCGCCAATCGAATAAGAGCTTGAACTGTGAGAACACTTCCGCCACGGTATCCCCCCTGTACCTGTTGAAGCTGGTATCCCAAACTATTCCGAAACCCGATCTTTATAGACGATTCTACGTTCAGACCGAAAACCCTTGCCTGCTGAGAAATTTTCCCGGCAAACTGTCAAGACTCCCTTGCATTGTTATCCTGCTTTGCGCTAGATTACCCTTGAAGGAGGGACACTATGGACATCAAGGATTGGCAAAGGCAAGTCGACGAATGGATTTCTCAATTTGAAGAAGGCTATTGGCAGCCCTCGTCCATGATGCTGCGCCTGATCGAAGAGGTCGGCGAACTGGCTCGCGAGGTAAACCACCGCTATGGAGAAAAACCCAAGAAACCCGATGAAGCTGAAGGCGACTTAGCCTTGGAAATGGCCGACATCCTATTTATTATAGTCTGCATGGCCAACTCGCTAAACATCGATCTGGAGGACGCTTTCGCCCGCATGCTGGAAAAGTATCGCCGCCGCGACAGCAACCGCTGGACTCGAAAGATACCTCTAAAGTAGACCCAAGCCTGCGAGCAGCCCGAAACAGCCCGTGAGCATCATATCGCCGTAAGGAGCCGCCTCGTACCAACCCAAGGGCTTGGCCAGGGAGCGCCGCGGACCTGTAACTACGACGAACTCCCAACCTGCTCCCATCTGCGGATGGAGAGCAGCTCCATGACCACCCTGAGCGAAGACCTCTTCGTTTTGCAGTTCAGCCCTTTGGAAACGTGTGATCAAGGCCTGCAAAGCAGACAAATCCAGCACTCCGGTGTGCTGCTCAAACAGGCCATAGACTCGGCCACCACGAATCGCCGCTGCCAAGGTATGTGAGTTGCCAATGTTGACGGCCAGGACCCCTTCACTTAACCGCGGTCTGACCAGCGGATCAGCTATGACCCCAAGTAAAGCCGCCGTCCCCGTGTCCGCCAGCACGGCGTCAGGAAGTACAGTGCGGACAGCCCGCATGCGCGTAAAAACCTCCGGAATCTCGGCATCGTAAACCAAACTGCGCAGGTCACCGCCACTAAGCACGAATTTCTCCCAGAGGCGAAAACGGAGCAGGCGGTTGCTTGCGTCCGGACTGAAGCCGTGATCTTGGACCGCAACTGCCCAGCGTTGCGGCAGACTCATGCCAAAGGCGGCCAAAGCTTGATGGAAGGCTGCCGGGTCGATGTCCCCCAGCCAGACACTGATAGCGTCCGCCGGAGGTTGCTCAGTGAGAATCACCCCCATCGCCTCCACCTGGGCGAGGCTATCATGGAAAGTCAGAGCAGCACGGGGAGTGGCATAAGCTTTTAACCCGGCCTTGAGGTGTTGCCGGAGGGCCAATCCACAAGCGCCCCCACCCATGACTTCGCCATGCAAAAATATATTTTTGCCAGCACCTGTAGCTTGTCGAATCTGGCGGCCGACGATTTGGGTGCGGCTCGGCACGACGAGTTTCGGACAATTCTCCAGATTTTGCCCCGGCGTAAAGACTAGAACATCTTGTGTCCCGGAACCAACGTCAATAGCCAATGCATCTGCGCTCATCCTGTCACCTCGATCCGTTGCTGCCAGGCTGCCCAAGCCCGACCACAACCAAAACTCACTTGAAGAAAGTTCGGGTAAACCACGGGCGCTTGATTTCGACGGCTTTCTGCGGGCACAGTTCCTGGCAGCAGAAGCAACGGATACAGGCTTCCAAGTCCGCGACCGGGCGCTTTGCCTCGTTCATTCTCAGAGCCTGCGGCGGACAATTATGCATGCAATCCTGGCAGCCGACGCATTGTTCATGCCTGAAGACCGGGCGCGGCCGGATCCGGTTCAACAAAAACCGCTTGACGCTTGCCGGCAGCGGAGTCATGTCTAGGAAGTTGACTCCGTAGGCCCGAGGAATCACGAAATCCTTGACACGCCAAAGTGAGCGGGCATCCCCTCTTAGTTCCACGTCCTCCCACCGACTAGCCAGTCCTAACTCCCGGGCGACCATGATCGTCGGAACTTTTTCCGGTTTGAGATTGATGAGATCGGCAGCTACGACGTCTAAGGCAAAAGGATCCGGACTCAGGAGCAATGCCCCGATGTTGCGCGGCTTGCCAGCGGAAGGGCCGTCGCCCTCCATCGCAACAATGCCATCCATGATGTTCAAAGCGGGTTTGACCCAGGTTACAATATCAACCAGCAAGCGGGCGAAATCCTTGGTATTGGCCATCTTAAAATGATATTCCGCTTTGAGCAACCCAGGAATAACACCAAACAGGATCTTGACCGCTCCGGTCAAAGTCATCATACCGTGAGTCTTCAGTTTGGAAATCGGAATCACCACGTCGGCATCGACCACGCTCTTGGTCACCGTCAGACTCTTGATTATCCCGCCCTCAGGGTGCGGCACTACGACCTGTTCCACATTTTGATTGAGAAGTGCCCCCGTGCGCTCAGCCACTTCTTGCAAGCCCGAACGCACGTAAATGGCCCGCAGAGCGTTAACCGTATAAGGCCCGCCAGGGCTGTCCCCTATAATAGGAATGCCTCCTGCCTCTTGAACAAGGCGCACAACGGCTTCCACTACGCTTGGATGGGTAGTCACGGCTTCATCTGGGCGTTTTTTCATTAACAAGTTGACTTTCAAAAATACACGCTGCCCAGGTAGAACAAAGCGGGACATGCCTCCCAGTTCGGCCAAGCCATCCCGCAGAGTCCGTTCCACATCGGCAGTATATTCCGGGCAATATTTGAGGACAACCGTGGAATCCAAACCCGCATCCACCCTTTCCGGCGTCTCGCCTTGAACGCTTGAACTTCTCTCGCCCGGCTAGGCTATGCTAGCAAAGACTTGCAGAGATACTTATAACCCGGCGAACAAATCATCTCCGCGTCCGGGCACGGCGCTAAGTTCCCGGTCGCACAGAAAGTATTCCTCCGTAAAATAGTGCCGCTTGTGTTCCTCGGCCATAGTCTCAAACTTTCGGATCGAAAAAGCCTGAGTCCGGTGCTCACGGACGGCCGCCCATTTTCGCTCGGCCCAACCCTCGATCGGAACGACAAAGTCCATGGCTGCCCGAACTTCAGCCGAAAGCCGCCAGCCGGATTGGACATAGCACAAGCGCGGCACAGAAAAACGTTCACCCCACTCATGTAATCCAGGTTGAGCTGCCAGCCGGATGGCAGCCTTCGTGAAATGGTGGATCGCCCGGTGATCCCGGTGACCCGAACCGCCATCCTCACCAAAGGTAATAACCAGCAACGGCCGAAACTCACGCAAGACATGCAACAGCTGGCCCAAAATCCTAAGCGGTGGCGCTTGGGACAGTTCCTTATCCCGGTAGCCTAAGAAATCCACCCGGCCAATCCCCAGCACCCGGGCAGCCCGCAAGAGTTCTTGCTCCCGGTAAGCGCCTAATTCTTCTTGGGGACAGAGGCCGGCTGTCTTGCCGGCTTCCCCTTTGGTGGCCGTGACCAGCCGGATCTCTACACCGGCGTCCGCAGCTTTGGCAATTGTCCCTCCCAAAGCAAAAGATTCGTCGTCCGGATGGGCAAAAATCAACAAAAGCCTTGCACTCATTTTGTTAGTTCCGTCCCTACCCTGAAAATAGCTGTTTCGTACAGCCTGGCAACAATTGATCATCTGGTGGCGCCACAGTGTGGCATGGTTGTTAGAGTAAAAATGATATGCTTGTTTAATTATAGCGCTTTTCGCTGCAATAGGAAAATTCCCGGCCGACATTGCCTTAATCTGCTTTGCCCAGCCTCGTCCAAAATCTACCGCTATTTTTAGTGAACACTTCAATGCTATACTGCAGTTGGCTCCTTAAGTCAAATCGTTCGAACCTGACTTGGAAGGAGGTTTTCGCAATGCGCACATTTGTAAGACTCCTAACTGCAGTGCATATTGGCCTTCTAGCCACTGTCGCCGCAATCCCGGCCCAAGCAGCCGTGCATGTTGGCGCACCCACCACTTCGTCCGGTTCAGTCGCGACGCTCACTTTCTTCAAGCCCGTCACCCTGAATCCGGTTGGCGGTGCAGCCGGCCAACTTTCCATTGCTCTGCCTGGGCTGACTCCTGGCAGCATGGCTTTTGCTGCCAATCCTGGACTAACCTCCGGACAAAGCCCCACCAGAACATCAACAACAGTTGCGCTCATCAACCAGTCATCTCCGTTAGGACAATCCGCTCAAAACGGGAGCGTAGTCTCCCTCAGCCGTCTCGCCAGCAACTATGCTGCCTTTGCGGGTAATCCGGGCACTCCGGCTGGCGGCGCAACTATCTCCCCACAACCTCCCGCCGCTGCCGCGACCGGCCCAGTTGGTGCAGGAGTCCCCGCGATTCAGCCGGCAACGGCTTTAACCGCCGACGAACAAAACATGGTCGACATGGTTAACCAGGAACGGGCGGCTGCCGGCGTCCGACCTTTGCAAGTGGACCTGCGCCTGGCCGCAGTAGCCCGGGCCAAAGCCGCCGACATGAAAGCCAACAACTATTTCGGGCATACCTCTCCCACTTACGGCAGCCCCTGGGCCATGATGCAGCAAGTCGGGCTTATTGTCAAATGGGCAGGTGAAAACATCGGCGGCAACAAATCTGTCGCCGGCGCCATGGCTGCTTGGATGTCTGACCCGGGACACCGCGCCAACATTCTTGATCCTCGGTTTACCCACGTTGGTGTAGGGATAGTTTATGGCAGTGCTTATGGCAATCTCTATGTTCAAGAGTTTCTGCAAGAGTAAGCAGTCGTTATAACAACATTGCCGCATCAGGCAACAGAGATTTCTTAAGGTTCACGCAGTCAAACTCATGGCCCGTGAACCTTCTTTTTTATATACGCTTCAGGCCGCTGGCTAATCCTAGCTGCGACAAATCTTCTGCATCTACATATCTTATTTCTGAGGTTAAGGCCGCACCAATACCCTTGGCCTTCATATGGCCAACTCTTCGCTATCGCCGCGAGTTACCACGGGACCCAGTCAGCAATCTTGGCGGATCCTACCGAATCGGAGGCAGAGATGAAGATTATCTTCCCTAACGAATCCCTGGGCAGGGGGGTGGGGCCCGTTTTGTTTGTCAGCTGGCTAACTGCCTGGCCGCCCGCGGCCACGATATCGAGATCGTGATTCCTGACGAGGGCATCATCGTCTGGCCGCTGCACCGCATTAAAGTTATCCGGGTCAGAGAATTATCCCCCGATGCAATTCCCCAGGGTGATTTCATCATCCCCAACTTTTTTACGACAGTGATGCCGGCCTGGGAAGCCAACAAAGGGCAGGTGGTCCGTTTAAGCCTGGGTTACGAACCACTCTGGATCACGGACGACCAAGCGCGCCAAACTTATCTGATCGATGCCCCGATTCTGGCCATTTCCGAGTGGCACCGCCTCATGATCAAACAAGGTACTGGCCGGGAAAGCACGGTCATCCACGGCGGCGTCGACAGTTCTGTTTTTCATCCTTATCCAAAACCTTCGGCAATGACCGGCCGGAAAACCATCTTCTACATTGATCGTTCCCCAAGCTATGGGTATGCTTTCAAAGGGGCTCAGGACTTTTGGCAGGCTTGTGCCCGCCTGCACGGCACAATCCCAGGATTCGAACTCCAGGTTGTCCATCCAGAACCGGATCCCCTGAATACCCCAGTGCCCTGCACCTTGAAAATGGCCCCTGACGACCAGGTGATGGCTAAACTCTATGCCGAGGCAGATCTGTTCGTGTTCACGTCCTATTTTGAAGCTTTTGGCCTGCCGCCGCTGGAAGCTATGGCCTGCGGCACCGCCGTAGTAACGACGGATTGCGGCGGCACCAGGGATTATGCCCGTCACGGAGAAAATTGCCTGGTCGTCCCGCCAAGTGATATTGAAGCTTTAAGCCAAGCGATGCGGGATTTGCTGCTCGACGAGGGCATTCGAGACCGTTTAACCGCCAATGCCCTTAGTCTTGCCCGGGCCTGGAATTGGGAACGGACAGCTATAGAAGTAGAAACTTTCCCAAGCATATCCTAGATAAGGCAACTGCAAGCACGGCAGCAGAAGCAACAGGCAGGAGGTCGCCAATGCCGACGATCATTTATCCTCCTTCAATCCCGTGGAATTGGATGTTCCAGCGTCCCCAACAATTGCTGCGCCAACTGGCAGCCTGCGGTTACCAGGTATTGTACGAAGATTTAGGCACCTTTCCGGCACCAAAGGTGCAAAGGCTCTCCTCCACTTTCAGTCTCTGCCAGGGGCTTCCCGCCCTAAGCGTATCTCATAGCCGTCCCCGTATTCTTTGGCTTTCCGTCCCTTCGCATATCGGACTGATCCATGAATATGATCCGGATCTAGTAATCTTCGATGCCGTGGACGAACCGCAAGAGGAATTTGCCAGTTGGGCCCCATATTTTCCCGCCATCCTCCGCAGCGCCGATCTAATCTTGGCCAGTGCTCAGAGCATGTATGAAGCTCTCGCCTCCCAGCACCCCAATGTTCACCTGGTGCCGAACGGGGTGGATTATGCGCATTTTGCCGCGCCCGGTTGGCCCAGACCCAAAGATTTGCCGGGTGGAAAACCGGTAATCGGTTACAGCGGTGCAATCGCTCCTTGGGTAGACTGGGATCTGCTTCGCATTTGCGTTGCTGCGAATCCCCAGTACCAGTTCGTCTTTGTCGGCACCTTGTTTCAGATCACTAAATTTCCTCTGAAATCAAGCAATGTCAGTTATTTAGGGCTCAAACCCTACGCGAGGCTTCCGGCTTACCTGCAACATTTTGCCGCCGGGCTGATCCCTTTTCGCCTTACCGCCATGACCAAAGGTTGCAACCCCATCAAGCTCTATGAATATTGCGCCGCCGGGCTTCCGGTTATGGGCACACCGCTTCCGGAACTGCTCGCTGTACCTGGGATCAATCTGGAAAGCGACCCTACCCTTTTTGCCCGCCGCCTGGGCGAAGTTGTCCGCAATGGTGCTTCCGGCCGGGACGAACGCCTGGCTTATGCTCGTTCCAACGACTGGGCAATAAGAGCAGCCAAAATTCACACCATCATTGCTACAACCATGCTGGGAAGATCCCCAGCCATGTAACACCCATATCCGCGTTTGAATAAGATACGGTTGAAAAGTTCCGCGATTCCATAATACTTGCTCATCCACTAAAGGGGGGAATGTGCACATGTTGTTTGAAACCCACGCCTGGGTAACCCTCGACAATGCTGTCGCTGTTTACAACGTTTACAGCGACGAGCTGGTCGCCACCATTCCGGTCGGCGTTTCGCCCCAGTTCCCTAAGCGCACACCGGATGGCACCAAAGTACTGGTCCCCAACTTCGGCAGCAACACCGTCTCGATCGTGTGCACCGCCACTAATCGGGTCCTAGCCACAATTCCGGTAGGCCTAGGGCCGACGGCGGTAGACGTTGATCCCACCAGCACCACGGCCTATGTCGCCAACTCGGGAAGCGGAACTGTCTCAGTCATCAGCATCCCGACCGAAACTGTCGTTGGGACCATAACGGTGGGCACAGGTCCGGTTGACGTGGCAGTATCCCGCGATGGCAGCAGGGTGTATGTCAGCAACGGCGGCAGCAACACTGTCTCAGTCATCAACCCCACCACAAACACTGTCGTGGCTACGATCAGCACCGGGACTGCCCCCAACGGTTTGACGACTAGCCTGGACAACACCAAACTCTTTGTCGTCAACAGCGGCAACAATACAGTGAATGTTTATGACACTGCGACTAATGCCCTTTTGACCACGATCGGCGTCGGCACGTCACCGCTAAAAATCGCCGCTAACCCAGTAAATCCAATCTTTATGTATGTATCAAATTCTGGTTCCAATAGTGTAACTGTCCTATCCATCACCGCCCTCAGCGTGATAACCACTGTTCCCGTAGGCATCAGCCCGCGTGGCCTGGCCGTTACAGGCGACGGAACTCAAGTCTGGGTCGCCAACCAGGGAGACAGTTCGCTGAGCATCATCAACACAGCCTCCAACACAATCGCCGCCGCCCTGCCCACGGCGTTTCCCCCTGTTGGCGTTACCGTCGGACGTGTGGGATCTGCCCTGTCGCCAGGTGAACCGATTGACTTGACCGATCCTTACCAACTGGAAGAGATCACCGAGTCAGTGTGCGTCATCGTGGAGAAAGTCTATGCCAGCTGCCAACAAAGGGAATGCTTCCCGACTTTCACTGTCAACCTGCCTGCCGGCACCCCGCCATTCACGTTTGTCAGCCTGACTTTCGCCAACGGCATCATTGTTCCCGGCAGCATCGTCATTACCCCTATCCCGTCGCGGCCCAATTTCTCCAGAGTACAGTTCACCATCCAAATTCCGTATACCCTTACCTTGCGCGATGCCACCGGGGCGACCTTTACCCTCACCGGCACCCTTCCCGATATCCTGAAAGACATCGTCCTCTTCTTCCCGCCGACAAGGCCAGAGTTCGATCTTAACCTTCGGGTGGAGACCCGCAGCGAACTCCTGACCAGCCCGATTTTCACGACGACCTCCGTTGAATTCGCCATCGGCAGCTTCGTCGTAACCAAAGTGACCGGTCTGGTCCAGCTTCTCATACCGGCCTTCGGCTATTGCCCGGAACCGCCGGTGTGCGAAGAATTCCCGAGCGGCCCATCCAATCCTTGCCTCACCTTCTTCGATCCCACGCTTACTCCTTTCCCGTCTGATTTCTTCCCGCCGCAACTGGACACTTGCCAATAACGGGCAGCAGCTAGACCCTGCTCAGCAAGACCGCGTATCTCACACTCTCGCAAGTGATATCAGTAGCTTGTGTGATCCCCCCATGGTCAGAGAGGGCTGTCCAGCGGCAGCCCTCTCTTGTCCCCTCAGCAGATATGCTCGACTCTCGTTCGCTTAAGGAGCTGATGCGCATTGGCCGTCGCAAACCGTTATATTCCCAGTTCGCTGCTCTTTAGTTACGACAACACCTCATTCTACTTGGAGAGCAATCGCCAAGGCTTTAGCCTATATGCAGCAAGCCGGCTTATCCCGCTCTTCCAGCTCCATGAACCTGTAGTGCTCGTTCAAGGCATTGCCACCTCGAGCCACATAGTCCACCTTGCCTTCCTGAAAACCAACGGTGAATTGTGCTATACCCTCTTGCCGGTCAACGGAAGCCCTCAGACGACGGTTTTGAGCAAACTAGAAGTGCGTTTCCTCAAATTTCGCCGCTTGGTCCTGCTTCCTCAAGGAGAGCGGGTACATATCTTTTATGCCTGCGCGCATCAATCTGTACCCGACCTTTGGCGCATTGACCATCTTTACTGGAACGGCCAGGCCTGGCGCAGCGCCCGCCTCAGCGAGGTCGTGCAGCCACGTTCCCCGCTCTACCACGTCTCTCTCGATCCCCAAGGCAACATCCACTTTGTCGCCTTAACCACACAAGGACGTCAATCTCTGCTCTTGCACAACCGTTTTCACGGTGTATTCGGCATGTGGAACAATCCTTCAGCGCCTGTGACTATTCCCAACGAAGCAATCGACATGGCCGCCATCCTCACCCCTGATGCAGTCCACCACATGTTTTGGGTGACAAAACATCCTGCAGGCCAATATGAAATTCGCCTGACTAAACGTCCTCGAGCCAATGACCTGTCCAGTTCGTGGGAAACAATTTCCTCAACAGTGACAACAGTAAACGGACCCTGGCGAAGAATCGGCGCCATAGAAGCCGGCGGCAAGCTGTATCTGCTGATTAGCGCCGACCAAGAACAATTGCTGTGCACCGGTCCGCAAGGCTGGCAAGTGGTCGCCGGCGACAAGGCCAACCATCGCCCCCTCGATCTAATCCGCACAAGCGGTAAAACCTTTTACTCTACTCAATGGTCGGAAGATAGTTTTCAGCCACGCTCCCCCGTCTTCTACCGCCAACTCGGCTGGCCAGCTGCTGCTCTCCCGGCTCAACCCCAGCCCGTCCCTACGTCAGCAGCGCTAAATGCTTCTAGCCCGGCAACTGCGCAAGCGCACACCAAGTTGCCGGAATCCTTGATGGCGCCAACGCTGGCCCCGGACGATCCCCAGCCACCCGCCGCTCAGATCCAGAAATCCATCACAGTGCCGCCGGCTGAAGCTGACGCCAATCCCGCTTCCTCCGGTCAGGCAGATTCGTCTATTCAAGGTAGCCGTTCATCTCCCAGGGACACACCCCCCTTGGCCAGCGAACCGGCTCCCGCGCCCGGCTTGCCGGAACTAGACACGACCATGGAGACCATGCTGGCGGCCCTAAAGTCCATGGACAGACAAGGCCTTGGCTTGACCCTTGCCGTTGAAGCCATACATGATCGCCTTGCCCAGACCGAGCGATCCCTTCAACGGATGGTGGAAGAACTAAACGGCCTCAAAGCGGGCCAGCCGGCACATCAAACCGTAACTCAGGTTCTGGAGACATCCCTGTCTCCCGCCCAAATCGATTCGGCCAGCGCCGAACAGCCTCCGGATTGCTTGGCTTCACCCGGTACTGCGGCCACCTGTATCTTAAGCAATCCCGAAATACTTCGCCCGCTCCTGGCGGAAGCTGTGATTCCTTTGTCGAAAGCCTTAAGCTTTCTGGAACAAGAACAAACAGACCTCATGCAAGCATTTATCAACAACCACCAGCGCACCGAGTCGTTCTTGCTCGACATTCAAGAGCACATCCGGCAGCTCCAAGTTGCTCATACTGGCCGTAAGGAGAAAGGATTCTGGAAAAAATGGTTCGCGTAGACGGACAAACAAATATCAGCTATCTGCTTGCCAATCATCCGGAAATTGGCAGGGTCTTGCGCAAATTCGGGATTCCTGCATCCGGCTGAGGGGCGAAGATTCTTCTCGGCATGAGCGTTGA
>Ga0334722_10005530_pt1 | contig 12722 bp, 7 predicted proteins | sample C3_bottom_MG_FD_207210 | JGI IMG/M metagenome (GOLD analysis project Ga0334722, IMG submission 207210) | Sediment microbial communities from Yellowstone Lake, YNP, Wyoming, USA - C3_bottom | ecosystem: Environmental > Aquatic > Freshwater > Lake > Sediment | place: USA: Wyoming | collected...
TTTTCCAGAGGGTTTCTATGTCGCGTCGATGGATCTAGTTAAAAGGGAGAGGTACATGGATAAGATTCTAGGTGTTTCCTGGGACTTGCTGATTGTGGATGAGGCTCACCGAGTAGGCAAGTCATCTGCCAAAAAAGAGACCCAGAGGTACAGGTTTGTCTCTGGGATTGCGGTCGACAAGTCCAAGCATATCCTTTTGCTTTCTGCTACGCCCCACCGTGGAGACCCTAAGGACTATCTTTCCAGGCTTATGCTTTTGGATCCCTCCTTAACGACAGATTTTCAGAGGCTTGACAATGTGTTATTTTATAGTGCTACACAGAATGTGCTGGTCTTTAGAAGAACAAAGCTCGATGTGAACAATGTCTATGAAGGTGAGAAGGTCTTTCCAGGGTGTAGCGTTTCAGCGGTGATTGTCCCTGCTACCCGTGAGGAGAGCGAGTTCCATAGGAAGCTTATAAGCTTCCTCAGGACGAAGATCCTCGACTACCATAATATGAGTGGAACCGAGCCTAGGGCTCTTGGTCTTCTCAATGCATTGATCTTTAAGAGGGCTTCATCGAGCCCGGCCGCTGCTATTAACACTATGCAGGTTATCCTCGAGAAGCGAGCATACTGGCTCCAACATAGGGTTATTGCCGAGAAAGATTTAAGGAAAAGGATTAATCTTGCCAAGGCTCTACTTGGCACTGGTTTTGAGGAATATGAGGAAGATGTGGATCCAGACAAGGTTGTTGAAGAGTTTGCAGAAAGGTGCTCTATCCTGTTTTCTGAAAATGATGTGAGAGAGCTTCAGCGTCTTGTCCAGCTTGCCAAGGCTTCGATGACTAATGATAGCAGGCTGAAGGGCGTTGTCAGCCTTGTTGAGCAACATGTAAGCAGGGGCGACAAGGTAATCTTGTTTACAGAGTTTAAGGATACAGCTCACTACGTGTTCGATGCTCTGGTGAAGGTTCTTGGCAGAGAAAACGTGAGGTTGCTTACTAGTGAGGAGGCGGCCAGGGAAGAAGAATTGATGTCGATACGTTCGTGGCTCGAGGAAAACGGGAAGAGAGTTCTCGTTGCGACTGACGTGGCATCTGAGGGCCTTAACCTCCAGGTTGCCAATGTCCTGATAAATTATGAGCCTCCCTGGTCCCCTATAAAACTGGAGCAGAGGATTGGGAGGGTTTGGAGGCTGGGTCAAAAGAAGGATGTAAATGTTTATACTGTTTTCCTTGCTGTCAACAGCGACAAGGATGTCCTAGACGTGCTATACAAGAAACTCGTTGCGATGGGGAGGGCTCTGGGGAAGCTCGAGAAGCCTCCAGTCGGAGAAGAGGCATACGTTATCGACTTCGAGGAAAGGAGAGAGCCGCAACCTGTTACTCTATCTGTTAAGAGTGGGTCGAGGCTCAAAAAGGTAAGCGAGTACACGCTTAGAAGGCAGTATATCGAGAAGGGCAGAGAGGGCTTCGAGAGGCTCGTAGACTCTATTGCAAGAACTATACAGCAGCTCCAGAAGGATCTTGAAAAGGTTAGCGGTAGTAAGAGGCTTACACGTGAACAAATAATGCAGTTTATGGAGAAGACGACGGGATTCACTTCTTCTAAGGAGGCCTTGAGCTATGTGGCCAGACTTGTTGAAGCTATTGGTAAAAGGTACCCGGACTTGGTGCAAAATAAGGATGGGAAAATCTATGTAAAGGCGCCTGGAGGGGCCCTGGTTCCCCTTGACAAGGCACAGGAAGCTATTATCACCTTGTTGTCGAACATTGCTTCGCGCGAATCAAAGGCTAAAAGTGCTGTGCCAATAATAGTGTCGACGGGCGAGAGAGACCAGGAAGTAAGAATATATGTGGTAGGAATATCTTTTCGCGGCGGGCCCACTCTTTATAGGGAGCCTGTCGCCATTTCTGATGATGGAAGAATCTTTAGGGGCAAAGAGCTCTTAGAGATCCTGGCAAGGGCTATCGAAAACAAGTACTTTGATATAGTAGATACAGATGTCGAGAACCATGTACCAGCAACAGACAAGCACATGTTGACACTTCACATTCAGGGCCTCGCTAGAGATCTGGCAAATGACTATGAACGGTACAGGAGCCAAGTTGCCCAACAAAACCTGCTAAGGGAAAAGTCTCCTCAGAGACTCATAGAAAGTCTAAGCGTAGAGGAGCCGAGACTCATAGGAAAAATATTCTTCACCTCGAGAGCTTCACATCTGTCAGAAGAGTCTCTAAGCCTGGAGGAGAAAGCCGAGATAGAAGCTGAAGCTATGCGTATCGCAATGGAACATGAGCGCCAGCAGGGCCGTGAACCCCTTGATGTACACGAAAGAGAGCACTACGACATTTTGAGCCAAGACCCTGTGAGCGGCGAGGTGAGATACATAGAGGTAAAGGGGCACGCTGGGCCCTCGCTGATGGTCGAGCTTACTGAGGACGAGTACCGTTTCGCCTCCCAGAACAGGGACAGGTATTGGATATACATTGTCAGGAATATTAAGCTTGGAAGACCCGAGCTGATACCTATAAGGGATCCTATTTCAAAGATAGATTTCCGGCCTGTTGGAGCCCTTAAGTTCGTTGGTGTTCCTAGGGGCGACTTGTATGGTACAAGTTGAGGTCTTACAGGGCGGCTCGGAGATTGGGGGCAACTGTATAAGGATACGGGACCGGGACAGGGTTCTCGTATTTGATCAAGGGCTAAGGTTTACTAGGCTCAAAAAGCTTTATGGCTATAGGCTTAGGCCCGAGGGGCCAGACGAGCTTAGAGAGGTTGGAGTTCTGCCGAGCAGGGACGAGCTAGCGGAGGCCGAGGCGCTCTACATAACCCACTTCCATTTTGACCACCTGGGGCTTCTTGGCGATCTTCCGGACGAACTAGTCATAAAGGTGCCGTCTGTAGAGGCCTTAATGCTTATCAGTGAATGGTACGAAAATTCTCCCGACTGGACTGCATATGTTCCTCCGAGATACGCGGCGAAGATAGAAGAGTCGGAGCATAGAGTCGTAGATAAACGTGGTGTTATGGCTCTGCGTGTGCCTCACAGCTCCTACCCCTCGGTTGCTTACCTCTATTTTGGGGACGACGAGAACATACTTTATACTGGGGACTTCCGATTCGATAAACTCCAGGGAACCGCTCAGCTCTATCCACACACTCTTTTTGACTACTTTGAGGAGAACCCTGATATAAGGATTGACAAACTCATAGTTGAGGGTACAAACTTTGGCAGGCCAGTGTGGCCCCTATCCTGGGAAGACCCTCTACCATTGCTAAAGAAGATACTGTCTTCAAGGGTTCCACTATTTATAGCCCTCCACAGGCTCGAGTTCGACCTGTTTATGGCCCTATATGCACTGCTTCGTGAGACAGGTCGAAGGGGTATTATCGCCTCGAAAAAACTCCTAGACGTTGTCGAGCTGTGGACTTCGCATCTCAACCTGGAGACGGAGGGAATATTCCGTGCGCCCACACTTGCCGAGAAGCCGTCCCTAGTCGAGCTTGCCGGCTACGATGATCTACGGGACCCCAGCGCATATACGGTAATCGCAGACCTCTTCGAGGTAGTAGACTTTGCTAGGGGGGCTGCGAGGGAGATAGAACTCCAAGGGGGAATAGCCCTCCTTATGGTCTCCGAGCACGAGGCTGAGGAGGGGGTAGAGGAGGCAGTGGCGCTCGGTTGGCTCCGCCGCCTGGGGCTCCAGCCGTATAGGCTGAGAGTTTCTGGGCACTATTATCCCCACGAGTTCGCTAGGCTAGTAGGACTCGTCAAGCCGAGGGAGATAGTGCCGATCCACACAGAGGAGCCGGGACTCATGCTTAGGCTTTTTGAAAAGGTTTCTCAAAAATAATTGTGGGGAGATGTGATTTGAGCAGATATTGATTTGCATAGATATTTCTCAGTGGGATAGGCTTGTGTATGAGGACGCTTGGCCACACAATGGTATGTGTAAGTTAATCTGGTTTCCAAGGATGGGGGTTCTTTGAAGGAAGGCTTAAATATTTTGTTAGAAGAATAAATCTTGTGGAGAGAGCTTTTTGTGTATGGCTCTTTGTTGTTATTTTGTTTTGCTACTTGGCTTTTAGCTTTCTTATTTTAGCTAGTCCAGGCGGGAGCGGGACGCCGCAGCTTATCCAGCCTGCCCAGCCTTACTATGACCCGGATTATGTTTCTCCTGGGCCGGCTGAGTTTGCGAGTCTCTCTGTAAATATTGGGACGCGTATATGCCCTCTTTCTAATGCGTCTGGTTGTATCGATGTTTTTCGTGGGAGAATAAGTATTAGTGCCCTCGAGTATGGCCCCTTTACGGCGGGCTGGCTAGCCTACTATGCGGGGACGCAGGAATGGGTGTGGACTAGCCCCCAGTTTAGTGGCCCCGGCTTGATTCCTTTTAACGTGAGCAGTGTGCAGGTAAGGGAGGGCTACCAGAGCTTTGGCTTTCCACTGTACGTGTTAAGGGGAGGAAAAAATGTATGGGTTCAGAGCATCGATATCATCGGGCTAGACAAGGCTAATGCTAAGTGTCTATGCTTGCCTACTATAAAAGACGTTACCTTGGAGGAGCACGGAGACCTTGGAGGCATTGTTGTCCATGTATTCATGAGTAGCCCGTCATCCTTTAGTATCTTCAGGCTTAGGGTTTACTGGGCCGGGAAGCTGGTCTATGACTTCTTGAAGGAGGTGAGTATTCCTGGGGAATGGGAGCACTCCCCTATAGAAATACGTGTAGACTTTGGCCCCATCATTCTAAAGAAGCCGGGAACATACACGATACAAGCCGATGTGTCATCAGACGGTGCATCAGATAGCAAAATAATCACGTACACTCGCCCCGCGGGGCAGGTGAAAGTGAGCATCAATGACCCTTACGGCGCTTCGTGGCGCGTTACATGGAGCGGCGAAGCCAGCGGCTCGAAAAGCGGGAGCAACTCAGAGACCTTTACCATCCAGGTTGCGTCGCAGGTGAACCTATGGGCAGAGATACTGAGCAACCCACCCGGGTATACATGCACTATCAGTCCCAGCTTTACAGTGGCAAAGCCAGGAGACAGCATGTCCTTCACTGTTGACTGCGCAAAGAAAGAGGGACCCACAGAGAAAACCAACCAATCTAGTCTGCCCCAGCAACCTCCTCTACCCACACAGCAACCCACAAGCTACACAGCTCAGTTCCCAGCACTTCTTATACTAACCACTGCGCTGTCCCTAGTAGGCATAATAATCTCAGTCATAGCCCTAGTGGTGCTCCTGAAGAGGCAGAGGAGGAGCTAGAGAGCCCCAAACATGCTTCACTCTACAATATATACTGCGCGGGAAAAGATGTAGCCAAGGAGTACTCAGTGAAAGTGAAGCAACTCGTAGCCAAGCTCAAAAAGCTCATAAAGCAATACCCCCAGAGCCCCGTCGCCACCTGCGCGCAAATTATGCCCGCCTAGAGTGACCTCGAGGAAATGCTAAAATATCCTTTAGAAAAAATCTCAAGAGTACTTAGTAACTGTCCTTTGGGTTCTGAGGTATTTTATCGGCATATTATCATACTCAAAGGATCTAAGGCTTACGCTTCTTGTATACAATGGCTAACCCCTTTACTCATTGGGAGAAGGTTCCGTGTAAAAGGCTAGCCATTGTGAGGCCTATCCTTGCGCACGAAATTAATTATAAACTCGGAGAAGAAAATGAGTCAAGTTAAGAAGATGGTGACTTCACGATTATCAAATTGTTGTAAACAAAAATTTTTGGATATCACTTTCAGTGTTATATAGACAAATTATATATTACCTATTAAGAAAAATACCAGTGTTTGATGTCGGCAACTGATGCTTTGAAATTGGCTTGGGAGTTTTTTGAGAAGGCACCTCTAGATATTGGAAATCTTCATAGGGTAACTCTTGTACTTGGAAAGATTTGTCTTTATTTTTTAATAGCCTATTACTATCCTAAAATAAGTAACATTTCCTTGAATCCTTCTTTTGCACTTATTCTTTTAGCATTTCTACCTCTTATAATGACTTTGGATATGAAAGAGAAAAAGAAACACGAAAAAGAGCTTGGAGAAAATTTTAACATAAAATTCTTGAAGGGAGTGAACCATAAAAATATAAATACACCTCATGATTTTCTGCAAGAACTTTTTTCCAAAAAATTGGACGAAGCTACAAAGGTTACCCTTAACTCTCTTTCTATCAAGAAAATTTGCCTTCTTTTGCTCCCAGTGGTTTTTATAAACTATGTTGTATTTCCTTCTCTTGTTTTAGAATTTATCTTGAAACCATTTAGTCAACAATTCAATAGATTTGTAAATGGATTCCTGATATCTTTGATTTTTCTTTTATTATTTATAACAGTTTGGTTTCAATATTATCTATTAGTAGAAAACCTTGCTAGAAATGGTAAAAATCATTCATCTGAAAACACTAACGAGGCAAATAGTAAGTCACTCAACGAAACAGTCAAGAGTTGGTTAGTCCCCATCATTCTATTTGTTCTTAGCTTAGAGAATCCATATGGCGAGTACATATTTGGAGCTTATTTTGGGAGAAAAACTAAACGTTCCATAGTGTTTTTTACCTTTTTCTTGACTTTTTTCTCAATATTTTTGCTACAACCGTGGGCAACATTTATGTCAAAGAAAAAAGAGACCGAGTATGATTTGAAACCTCGTTTCCTAGTTTTCAAGCTTAACCTTGGAAAAAACGTGGCTGACTGCTCTATTACAAAGAAAATAATACCTCAATGTAAAGCTAAACTTTGCGAGGACAAAAACCAAGAGGATAGACATGAAAACGAAAGTAAGATTATAGACTACTTGTTGGAAAGATGCACGGATGTTTTAAAAAAGAGACTTATGCTTCAAGAATTTGAAGCTGAGAACTTTAAAGGCTTTGTATGGATTCCTGAATTTAAGGATCAAAAACATAGGATTACTGATAAGGAGGGTTGTTTAGGTCTTTTTACGGATTATATAGAGAGTGTTAATGCATCCTTGGGTTCTCTAAGTGTAGAAGGAGATATTTTAAATGAAGATTTCGAGACCCTCACCAAGTATATAAATCCAGATATAATAAAAGGGCTTTTTGAAGACCCCATTGTGATGGGCCTAGGGGCTGATACCTCTACAGAGGTTACTATGAAAGCTATTAAAAGTTCATTGAAGGCTGCTGAATACCTAAGTGATAAAGATCCTTTAAATAAATTTATTTTATATTTGCCCATCATTTTTATCCTAAAAAGAAATGTTACGATAAGGAGTTCTTATAAGGAGATTGGGAGAGATCGCTGTGATCGGCCCAATGTTAAGTATAAAATTGAAAGCTTTGATGCATATTTTTCCATTCCTGTACTGGTTATGGTAGGTTTCTTTTCAACTTCAGAGTGGCTTCACATTCAAAACATGTTGGTTCGAGCGCGCGCTTAAACTATAAAAATTTTAAATTGAACGCAGTAAGTTAATTTCATATGGGTATGTTGAGCCCTCGGGTTATTTTGGAGAAGCTTCTGGAAGGCAATGTAAGCGAAATTAAGGAGATTGTTGATAAATGTATTGCTGACCAGGAATGTTCTGAGGATGAGATAGTTGAGATTCTAGCTGGCTTTATGTGTGAAAGATTTGATAACATGTTGGCAAATGTTGAGGACTCTGCGACATGTGAAAGAATAATTAAGCTATCGAATCTCACATATCGTTTGTTCTTGAAGGCGCACCAGGTAAGAAGGAAACTTGATTTAGGAGTGTATAGTGTGGATGACCAAAGCGAACTAAACGATGAGGTTTGGAGTAAGCTCAAGGCTCTTCTTTCTTCTGGAGAGTATAGGCTTGTAGTGTTACCGAAGGAGGGCTACTTATTTTTTAAGAGCTACTATCCTTCGAAGCGTGATGCTAAGAAGCTTATAAGCACGGTAAATCTCTTGGAAGATGTGGTGAGAATAATGAAGAATTACGTGAACGTCAGGGAAAGATATGGGGGAACTTTGAAAGAGATAGAGGACGGGTTGAGGATGCTGAGAGGGTATGCAAGTTTAGACATGTTCATGGATGCATCGAAGGAGAAAAGCTATCCCAGCTAGAAGAGTGTTTACTGCTTTGCGTATGTATAGCCAGATGCGTCGAAGCAGGTATAAGAGCTTGTTTAAAACCCTTTGAAGGAAGTTTTTGCTGGGTGCTGTTTTGTGGCTTTTTACTTCTCGCTCAGTTGTAGTGGAGGAATAGCCGTGGAGGGGCGTAGAAGGAGTACTACTCGTGGAAATCTCAAAAGTTTCTGGTGATCTAGGCTGTTCAGCTGTTTCTTGGGGGACTCGGATTTCAGCTAAATAGGATACTTCTACAGTTGCGTCATATTCTATTGATTGCTTCTCATAACCTACTAAGTCGCTAAACTCGGTTGGGAATGGAAAGCCTCCTCTTTCTACTTTTGCAATTTTCTCCTGGTCTTCCAAAATCTCTTTTGCAGCAAGGTGTAATATGAATGCTCCATGTTTAAGTTTGAGTCTGTCTGGGTCTTCAGGGTATCTAAGGACTCTTCCTCTCATTTGGACATAGGTAACCATGCTTTGTACGGGTCTTGCTATAATGAGTGCATCGAGATTGGGATCGTTAAAGCCGATTTTCACCATGTCTACTGCTATTAGTATTCCTGCGTTGCTTTCTACAAATTTTTCGATTTCTCCTTGTGGATCAGAAACGTTGGAATGTGCAAGAAAAATTTGCGTGGAGTTTCCGAGGTATTGCTGTAATGTTTCTTTCCAGATGTCCGCTTCCCTCATATTCGGTGCAAGGACGAGGACTTTTATTTTGGAAAATAGCTCCCTCCTGTTTAGCTTGAAGTGTCTTTCTAGATCTCTGAGCGTGATTTCGGCATATTTCTTAACTCTTTCTCTACATGCATTTTTCCAAAGCTCAATACTTGTGTGTGTTGTTAAGGCTGGGAGGATCTTGGAACGATAAAAACGTGCAACGAGGCGTTCAACGAGGATAGGTTTATCGTCCTTCCCTAGCCATTTTTTTCTTAGCATTAATTCATAAGAGTATATTGGTTCCTTATGGAGGAAAATCTTTGGGGAGCATTGTTCATGCGCGATGATATGGCAAGTTTTTTGTCCAGGTGTGGCGGTGAAACCGACAGCTACAGGTGCCTCATGTACGAGTTTTGCTAAGGAATTACCGAGCTTACCTCTAATGTCAAGCATTATGTGAGCCTCGTCAACAAAAACTGCTAAGATTTTGTCTTTAAGCTGTTTGAGAGTAGTGATTTCTCCTTCTTCCTTAGTTTTCTTCAACGTGTGGGGACATAGGACTATCACATGGGTATGCTCACTCATTGTTTTTCTCGTCTGTTCAATAATTTTTTGAAGCGCATTTTTTAGTGTTCGAGCCTCGGTTATTGAGCTACTAAGAGAAAATGGTGTAATGGCAAGAATAATCCCCCCCTCGGTTGTGCGATTTGGTATCTTTCCAGCGTATTGTTTCTGTAATTTTTGGGATAGCCGGCTAATAGCCTTCACATCGCTACTCATGACATATAGTGGGAAGCTTGGATTCGTGAGGCTGCCTTTTTCTTTTGGGAGTGTGGTTATACCACTCGCGATGGCAAGTGGTTCCAGAAGCTGAAACTTTATTCTTGTCAGAGGGGCAAAGATAAGTATAATGTTACGCTTGTCGCCTCCTTCAATTTGTTGTCTGAGGTATACTGTGGCTAGAACTAAGAGAGATAGTAGTATGGATTTTCCACTTCCCGTCGGCATTTGAACAATCTTTTTGCATGTTCGGTGAGTAATTATTTCGTCAACAAAATTCCTTAGAGCAATCTCTTGGATTTTTCTCGGTTTCCACTCCTTATTTAAGATGATGTGAAAACGGTTTTGGAAGGCATCTTCTATTTTCTCTACAATAATGGAGATTTGATCTGGACTATCTGGAGAGGAGCGCATGTAATAAAACACCATTATAACGATGTCTTGGTATATTTAAAAGATAAAGATATACAAAAGTTTTGTTATCAAATTTTGCCGGATTTTCTGGATTTTTCCCTTCCTTTTTTGGCATCGAGCCTTAACTGCCAAGGTTGCATGGGTCAAGAACTATTAAACCACATTCCTTGTTCCTCTAGGATCCTAAGGGGCATTTTGTAGCGCGTGCAGAAGCAGAAAGGAACTAGGGTTTACGCTTCTTGTAGATGATTGCGAATCCTTTGACTCCTTGGAAGGAGTTTCCGAGTAGTAGGCTTGCCTTTGTGAGGCCTATGTTTGGGATGACTGCTGTGGCTTCGCCGTGGTTTTGTTGTATGTGGTCGAGTGCTTTTCCGAGCTCTGGGAGGTCTGGCTCGAAGTCGTCTATTGGGAGGTAGAATATGCCCCACGCGTCGCCGTCGTAGACGTGCTTCATGTATAGAGGGTCTTTCCCAGTATTGTCGGGGCCGCGGTTTTCGCTCGTTTTTTCCTTACTCATATGTTTCTATCTTTATCTCTTTATTTAAGTTTATACCTATAATTGTTTGGCATGGTGATTTATCGAGGATCCGAGGTATGGTTGTGACTTCTCCGAATCGCGCGCCAACTTACTCATTGTTTCATTGCTTCTCGCATACTGTCTCAAGACGCCAGAATCCAAGTTGCCTGATTTTTGTGGTTTTGGTGTAGATTGGAGCTAATCAAGTTTCAGCAAACCAGTCTTTATCTAGCTGTTTTTCCTTTACCACATGGTTCTTTTTTCATGCAAATATTGAGGTCTTCACGGCTAGATATAAGAACCTATAGCCGGGACGTGGATTTAAGATGGAACAGCCTTAACATTTGATTCACATGTTGGGGTTATAGGTGTTGGGGAAGTAACCATTTTAGGCGTTAGTGGATGAGGGTTGAATTTTCACTCGGCAAGTATACAGATTCATTGCTGGTTTTTGTCGGTATCTTGCTATGTATTCGTGCTCTGCGAGTGTTTTTGCTTGTATGCCTGCTTTTTCAAGCTCGCTCTTTAGAAACTCTTTAAATACTTTTGCTGCGGCAATGTTGCGTTTGCCGGCTGCCAGGATGTATATGTTTTCTAATGTTTTACAGTTGTTTATGGCATGTTTTACATAGTTCAGATGGGGTTGTAGGAACATCTCGATTTTTTCAGGCTTTGCTACTCGAACAATAACCATTTTAAAGTATTTTCCACACAGCATAGGTTCCGAGATCTCTCCTCTAACAACGCCTTGAAGCATCTGGATAAGCTGTAGAACTTCATTGTCTATTTGTGGGTCTCTGTGAGGATAACGAATTTTGGCAACATCGATGAGTTCGGGTAAAAGTATCCTTGATAAGAGAGATTCATCGTCAATCTCAACAAGCATTTGTGATAATTTTCTGTATTCTTCATCCTCGTACATTTCGGCTGTGATGAATGTGTTTATGCTTGTTACAACAGGCAGGTAATCTTTTACCAGGTTCTTGGCTATATGTGCAGAAAGTAGTTCTAGAAGCCTCGGATCATATACTGCTCTCATTTCAGGTGCCAATAAATCTGGGATAGCCTTTAGAAGTGTCCTCGCTATGTTTTCATCGCGATACTTGGTACCTTTCTTAAGTACTATTACAAGCTCGTTCCTCTCTAAATCGATTTTTGTCTTATCCTCGTCCCCCCATTCAACTTTGATTTTGGGTATCTCTTGAATAGGATAAAGCTCCTTGAAGCCTCTCAAAACAATGTATTGGACTTCACTCGAAATAGCTTTTCTCTCGAAGCTACTACTAACAGAGCCGAGAAGCCATTTAATATGAATTCCGATTTTCTCAAACTTCTCGGGGAATTTTAAATAGAGAACAATAGCTCCGGGAAAAACTATTCCTAAAATTCCCCACAAATTTTTCCAGTACTCCCAAAGCTGTTGGATAAGAGCTATGAAATGAGGCATGGCTTTGGCCTTGTTAAATTAGAGAAATACATGTATTTTAATCAGGGTTTTCTTGTGGAGAACTTTGATTATGCTGTCTTCTGCTGAATATCTGGGAGGCTTTGCCTATGCATGCTGGGTTGTCGCATACGAGGATGGGTTTTCCGTTGAGCATGCCGACTGCCCCTATTGTGTCTAGGGATAATGTTTTCCCACAGATGAAGCAATGATGCTTCCCAGCTAAAACTTCCTCATATATTCCGAGCTTTTTAAGGAGGTCGGGTAGATCTTCTTCGCTTATCGCTGGAAGCCTAACTTCTCGTAGAACCTGCTTCGCCTTAATACCTTGCCACCTAGTATTATACTGTAAAAGTCCCTAATATAGGTTTTTCCCGGTTGCCTAGAAAAATTATGTGGTTTGGGTTGAAGCACGGCTGATCTGGATTTCTTACTCTTTTTTATAGACATTTTAGCTTGTTTTTTGCTCTTGCTAGTTGATGTTTCTCCTTGAAGATTTTGAAATAAATTATATTTGATTGGTTTTCAATTTTTATTTTTGTGAAGGAGGACGACGACTTTTGGGTATCCTCGATAGAGCTGTATCCGAGGGCTTCACGTAGACGTAGAGCTGTAAAGGCTATAGTTGTTCTCCTCGTTATGGGTTTTCTGGTTTACCTTGGGCTTCTCTATTATTCTATGACGAATGTTGAGGTGAGTGTTGATAGGGTTGGTTTCTCTAGTCCGGACCAGTTGCTGAACATTGTGGCTAGTCGCCGTCTCAGTATAGATGTTTATCTGAACGTGAAGGGTAAAGGTGTTTTGCCTGTAGATGTGAAGAGTTTTTCTTCTGATATTTATCTCGAGGG
>Ga0334722_10005531_pt1 | contig 12720 bp, 13 predicted proteins | sample C3_bottom_MG_FD_207210 | JGI IMG/M metagenome (GOLD analysis project Ga0334722, IMG submission 207210) | Sediment microbial communities from Yellowstone Lake, YNP, Wyoming, USA - C3_bottom | ecosystem: Environmental > Aquatic > Freshwater > Lake > Sediment | place: USA: Wyoming | collected...
CCCGAGCAACCCGAGGAGCGAACCGCCGGCGATCGTCGCGGTCGTGATCGTCCCGTCCCCCGCCCCCGCCGTCGCGCCGATCGTGAACCGCTCCGTGTACGTCCCGCGGTTCCCCGCCTCGTCCCAGACGTCCAGGGTCGCGAGGACCTCGCCGTTCTCGGCAAACGTGTGGGTGAATCCGACGTCCGGCCGATCGTCGAGGAACGTCCCGTCCGGACGCCACAGGCGCCAGCGGTACCGCGCGATCGGGCTGAAATTGTCCGAGGAGAACGTGCCGTTGAAGGACACCGGCTTTCCCTTCTCCAGAATCCCCTCGCGGAAGATCACGGGGGTCGGCGGTGTCGCGTCGACCGCGAGCGTCCCGCTCACGTTCGCCCCCGCGTTCCCCTCCGCGTCCACGGCCTCGAGACGCAGCACCAGGTTCAGCGTGTCCTCGCGCGGCACCGTCCAGAACACGGCGCGCTCCCCGGTGGCGGTGAGGCCCTCGAAGACGAAACCGAGGAACCCGTCCGAGCCGCCGACCGTGGAGTAGTTCAGGCGGAGCGTGACCTCGGGGCTGTCCTCGTCCGTGACGTTCCACTGCACCAGCACCGTGCTGCCGCCGCGAAGGTACCGGGGCGCGTCGAGCACCGCCACGGACACCGCCGGCCCGCAGCGCGTGCGGAACACCCGCGTCCACGCCGGCGTCCCCGAGGGATCGTTCAAGGAGAGCGTGTAGTCGCGGCAGGGCGTGAGCGCATCGTGGTCGATGGAGAGGACCGAGGAGTTGCCGGTGTAGGTCCACGAGAGAACCAGGCCGGTCGCGTCCGGCACGAATAGCGCGGAGCCGAGGTCCGCGGAGGTCACGTTCGGCGGGAAGGTGACCAAGACGGGGTCGGCGGGGTTCACGGCACCGATCTGCAGGTCCCCGAAGCTCAGCGGGTCCGGCGGCGGCTCTGGCGGTGGCGGCACTGTCGTGAAGGAGAAGGAGTCTCCGCCGAGCGGGAGGCCCGGCTCGGACCGATCCTCCGCGGCCGCGCACGCGGACACGGTGTACGTCACGCCGAGGGCGAGCGTCGGCGGCGTCAGCGTCACCGCCATCCCGTCGGGGGTCCAGGAGACGGAGACGTTCCCGGGGTCGGGCGAGAGGGCGAAGCAGCCCGCGAGCGTCGCGACGTCCATCGGCTCCGAGAGGAAGAGCTGGATCGGCAGGACGGGGTCGGCGTTGACGGCGCCGGCGACGGGCGTGTGGGAGACGACGGCGGGGGGAGCGCAGTCCACGGTCACCGCCACGCTGGTCGCGGCGGCGGTCATCCCCTCGGGGTCAGCAACGGTGAGGCGGTACTCAAGGGACGAGCCGTCGGAGCACGGGGTCACCGGGGTGGCGGCGAGGAGACCAGTACCGGCATCGGCGGGGAACCAGGGTCCACTGTCCAGCCGGTACTCCAGGGTGGCGGTTAAAGCGCTCGTCGGCGTGTTCGCGTCGGTCATCGTCCACGTCACGTCGTGCGCGAGGCCGCCGCTCCAGACCGCGGAGGAGAGGGGAGAGACGAAGGCCGGCCCGGGCGCCGAGTTCACCGTCGTGAACGCCACGAACGGACAGGGGAGCAACGGGTTCCCGGGGTCGCTCGTGTCCACGAGGGCGCAATCGAGGCTCCAGACGTACTGCGTGAGCGTGGTGAACGGGTCGTGGTCCACCTGCATCGTTCGGTTCGACCAGGAGAAGGCGATCCCCGTGACGCCACCGGAGATCTGGAACGCCGCTTCCACGGCCGCCTCGTCCATCGTCTCGCTGAAGGTGAGGAGGATCGGGGCGGTCAGGGCGACGTCCGTGGCGAGGTTCGACGGCGCCGTGGCGGTGACGTAGGGGGGGTTCGCGTCGATCGCGAACGTCGGGCTGGCGGCGACCGTGGACCTCGGGTTCCCGGTGACGAGCGACCCGTTGTCCGTGGCGGTGACGCGCACCACGTAGGAGGGGAAGGTCACCGGGCCGGGGAAGGACCGGCCGCGGGACGGGATGGCGGTGACAAGCGGGACGCGCCCGCTCCCGCCAGGGCAGGGAAGCCGCTCAGGACCACCAGGAGGGCGGCGAGGAGGGCGAAGGCCTTGACGTTCACCGCCACCGCCATCGGGAGCGGCGGTTAGGAGCGTTTCGTGGCCTCACCATCGGGGTTGCGCTTTTGCTCGAGCATCAACCTCGCTCGCACATAGCCGCGAGGGTCCGGCACGGGAAGGGGTTGAAGGACTAGTGTCACGCCTCCATCGTCCAGCCAGTCAAGTCGAAGTCCCGGAAGTCCTTGCAGCCCCCTGAGACGGTCTTCCCCTATGGCTCTGACGGCCGATGGTCCGTAGAGGTTGAACCAACACACGTCAGAGGGGGTAGCCCGGTCGAGTTCTGCCACGGATGGAAGATAGGGATAGTCCTCCAATACGTCTCCCACGGCTAGGATAGGCTTGAGCTCCCGGAGCGTCGGGATTACGATGGACTCCAGGAACGGATTCATTTCCTCCTCGCTGTGAACATGACTTACCCTAACACTGATTTCGGCCACAAGCCACCGGCCATCGTGGGACTCGGGGTGAGGCCTGATGGCGAAATCCAATGGCTCGGGCCTACCGTCGTCATCTTGGAGGTCAAACTCATAGGCAATCCAGCCCCAGCCTTGTTTCTCGCTGACCTCCAGAGCCCGCGTGAATTCCAATTCCGAGGAGCGCGACCCTTGACTGGGGTAAACGAACGGCGGATCTTCTTTCGACTCCTGATCCGCGTAGTAGTCCCCGAAGCGCAGGCCCCTGGAGAGAATCCCCCGGAAGACCCTGCTCAGAAAGCCCGACGGCCAGGGATCAGGACGTCGGATGCAGGCTTGGAACTCCAAGGTGGACGCCATTTACAACCCGTCCACGAAGGAATAGCCCGTGCCAGTAAGGATTGACTTCAGGTTGTCAGGGAGGAGTCCCTGAAACTCGAAAACCAGCTGGGACTTGTCCGTCAATCCGTACGCTTGCTTGGCATGGCCCCATGTCTTAGACATCTCGTTTCTGAACTTTTGGTCGGTCAACTTCGACCAGTCTCCACTTGTCTTCTGATCAAAGGTCTTCCAGATACTCCCGTCCGAGTTCTTGATCACTACGTCCGCGGCTCCGTCGACTTGGGTAATCCTGGTCCCCGGAGGCTTGTTGTCGACCCAGTGCCCCGTCCTCTCCAGCTGGAATCCATCACCTGCATTGGGGCGGTCGCTGCAGAGGCGCTTGCAGAATTTGGTCCAGCCCTCCGGGTCTTCCGCCGCCATCTTTCGAGCGGCCGTCTCTGCGTCGGCACCGAACTCCTTCGCGATCTTGTCGAACTTGCAGCTGTTGGCCGCCCCAAAGTGGGCTACACAGCTGGTCAATCCCTCGATCGCGTCTTCTCCGCCAAGACCGACCTTCTTCAGGAACCGGTCCGCGGCCTCCCCCGCGGCCCGCGTGAACTTCTTCGCGACGCTCTTCGCGACCTCCACGGCCTTGTCCGCCGCCTTCTTCAGGGGCTTGACCGCGTCCCCGAGCTTCTTCCCCAGCTCGGCGAACTTCCCGCCGCTCTTCAGCTCCTTCGCGAACTTCGCGATCCCCGTCCCGATCAGGAACTGCTGCACGAGGTAGCCGATGATCGAACCGACCGTGCAGGCGACGACGAACGTCACCGCGTCCGCGCCCGCCGCGGGGTCGTTCTCCCCCCAGAACCATTTCACCACGCGCTCCCCCCACCAGCCCAGGGGATCCGCCCCGGGCGGGGCGTCCGTCACCCCGTACGGGCTGACGAGATTGCAGCGGGTGAGGTGCCCGAGGATCATGCCCTTGAGCATCTCGATGATCATCCCGGGGTTGCCGACGATCTGCGCGATCAGCTGGGGCATCTGCTTGATCGCGTCGAAGATCTCGCCGAGGTGGAGGAAGATGGACAGGTCCTCGAACAGCCCGACGAGCATGCCCATGAAGAATCCGAACGTGCCCCCGCCGACCGCGGGGCCGAGGAGCCAGTTCAGGAAGCCGGCGACGAGCTTCCCGAGGGCGTACGTGAGGCCGCCGCCCGCGGTGCGCTTCGCGATGTTCAGGGCGTTGTCGACGCCCCAGGCCTCGACCTCGTAGCCCGCCATGTAGTCGCCCCAGAAATCGATCTCGAAGGTCGTGCCCCAGGTGTCCGTGCCCAGGTGACGCATCCCGTCCCGCGCCGTGTTGGTGTCCTTGAAGACGAAGATGACCTTGGACACGAGGCCGTTGTCCGTGGCGGTGATCTCCAGGTCCAGCCAGGTGTGGGCGACGAAGATCCAGGGTCCGGAATGGGGGACGCTGACGACGAGGAAGGCGACAGCGACAGCCTTATGCCCTCCCGGGGGACTGGTGCCCCCATGAAGTACCGCGTGGTCCTCGAGCACGACCCGGGATCCGGCCACCATGTCGCCACGGTCCCCGGCCTCCCCGGCCTCTTCGTCGATGCGAAGAGCGAGAAGGAGGCGTTGAAGCTCGCCCGCGAGGGCATCGCGTTCCACTTGGAGGAACTCGGCAAGGGCCGGAAGGACAAGACCGCCCGCCCCCTCCCCGCCAAGATCGTCACGGTGGACGTCTGAATGGCCCGGTTCCCCGGGGAAGTGGACGGGCGCCGCTTCCTTCGGGCGATGGCCCGTTTCGGCTGGCACGTGACGACCCAGCGAGGGAGCCATCGCAAGCTCGTCCACGAGGGCCGCGAGGACTTCCTCACGGTGGCCTTCCACACCACGTTGAGCGGGTACGTCGTGCGCCGCATCCTGAAGCAGGCGGGGATCGACGAGGACGCGTTCCTCCGGGAGCTGTGAGCGGAGGCCTCCCCCCTCTGCCGCCGCCTGGAAGCCTACGAGGATGAGGAGGGTCGCGGCGAGGAGCGCGAAGGCTCTTGGTTTCACCGCCACCGCCATCGGGAACGGCGGTTAAGAGGCTTCCCGCCGTTGGATCTTCCCGGAGGGCCTATCCTCGACGGGCACGCCTGGCAAGTATCCTGTGGAACTTGCGGACGCTCACGATCTCGATGCCGGAGACGGCGCCGAGGTCAAGGAGCGGTCGGTCCCCCGTGACCAAGTGGTCTGCCATGGCGGCGACCGCCGTCCCCACGACGGGGTTGTCCTTCGCATCCTGAGGCGACCAGGATCCGGAGAGCGGCCTCACCCGGCGGCCGACCTGGCCGAGCAGCCGGCGCGTGTCTCGGCGGGTCGCTGGTTCGACCTCGGGCAACGGGCCCAGGACATCGTCCAGTTCTTCCAGGATGTAGTCCGAGACCACGAGGAGGAAGATGCCGTCGACGCCCTGATCAAGCAACCGCGCCGGCAACCCCCGTGGCTCCAGCAGGGCGCTGACGAGCACGTTGGTGTCCAAGACGGCGAGGAGGCGCATCCTCAGCCCCGGCGGCCGAGTTTCCTCTCCTGCCGGACCGAGGCGACGAGTCCCTCGACATCCCGGTGGCGCAACGCGGAGCGGCGGACTGCGGCAGCGAGCTCCCGCCGGACCCGCTTCAGCTCCGCGCCCAGCTCCAGGGACTCCACCGGCTTGAGGTAGTAGCCGTCGTCATGCTTCACGATGAGGAAGCGGTCGCCCGCGCGGCGTCCGCCGCGCATGAACTTCGGGATGGCCACCTGTCCTCCCTCGCTCAGCGTGACGACGTACGCATCATTCCCAGAATCAGAGCGGACTGCCGTGAGGCAGCCATCGGGCCGTCACAAGATAAAACTTGTGGTGGGCGCGGTCTTGTCACGCCTTTAGGGATTTCCACGCCCGGATAGCAACCTACCGGGAGCACCATCATGGAGAAACGGACCCCAAGCCAGCCACCGCCACAAGCGGATATCCCTAACGATTTGACAAGCCCGGTGGGCGCGGCATGTCCGGGTCCGGCCCCCGCACTCTCCGCGGGCGGACCTCAGTTCTCCATGCCTGGCACCATTACAGGGGCCGGCTCCGCGGGGAACACGACCATGGACAGCCGCTCGCGCTCCGTGCGCACCTTGCCGCGCAGCTGCAGGCCGCGCACGTGGTAGTTCGCGAGCTGCTTGCTGACGCCGAGCACGCCGGCGAGGTCGCCGACCTTCAGGCCCGGACGCTCGCCGACGACCTTGAGGAGGCGCAACTGCAGCTCGTGCAGGCCGCCGCCGTCCTCCGCGGGCGGTACGCCGGCGGGGTAGTACAGCTTCCGCGAGCCCTGGTTCTTCGACTGGACGATCTTCTCTCTCTCCAGGACCTCGAGGTGATAGGTCAGGGCCCCCGCGTTCAGCTTGAGGTTGTGCTTGATGTCCGAGTACGAGTCGCCGGGATGCACCATGATGTACCCGCGGATCATCCCGCGCGTCTCCTGGTTCGCGATCGCGTCGGGCTTGAGACGGACGTAGAGGGGCATGATGAGGTGCCGGAAGAAGCTGGTTCGCACCGGCTCCGAGGTCGCCGCCGCCCCCGCCGCCAGCCCGAGCAACCCGAGGAGCGAACCGCCGGCGATCGTCGCGGTCGTGATCGTCCCGTCCCCCGCCCCCGCCGTCGCGCCGATCGTGAACCGCTCCGTGTACGTCCCGCGGTTCCCCAACGTCCTGTTCATGTCCCCTGCCTTGGTCCGCCACATCCTACAACGACTGGTCCCCCTCCAAACCCCGGGAAGAGGCGGTGCAGCGGGGGATCGTCCCCTCCATCAGTCCGGAGCGGCTCCGGCAGATCCTCCACGAGGAGGCGGTCACGTTCCAGGCGGCGAAGACCTGGAAGGAGTCCCACGACCCGGACTTCGAAGCGAAGCGGCGGAGGATCGAGCGGCTCACGCGCCAGCGGAGGAACCCGCCCACGGTCCTCGCCATCGACGTCATGGGACCGCTGGAGCTGCGGCCCTATCCCGGGCGCGGATGGTTCCGCGCCGGGCATCCCCGCCGCCGGCGGGCCACGTACACGTGCGCCCACGGGACGCGGAACCTGTTCGTCTGCTACAACGTCCACCGGAAGACCTTCTTCGGTCGGATGCGGGTGCGGAAGAGGGGGAAGGAGTCCCTGGGGTTTCTCAAGGAGATCCGCCGCCATTACCCGCCGGACCGGAAGGTGTGCATCATCCAGGACAACGCGGACGCCCTCTGGGTCCCCGCCATCCGGGCGTGGGCGAAGGCGTCGCACACGGTCCTCGTCCCCACCGCCACGAACGCGAGCTGGATGAACCCGGAGGAGTGCCACAACGGGGACCTGCGGAAGCTGGCCATCGCGGGCTCGGATTGGTGGTCCTGGCGGGAGCTGGACGCCGCCCTGCAGGGGGCGCTAAACTACAAGAATCGCCACCGCGGAATGCTCCCGCGGAAGGTCAGAGTACCTCTGTGGAGAAGGCACTAGAACCGGTTCCGGCCCCGGTTGTTCCACCACGCGCCCCTCTACTCCCGGTCCGAGCCGTCGAGGTGGTACGTAGGGTCCTCGCCTTCAGTTTCAGGCTCCGCTTGGCATCCGCGTACGAGTCCCCGTGGACCATGATGCCCCTGCAGATCATCCCAGCATTCCCGAATTGGGCAGGCTTCGTGCTTTCAGGCGTAATCCTCAGGAACCCATGGCTGCAATGTTAACCGCGGCGCTAGCGGTGACCGGATATAGACTGACAGGGCCAAGATCACAAGAGGCCATCTTTCCTCAGCTGAGCTCCGAGATACAGCTCGGCAGCCTTGTACCCGAACAGACTGGCCGGCTGCGCCCGGATCCGGTCGATCTCTTCCTGTGAGGTCAAGACTTGTGATGTGGAGTCGAGGGGGTCCTTTCGAAGGTACAGTTTCCCATCGAGAGGTGATTTGGTCCAGAAGAGTGGCATTGAGAACATTTGGGCCATGGGGAGTTTGCCAACGACCTTCCAGGTCTTCAGTTTCGTGATTCCCACATCTCCGCACCAAATCCTTGCCAACCAATCGGAATCATCAAACTTGGGGGGAATCGTTTTTCCCTGTCCTACGAACCGGAAGAACTCGATGAAGATGCTTGGAGAGTCCGCGATCAGGATCCGGCCGTAGCCATACGTCCCCGGTGCTTCGAGCTTTATTCGAACGAGGTCTCCTGGTTGGTAGTCCGGTTTCCTGCCCCTACTGACTTTCTCCCAGACCACCGTATGCTCGAACCCTGCCGACCGAAGTCGGGCTAAGATCTGCTCGCGGGACAGCGGCCCCTCCAGGCTCTCGTCAAGCATCCATACATCCTTCCCGTCATCCATACTTCGTTCGGTGTCGAAACTCACGCGGTCACGCGAGAGGGCGTCCTCAAGTGCCGCTAGTCGTTCCTTCTCCTGGGGCGAACGCGTTGTGATCCGAACCCGGGCGTGTTTTCTCACAGCTAAATCCTCCCGTAGGCCTGAGATGGAAAGTACCTGACGTGTCCGACTCCTGGAGATGGTCGATCAATCAACCGTGAGTCGGATCTCAACGCCATGAAATTTCTCGGACCTCCCTCAACCAAGGAAATTCCATCCGGCCGTGAGGTACCGTGACCGCATCGGGTTGTAAAAGCTGATGGGTCTAATCTTGTTGTCCAGCAACTTGAATTCCCCATGCTTCATGAAGAGAATCTCTTCGAGCCCTCGCGCCTGACTTCTCGTCATACCGCTATGGACGACCTCCATTGTCCATGCTCCTCTAACTTGGTCACGCAGATGAGCCGCCTTCCTCGCAGCCACATTGGTTGTTCTCCCCACATACCTGACGTCACCAACCTCGTCGACTAAGGTGTACACCGAGTGCCGTCCCATCCGCGCGAGGTCGCCAAGATCATCCGCCCGCCGCGTCACCATCGCGACCCCCGCGAACCCGCCAAGCGCCCTCAGCACGCGCCCCCCCACGTTCGGCACGACAGGCAGGACCCCCAGCGCGTCCAGCCCGATGGCCACGGGGTCGCAGTGCCCCTCCGCGCAGTCCAGGGCGTCGTGGGTGAGGAAGTACGCGGTGGAGAGCACGTCCCCGAAGATCGGGATGAACCCCAGCCCGGTCATGACGAAGTCCGTGATGGGGCGGAGGGCGGGGATGTAGTGGCTGGCGACGGCGGTGCCGACGCCGATCAGGACCAGGGCGAGGAGGATCAGGGGGACGATCTCCCCCGACGGGTCCGTGAACCGCCCCGGGTTCCCCATCGCGTAGGCGTACCGGTTCTGCGTCTGGGGGTGGGCCAGGGACCCCAGGACCGGGTCGAGCCCGGTGAACCGCCCCGTGGCGGGGTCGTACTGCCGCGCGCGGAGGTGGGTGAACCCCGTGGGGGCGTCGTGCTGCTCGCCGGTGAAGCGGAAGCGCTCCTGCCCGACGACGTTGTAGGCCTCGCCGAAGGGGGCGTACTCGGCGGAGAAGGTGACGTGCGGGGGGTCGGCCGTGTCGAGGACCTTCCGCGTGGACCCGAGGTGGTCCGTGAGGTAGTAGGCGGTCGTGCAGAAGATGTTCAACGGTGGTGGACGGGGTTCGCAGTCGATGCGCGCGACGCGCAGGCCGGCGGCGTAAACGTACTTCGTCGTGGACCCGTCGTCGTGCTTCTCGAAGATCACGGTGTCCCCGGCGTGGATGGAGTCGGTCCAGGTGGCGGACGTCGTGCCGAGGCCGTCGTCGGAGGGGTACGGCGCGATGGCGGTGAACTCCGTCAGAAGACTATTGGCGGCGATCTCTCCGACGGCGGAGAGCGTGGCGGTGTCTCCGGCGGCGGTGATCACCAAAGCGACGAGGACCGATGTGGGCGGTTCTGTTGCGTCACCGCCAAGACCGTCCGTGGCGTTAGGCCCATTACCGCCAACGATGGACTCGGGAATTGACGCAGTACGATCCCCAGCCGTTTCGGCCATGACCGCCACGGAGAATCCCGTGAGTACGACGAGGATGGCGGCGAGGAGGGCGAAGGCCTTCACGGCCCGTCATGCGGCGCCGGGGCTTTCAGCCTTCCTCCCGGTCCATCCTTCTGCCACTCCGCAATTCAGTGCCGGACGGTCCACTACCGCGCGGAGATCCGGGGTCCTCGCACCAGGCGGGCGGGCTTCGGGCGCGGGCTCCGGCGGCTCGTGCCCCTCGCCGGGACCGCCCGGAGGGCCCTCCCACGGATATCCGCGAGGACCTCCTCGGGTCGCATCCGACGCCACCGCCGTTCATCGGCGCGACGCTGGCGATGGAGCCATCGGAGGAACGGCGGTTCGGTCACAGGACTCATGGAATCTGCTCCGGGCTTCGGATGTCGATGAATCCTAGCCCCCTCCCCCTATTTATGCGATTGGTCTCGGCGACCGTCCGATGGCGCACGAGGTGCCGAAGGTTGAAGCTCGCGATCACGTCGATGCCGTTCAAGGTGGCGATGGCGATGTGGAGGGCATCCGCGGGGAACGCCGCCGGGATCACCCCGCCGGCGACGTACGCGTCACCGAGTTCGCGGGCCTCCTCCGTCACGCCGAGGACGGAGAACCCGGGGGATGCGACCAGCCGAAGGAGCCTCGTCCGCGTTGGTTCGGGGGCGGGTTCGATTTCGGCCAGGACGAGGTCGGAGATGAAGCCTTCCAGCTCCTGCCGCTGGGCCCGGCGGACGAGGGCTCGGACGGCATCGCGCTCCGCAGGTGCGCGGTCATCGAAGTGGAAGCCCAGTGCGGATGTCTCGAAGTAGACTTTCATGCGCTCCACAGAGGGCTGCGGCGTTCAAGCATCTTTCGGCCGCTCCTATTCCACCGGAGAGGGCTCAGTTCTCCATGCCGGGGGTTCTGGCCAGGGAAGGGTCCGCGAGGTACACCACCATGGACAGCCGCTCGCGCTCCGTGCGCACCTTCCCGCGCAGCTGCAGGCCCCGCACGTGGTAGTTCGTGAGCTGCTTGCTGACCCCGAGCACGCCCGCGAGGTCGCCGACCCTCAGGCCTGGCCTCTCCCCGACGACCTTGAGCAGGCGGATCTGCAGCTCGTGCAGGCCGCCGCCGTCCTCCGCGGGCGGGACTCCGGCGGGATAGTACAGCTTTCGGCTGCCCTTGTTGATCGACTTTACGATGTGCTCGCGCTCCAGGACGTCGAGGTGGTACGTGAGCGCCCCGGCGTTCAGATCAAGTTTGCGATGCAGGTGGGCCTTGCACTTGTGCCCATCCGCCGTACACGACGCTCCGCACTTCTGGATCCGCGGGGTCACTTGAGCGCGGCTTGGTAGGTTCCGTCCCGGTTACGTGTCATGACTTGGTGTTCCGAGGGCGCTTGGAACGTTCCTCGGAAACGAGGTGTTTTGCCTCGCCTGATAGCGACGTGACCATGAAGGACTCAAGTGCGGCCGGATTGAGTGATCCAACTTCCCTTAGAAACCGCGTCGTCGCCGCCTGGATTTCGTGGCAGAACTCGATGTACGGAACGGCTTCTTGCTCGATGGAGACGAGAGCAGGAATCACCTGACCCGATGGAGCTATTACTCGCTGACTGAGGAGGACGAGGTCACCTGAGCGAGAGGCCTCTAACTGCAGCACGAGCCCCGAGAAATTCATGCTGACCTTGACGCGATCTCGCCGCAACTTTCGGGCTGCCTGCACAAACGTCATCAGGAATTCGTCCAGCTCCATCCCCTCCAACCACGCTTCCTCACCCTTCGCGGAACCGCCAACGAAGTATTGTCCGATTTGCACCATCGCCCTCCCGTCTAACAGCAGATCGCTCTCGGCTTCATTCTGAAGTTTGGACACGGTGTCCTCAGCGAGTCGAGTGGCGATCCGGAAGGTCATAGAAACTTCCCTCACGGTGGTCTGATATTCGGGTACGCGGTTACGACACCAATATCCGGGTCAAGCACGACCTTGATGTCCTCTCCGTCAACAACCGCCCAAATGTTCCACCTGTTGGGATTCACCTGGTCAGGTAGCAGTTTCTCCGGATTGTCCACCACGTCTTCCACCGCATCTAGAATCTTCTGGTCGCTCCAGGCTTCATTGAACTTATTCTTCAACTTGAAGTTTCCCGGATCCCATCTCGTTGTATGTCTCTCAAGGACATGGATCTGGCTATCGACGGAGAAGTCATCTGCTGTCTCTCTCGCTCTTCGGCCGGCCCGCTCGTACATCTTGTTTGCATTTGAAGGCCCGAACTTCGAGGAAACGTGACCAAACTTGCAGGAGTTCAGAGCACCTTCCCTTGCGACGCACTCGGCAATTTCTTCGGCGATGTTGTCCGCCTTGCCTCCGAGCCCGATCTTCTCCAGGAACCGGTCCGCGGCCTCCCCCGCCGCCCGCGTGAACTTCTTCGCGACGCTCTTCGCGACCTCCACGGCCTTGTCCGCCGCCTTCTTCAACGGTTTGAACGCGTCCCCGAGCTTCTTCCCCAGCTCCGCGAACTTCCCGCCGCTCTTCAGCTCCTTCGCGAACTTCGCGATCCCTGTCCCGATCAGGAACTGCTGCACGAGGTAGCCGATGATCGAGCCGACGGTGCAGGCGACGACGAACGTCACGGCGTCCGCGCCCGCCGCGGGGTCGTTCTCCCCCCAGAACCATTTCACGACGCGCTCGCCCCACCAGCCCAGGGGGTCCGCCCCGGGCGGGGCGTCCGTCACCCCGTAAGGCGAGACGAGGTTGCAGCGGGTGAGGTGCCCGAGGATCATGCCCTTCAGCATCTCGATGATCATCCCAGGGTTGCCGATGATCTTCCCGATCAGCTGGGGCATCTGCTTGATCGCGTCGAAGATCTCGCCGAGGTGGAGGAAGATGGACAGGTCCTCGAACAGCCCGACGAGCATGCCCATGAAGAATCCGAACGTGCCCCCGCCGACCGCGGG
>Ga0334722_10005532_pt1 | contig 12720 bp, 9 predicted proteins | sample C3_bottom_MG_FD_207210 | JGI IMG/M metagenome (GOLD analysis project Ga0334722, IMG submission 207210) | Sediment microbial communities from Yellowstone Lake, YNP, Wyoming, USA - C3_bottom | ecosystem: Environmental > Aquatic > Freshwater > Lake > Sediment | place: USA: Wyoming | collected...
TGTCCAGTCGTACGGCAGCACGCCGTGCGGTTCCTCACGATACTCGTCGGGATTCTCGTACCGATACACTTCGGTCGGAATGTTCACGACCACCGATGTCTCCGGACTGATGCATTTCCATCCGTGGTGGACCAGGTTCGGCACCACTACCAGGCTGCGGTTCTGCTCGCCGAGAAAAAACTCATTGACCGCCCCGTGTGTCACTGAGTCCGCGCGCGAATCGTACAACACCAGTTTGACCATGCCGACCACGCACACGAAGTAGTCCACCTGGACCGTGTGGTAGTGCCAGGCCTTGACGGCACCCGGGTACGTGGCCGACACATACACCTGGCCGAACTTGGTGAAGAAGGGGTCGTCGGCGCGCAGCATTTCCATCAGATAGCCGCGTTCGTCCGCCACGAGTTTGAGCGGCTTGACGTGAACGCCGGCGATGCGCGGCGATTTGACGCCCGGGTCAGAGTACTTGGCGGGTTCTGCCACTGTGTGGTTCCTTCCAGATTGATGGCGGCTCTGCGCCCCACGGACTATCGTGAGGTGCCGCCGCCGAGCGCCCCGAAGATGTTCGAGAAGGTGCCGATGCCAGCCAGCGTGATGCCGACACTGAATCGCTGATCCTTGAGGACGCGGGGATGGTAGCCTCCGAGGGAGAGTCCGCTGAAGTCGAAGGTCTGATACTCCACGATCAGGCCGCAGCACTGCGCGTTGTAGAAGCCAACGAATCGTCGCTGCAGAAACTTGTTGTTGCCCAGGTCCCAGTTGAACGACACGTGAGCGCCCACGCGGTTCTTGTTGAAGCTCACCGACGTGTCCTGGTTGAGGTAGTGGTTGATGGAGGCGAGTCCGACGCCGCTGGGCCCGAAATTCCGCTTGTTCCAACTCGTCGTGGTCATGAGCCAGTCGCTCAGCCTGAACGTGCCTGCCGCGCTGAACGAGAGAAAGGTGCTGGCGTACGTGTTGTACTCAGTGCGGAACGAGGCACTCACGTTGGCCGTCGGCGCCACGCTTGCGTCGAGCGAAATCGGCGACAGCTTCTGCGGTTTCTCGACCGGGACATACAGGCTCGACGCGTACGCAGGGTCATACTGCGATGCGCGCGCATCGGTGTAGTACGTCTGCTGGACCGAGAGGTTGAAAATCTGCGTGCTCTGGGCGGCAACGCCACCTTCCATCCGCTTCGCGTAGAGGCGGTTTCTCAGGCCGAACTGGAACTGCGTGGAGCCCCCGATGATCTGGTCGGTGCCGTCAATCTTGACGATCTGGCCGTAGTTGTCGACCGAGGTCAATCGTTGAACGCCGAACCACGGCTCGATCGTGTGCTTGATCTTCTCGGCGTATCGTCCCCCGGGTGTGCTCCAGACGCGGTTGAGCACCGGGCCGACGAACTCAGCCGACATATTGAAGTAGTTACGATTGACTGGTGCAAGCACCTGGGCGCCAGACGAAGGGTCAAGACTCTGATTCCAGCGGGTGAATCGCCAGGCCAGCGACGAACTCACCGTAAAGAACGGCCAGCGGGTGAACGGGAAACGGATGCGTGACGACGTGTCGAAGCGGCCAAGGCCCGTATCAGAGGGCGTGCGCGTGCCGTCGGTGTTGGTGACGATCGTCTGACGGACCAGGCTCGCGTACTCGCCGCCGACGCTGAAGTAGATGGGCGATCCGAACAGCGGTTGTTCCTTGCGTGAAAACGAGAGCCGAGGAGCAGAACCGGTGACCGTCGATTGCGTCGTGTTGTAGAAGGTCTCGGATCGGTCGAAGGTGGCGGCTGCCCCGTATGAGCCCCAACTGCCGTTCAGGCCCCCGCCGAAATAGCGGGTATTCGACGTGGCGGCGAGGACGTCGGTGTTGTAGGTCTGCTGGATCGAGACGCTCGAGAAATAGTCGACCCGCGCCCTGGCGCTCAGGCCGAGTGGGAGGGGCTGAACGGTCGATCCCTGCAACTGGAAACTGTGGCGGCCAGGCGCCGACACTTGCGTGCCGTCTACGGGGCTGGTGTAGGCCAGGGGTTTCTCCTGGAGGCGGTAGACGCGCACAAAGCTGTTCGAGCCCTCTGCGCCGACGCGCCGGTACTCGCCGCCGTAGCCGACACCCGTCTTGGAGAAATAGTCCACCATGAAGGTGGCGTCCTGGCTTCGGCTGAACGCCCAGAAGAAGGCGTTGCTCAGCGTCTGACCCCGCAACGATGACGTGCCGTAGGCGGGCAGCAGAAAGCCGGTGGCGCGATCGTCCTTGTTGATTGGGTAGTAGACCACCGGCAAGTAGAGAACCGGCACACCTTTCACCTTGATCACCGCGTTCTTCAGCATCGCGTAGTGGTTGACGTTGACCACGACCGAATTGGACGTGATGATCCATCGCGGGTTGGCCTGTATGCAGGTAGTGAAGCCGCCCTTCGTGATCCGGTACTTGCGGTAGCCAATCTTCTCGATGGTCTCGCCGTAGAAGAGGACCTCAACTTCCTGCGCGCCGAACTGGTTCTTGGGCTTCCGGGGATTCTCCTCGATTTGGGAGCTGCCCGAGGCGTGGTGGAACACACCGAGCTTGGTCTTGAGATTGAATTCGAGCGAATCGGCGGAGATCCGTTCGGTGAGCGTCGTCAGCGTGACGTTGCCCTTGGCGGTGAGGAGATTCGTGTCCAGGAAGACTTCCATCTCGTCGGCAGAGATCTTGAAGTTGTCCTGCGTGCATTCCACATCGCCCACCAGCCTGTAGTGGTTCTCGCCCACCTTCTCGATGATCGCCGATTCGTTCACCTTACAGCCCGCCAACGCGAGAACGGGCGTCTGTGCCTGGCGTGCGAAGGCTGGAGACGCAGCCAGGACGAGTGCCGACAAGGCTGCTAACAGGAGTCGATTCATGCGTTTCGAAGGTTACCACGGCGCGCTCACCTCGCCAACCGTGCGGACGCCCCGGTGGTGGGGCAGTTCACTCCACGTAATCGCTTGTAATCGGTGCTTGACATGAATTGATATTTCCAATATTATCGAAATATGAAACCAGGCATACGCGGCGCAGACAGCGTGCCACGGTTCGCCGACATGCTTGCCGCCATGGGCACGGAAACCCGGCTGCGGATCATGCGCCTGCTGCTGTCGGCCTACCCTGACGGCATGGTCGTCGGCGACATCCAGGAGGGGCTCGACATCAACGGGTCCACGCTGTCGCACCATCTCGACAAGCTGAAGCACGAACAACTGGTGGATGTTCAGCGGGAGGGCACGTTCTTGCGCTATTCGGCAAACGCCGACGCCCTGCAGGCGCTCATCACGTTTCTCTACGGCGAGTGCTGCACGAGGAACAAGGTCATCAACCCAGCCTCGATTGTCCGCGCCTGCCAATGCTGAGAGCCTGGCGGCACGTCGAACGCACATCACTCAAGAAGGAGCGGCATCATGTCGAACATCAAGGACGTTGTGAAAGAGAAATACGGCCAGGCGGCGCTGCGTGTCGTCAGCGGTAACGCCGGAAGCTGCGGCTGCGGGTGCGCCCCGGCGCCACTGGGTGCGGTCGACCCGATTACCGCCAACCTCTACGACGGTACCCAGATCGGCAGTCTGCCGCCCGATGCCGTGCTTGCCTCACTCGGTTGCGGCAACCCGACCGCCCTGGCGCAGCTGAGCGCCGGCGAGGTGGTGCTCGATCTCGGCTCCGGCGGCGGCATCGACGTGCTGCTGTCCGCCAGGCGCGTCGGACCCACCGGCAGGGCCTACGGCCTCGACATGACCGACGAGATGCTGGCTCTGGCCCGCGCAAACCAGGAGAAGGCCGGCGTCAGCAACGTGGAATTCCTCAAGGGTGAGATCGAACAGATCCCGCTGCCCGACAACTCCGTCAACGTCATCATCTCCAACTGCGTGATCAATCTTTCGGCCGACAAGGACAAGGTGCTGGCCGAGGCCTTCCGCGTGCTCAAACCCGGCGGTCGCCTGGCTGTTTCCGACGTGGTGGTCCGCGGCGAAATGCCGGCGGCCATCCGCCGCAGTGTCGAACTGTGGGTGGGTTGCGTGGCTGGTGCGCTCGACGAGTCGGACTACCTCGCGAAGTTGCAGCGTGCGGGATTTGTCGAGGCGTCAATCGAGCCGACGCGCGTCTACCGCGCCGCCGACGCACGGGAGTTTCTCGAAGGACACGGTATCAACGTCGACGAACTCGCGCCGCTGGTCGATGGCCGCTTCTTCAGCGGCTTCATCCGCGCCACAAAGCCGGGCGCGTAGGCCTGCGGGCCGCGGGTTCCTCCGCGGGAGGCCTGCGGGAGCGGGTTCCTCCGCGTCCCCGCTCACACTCGCCGGCAAAACGTGCCTACCGGGATCTGTTGCCGAACGCGCGTGGGGGAGGCTCCGCTTCGCACTTAGTCCGCTAAGTGCGCATGGCAACGCCACCCGTGGCGTTGCCCGCGGAGAAAGCCCCACGCCTGTCTCGGCCCGTTCGGCACGTTTTGCGAACTCACGCTATCGGCTCGGTTCGAGGGGCCGCTTCGGAAGCCCGCTCCCGCAGGCTCATCCCATCCGAATCCCCCAACCCGAATCCCGAATGCCGCTCGCCGCGCCGAAGCTCCTCGGCTTCGGACAGAGCGAAGGCGGGTGCCCCTACTTCACCGTCACCACATTCCCATCGACATCCAGGTTGACGATGGGCGCGATGCCTGTCGCCTTCAGCGGACCTTCGATGGTGGCCCGATCCCCGACGATCACGATCGCCAGGTGATCGAGATCGATGTACTGCCTGGCCACCCGCAGGACATCGGCCTGCGTGACCGCCGCGACCGCCGTGCCGAACTGCTGATAGTACGTGTCCGGCAGTGCGTCGGTCACCAGCGTTCGAATTGACGCATTGATGCTGCTGACCGACGCGAAGCGCTCCGGCAGGCTTTGCGCCAGTGCGTCCTTCGCCGTCTTCAGCTCCTCGTCGGTCACCGGCCGGCTGCCTTGCATGCCCTTCAGTTCCTTCATGAACTCAATCAGGGCCACGTCGGATTTCGCCGAGATGATGTCGCCGCCGGCGCGGAAGGGGCCCGGGCCGCGCCCGAAGCCGAACGACGATCCGACCCCGTAGCTCAAGCCCTTCTCTTCGCGGATGTTCGCGTTCAGCCGCGACTGGAAGAACCCGCCCAGCATCGTGTTCATCACTTGAATCGCGTAGTAGTCCTTCGTGTCGCGCGAAGGTCCAGGCAGCCCGATCGCAAACGTCGACTGCGCCGCGCCCGGCTTGTCGACCAGGTAAATGGTGGTGACCGCGGGCTTCGGGAGCGCGGGATACGTGAACGCCGGCTTCGAGCCGCCAGCAGGCCACGCCGCGAGCGCCTTCTCGACCGCCGCCTTGACCGTCGCCGCGGTCACGTCGCCGGTCACGACAATGACGGCTCGACCGGGCTGGAAGTACGCCTTGTGCAGCGCCACGACATCGTCTCGCGTGATCGCCTTGGTCGTCGCTTCTGTGACGACGCCTCCGTATGGGTGCCCCGCTCCATAGATCGTGAGCGGGAACACGTTTCTCGCAATCGACCCGGGCTGCGACCGGGCCTGCGTCAGGCTGACCAGCCGCTGAGCGCGAAGTCGCTCCAGCGCGTCGGCGGGGAAGGTGGAGTTGAGCAGCATGTCGGCCAGCAGATCGAGCGTCGCCACGAACTTGCCGCTGGTCGAGACGAATCCAATCGATCCGGATTCGGACCCGATGCCGGCGGAGATGGTCGTGCCGAGCAACTGCATCGCGTTCGACAGCGCTTCGCCGTCGCGCGTCCTGGTGCCCTCGCTGAGCATCGACGCCGTCAGGCTGGCGAGGCCGCGACGGTTCGCCGCTTCGTACTGGGCCGAACCACCGATGATGGCCAGCGAGAAGGACACGAGCGGCAGGTCGTGCCGTTCCGAGACGATGAGTTCCGCGCTGTTGGCCAGCGTGGTCTTCGTCCAGGTCGGGACGCGGAGCGCGGGCGTCTTGCCGGCTGGCGGGATCTTCGTGCGGTCAAATGCCTGCACTGGCTGCGCGGGTTTCGCCGCGGCGGGCCTCGCGGCTGCCGGCTTGGCAGCGGTCTGTTGCGCCGCCACCGGCGCAAACCCGATCGACAGCACGAGGAACGAAGCGAGCGTGAGCGTGGTACGGGCGAGTCGGGTAGATGGCGCGTTCATCGCTGCACCTCCGCGCGAGGCAGGTTGTCGGCAGTGACCTTCTTGCTCTGATCCGGCCTCGCGGCCTGATCGGCCTTGCCGGTCGGCACGATGCTGAGGATCACGCGGCCACCCGTCAGATACTTGTTGGCGACCCGCGTCACGTCGGCGGCCGTCACAGTCAGGTACTTCTGGTACTGCGCCTTGAAGTAGCCCGCATCACCATGAAAGCCTGCGCCGTCGCACAGCGTCATCGCCTTGCCCAGGTTCGATTCGAGCCCACGCAGGTAGGACAACTCCAGACCGGCTGCTGCGCGCTTGATCTCGTCAGCCGTCGGACCGTCCTTCTTGAATGTGGCGATGATGGCATCCACCTGGGTCTCGATGTCGGTAAGGGAGTTCCCCGGGCGGGGCGTGATCATCACCGCAAACTCACCGACGTCCTCATTCGAGTTCTGGTACGCCGAGACCGACGCTGCCGCCTGCTTGTCGTACACCAGCGATTTCGTCAGTCGTGCCGTCCGCGGACCCTCCAGGATGGCGCCCATCACGTCGAGCGCGAACTGGTCTTCGCCTTTCTCGCCGACCGTCGGCCACTGGATGTAGAGACGCGGGACCTGCACCTTGTCCTCGTACACGAAGTGCTGCTCGCCGGCGAGCCGCACCGGATTGACGTTTGGCCGCGTCACAGCCTTCCCCCTTGGGATGGCTGCGAAGTACTTGGCGACCCAGGCCTTGGCCTGCACCGCGTCGAAATCGCCGGCAATCGCCAGAAACGCATTGTTGGGCGCGTAGTAGACGCGGAAGAAGTTCTTGACGTCTTCCTCGGATGCCGCCGACAAATCGACCATGCTGCCAATCACGTCCCACGAGTACGGATGCGTTTCGGGGTACGTCGCGCGCGAGAGAATCTCACTGGCGAGGCCATACGGCTGATTGTCAACGCCCTGCCGTCGTTCGTTCTTGACGATGTCGCGCTGCGCGTTCAGTTTCGCGATGTCGAGCGTGTCGAGCAGGAAGCCCATGCGGTCCGACTCGATCCACAGCGCCGATTCCAGGTAGTTCGACGGCACGGTCTCGAAATACGTGGTCCGGTCGTTCGACGTCGTGCCGTTGTTGCTGCCGCCGACGCCTTCCGTCAGCTTGTCGTGCATCCCGTACGGGACGTGGCCAGAGCCGGTGAACATGACATGCTCGAACAGGTGGGCGAATCCGGTGCGCCCGGGCAGTTCGTTCTTTGAGCCGACGTGATACCAGACATTGACCGCGACGGTCGGTGTCGTATGGTCGACCGATAGGATCACGGTCAGCCCATTGGCAAGCGTGTAGGTCTCAAATGGGATCTTGATGGTCGCTGTTGCGGCACCGGCCGTTGATGCGGGCGGACGCTGCGCCGCCGCAAGACAGGCCAGGGCCAGCAGGCCGATTCCGGCGAGCCGCCGACTGGTAGTGAGCACGGTTGTGGTTCTCCTTGGTGCTTCGACTCGCAAGTACCGTTGTCCGTTCTCGCGAGGCGACTGCGCTGAAACAGGACGCGGGTTCTGTCTGTTGATTATACGACCGCGGCACAGCTCACAGATTTGCTTCCCACATCGCAAGAGTCAGCGGGCTTCCCCGAATCCCCAATCCCGAATCCCGAACCCCGACAGTCCCTCGCCACAAAAAACTCCGGGCGGTGCAGGAATCCAGCTGCCGGGCCCCCATCCGGCAACCATCCTCCACACACCGCCCGTTCTTGCCGCGGCCGGAAAACCAGTCCTGGACTGATTTCCTTTCCCGCCCGCCTGTCCCGAGGGAAATCAGTCCAGGACTGATTTCCCGAATCTTCCGCGTCCGAGCCCGCTGGCCCGCCTACTCGTGCCCACCCTGCCCGGGCGACGAGGCCTTTCGCGCCGCCAGTTTATCAGCCTTTGCCTTCCTCCGGCCAGCAAGATATGCCTCGCCGGGGGCCCACTGCGGGCTGACCGCCACGGCAATGTTCATGAAGGCGTCGACGCCCATCCGCTTGACGCCGCGGGCGGCGTAACCGGCGATCATCGCGAAGCCCACGAAGGGCAGGAACACCACATACAGGGCACCCATGAACGGTGCCATCAGCAGGAACAGGAAGGTCGGGATCCGCGCGTAGCGGCGGTCCGATCCGCCCGGCAGGAGACCACCCTCGGCCGGAATCATCGCCATGTCCCAGCCCTTGGCGCTCCAGTAGAACCCGTAGTTGACCTTGGTGCCGCCTTCGTGTGCCATGATGCCCTTCTTTCTATGTCTGAATCAGTTCGTCACTCGTTGCTCTCTGTTTCGTTTCTCACTCTCACTGTCTAGACATAATGTACGGCCTGGGCCAGCTTTTCACAATCGGGACGATGCCCGGATTCACTGGGAAATAGTGCGGATTTATCCGGCCGGACATGCCTGCCAGGCCGATCGGTACCACCCTGGATTGCACAGAAAAAACACCCGAGACGGCCTCCGGAGAACACCCCAGCAGCCCGTGGTGGAAGTCGGTCGTCGCACCGAGACCGGCGATGCACCCGGATCGCAAGGCGCGAGACGCGAGAATATCGGGAATATTTGAGCGTTGAGCAACGCCGCGAGGCGGGATGCAGCGTCGGTCGAATGCAGACTGACTTGCACCACGGGCTGCCAGCTATCGAAGGTTGACCAGCCGCCCGTCGTCGAGCAGCCAGCAGTCGCCGGCGAAGCCCGACTCGCTGACCAGCGCCCGCAGTCGGGGAAACGCGTCGGCGCGTTCGTAGCGGATTGACAGGTGATGGAGCAGCAGACAACGGACTCCAGCCGCGCGCCCGACCTCGAGCGCTTCGCCCGCCGTGGCGTGGATATCCCACTTGCGTTCGTCCGCATTGAGAAAGGTGGCGTCGTGCACCAGCAGGTCGGCCTTCGCCACCAACTCGGGTGGAATGGGCATCGTGTCACCCGTGTGAGCAAAGACGATGTGGCGGTAGTCCTCCATGAGGGTGTCGCGGCCCCTGGCGCGGACCAGTTCCCGCACCTCGGATTCGGGCAGACCCGCAAATTCCGCCTTGAGATGACGGCGCGACTCGACGACCCGGTACCCGAGCGTGACCTCTGAGAGGCCGTGTCTCGACGCGAATGCCTGCAACACGCGCGTGCGGCCACAGGGAATCTCGTCGCCCGGCTTCATGCCGATCCAGGTCACCGGAAATTGCTCGTGCGACCAAAGCCGGCCAACCAGCTCGCGGATCGTTTCGACACCTGCAGTGCCTTCGGGATACACGATCGTGACCGGTTTGTCCTGCGCGCCCTTGCTGAAACGACGCGACGCGATGAAGCCAGGCAGCCCCAGCAGATGGTCCGCATGTCCGTGCGTGATCGCGACAATGTCGACAGCCCACACCTTCTGGCCGAGCGCCAGTTGCAGGCCTTCGCCCGCGTCAATCAGCAACTGCAGCGGCCGATGCCACAGCCAGTTGCTGTACATCGCACGCGAGAAGCCGGATACGGTTTCCTGGAGCGTGAGCACGTGGCAACAGTGTAACCCGGCCTGGGGCGTTATCGGTGTTTGTGGACGAGCCTGCTGATGAGTGCCCGAAGACCGGTCGTTTCGTCGTGAGCGTGGTCGTCAGCCCGTGGGGCATCTGGGGCCGTCGCGACGCTGCGCACCTCGAATCGCGTGCCTGGCACCCAGCACTGGTTCTCGACCACCAGTTGAAACGACTCCGTGCTGGCCTGAGCGGTCGGCGCGATCCGAAATCGGAACATGGCCGTTCCGCCAGGCGCGACCGCGGCCTCAGAGAACGAGCAGATCCGATTGCGTCCAATCCAACTCGGACCGTAGAACGCGGAATGTCCGTCCCTCGGGTTCGCCGTGCCGATGAGCATCTTGTCGTTCGCTGTCCACGTGGCGGCTCCGGCGTTCTGCACCGCGAGACAAAGGTCGGTGTCGCCTTCGAGGGTCGATTGTTCCAGCAGGAGGCCAGCCGAATAGAGCCGCAGTGGATGCGGGCCGGAGGGAACCACGGGGCAGTTTCGGCAGATATCAGGCATGGTGCGGCCATCCACGATGGCGGACCGAAACGCCGTGAACAACGGTCCCTGCCAGACCTCGCTCGCCGTGGCGTCGTTGAGATTGCCCATGATCGCGGTCGCATGACTGAGGGCGTAGCAGCACGGAAACACCTTGCCGTCCTTGTCAACGACAGGTACATCCCACGGTGCGAAACACTGCTTGGTGTCGGTCTCGACAGGAAGTGGCTCGTCGGTCTTCTGGCGAGCCAGATCTGCCGGGTCTCGCATCTCGGCCGCGACGCGCTCCGGCAGTTCGAGCACCAGCTTCACGCCGGCCCGATCGCACGCCTCTTGCAATCTCGCGATATCCGTGGCCAGACCATCCCGCCACTTGGTCTCCTCGGGTTCGAGACCTGGCGTGTAGTCCACGAGACCCTGCAGCACATACGTCCCGACGCCCATCTCCGCGAGACGGGCGGGAAACGCGACGAGACTCTCGATGCTCGTGCGCATCAGCACCGAAGACACAGTGACCTGAGACTTTGTCAGCGCGGCCGCGAGATGTCCGACCCCGGTCAGCGCCTTCTCAACCAGGCCGCCGCGGATGTCCTTGTAGACAGCGGGCTCGGGCGAGTCAATCGACACGTTGACGCTGTCGAGGTGTGCGAGCGTCGCGAGACCGGCCGCCACAGCCGGCGTGACCAGCGTGCCGTTGGTGGTGAGGGTGGTGTGGACGCCCTCGCGATCGAGCTCCCGCAAGTAGTCGAGGCACCTGGCATTCAGCAACGGCTCCCCGTAGCCACCGATATTCGCCTGGCCCGCCTGCTTCGCAAACAGAACGACCGCGCGCCACACATCATCGGAGATGGGCCCAGGCTGGGCGCTCGACGGCGTCCGGCCCGTCGTCAACGGACACATCTTGCACGTCAGGTTGCAGCGGCTGGTGATTTCAATCAACACGCCTGCGGGAGGACCGAGAGCGGAGGCCATTGGGCTCACTTCGACACGATACAACAGTTCGCCGCGCGACGGTGGCCGGGGCGACTCACACCCTCCGCCGCGCCGCTTGACAACTGGCGACGCACCTCCGAGAGTAGATGAACTCGCGCGACGCGTATTCCGGAGGCTTCGTGCCGTTGACGTATCGACAACCTGCTCGTAGAGCGCGGCTGACGGAGATACCGTGGGCCAGAATTGGCGTCGCGGCGATCTACGTCGCGGCGGTCGTCATCTTTCTGGTCTCAATTGGTCGCTTCCACCACAAGCGCACTGGCTTTACCTCGCTGATTCACTTCGGCAGCCAGTTCTATGACCGGACGCTGCGCGCCGTCCGTTACGCTCCGCACGACATCGGGCACGAGGGCGAGGGGTGGGGCGACGATGGTCAGTTCTACGCGCAGATGGCGGTTGAGCCGCTACTTCGCGACCGACGACTCGACGTGGCTCTCGACAACCCGCCGTATCGGACACGGCGCATTCTGTTCGCATGGACGGCCTACCTCGCCGGTCTCGGCGAAACGGCCTGGATCCTCAACGCCTACGCGATGCAGAACATTGTCGCCTGGCTCGCGCTGGCCGGCGTGCTGCTCTATTGGTTTCCGCCGACGCGCGCGCGAAACGTGCTGCCGTGGATCGGATGTTTGTACAGCGCGGGCATGCTGATTTCGGTCCGGTTGTCGATGCTCGAGGGGCCGAGCATCTTGCTGGTCACGCTCGCCATCCTCGCGCATGAGCGCCAGCGCGGCTGGCTCGCGACGGGCTTGATGGCGCTCTCCGGCCTGGGACGCGAGACCAATATGATTGCGAGCGGAATGCTCGTCGACCGGGTGCCGCGCACGCTCCGTGAGCTGCTGGTGATCTGTGGGCGCGCGGCGTGCGTCGTCCTCCCATTCCTGTTATGGTCGCTGTACGTCTCGTCGATCTACCCGAATTTCAGGTACAACAACCCCGCCAGTTTTTCGACGCCGTTTTCGGGTTACTTGGCGAAGTGGGCGGATGCCCTCGGTGAGTACCGCTTGTACGGCTGGGATTCGGATGCCCGGTTCAAGTTTGCCATTCTGATTAGCCTGTCTGTGCAGATGGCGTTCCTGGCCCTGCGGTGGGAGTGGAAGAGCGCGTGGTGGCGCATGGCGGCGCCGTACTGCGTGCTGTTCGCGATCACCAGTTACGCCGTGTGGAGTGGATTGCCCGGCGCGGCCCCGCGCGTGCTGCTGCCGCTCACCTTCGCCTTCAATGTGCTGGTAGCCAGGTTGGAGGGGTGGAGCTTCTGGGCACTGATCATCCTGGGGAACCTGTCAGTGGTTTCAGGCCTCGTCGCGATCAACACGCCGTGGCTGTCGACGCTGTTCTAGCCGGGGAACTCCCTGATCGTCGCGCACACACGCTCGATCTGGGCTTGCGTCAGTTCCGGGAACATCGGCAGCGACAAGATGTGGTCCGCGGTCCGGCCGGTCACCGACAGGCGGCTCGCGCTCGAAGCCAGCTCCGCATACGCCGGCTGGCGATGGATCGGAATCGGGTAGTGAATGCCGGACTGAATGCCCTTTTCGTGCAGGACCCGCTGCAGCTGCTCGCGGTTCGGCGTGCGAATCACGTACAAGTGGTAAATATGTGACTCGTCGTCGGCGGGGAT
>Ga0334722_10005533_pt1 | contig 12719 bp, 15 predicted proteins | sample C3_bottom_MG_FD_207210 | JGI IMG/M metagenome (GOLD analysis project Ga0334722, IMG submission 207210) | Sediment microbial communities from Yellowstone Lake, YNP, Wyoming, USA - C3_bottom | ecosystem: Environmental > Aquatic > Freshwater > Lake > Sediment | place: USA: Wyoming | collected...
GTTCCCGGGCAATCGCAGCCGGCGTATTGATCTTATCGGTGAGCACACAGGCTTTTTCCGAGGCGATGATCTTGTCCACTGCCGGATGCAGTCCGCGACCATGGCCCGACACGAAAATGGCATCGTCCCACGGCTCCTTGATGCGGGCAAAGGCGTACTGCATGCTGGTAACATTGGCAAAAATCTCGATGCGCTCCTTGGGCAGGTTGCGCAGCAGAAAACGGGCAATACCGAAGAAGTTGGGATCACCCGATGCCAGGATCGCCACCCGCTTCTCGGTCTGCTTGAGGAATTCGAGCAGCTCCGCCAGGTCTCCCAGAGGCTGTTTGCTGCCGCTGAAATCCGGGAAGATGTCCAGGTGACGCTGATGGCCGATAAGCACTTCAGCCTTGCCGATGATTTCCAGCGCCTTGGCGCCGAAGCCTTCCCAGCCCGCCATGCCGGCGCCGACCAGATAAATCTTTTGTTGTGTCATGTTCCGCATCCCCCATGTGGGACTTTGTGATGCCTGCCGGGTGGGACTATAGCATCCCGATGCCGAAAAATCACCAGATTACTGCCCGCCGCCGGAACGTCGGCCCGGGAGAATATGCCGCACCTCGCCCGTGCAATGCATCTTCGCATCGAAGCTCCGCTCGCAGAATTCCACCCCCCCGTCGTAGCCAACCATCACGACCGTCGACGACCGGGTGCCGTAGTGGCTGCCGCTGATGAACAGCGATGACAGCTGACGCTCCCGCTCCAGACCGACTCCCGTTTCGGGCAGCAGTTGATCGGGAAACGGGCGCGAATCGGTCAGCACCTCGAAGAGCAGGTCACAGCCTGGCTCCTGCTGGCGCACGACCTGCTCCAGCCCGGACACGGCTGCGGTGACCTTGGGCCAAGGGGTGTCGAGCAAATGGTTGCTCAGGCCGTGGAACCCGGTCGTTACCCGCTGCAGGGTACCACCGCAGTTGGAGTAGTACCACATCCCGGCCCGGTCGGCCACCAGCAGGTTGAAACCGTTGTACTCATGGCCGCGGCGGCTGATGTCGCTCAGGTAATCCTCGGGTGAAGCATCCCCTTCCAGGAAGCTGGACACCAGGGTCCCGCGAGAGGTGCCATCGATGAGCGGGCGGCGGGGGTCACGGTAGTTGGTCACGGCGGCGAACCGCCCCTGCACGGTCACACCGAGCCAGGTCCCGCCGGCGCTTTCGTCCCGTCCGGCAAGCACATGGGGCGCATGGTCCCAGAATGCCGCCGGCCGGGACAGCCGGTGATGGAATTCGTCACGGTTGGCCGCAACGATCAGGCGATAGCGTGGGTGTTGTTCCAGGGCACAAACGATCAGGCACACGCGGGAACCTTTCAGGCAAAAAACGGACTGTCAGCGCCTGCTGCGGCCCGGAGGGATACCGCTTTCGCATGGTACGGCGGTCTGACAGAGTCCGCAGCCGGTGGCCGTCACGCCGTAAGCTTCGGCCACGGCGGCCGGCACGGCACCGTAGACATAGTTGCGGCACAGGGCCTTGTCGTGCCCCTGTCGGGACAGGGCGCCCACGGGACAACGACCGATGCAGGCGCCGCAGGTTGCTTCGCGGTAATAGAGGCAGTTATGGCGAAAATTAGGAGCGCCGCCCGGGGTGGCGGCCAACGGCAGGTCGGTGACGACACTCCCCAGGCGGTGGGCAATGCCGGCGGGGGTGATCAAGGCATCGTTCAGGCTGAAGGTGCCCAACCCGGCGGCATAGGCGGCATGGCGTTCCGACCAGTTGGAGGCAATGCCCACCGGCGACTCGGCATATTCCTGCCAGCCGGCCGCCAGCTGGGGCGCCACTGCGGCATGGCCGCGCTCCGTCAGCCACGCGACCAAGTGGCGCCGCAAGGCCGTGTTGAACTGTTCCCCGAAGTTGCGGGTGCGCGCCCAGGCGCGGGAGGGGTAGACCTTTTCCTGCCGGTTGCTGCGGCGGGTTTCGGCAACGATCGGCAAAACCCAGCTGATCACGCTTGCCGCGCCCCTTTCGGCGCCCGCAGCGGCCGACATGACCTCCTGAGGGGTCTGGTGAAAGGGGCCGATGATCTGCTTGTAGTCAAGAAAAAGCGGATCGGCCGCACTTGCAAAGCCGACCAGCGGTCCGGCGAAATAGGGGGCGTCACGCTCGGGATCGCAATTGAGCGGGCTCTCGGCGACGAAACGCTCGATCTCGGCGCGAATGGCTGTTTCCATGACTACTCCCTCGCTCAATCCAGTGCCACCAGAGTCCGACCGCGAGCCTGCCCTTCCAGGATGGCGACGATGCGCGCCTCCAGTCCGGCCAGATCGGTCTCGCTGACCAGTTCCGCCAGCCGCGGCGGCTTCCAGGGTCCGGAGAGCAGCTGCCAGACTTCGTTGCGCAGGGCAAGCGGGCACTGGGCCGAATCAACCCCCAGCAGGCTGACTCCGCGCAGGATGAAGGGGTAAACATTCAGGGGGAGATCGGTCGAACCGACCAGTCCGCAACAGGTGACCACACCGCCGTAGCGGGTGGATTTAATCGCCGCCGCCAGGGTATCGCCGCCGACCACATCCACCACGCCGGCCCAGCGTTCCTTCAGCATGGGGCGGTCGCCATTGGCGGTGACCTCGTTCCGGGAAATCACCGCCTCGGCGCCCAGACTCCGCAGCAAGGGCTCTTCATCACTCTTGCCGGTGGCAGCGGTCACCCGGTAGCCGGCCCGGGCCAGGATGGCCACCGCCAGGCTCCCTACGCCGCCGGTGGCGCCAGTGACCAGTATTTCACCGTTTTCGGGGCCGATGCCGCCCCGCTGCAGTTTGAGCACCGAGAGGCCGGCGGTCAGGCCGGCCGTGCCGAATGCCATGCTCTCCCACGGGGTAAGTCCCGACGGTAGGCGCAGCACCCATGACGAGGGGACCCGGATATACTGGCCAAAACCGCCCGGGGTGTTCATGCCGAGATCGAAGCCGGTGACGATGACCGGCTCGCCCGGCGCCAGGGTCCCGTCGGCACAGCTCACCACCTCGCCGGCGGCATCGATGCCCGGCGTGTGCGGAAACGTGCGCGTCACGCCGGGGTGGCCGCTGGCTGACAGCGCGTCCTTGTAATTGAGCGAAGAATAGCGGACCCGGATGAGCACGTCGCCGGGGGGCAACTCCTGCACGGTCCGTTCGGCAATCCGCCGTGAAAACTGCTTGTCCCCGGTCTGTTCGACCAGCAGGGCCGTGAAGCGCGTCTGATGCGGCATGATTATCCTCCCGGCGTGGAGATTAGGTACGGCATCGCATATTCCGTCATATAACGTTAGTCTGTGAAATCAGTCAGGTCAAGCAGGATTTACAGCACGCACAGGCCTGGACAATGCCAATCCTCGGCACCATCGAGGCGGCACCACCGTCATATAACGTCACTGCGTCAACTACATCGGATACCCTCACAGCGCCACATCCACTCACAAGCTATAATTACAGACAGTTACACAATGCACTGCATCTGGGCACACTATATGCTGCCACCTGACCATTAGCTAAATAACGAGGTAACGATAATACTAAACCATCCGCGAGGGTGGGACGGAAAGCCCATGGGTCTCCCTGAGACAGCCGGGTCGCCGAAGTATCTCAACGATATGGGCGACCCGTTTTTTGTGTCCGGTGGTCGCCGCCGGGAAACAACCCGGCCGAAAGGGGGCTGCCATGCCGTCCCGTTACCATCGTATCGTTGGAGTCGCACGAACCCGTATCATCCCAGCCCTGACAATACTGCTCGCGTGTGCCGGCCTGGCTTGGGCCGACACCAACGCCATGGAATCAGGAGCTTTGGTCATGACCAGGGATTTCGAGATGCAGCGGCACCACCAGGAGCGCCTCCGCACCCTCGACTTGAGCGACAGCGGCGACCTGCTCATCCGATGCGGCGCCATGATCATGACTGTGGCCTACAACCAGCCCGAAGGGCTGCAGAGCAGCCAGGAGCGACTGAAACTCATCCAGCGCCAGGAACTTCCCGCCCTTAACGGCATCAGCCTGAAGCTCAGCTTCACCTTCTGACACACCTGAATTTTAACAACAAAAAAGCCGGGACCTAAGTCCCGGCTTTCCGTGCTTGCTGATGTATCGTGCCGTTACCCCTTGGCAGCCCGCTTCCGCTTGGTCGGATCCAGCTCCTTTTTGCGCAGACGGATCGACACGGGAGTCACTTCCACCAGTTCGTCGTCGTCGATGAACTCCAGCGCCTGCTCCAGGGTCAACACCCGCGGAGGGGTCAGCTTGATGGCGTCGTCCGAGCCGGAGGCGCGCACGTTGGTCAGTTTTTTCCCCTTGCAGGGGTTCACATCCAGGTCGTTGTCCTTGGCATGCTGGCCGATGATCATGCCGCCGTACACTTCCACCCCGGCGCCGATGAACAGGGTGCCGCGGGGCTGCAGGGCGTCCAGGGAATAGGCGGTGGTTTCGCCATGCTCCATGGCCATCAGCACGCCGTTCTTGCGGCCGGGAATTTCGCCGCGGTAGGGTGCGTACTCGTGGAAGGTATGGGTCATGACCGCCGTGCCGCGGGTATCGGTCAGCACCTCGCCGCGCAGGCCGATCAGGCCGCGGGCCGGAATGATGAACTCCAGGCGCACCATCTCGCCCATGGGGCTCATGGCGACCATTTCACCCTTGCGGGGGCCCATCTTTTCGATGATCGCCCCCTGGAATTCCGAGGCCACGTCCACCACCAGGTACTCCATCGGCTCCATCTTGACGCCGTCCTTCTCGCGGATGATGACCTCCGGTTTGGAGACCGCCAGCTCGAAGCCCTCACGCCGCATGTTCTCGATCAGAATCGACAGGTGCAGCTCGCCGCGGCCCGAGATCTTGAAGGTATCCGGGCTGTCCGTGTCCTCCACCCGGAGCGACACGTTGGTGCGCAGCTCCTTGGTAAGCCGCTCGCGGATATTGCGCGAGGTGACCCATTTCCCTTCGCGGCCGGCAAAGGGGGAGGTATTGACGATGAAGTTCATGGAAAGGGTCGGCTCGTCGATGGAGACGTACGGCACCGCCACGGGGTTCTCGGCACAGGCCAGGGTCTCGCCGATGCTGACGTTGTCGAAGCCGGCCACCGTGACGATATCGCCGGTGCCCGCCTCTTCGATCTCCACCTGCTTCAAGCCCTCGTACCCCATCAGCTTGGTGATGCGCCCCTTGGTGACGCTGCCGTCCTGCTTGATCATGGCCACGGTCTCGCCCGAGCGCACCTTGCCGTTGAAGATGCGGCCGGTGGCGATGCGGCCGATGTAGTCGTTGTAGTCGATGTTGGCGATCAGCATCTGGAACGGGGCCTTGGCGTCGCCCTTGGGAGGGCGCACGTTGGACTCGACCACGGCAAAGAGCGGCTCCATGGTGGTGGCCTTGGCGTTCACGTCCAGCATGGCGTACCCCAGTTTGGCGCTGGTGTAGACCACCGGAAAATCCAGCTGTTCGTCCGAGGCGTTCAGCTCGCAGAACAGGTCGAAGACCATGTTGAGCACCTCGTCCGGCCGGGAGCCGGGGCGGTCGATCTTGTTGATGACCACGATCGGCTTGAGCCCCAGGTCCAGGGACTTCTTCAGCACGAAGCGTGTCTGGGGCATGGGGCCGTCCAGGGCGTCCACTAGGAGCAGCACCGAATCGACCATCTTGAGCACCCGCTCCACCTCGCCGCCGAAGTCGGCATGGCCCGGGGTATCGACGATGTTGATCTTGTACTGGCCGTGGTGAATGGAGAGGTTCTTGGCCAGAATGGTGATGCCGCGCTCTTTTTCCAGGTCGTTGGAGTCCATGACCCGCTCGGTGATGGCTTCATTTTCGCGGTAAACCCCGGCATGCTTCAGCATGGCATCCACGAGCGTGGTCTTGCCATGGTCGACGTGGGCGATGATGGCGATGTTTCTGATACGTTCCTGCATGGGTGACACTCCTCAAATTCTCTCAAAATAAAAGGACGGGCAGAAGCCCGTCCTGAAGTTATTGTACTATGGCAGTTTTTTACCGGGAAGGCAAGTAAATATCGTGGTACAGACTACTCTCTGACCTGTCCGTCGCCGTAAACGATGAACTTGGTGGTGGTCAGGTCCTCCAGTCCCATGGGGCCGAACGAGTGCAGCTTGGTGGTGGAGATGCCGATTTCGGCCCCCAGCCCCAGCTGGCCGCCGTCGTTGAAGCGGGTCGAGGCGTTGACCAGCACGCAGGAGGAGTTGACCTCCCGGATGAAGCGCTGGGCATTGGCGTAGTCGCTGGTGAGTATCACCTCGCTGTGCAGCGAGCCGTAGCGGTTGATATGGGCGATGGCCGCATCCATGTCGTCCACCACCCGGCAGGCCAGGATCAGCTCCAGATACTCGGCGGCCCAATCCTCCTCGGTGGCCAGTTTGGCCATGGGCGCATACTGGCGGAAGATGTCGTCGCCGCGCATCTCGACCCCCATCCCGCCGAGGGTGGCGGCAATGCGCGGGATGAACCGGGCAGCGGCCTCCTTGTGGATCAGCAGCGTCTCCAGGGCGTTGCAGACGCCGGGGCGCTGGGTCTTGGCATTGACGATGATCGCCTCGGCCTTGGCGAAATCGGCCGTGGCATCCACGAAGGCGTGGCAGACCCCCTTGTAATGCTTGATCACCGGGATGCGTGAGTTTTCCACCACGAAGCGGATCAGGCTTTCCCCGCCGCGGGGGATGATCAGGTCGATCGACTCCTCCTGCTTGAGCATCTCCAGCACCCCCTCCCGGTCGGTGAACGGGATGACCGCCAGGGCCGCCGTGGGTATGCCAAGTTCAGCCATGACCCCTTGCAGGATGCCGGCAATGGCCAGATTGGAGTGGATCGCCTCGGAACCGCCCCGCAGGATGACCGCGTTGCCGCTCTTCAGGCAGAGGGCGGCCGCATCGGCGGTCACGTTGGGGCGCGCCTCGTAAACGATGCCGATCACCCCCAGGGGGATGCGCATCTTGCCCACCATCAGGTCATTGGGGCGCTTCCACATGCGCGTGACCTCGCCCACCGGGTCGGGCAGGGCCGCCACTTCGCGCAGGGCATTGGCAACCCCCGTGATGCGGGCCTCGTTCAGCATCAGGCGGTCGAGCATGGCGCTCGACAGCCCCTTGTTTCGCCCCGCCTCCAGATCCTTGGCGTTTTCAGCTATCAGCGTTGCAGTCTGGGCCTCCAAGGCCGCGGCCATGGCCAGCAGCATGTCGTTTTTGGCCGTTGTGGAGAGCCGCGCCATGGCAAAGGAGGCCTGGCGGGCATTTTCGGCAATCTGTCTCACCTGTTCGGCGATAGTCATGGGTGCAACTCCTGTAGCGATAATGTGACGTTAACCAGCCTCCCGCCCACTCTGAACCGAGGGTAAGGCATCAGAGCAAGAGGAGTCTATCCATATAAAATTACCCCATCCTCCCCATAAGCGGCAAGCGAATTCAGGCAGCCGGCTGCCGGCCGCACGGCAAACGATATTGACAAGCGATATCAATTTGCTATAATTCAGTTAGAGTTGTTTAACCAATTAGTACCGGGGAGGTGCATGGACGTGAGAACGAATACCCATCTCAAACCCGTACGCACGAACGAGGAAAATGCGGTACGGGTCACCAGGGAAGAGACACCCGAAACCCGCGGCACCTGGCTTGAGACCACCAGACTGCCAAGCCTGATTGACGACATGGAACGGATGATGAACGAGATGTTTCACCGACCGATGATGGGCATGGGCATGACGCCGTTCAGAAACCTGCTGCACGAGGTCGGCAGGATGGGCGGCATGACGCCGAATGTGGACATGTACGAGGATAAAGGGGCGATCGTCGTCAAGGCGGATCTGCCCGGCATGACCAAAGCGGACATTGCCGTCAAACTGGTGGACAACATGCTGGAAATCACCGGCGAGAGAAAAACCGAAGAGCGTATCGACCGCCGCGACTTCCTGAAACTTGAGCGCACCTATGGTACGTTCAGCCGTACCCTGCGGCTGCCGGAGGGGATCGACGGCGAACATGTGACCGCCAAATTCGAAGATGGCGTGCTTGAAATCAGAATCCCCAAACCAGAAGACAAGCGCACCATCAAAACCATTCCGGTCAAATGAGCAGATTCGTAACCGGAGTTCACTCATGGGGCGGCAGCAATGCCGCCCCATTATTTTGTAGGCGCCCGTTCCACACTGAGCCAAGATCTTTTGCACGCACGGTATGGCAATCCGGACCTGATTAGGCTATGCTGCAGCCGTTGTCATCTCCAACACAAGGGGCAGTAGGACCATGACGTTCGTGCTGAAAAAATGCATCGCCGCTTTCCTGCTCCCGCCCGGCATCTTCATCATTCTGCTGCTGGGGGCAGCCTGGCGCTTTCATCGCCGGGGCAGTCGGCGGGCGTTTCTGTTTACCCTGGCCCTGGTGGCGGCGATCTGGGCGCTCTCGCTTTCCTGGACGGCCGGGCAGCTGACTGCGGCCCTGGAGCGCGGCTTCACCATACCTGCCCAACCGCGGGGTGATGCGATCATCCTGCTGGGAGGCGGCGTGAACGACCTGGTGCCCGACCTGAGCGGCCGCGGCGTGCCGTCGGAAGGGATGCTGCCGCGCGTGGTGACGGCGGTGCGCCTGCAACGACGACTCGGCATCCCGGTGCTGGTCTCCGGTGGGGCGGTGGTCGAGGGCCGCACCCCCGAGGCGGTGATCGTCAAGCGCTTCCTCATCGACCTGGGCGTACCCGAGAACAAGATACTGACTGAAAGCAAGAGCCGCGACACCGTGGAGAACGCCCGCTTCTCCAAGGAAATCCTGAAGCGGCACGGCCTCCGAACGCCGCTGCTGGTTACCTCGGCCTACCACATGCGGCGCTCGGTCATGGCCTTTCGCCGGGTCGGCCTGGAGGTGACCCCCGTGCCGGCCCAGTTCCTGACCGGCAGCGAGACCGCCCCCGCCACCTGGGCCAACTGGCTGCCGTCCGCCGACTCACTGAACAACTCGTCCCGCGCCCTGCGGGAGCAGCTGGGCATCCTCTTCTACCGGCTGGGCGGCCAGGGGGGCACATGATCGCCAGACGCCACACAGTCCAGGATCTGCTGCACCATGCGCCGGTCATCCTGGGGGAAGGGGCGGTCATCGAACGCCTGCGGCGCATGCCCGGCATCCGCCTGGACGAGCACGTGGTCAACTCGGCCCTGATCTATGACCCGCACGACCGGGCCGCCCTGGAGGCCATCTGCCGCCAGTACCTGGAGATCGGCCGCACCTACGACCTGCCGCTCCTGCTCTCCACCCCCACCTGGCGCGCCGGCCGCGAGCGCATCGCCGCCGCAGGCCTGGCCGGGCGCGACCTGAACGCTGACAACTTCCGATTTCTGGATGGTCTGCGCAGCGACTACGGCGACTATGGCGAGCAGGTGGTCATCTGCGGTCTGATGAGTTGCCGAGGCGACGCCTACAAACCGGCGGAGGCGCTGACCGCAGCCGAGGCGCGCACGTTCCATGCCTGGCAGGCCGAGGCGCTGGCCAACTCCGGGGTCGATCTGCTGCTGGCCGCCACCCTGCCGGCGCTCTCCGAGGCGCTCGGCTTGGCCCAGGCGCTGGCCGCCACCGGCCTCCCCTACCTGGTCAGCTTCGTGGCCCGCCCGGAGGGGACCCTGCTGGACGGCACCCCACTCACGGAGGCCATCGCCACCATCGACAGCCAGGCCGCGCCGCCACCCCTGGCCTACCTGGTCAACTGCACCCACGCCTCGGTGTTCCGCAGCGCCGTCACCCATGAGCAGAACTCGTCAACCCTGGTCCGGGAGCGGGTCATCGGCCTGCTGGCCAACACCGCGGCCCTGAGTCCCGAAGAGCTGGACGAGAGTGACGTGCTGGTGGAAGAGGAGCCCGAGGTCTTCGGCGCGAGCGTGGCCGCCCTGCGAACAGACCTGGGCATGCGCATCCTGGGCGGCTGCTGCGGCACCGACGAACGCCACATCCAGTGCCTGGCCCAACGGCTCGCCACCCGAGGGGAGAGATGAGCGAGATACCCGCACCACGCCCCGGCCGTTACCGGCACTACAAGGGGAACGACTACGAAGTGATCGGCATCGCCCGGCACAGCGAGACCGAGGAGCCGTTGGTGGTCTACCGCAAACTGTACGGCGACCGGTCGCTCTGGGTCCGGCCTCTGGACATGTTCCTGGAGCAGGTGGAAGTGGAGGGGCGGCAAGTGCCGAGATTTGAGTTGCTAGAAGAAACCTTGAAACGGCAGTTAACCGCAGATAAATAGGATGCTCGGGCGAATAATAGAGATTTCTATTTTTTCTAATTTCAGATATTCTGAATTCAGAAAATGCGGTGTAGGGGGTAGAAATGAAAGCGGCAACTGCCTATAAAACCGAAATCCGTCAGCGCGGCCAGGTGACCATTCCCAAGAGCGTTCGGGATGCCAGCGGCCTGGACGAGGGGTGCAGTGTCACGTTGATCCCGCTGGGAGAAAGCATTCTGATCGCCCCGCAAAAACTGGGGCTGGACGAGGCGCGGAGAAAGATCCAACAGGCGATTCGCGCCACCGGGATGCCACCGGACGAAGTCCTGGCCGGTCTGACAGCGGAGCGGCAAGCGCTGTTCGAGGACATCTATGCCAAGCGGCGCTAACCGGGTATTCCTCGATTCCAACGTTATCATCTCCGGCCTGCTGTCCGCCACGGGTGCGCCGCGCATCATTCTCGACCTGCTCTGCCTCCACCTCCCGAACCTTCACGGCCTGACCGGCGCCTACAACATGATGGAGATCGAGCGGAACCTCGCCCGCAAACTGCCGGCCGCGCTGCCCGTGTTTCAGGAATACCTTCCCCGCATGAACCTGGAGATCATCCCTCTGCCGACGTATGAAGAACTGGAGCCATGGTTCGGCGTCACCGCCGACAAGGACGTGCCGGTTATCGTCTCGGCCATCAACGGCGCAGCCGATTTCCTCGTTACCGGGGATACGGAAGATTTCGGGGCACTGATGCGACGGGACGACCTGCCGTTCAAGGTACTGTTGCCTGCTGAACTGGTTGTGCTGGCGGGTGAGTTCCTGGGGCAGCAGTAGGGCGATAAATGTTCCATTTGGGTGGATCACCGGTTTACGCGCACGCGCGTGAACTGGTCACAATAGCAAGTTCGACGGAGGAATAAATGAACCCAAAACTCAAGAAGGCTGTTGAGGCATTTCTTGTCCGATTTAACGAATCTGCCGCAATGGGTCAGAAAGCGGAGCGAAATGAAATAGAAGAGGTCAATAAACAACTCGGTGGAATCATACCTACTTGGTACATTGAACTGATAACAACTTACCCTATCTGTGGCATTTCATTCCAGTGGCAGGCATTCCCTCCAGAAGATGACTTTGACGGTCGTTCTTGGGTAATGTGGTCTCGGCCACAAGACACATTAACAGAATCCACTGAATTATTTCCGGGCATAGATCTCCTCACACTTGGTTACTTTAACGTAGCCTGTGACGAGGATGGAACAGGAGATCCATACTTTATCAGTGCGGCTGATGGAGACAACCCAACTTTATACCAGGTTTACCATGAAAAACTGACGGGAGTAGAAACTACAGTGGGAAATTGGGATGCAGCAGTTGCTGCGGATACCCTTTCCCAATTTTTTGACAATGCCATAATAGAGAAAAAGTAATATCGAACATGCGCTTAGACCATGACCGTGCAAAGACGCCCGGCAGGTCTAGCGCAGCAGCCCGTTAAAACAGGACCATAAACAAATACGCAAGCAATTTGACATGCCGCCAGGAGTTTTCACATGAGCACCACCACCTGCACCGCACTCGACAAGGCCCTGGCCAAGGTCTGCGAATGCTGCCCGGTCTGCCTCCATGCCCGTCACCATCAGCAAGGGCTCGTGTTCAACTTCGTGAAAGGGGTCGAAACGGGCATCTGCCCGTTCTGCACGGCCTATGAACGGGTGCACGGCCAGAAAGCCCACGAGAAAAGGAAACCGATATGTCCATAGTTACTGTTGTCGCCAAGCTGGTCGCCAAAGACAATGCCGTTGAATTCGTTAAAAGCGAACTGCTGAAGATGATCGAGCCGACCCGGCAGGAGCCCGGCTGCCTCGAATACCGGCTGCACCAGGACAATGCCGATCCCCGGGTGTTCGTCTTCTACGAAAACTGGCAGGACATGGCCTGCCTGGAGCGGCACCTTGCCACCCCCCACTACACCGGCTATGCGGCGGCTGTCGCCGATTCGATCCAGGAGAAGAGCGTGCACAAAATGACGGAGGTGGCCTAGCCATGGCCAAAGGCTATCAGGCGCACAAGGAACGGCAGGAAGCGATCAACGCCTTGGGCAAGAACATCGGCAAGCGGGCCGGTTTCAGCTGCGAATGGTGCGCGGCCAAGGACGACCTGCGGGTGTGGGATTATAAACCGGATGACGAACCTGTGCCCGAGGCCCTGGCGCTGTTGTGCGGGCGTTGCCGCGACTGGGCCGAGGGGAGGAAGGCGACAGCGGACGAGCTGCGGTCGATCCGCAACGCCCTCTGGAGCGATGTGCCGGCGGTGGCCGAAGGGGCCGCCCGGGTGCTGGCGCGGTGCAAGGAGCCGTGGGCCCGGGAGGCGATTGAGGAGAGTTTCATCGACGAGGCCGTGAAGGCGGAGTTATTGAGGTGACGAAGCGACCGTGCTCAGGTGAATAGATATTCAATACATCCGCGCCGCCAGTCAGCCTCAACCCCATTATTTTCACACGACAGCATCAAACATGAAA
>Ga0334722_10005534_pt1 | contig 12716 bp, 8 predicted proteins | sample C3_bottom_MG_FD_207210 | JGI IMG/M metagenome (GOLD analysis project Ga0334722, IMG submission 207210) | Sediment microbial communities from Yellowstone Lake, YNP, Wyoming, USA - C3_bottom | ecosystem: Environmental > Aquatic > Freshwater > Lake > Sediment | place: USA: Wyoming | collected...
TGTCTGGGAGAGTTTGGCTAATTTCCATTCAGACAGTTTAGATTATGCCATGACGATCGACTATCAGGGTGGTATCTACGTCACTCATCAAGCCGGCCATCATCGGAACACAGGCGCGCCTCCCGATTTTCTTCGTCTTCCTGTCCATACTTGGGGGAATAATCGCCTTCGGCGCGGTGGGAATAGTCCTGGGACCGATCCTCCTGGCCATTGCCATCTCCATGGCCCGCATATACAGGGAAATAACCATCGCCCGCCGGGCGTAAATCCCCAGGACGGATAATTCATGACAACGGGCGCCTTATTCACAAACCGGCAGGTTTAGTGAAAAGGCAGGTTAGTTGGCGGACGCCTTCCCGGCCGGGATCCCGGCCAGCATGGCCGAACCGGCCGGCCTCTTCACATTGTGGATGAATATCTCGATGCGGTTCACCACATTCGGGGGATAGGGGTTCCCGTCATTTTCCAGGCAGATAACCGGGTGGTTCCGCGCCCGGGCCCAGGGCCCGTATAGCGACTCGACCAGGCGGCCGGGCAAGCAGGCAAAAGGCGCTATAACCGCGATGCCATGAAACCCGTCATCCATTGCCGTAGTGGCCGTGCAGGTGGATAGCGTCGCCTCGGTGTCAAACTCCAGCGAGGTAAAGCCGGGCGCCCGCCTCATGATTTTCTTCATGTCCGTCGGGCCCTCGATGACCAGGCCGGACGGCTCCAAAGCCCCCATGATGCGCCGCTCCATCCAGTCCTTCCACCTGATCTCGACCTTCAGGGAGAGCAGTTTGCGGAATTCCCGGGAGAAATACCTCCGCCAGATGGGCATCGCCTTCACCTTCTTGCCATACCGGTAAACCTGGTCGAAATCGAGGTAGTCGATCCATTCGCCCAGGCCCTCTATTTTCCCGACGATCCCGTTGGCGGAAAGGTGGCTCATCAGCGTTCCCACGCTGTAGTCATCCCGCCGCACATATATCTCCCCGACCACCATCACTTTCCGCGATTCCTTGATGGTTTTTTTAAGGGGGATCCGGCTGAGCCTTCCCGCCCAGCCCGGCAGGGCCTTCATGACGCCCCAGGGGTCTTGCCCCATCATCGCAACGATCTCGGCGAGTATTATTCTGAACTCCGCCCCGGCGGAAACGGGGTCAACCGCCAGGGTGCGCAGGTTGTATTCCATGTCCTGGAGTGCGTCCCCCAGGGTCATGGCCACCCAGGACAGCTTGCTGAATTCCTTTCCCAGCTCCGTGTAGGAATTGTCGCTGGAAAGGTTCAATACCAGGACATTGGAGTATCCCAGCTCCTGGAAAAGGCTCTGGTAAAAAACCGCGTACTGCCCGACCCGGCAGGGCCCCGTTGTCGACGGGGTAAAGACCATGTAGACGGTATCGGGATCGAGCTGGTTCCGGGAAAAGTAGTCCAGCATGGAACCCAGGACCAGCAGGGTCGGGATGCACTCCTTGCCTGACGCCACCGCCCTCGCCCGGGCCGCCGTGCCCATGGCGGGAACCGGCAGGGCAACGGAATCTATTCCGTAATGGCGTGATATCTGGCTCATGAATTCCGTCGAACACGAGCCCATGCTGGGCCAGAGCAGTTTTAATCTTTTATGGCGCATATCGCGGAATTCCCCGGTCCGCCGGTGGACTGCGCCGGATTTTCCGCCATCCAGCCGCAAATCCCAGTCGCGCTCCACCATCATCGGGGATTCAGCCGGCTTGCCCCGGCGGTAGCCCTCAACGATGTCGAGGAACGCCTCCACCCGGGTATCAATACCCGCATCGGCGGTGTGTGAATCCAGCTCCAGGACCAGGAAGGGCTTGGAATTGTTTATCCACCTCAGGTAATGGAGCATGAACGAATCCGGGGCGCAGGAAAAGTTCGTTATAAAGCAGGGGAACAGGTCGGGATGCCCCTTCACCTGGACCGCCCCCTTCATGTCGAGCTGGCCGTAATACCAGTACATGTTCGGGAGGATCTCCTCGTTCCCGACGGGCAGGAAGTCGAAGGGAAGGACTGAATAACCCCGGGTCGAGAATTTCCTTGGAATGCTCATGTTCAGGCCCGGGGCAAAAGCGTTATAGGGGCGGCCAAAAAGCACTATGACCGGCCGCGATTTCCCCCGCGCCTCCTCCATCACCCTTTTCCCTATAGCCCGCCCCTCGGCGAAACAGGCCTCCTGCCTTTCCACCGCGGCCTTCCAGGCCCGCACGGCATCCGCCCGGGAGAAACCGAGCGTGGCCGCCACCTCCAGCATCGGCTCCCCGCCCTTGAGGAACCCTTTATCAAAATCCAGTACCGGCCGCAATATTTTGGCGTCATCCACCCGAAAGGCGGTCCGCAGGTAATACGGCTGTCCCTGCGTAAACGGGCAGGTGCAGGCATGCACATCATCCTCCAGGCTCTCCATCCGCTTGAAATGGGGGAGGAAATAGTAGTCCGCATTGGTCCGGAGCAGCGAACCCATCATCCCGTGGGCCGCCTCGGCCGGAAAACAGAAACTGCTTTCGCAGCGCGCCATGTCCTTTTCGTTGAAATCAGACACCAGCAGGGTTTCCACCCCGAGTCCATGGAAAAAGGTCGAGTACAGGGGATAAAGGGTGTGCACGCCGAATGTTTCCGGTATCCCGACTATTTTATCCGTCCTTTTCACCAGGGTTCCCGGCGCGGGGGCGAATTTCTCGAAATACATCCTGCGCCGGACTTCCGTCCAATCCACGGTCTCTTTCTCGTCGATAGCTATCTTCTTGCGCAGGTTGGCGTACTTGTTGCACCGGCCCCCGAAGTGATAGCGCTCCTCCCCCACCCTGAGGATGCGGATGGGGCAGAGGTTTTCACAGGCCTGGCAGGTATATTCCCGCTCATACACGATTTCCCGGCCCATAAGCCCGTCAAGGGAGTACTCGGACTCCTCCAATATGCCCTCACGGAGCTTTCTCAGGGCAAGGAGTCCCACGCCGAAAGAGCCCAGAAGCTCGGGATCAGGCGGAACTATTATTTCCTTGCCCAGCAGGGCGGCAAAAGCCAGGGGAACCGCCGGATTCTTGGCCACCCCGCCCTGCAAAACTATGTGGCTGCCGATGCGCCGGTTTCCGACCACCCGGTTCAGGTAATTGGCGACAATGGACATGACCAGGCCCGCCACGATGTCCGGGCGGGAGGCGCCCTGCCCGATGGCCTTGCGGATGTCCGAATTGATGAAGGCCGAGCAGTGCTCGCCGAATTTCAGGGGAGCCTTCGCTTCCATCGCCACCGGGCCGATGTCCTCCGCCCGCCGGATGTCGAGGTCGCCCGCGGCCGCCTCCTCCAGGAACGACCCCGTACCGGCCGAGCAGGCCTCATTCATGGCGTAGTCCACTGGGACATGGTTCCGCAGGCTCACATACTTGGCGTCCTGCCCGCCAATCTCGAATATCGTGTCGATTTCGGGGTCGAAATAGGTCGTACCGACGGTGTGGGCCAGGATCTCGTTGTACACTCCCCTGGTCCCACAAAACACCCCCAGCAGTTCCCGGGAGGAGCCGGTTGTGGCAACCAGGCGGATGCGCACGGGCTCGCCCTTCCCCAGCGCGGCTTCGGCCTGTTTTTTTACCTCGCCCAGGCAGTTCTTGAGCGCGGACACGGGGTCGCCCAGGGTACGCCCGTAATGGGCGGCCACGATCGAGTTGTCGTCCATGTCCATGAGGACCACCTTGGTGGTGGTGGAGCCGCCATCCACGCCGAGAACATATGTCGCCCCCTTGCGGAAACTGCCCCGGTCGTGGGTAACAAACTCCACCTTGTCGCTAGCTTCGGTCAGCGCCTTCGCCCGGCCAAACGCCACCATCCCCGGGGCAAACAACTCCCCACGGGTCGGCAGGGGAGCGCCCAATTCCCCGGCCAGATGGGCCGCCCCAAAAGCCTCCAGATGGGGGGCCTCGGGAGGAAGCACGAATTCCACGCCGGGAAGGGCTTCCCGGATGAACCTGATGAGGTGGGGATTGCGGGTGGGCCCCCCGGAAAGCAGGACCCGGCCCTCCTCGATCCGCGCCCGGGAAAGGAATTCCGTGATCTTCTTGGCCATCACATTGGAAAGGGCCAGGACCACATCAAAGCGGGAGACTTCCCCCTTGTTGAGCTTGTGGGTGCAGTCGCTCTTCATGAACACCGAACAGCGGGAGGACAGCCGGCAGGCCGTCGCCTTATCCGTTTCCGGCTTGAAGACCGCATCCAGCCCCAGGTCCATCCGCTTCAACTGCTGGGAAAAGAACTCCCCGGTGCCGGAGGCGCACTTGTTGCCGGCATAGGTGCGGGCCACCCGGCCCTCCTCGTCGAGGGCATAGACCACCAGGTCCTCCCCGCCCACCGCAACCACGGCCCGGAAACCGCTGCCAATTAATCCCAGCGCCTTCTCCAGGGCCATCGGCTCGATGATCCCGGGAAGACGGACCTGCCGGCGCCCTTCCGGGCCGGTTACCAGGCTCATGACCCCCTCCGGAACCTGGTGGGCATCCAGGAGCCGCGAGAGGGTTCCCGGTACATCGCCCTCATGGGGGATTACCTCGACCCATTCCACTCCCGAGGCGCCCAGCATGACCGCCTTCACGCAGGTCGAACCGATATTCAGGCCCAGACGCCGGTTATTTCCGCCATGCCCAGCCGGAACCTTCTCCGGGATGGAATCGGAGGCATTACCCTTCTTTCTGCCCATTAATTTGTCCATAATTCCGCTTTCTCCAAATGAATATCGTGGATTTAAGTTCTTCCTAAAGGAACATTATCATCGTAAATCCATAAAATACTGTCAAGAAGTCGGTAATTATTGCCTTTGAAAAGGCCCTATTTCGACTTTTGGACCGCTAAAGACATGCGATGGGCGAGGGACTCCATGCCCGCACGCAACTCCTCAAGATTTTTCCCCTGGGCCTCATCGGAATAAATAGCGCGGGCCGTTTCCACATCCACCACCCGCATGGTCAGCAGGTACTGGCCCAGGGTCTGGCCAAAAGTGCCGACAACCAGGTATTTAACATTGAGTACTTTGCCCAATTTGACCGCGCACTCCTGCGAGGTGCACCCGGTCTGCTGGAACGCCTGCTCCGCCAGCACCTTGTCCATATTGGCCTTCTCCACGATGTTAAAGGCCCCTTCCTGGACCAGGGCATTCCTCAACAGGTCGGCGATCACCGCCGCATCGGCGGCCGAGGAATTCTGGGGCTCGAAATTGGCGACGGCCATAGTACGGTCCTTGGCCTCGATCTGGAACTTCGGACCGCCCTCATCCTTGCGGGCAAAAAGGCTGGAAAACTCCACCGGCTTTGGGCGCTCCGCGCCAAATGCCCAGCCAACCGCCAGGGCGTGCGTCATGCCCAGCCCGCCGCTTGAAGTAACCAGGGCGTAATCAAGGGAATACTCCCTGAAATGGGCCGAGAATCCCGCGCAAAGGGAGGGACCCGGGGTGTACATCATTCCCTTGGAGCTCGCCATAACCACGCCGGCCCGCACATCAAGAAGCTTGTGGGCATTCCAGGTCAACCCGGCCGAGTACTGGCCAAGCGAAACAGGGGCAAAGTCCCCGGAAGAAAGCGGGATGCTGGCCTCGCCGGATATGCTCCCCACAAAGAAACCGTTGAAATTAACCGCCCCACCGGTGTTTAATTCCCCGCCCACGCTTCCCATCTTCCGGTACGCCACCCCGGCATCAACCCGGCCCAGCCGGACCAGCGCTCCGGCATGGATTATGGTCGACCGCAGGGAGACCTTCTCGCCGGTATTAAGGGACACCCCGAGGTTTTCCCCGGCCGATTCAAATCCCGCGCCAAATCCAAGGAATTCCCACTGATAAGAACCAACAACACCGACCCGCAATCCCCCGGGAGATACCGACTCCCCCTCATTCCCCTCAAAATCCATCATCCTGATCGGAGGCATGGAAAACATGGAAGCCAGTGCCGCCACCCCGTAAGTTCCTGAATCCACGCCCTGTCCACTCCATCCCCCCGCGAGGGAGGCCAGGTTCTGCTGTCCCCCGAACATACTCTGCCCGGAAAACCCGACCTCAAAGGACCGCGGTTGCATGGCCAACAGGGCCGGATTACTGAAGGACTGGAAAATGTCATAACTGCCGTAAACTCCGCCCGACCCGGCCTCCCGGACACTCAGGGGGACCCGGGTATATTCCAGCGTGCCCACCGAGGCCGCGATGGCATTGGCCGACATGCCAAGAAAAACAAGCAAGCCAGGAATCTTTCGGCTCATTTGGCCGCCTTACCCACGATAATTACCGGCTTCTTGTCGCTGGCTCCCCCGGATACCACCACCCAGTAAATCCCGGCGGGAAGCGGCTTCCCATTGACCTTCCCATCAAAGGAGACACTGCCCATACCGCTTGAGTCACTCGCCAGCGGACCCTCACCGAACCCCGAGATTCCGGTTACCGGAAGACCCGATTCTGTATACAAATCAACTGTAAACTTTTCCCCGGTCTGCTGGGTATGCACGACAATCTGGGCTTTCCCGCCTATGGAAAGCTGGATGACATTGTTCCTGACCTGCATCTTGCCGGCCGCGGGCTGGTTCTTCGCGAGGTCGGAAGGGACGAACACCCCGGATGTCACATTAAAAGTCAGGGTGCCATCGGTTATGGCGGGCAACATATTGACGGCATCAACCTGCCACTTGTCCTTGGCCTGGAAGGTATAGGTGTAATCGGCGCCCTGAACCAGGGTGCCCCAGGCTGTCCGGTAAACCACTCCGCCGACATAATTCACCCCGCCTTCACTGGTCATATCGATGGTGGCAACCGTGGTTGACCCCTTCTTGATCACCACCTTGGGATAACCGTCGAGCGGGACATCGCCATCCGGGTCCGAATAGACGATCCTGAATGTGAGGTCAGCCCCAACCCGGGCTATGGGGGTATCAACTCCCCGCCCGGCATAGTTTTTGTCCCAGGACACCCAGGAAAGGGATGGGGCATTGGATGGGTATCCCACGATAATGTTGGTATCGGGACAGCATCCCCCGATAAGGTACACAGTCGCACCGACCTTGACGGCCCTCATATCATGGGTTTCCACGGGCAGGGGATTCTTCAACTTCCATGTTAGGGATTCCGGCAGGTATTCCCAGACCTCCGTAGTCCCCAGTCCCTGCGCCCATCCGGTATCCCCCCCGGCGATGAAAAGGTGGTCGTTGGCGACAAACGACGCAACGCGCTCGCGCGCGAACGGAATATTGGGGATTACATTAGTCCAGGCATTTGTGGCATCCGAGTAGGACCAGAGCGTATTGCTCAGGCTGGCGGCCCCGCCGCCTGATGCCTCTCCGGCGGCGACATAGATCTTCCCGTTTATCGCGCCAATGCCAAAACCCGTAAGTATCGGAATCGCGCTGGCAGTAGGCCCGCTAGTGGCGGGAATCCTGGCCTTGTCGGTCCAGGTGTTGGAAACAGTGTTGTAAACCTGGTTATAGGTGTACAAAAAATTCGGGGCGCCCGAATTTCCACCGATGCAGGATATGTCGTTTCCGTTCGCCACCGCCCGGGGATCCCATTTTGCCACCGGCATGCTGGCCTTGTCGGTCCAGGTATTGCCAACGGGATCGTATTCCTCGACATATCCCGTGGCCGAGGGATACTCGGGGGGATTATTGCAGGAACCGCCAATTGCATATATCTTTCCGTTCACCGCCGCCGCCACCAGGTTGGCCCGGGCATGCGTCATCGGGGTCTTGGTGGACCAGGTCCGGGTATCCGTATCATAGGCCTCGACAATGGCGCAGACCTGCTGGATCGTGCCCGAATAGGTGTACCCGCCTATTACATATATCCTGCTTCCCACCGCCGCCACCCCGGCCGAATTCCTGTTGCCGGCAGGCGGGGGATTGTCGGCCAACCTGCGGATTTCCCATCCAAAATCCGTCGTTGCCGCAAATAGATTTCCTGCACCCAGCAGGAACACCAGGAAAGTCAGGATAGAAAGCGATCGGGCGCCGGTTCGCGGCCTCATTGGTCCAGTGGAAAACCCGGAAACAAGCACAAAACGATGATAGTTGGAGAATCCTGTTGCAGTCAATATTACTTGAAGGGTACGGGCAGACTGGCCAATACCGCACCCACAAGCCTAATTCAGCGTCTGCCTGAACCTCCGGACGGCAACAAAGGCGGTCGCCCCCGCGATTGCCGCCAACCCGGCCATGTTGGGCCAGACCACCGCCGGATCCCCCCCCTTCAAAATGATGTTGCGCAATAGCGTGACGAAATACCTGAACGGGTTCAGGAAGGTTATCCAATAGACGGATTCGGGCATGTTCTCGATGGGGAAAAACATCCCCGACAGCATCATCGCCATCAGCAGGAACATGAAGGAACCGATCATCGCCTGCTGCTGGTTACGCGCCAGGGTGGAAACCAGGGTCCCCACCGAGGCCGTGGCACAGGCGAAAAGCATGGCCGCCAGCCCCAGCTCCCACAGCGAACCCCGGAAGGGAACATCAAACCAGAGTATCCCGGCGGTTATCACCAGGGGGGCGTTGATGAAGGCCATGATAAGGAAGGGAAGGGTCTTTCCGGCCAGGATTTCCCACCTCGAAATGGGGGCCGACAGGAGCATCTCCATAGTTCCCAGCTCCTTCTCCCGGGCTATGGCCATGGCGGTCAGCAGGATGAGGATCTCCCCCAGGATGAGGACCGCCAGGGCCGGGACCATGAATATGTAAGACTCCATGGTCGGGTTGTAAAGGATGCGGGTATCGAACCGCACCCCGGCCGCCGGTAGCTCCCTGAGGCGGAGCGAATCCAGGGCCACCTCGGCGCCCAGGGCGGTCAGGTACATCTCCACGCTCCGGGCGCGGATGGAATTGGTCGCGTCCACCAGGACCTGAATCTTCCCCTCACCCCGGCCAAACGCCCGGGAAAATCCGCCCGGCGGGGCTATCAGGACCGCATTGGCCCGCCCGGCTTCCAGGTCTCCCATCGGGTTGACCGCGCTCACCCGGACCGGAACGAAGTATCCCGAGGAATATGCCCGGTCGGCCAGCCGGGTGGCCATCCGGTCGTCAGGCGCCGCCAGTACGCCCAGGCTGATGTTCTTGATGTCGGTCCGCACGGCATAGCCGAACATCAGGATCTGGATTATCGGGGCGACGAAAAGCATGGCCAGCATCCGCGGATCACGGAACGCCTGTCCCAGCTCCTTGCGGATGAATCCCCTGACGGTCCGGTTCATGGCTCCAGGTCCGCCTTGAACCGCTTGATGGACGCTCCCACCAGGACGATGCCCAGCAGGGCCAGGACACCCAACGGCAGGGCCAGTTCACCCAGCCCGGCGTTCTTGAGGAAGATGCCCCGGGATACCCCCACGAACCAGCGCGGGGGAAGGAGGACGGTAAAGAAGTGGAAAAACATCGGCATGCTCTCGATGGGAAATATGAAGCCGGACAGGACCATGGAGGGAAGCAGGCTGGAGACCAGCCCGAGCTGGATGGCCAATGCCTGCTGGCGAACGGTCACGGAAATCAGCAGGCCCTGGGCCAGGCAGGGCAGCAGGAACAGGATGCAGGAAACTATGAATAAAATGTGGCTTCCCCGGAAGGGAACGCCCAGGACCAGGCGGGCCATCAGATAAACCAGCACGATGGCTCCCGAAACCAGGGCCAGGTACGGCGCCAGCTTGCCAATGACGATTTCCGCGGGACGGACGGGGGTCGACAGGAGCAGTTCCATGGAACCGGTTTCCCACTCCCGGGCCACGGTCAGCGCGGTCAGCAAAACCGCCATGATGGCGATAACGAAGGCGAAAAGCCCCGGCACGATGAACCACCGGCTGTTCAACTCCGGATTGAAAAGATAGCGGGTTTCCAGGCGGATAGGCGGCTCCGCCTCTGCCCCCGTCAAACGCGCGCTGGCCAGCCGCTCCACTCCCGCGAGATATCCCATGATCACGCCCGCATTGGAATTATCGGCCCCATCCAGCAGGACCTGGACCCGCGCCTCCACCCCTGACGCCACATTCCTGCCAAAACCCCGCTCAATAACCAGGACCGCCTTGGCCTTTTCACCGTCAAGTATCCGGGCCAGCGGAAATCCGTCCGGAGCCCGGTCAACCCGGAAAAAACCGGAAGCGGAAAACACCTGCGCCAGTTCCCGGGAAGCCCGGGAGTTGTCCCGGTCGGAAACCATTATGTGGATTTCCCGGGGATCCAGGTCCATGACATAGCCAAAGAAGGCGACGATCATCAGGGGCAGGACCAGGGCCATGGCCAGGGTGAAGGGGTCGCGAAGGATATGCCGGACCTCCTTTACCGCGATGGAGCGGACCCGGCGCGGTTCGATGGGCAATTTCACCGGTCCGCCCCGAAGGGGCGAGACCTCGACTGCTCTTCAGCAGGCGGGTCGGTACCCTCAACCAGGCGCATGAAGACATCCTCCAGCGACGGAGGAATACGCCGGGCCCTGACCGAAACAGGAAGCCTGCCCTCCACCTCCCGCCAGGCCGCCTCATCCCGCACCGCCAGATGCCAGCGCAAACCGTGCGGGGACAGGTCCCCCGCCCGCCCGTCGGCAAAATACTCCGCCCGCCATCCGGGAGGAGCATCCAACCCGGGCTCAAGTTCGACCATCATGGCGGGAAATGCCGTCTTCTTGAGCCCCTCCGGGCTGTCCAGCGCGATGATCCGGCCGGCCCTCATCAGGGCGATGCGGCCGCACTGTTCGGCCTCATCCATATAGTGCGTGGTAACAAAAACGGTCTTGCCAACGGAAGCAATGCGCCGGATCAGCTCCCAAAACAGCTTCCGGGAAGCCGGGGTTACCCCCGCCGTGGGCTCGTCCAGGAAGACCACCTCGGGGTCATGCAGCATCGTATTGACCAGGGCCACCTGCTGTTTCACGCCCGGCGGAAGGTCCCGGACTATCGTCGCCAGCGGATACTCCAGGCCGGTGAGCTCAACCAATTCACGGGTACGCCGGTCCAGGTCGGCATCCTCCATCTTCCTGAGCGAGGCGGTAAATGCCAGGTTTTCCCCGACTGAAAGGTCGTTGTAAAGGGTGAACTTCTGCGACATGTAGCCTACGGCCCGCTTTACGGCATTCCGCCCCCCGGCCAGGTCATTCCCGGCCACAACCGCCCGGCCGGCAGTGGGATCAAGAAGCCCGCACAGAATGCGGATGGTCGTGGTTTTTCCGGCCCCATTGGCCCCCAAAAAACCGAATATTTCCCCCCGCTCCACCGAGAAAGAGACATTGTCAACGGCAGTGAATTTTCCGAACCGCATGACCAACCCCTCCGCCAAAACCGCCGGCCCGGTCATGAAGACTCTCCCCGGAGGAATAATTCCTCGAATGTCGCCGCGCCCGCCGAGGACAGTACGGCACGCGGCTCCCCCGAAGCCAGCAGGCGGCCGGCATCCAGAATGTGGACCTTGCCGCAGCGCTCCGCCTCATCCATGTAGGCGGTGGAGATAACAACCAAAATCCCCTCCTCAACCAGGCCGTACAGAAGGTCCCAAAACTCCCGCCGGCTTATGGGATCCACCCCGTTGGTGGGCTCATCCAGCAGGACTATCCGGGGCGACTGGAGGAGGGCGCACATAAGTCCCAATTTTTTGTACATGCCCCCCGACAGCTTCCCGGCCGGCCGGTCCCGGAACTGATCCAGCCGGGTCAGGTGGAGGAGCTTGTCCCGGCGGCCGGCATATATGTCAGGGGATATCTGGTACAGCTCACGGAAAAACTCCAGGTGCTCCTCGATGGAAAGGTCCGGGTAAAGGCTTTGTTGCTGGGGCATATAGGCCATATCCGGCCTGATATCGGCGAATGCTGCTTCCCTCCCCCCCGCGGAGTATGCAACAGTTCCCTCATCCGGCCTGAGGAGTCCCACCAGGATGCGCATCAGCGTCGTCTTTCCGGCGCCATCCGGACCGATGATCCCGTGCAGGGTGGCCGGATCGAATTCCGTGGTCAGCGAGGAAAGCGCCACGGTGTTCCTGAGCCGCTTGGTCACCCCACCGACCCGGATGCCGGCACTTTCCATTTTATTGTTCCCGCTACTTTCCCGGAATCCGCACCTCGATGGTCATGCCGGGCTTGAGGATGCCTTCGGGGTTCGGAAAGGAAACCTTGATCCCATACACCAGCCTGGTCCGTTCCTCCCGGGTCTGGACATTCTTTGGGGTAAATTCGGCCTTCTCCCGTATGTGGGTTATGCGCCCGGTGAAAATTTTCCCGCGCATTTCCGGTAGTCCCCCGGACACCTCCATGCCGGCTTTCAGGCGGGCCAGCAGAGGCTGGGGCACAAACACAACCGTCCAGATGGTGGATAGGTCGGCAACCGTGACCAGGCGGGTCCCGGGTCCCACCAATTCGCCCGCCTCGTGGTATACGGAAAGGACCACTCCGCTGATGGGGGACTTAACCCCGCACCAGGAACGGCGGACCGAGGCATCCTCGCGCTGGTAGCGGATGCGGTCATAATCAGCCCGCGACATCGAGCCGGAGGCAAACAGTTCCACGGCCCGGCGGTAGTTGCTTTCCGCCAGGTCCGCTGCGAGGCGGACATCCTCGCATGCCAGGCGCACCAGTCCCTGCCCTTGCTTGACCGTATCTCCCTCGGCCACTTCCAGTTTGTCGATCACCGAGGGTACGCGGGCGGATATGTCCACCTCCGTGGCCTCCACGGTTCCCGCGTAAAGGAACTCGCCCCCGAACATCCTCCATAACAGCAGGGAAAGCAGGACCAGCCCTG
>Ga0334722_10005535_pt1 | contig 12715 bp, 14 predicted proteins | sample C3_bottom_MG_FD_207210 | JGI IMG/M metagenome (GOLD analysis project Ga0334722, IMG submission 207210) | Sediment microbial communities from Yellowstone Lake, YNP, Wyoming, USA - C3_bottom | ecosystem: Environmental > Aquatic > Freshwater > Lake > Sediment | place: USA: Wyoming | collected...
TCGTCCTGCCAGAAGCCGATCTGGCGGCCGGCGAGCGCCGCGAGCAACACCAGCGTCAGGAGCCCGGCCGCGGCCAGCAGCGGGACTCGCCGCGGGTGCCGCGCCGTCCGATCGGCGAGCAGCCAGACGACCAGCCAGGAGACACCGATCAGCGGCAGATAGGCATAGCGGTCCGCCAGGGGTTGGTTGCCGACCTGCACGATGCCGATCACCGGCACCAGCGTGCCGAGGAACCAGAACCAGCCGGTCGCCAGGTAGGGCCGGCGGCGCATCTGCGCGATAGCCAGCGCGCTCGTCCCCGCGAGCAGCAGGAGCGCCACCCCGACCGGCCAGGAGCGCAGGGTGAAGCGTTCGTAGGGATACACCGCCGTGAGGCCGGCCGGCCAGAGCGCCTTCCCCAGGTAGATCGCGTAGGAGACCAGCGCGTTCGCGCAGCGCTCGGCCAGCGGGCGGTTCAACAGCGATTGCATGGCCCGGAAGTGCTCCTGCGCGTGGACGGTCACGACCGCGGACGCCGCCGAGAGCGCAAACAGCGGCACTTTCTCGAGCAGCGCCGGGCGCAGCTGCGACCACCAGGCGCCGCCGGACCACGGAACGCCGACACCGCCCGGCGGCGCGGCGAACCTGCCGAGGGGCCAGAAATCCAGCAGCAGCAGCACGAAGGGGAAGGTCACGAGCATCGGCTTGGCGCCCAGGCCAAGGACGAAGAGCGCCGCCACCGCCAGATAGCGCGCAATCCCGGGCCGCGAGCGGTAGCGCTGATACGCTGCGATCGCGAGCAGCATGAACAACAGGCTCAGGACGTCCTTGCGCTCGGTCACCCAGGCCACCGATTCCACGTGCAGGGGGTGCACGGCGAGGAGCGCGGCGGCGAAAAAGCTGCGCCAGAGCCTGCCGGTCAGACGGCGCAGGACGAGGAACAGCAGCGCCGCGTTGACGGCGTGCAGCAGGACGTTGACCAGGTGGCGCGCTGCGTCCGATCCGCCGAAGAACGTGGTGTCGGCCATCAGCGAGAGCCATGTCAGCGGATGCCAGTTGGCGGAGTGGAACGCCGTGAACGCCCAGGCGACGTTCTCCCGCGTCAGCCCGCCCAGGACGTGCGGGTTGCCGGTGACGTAGTCGCGGTCGTCGTAGACGAGTCCCAGGCCGCCCGCGCGGGCATACACTGCCGCCGTGGCCAGCAGCAGGAGGCCGGCAAGAAACATCCGCCTGCGCACGTTTCGGCCCGCCTCTCCGTGGGTATTCATGCCTGAGAACGAGGGCGATTCTCCGTACGGAGTCCGGGAAAGTCAAGATCGGCGGCATCATCGGCGCCGCTATGGCATCATATCCTGCACGATGAGTCGCGCCGCCGACACACCTCGCTCCTACAGCGCCCACTCCCCGGGTTCACGCGCACCCGCGGGCGCTGCCCCGCAGGGGCACCCGGGGGGCACCCGACCCAGGTCAACCCCGAAACGACTCTGGCCGCCGTACCCGGTCTCGCCCGCGATGATCGCCGGATTCGCCGCTTTCGGCGCTGCCGCCGCGCTCCTGTTGTTCGCGCGTTCGCTTGCGCCGCTGCCGCTTCTCGGGTTCGTGCTGACATGCGCGTTCGCGCCGTTCCTGCCGGGACTCGGCTTCTATCTGCCGATCATCAGCCGGGGCGGGCGCGGTCAGGGGGGGGTCTCCCTGACCTTCGACGACGGGCCCGACCCGGAGATCACGCCCCGCCTGCTCGAGCTCCTGGACGAGCGGGGCGTCTGTGCGACGTTCTTCGTGACGGGGGAGAAGGCCGACGCCCATCCCGAGCTGATCTGGGAGATCATCCTGCGCGGCCACGCGATCGGCAACCACTCCTACCATCACCTGCCGCTGCTGATGCTCACGGGGATGCGGACGCTGCGGGTCGAAGTCAAGGCAACCCAGGCCGCGCTCGCGCGGTTCGGAATCGTTCCCCTCGCCTTCCGACCGCCCGTCGGGATCACCAACCCTCACCTCTGGTCGGTGCTGCTCGAGCAGGGGATGTACTGTCTCACCTTCAGCTGCCGCGCCCCGGACTGGGGGAACCGGCGCGTCGACGGCCTCTCGGCGCGCGTACTGCATAAGGTCTCCCCCGGCGACATCGTCGCGCTACACGACGTCGCGCCGTCCCAGGCGCGCCCGGAGGATTTTCTGCGCGAGATCGCGTGCCTGATCGACGGTTTGCGTGCGCGCGAGCTCGACATCACCCCCCTGTCCCGGCTCATCGGCAGGGACGTGATGCGGCGGGTGACGCCCGGAGCGAGGGCGGGGCAGCCTTGAGGACGGGTCCGCCGGCGGGTATACTGCGGCGGCAATGAAGCGGGAGGTCTGAGAAGCATGACCGTGAAAGAGCAGTTGAAGAAGATCATCATCGAGGGGATCAACCTCGAGGAAATCCGTCCGGAGCAGATCGTCGACTCCGCCCCCCTCTTCGGCGAGGGGCTGGGCCTGGACTCCCTGGACGCCGTGGAGCTGGTCGTCCTGATCCAGAAGCACTTCGGCATCGAGATCAAGGACATGGAAGAGGGCCGCGAGGCCTTCCGCTCCATCGACTCGCTCGCAGCGTTCGTGGAAGAGCGCCGCAAGGGATGACCCGCCCCTCCCCGGCCGCCATCACGGGGATCGGGTGCATCTGCGCCGCCGGGCGGGATCTCGCCGCGGCGATGACCTCGATGGCCGCCGGCGGGCGCGCCCCGCAGCCGCCGGTCCGCTTCGCCACCGGCCACCCCAAGCGCTATCCGGTCTTCGGGGTCCCGGACGCATTCGTCCCCGCCGATCTGCTCGGGCGCACCGACCTGCTCCTCACCACCCGCTTCGCGCTGGCCGCGACGCGCCAGGCGCTCGCCGACGCCGGCTGGGATGCGGCGGCGCTGCGCGCGGCGCGGGTGGGGGTCTGCCTCGGCACCACGGTCGGGAGCGCGCTGAACATCGAGGATTTCTACCGCGAGCACCGCGCGGGCGGCGAGCCGGACCTGGAGGCCATCGAACGCTTTTTGCGCAGCAACCCCGCCGCTGCCGTCTCGCGCGAACTTGCGCTCGACGGCCCGGTGCAGACCGTGGTCAACGCCTGCTCCTCGGGGACCGACGCCATCGGCATCGCCGCCTCGTGGCTCAGGGCGGGCGCCTGCGACGTGGCGCTCGCCGGCGGCGCGGACGAACTCTGCCGCATCATCTACAACGGCTTTATTTCCTTGATGATCACCGACGAGCACCCCTGCCGCCCCTTCGACCGCACACGCCGCGGCCTGAATCTCGGCGAGGGCGCCGCCGTCCTGGTGCTCGAGCGGCCCGCGGACGCGGCGGCTCGCGGCGCCCGCACCCGCGCCAAGGTTCTCGGGTACGGCTCCGCGTGCGACGCCCACCATCTGACGGCGCCGCACCCCGAGGGACGCGGGCTGCGCCGGGCCTTCGCCGAGGCGCTCGCAACCGCCGGCATCGCCGCCGGCGACGTGGCGTTCATCAACGCCCACGGCACCGCGACCCCCGACAACGACCGCGTCGAGGGGCGGGTGCTGCACGATCTCTTCCCGGAGACGCCGTTCGTCTCGACCAAGGGTTACACCGGCCACACGCTCGGCGCCGCCGGGGCGATCGAGGCCGCTTTCACGGTCGCCTGCCTCGAAACCGGGAGCATCCCCGGCAGCGTCGGCTTCACGGAGGCCGACCCGGAGATCAATGCGACGCCGGCCGCTGCGCCGCTGACGATCCGCGGCGACGTGGCGATCTCGGACTCGCTCGCGTTCGGCGGCAACAACGCGGTGCTCGTCCTCGGGAGGGGCGACCGGTGAGCGCGCGCGCCGCCGTGCGCGGCATCGGCGTCGCCGGCGGTTTCGGGACCGGCGTCGCGGCCCTGCGCGGCGCCCTCGCAGGTGCACCGTCCGGGAGTGCGGGGCAGAACGCCGCGACCGGGGACGCCGCCGGCTGCCGCCCCGCCGACACCGCGTCGCTCGCCGACTTCGTCGACCGCAAGGCGCTGCGCCGGATGGACACGATCTCGCGGCTCTCGATTCTCGGCGCCAGCCTCGCGCTGCGCGACGCCGGGGTGGAGCGGGTCGACGAGCGTATGGGCGTCGTGCTCGCGACCGGGTACGGCCCCTCCGGCACGACGCTCGGCTTTCTCGACTCATTCATCGAGAGCGGGGATGCCTGCTCCTCCCCCACGCTCTTCTCCTCCTCGGTGCACAACGCGCCGGCGGCGAACCTCTCGACGCTCCTCGGGGTGACGGGACCGAACCTGAGCATCAGCCAGTTCGAGGTGTCGGCCTCCTCGGCGCTGCTCACCGCGACGCTCTGGCTCGCGGAGGGGCGCGTCGACCGCGTGCTCGTCGGCGGCGTGGACGAATACGGGCCGGTGCTCGGGTACTGCTGGCGGCGACTCTTCGGCGAGCCCGACGCGGCCGGCTGCCATCCCCTGGAAACCCGCCGCCAGAGCGCGCGCCCCGGCGAAGGGAGCGCCTTCCTGCTGCTCGAGCGACCGGCGGGAGGAACTGCCTCGGAGGTCGTCATCGAAACCGTGCGCATGGGCCGGGTCGAGGGCGCATCGGCGGCGGCAATCCCCGCCGACCGGCTGCTGATACTCGGCGCCGACGGTCACCGCCGCTGCGCGGCCGCCTACGAGCGGCTCGTCCCGCGCGGAAGCGCCGTCACCACGCTTGGCCACCTCTGGGGGAGCTTCCCGACGGCAACCGCCTTCGACGCGGCGGCAGCGGTCCTGCTGCTCCAGGATGGACGCACGCCCGAACCGCCGCCGGGACCGGCCGATCCGGAGCGCTGGCATCTGCCGGCTGCCGGCGAACCACTCCCCGCCGCCGGCATCGGCCTGCTGCGCGTGTCGGGGAGCGGCGAGTACGCACTCACCCTGATGCACAGAACGTGAAGCGCCTGATCGGCACTTCCGCGTTGATCGGCGCGCTGATGCTCGCGCCGGGCGCCGCGTGGGCGCAGCTCTCCGGGCCGGCGGCGCCCCTGGAGCCGACGCGCTACGCTCTCGCCTTCTCCTGCGCCGACTCCTACAGCCCCCAGGGTGTCGATTTCTGCCTGCTGACGGGGATCGCCCTCTTCGACTACGACCGGGTCTGGCCGCACCGCGCGCCCGAATCGCTGCGCTTCCGCGTCGAGTACAGCCTCGGGGCGATCGTCGAGCCGCACGTGCGGCTGATGAGCTCGGCGGACATCATCGCGCAGTTCTACTACCCCGGCACGAGCCGCGCGAGCGTCCGGCCGTACCTCGGCGGCGGGACCGGCATCATCTACACCGACTACAAGGTTGAGGGACAAGGGTTGAAGTTCAACTTCAATCCGCTGATCACCGCCGGCGTGGAGTTCGGCCCCGCCGCCGCGTGGTTCGCCGAGGCGCGCCTGCACCACATCTCGAACGCCGGCCTCGACGAGGAGAACACGGGCGTCAACTCCCTGCAGCTGATGCTCGGCCGCTATTTCTAGGCCGGGCGGGGCCGCGGACCACCCGACGATGAACCGGACCGCCGCGTCGCTGCTGCTCCTGGTCGCCACCTTCTTCTGGGGAATGACCTTCGCGGTGGTGAAAAGCGCCATCGCCGAGGTCGGCGTGTACGCCTTTCTTTCCCAGCGATTTGTCGTCGCATTCCTCGTCCTCGCCGCTATCGCCGGGCGCCGCGGCCAGCTGCCGGACCGCGGCACCGTCGCGCGCGGAAGCGCCCTCGGCGCCGTCCTCTTCCTGGTCTACGCGACTCAGACCGTCGCCTTGCGCTATACCAGTGCCTCGAACGCCGCCTTCATTTCCGGGCTCGGCATCGTTGCGGTGCCGGTGCTTGCCGCACTGCTGCTGCGCGAGCGCGCCGGCGCCGGCCTCTGGACGGCGATCGGGTTGGCCATCGCCGGGCTGCTGCTCCTGACCACGGGCGGCCGATGGGAAGGCGCGTTCAACCGCGGCGACCTGCTTTCGGCGGCGTGTGCGCTCTTCATCGCGCTGCACCTGGTCCTCGCGGCACGTTTTGCGCCGCGCGGCCACGTCGCCTGGCTCGCCGCGCTGCAGATCGGCGTGGTTGCATCCGGGAGCCTCGTCGCAGCCGCCATCCGGGGAGAGCCGGTACTGGTGTGGCATCCCGGCCTGCTCTGGCCGCTCGCCTTCTGCGCGCTGCTGGCGACCGTCTTTGCCTTCCTCGCCCTGATGGCCGCTCAGCGCGTGCTCTCGCCGACGCACACCGCGGTGATCGTCTGCATGGAGCCGGTATTCGCTGCTGTCTGGGCGTGGCTCGCCACCCGCGAGCGGCTCGCTCCCGCCGGCTACGTCGGCGCGGGGCTCATCCTGGCGGCGATGTTGCTGGCGGAAGTCGTGGTCAACCGCAGCCGGGTGGTCGGCCGGGGCTGCCGGGTGTAGGGCCGGCGAGTTGTGCCTGAGCATCATCTGTCGCCCGGAAATCAACTCTGCGTGAACCGTCGACTTCGCGAAGTAGGCCTGCCCCGCCGATGCGTTACGGCAGAGGGTGAGGGGGTCGCTGTGGGCGTCCGTACCTGTAACGAAATATGCGTTTCACCCTTGGGGTATAGACCTGCCTTGACAGATCGCTGATCACGCCCCATATTGTCTTTACCCAAAGGGTGAAGTCGATTATGTAGAAATGAGAGAGGGCGCGTGGACGTCAGGTTCCGGACCCGGAAGCTGCAAAATCACTATGAACGCTCTGGCGAGGCTTTCAAAGCCTACGGGGAACCTGTGGCGCGGAAGTACATTCTTCGTGTCAACACCATGAAAACAGCCCGCGACATCGATGAACTGAAACGGCTCCCCGCTCTCAGGTGTCACCAGCTCAAGGGTGAACGCTTGGGTCAATGGGCGGTCAATCTTACTGGGTACCAGCGGCTGATTTTCACGTTGGAAGGCGATCGGCTCGAAATCGTCATGATCGAGGGGGTGAGCAAGCACTATGAGGACTGAGTCGGTGGCGCATTCCGATCTGGCCATCCCTCCGGGGGAGTACCTCGAGGAGGTCATCGGGGAGCTTGGGATGACCAAGGACGAGTTGGCGACGAGGATGGCCCGCCCTGCCTCCAAGCTGAGCCAGATCTTCAAGGGCGAGAAGTCCATCACTGCGGACACCGCCCTTCAGCTCGAGAAGGTAGTCGGCGTGCCGGCTCATATTTGGCTGGGGTTGGAGTCCGAGTATCGCCTCTCCCTGGCCAGGCAGGAGAAGACGCGCGAACGGCAACTGTTGAAAGCCGAGGCCGGACTGGTCGACACCTTTTGTTATCAGGAACTAGTGAAGCTTGGCGCGGTTGCACGGCACACGCAGCCGATCGAGAAAGTCGCAGAGTTGCAACGTTTCTTCGGCGTAGCCACGCTGGATTCCGTGCTCGAGGTCCGGCGTTACCAAGCTGCGTTCCGTTGCGGCAAGCCACCGAGACAGGGGCATTCCTGCCATGCTGTCGCCGCGTGGCTCAGGATGGGGGAGATCAGGGCGCAGGCGATTGAGTGCGCTCCTTTCAACAAGCTTTTGCTCCAGGAATCCCTCACGAAGATCAAGGCGATGACCCTGCTGACGCCGAACGAATTCCTGGGACCTTTGAGCGAACTCCTGGCCAGCACAGGGGTTGCCTTGGTTGTCTGCCCGCACTTCCCCGGCACGAAGGCCCACGGAGCGACCTTCTGGCTCGGCCGCGAGAAGGCCGTGCTCCTGCTGACCATCCGCGGCAAGTGGGCCGATATCTTCTGGTTCAGTCTTTTTCACGAATTAGGTCATCTCCTGTTGCACGACCGTCAATCCGTGTTTCTTGAAGATGGCTGTGCCGCCCCGGAGCAGGCGGAACAGGAAGCTGCTGCCGACCGCTTCGCCGCCGATACACTCATTCCACCCAAGATCTATGAGCGTTTTCTCAAGCATGGGATCTACACTCCCCATTCCGTTCGTGGGTTTGCCGATGTGCACCGGATAGATGTCGGGATCGTGGTCGGACGATTGCAGCACGACGGCCGCTTGAAGCACGAATGGAACAACGACCTGCGAAAGCGTTACGAGTGGACTGAGAATACGGCGTAATGGATTGCACGGCTTTGACTTATGTGCATTATTCTGTACAGTGACGTGCATGGTGGAGGTGCGACATGAAAACTATCAGTTTCACTGAATTCAGAAATCATGCTTCGGACATGATGACCGAGGTCGAGAACGGGGAGACGCTGCTGGTGATGCGCCACGGCCGCCCGATTGCCGAAATTTCGCCCGTCGCGGCTCAACAGCCCTCGTGGAAACGCCCGGCATTGCGGCTGTCGACAACCGGTGCCGGTTTGGCGGCTGCCATCGTCGAGGAGCGGGAGCATGAAGCTCTTCCTTGATTCTTCTGCTTTTGCCAAACGGTTTGTCGAAGAGCCCGGGAGCGAGGAGGTCGAGATCCTCTGCTCTCAAGCCACCGAGTTGTGCCTGAGTGTCATCTGTGTCCCGAAAATCATTTCGGCCCTGAACCGACGGCTGCGCGAGAAGACCCTGACCAGCCGCGGCTATGCGCAAGCCAAGCAGCACCTCTCGCAGGACGTGCGCGACACTGTCGTCATCAACCTGACCCCAGACGTGGTGCGCACGAGCATCGAGGTTCTGGAAACCACGCCTGTGCGGACCATGGATGCGCTCCACATCGCCAGTGCCCTGGCCTGGGGCGCCGATCTCTTTGCCTCCGCGGATCATCGCCAGATCGCGGCGGCGAAGACGGCGGGGCTGAAGACGAGGCAGCTGTGACTGGTTTCCTTGCTCCGGCATGGTAGGATTGCGCGATGGATAAGCTGGGAAAATACAAAGGAAAAGAGCAAGGCTACCTTAAGCACTATCTTCTTCAGGCATATCTGGAACGCCTGTTCATGATTGTCGGTCAGCATCAGCGGACTATCTGCTATGTAGACTGCTTCGCAGGCCCATGGCATTCCGAAAGTGATGGCCTGGAAGACACTTCAATTGCCGTTCCCCTCAAGATCATTCGCAAATGCCGCGATGGACTTCGGAGCATCGGCAAGGAGGTCTCCTTCAGGGCCTTGTTTGTGGAAGAGAAGAAGAAGCCATTCCAAGCCCTCGAAAGTTACTTGGCAGGCCGAAAGGACGACGGCATTGAAACCACCGCCAAGCAGGGGGAGTTCCACCAACTTGTGCCAGAGATTCTCGATTGGTGCGGGACCGATAGCTTAGTCTTCTTCTTTGTCGATCCGACGGGGTGGAAGGATGCCATTGAACCGCTAACTCTTGCCCCGCTCCTCAGGCGCGCCAACTCCGAGTTCCTCATCAACTTCATGTACGACTTTCTTTCCCGAACTGTTCCGCAGCCAGAGTTTCAGACGGACATGGTGCGCATCTTCGGCGAGGTGCCTGACACCCAAAGGATGTCACCAGAAGAACGGGAAGCACATCTCATCGCGCTCTACCTAAACAACCTGAAGCAAGTGGCTGCCGAGGGGGAAGACCGACCGCGAACTGTCTACGTCAAGGTGCAGATGCCAACCCGGGACCGCACGCTCTACCATCTCGTGTACCTGACGCGACACCCCAAGGGAATTGTCGAGTTCATGGAGGCGTCAGAGAAGCTGGATCTTGTCCAGAAGAAGGTCCGCGCCTTGGCGAAGCAGGACGAACGAATTGAGAGAAGCAAACAAACCGAAATGTTCTCCGCCGTTGAGCACATTAGCGACGTGCGGTCCGATATTGACCTGACAGAAGTCAAGGAATACTGGCTGAAGCTCCTTACAACCCTGCCCAAGCGTTTCGGGACGCGCGAATTTGCCGAGATGCTCGAGAGCACCGAGTGGTTTCCTGGGGACTTCCAAAAGGCATTCAGCGAGCTGGCGAAAGAAGGCAAGGTTCGCAACCTGGATGCGAAACGAGCAAGGCCGGTCAAGGCCGTCAATTTCGAGAAGACCGAAGCGCTGTTGAGGATACGCCCATGAGCACCCAGACGAGCATCGAGTGGACCGAGCAGACATGGAACCCGGCCGTCGGATGCAGCAAGGTTTCCCCCGGGTGCGCCCACTGCTACGCCGAGGCGATGTCCAAGCGCCTGCAGGCGATGGGCGTCAACGGGTACGAGAACGGCTTTGCCCTGACCCTGCTGCCGCACCGATTGGAGGAGCCACTCAAGCGTCGCAAGCCGACGATCTACTTCGTCAATTCCATGAGCGATCTGTTCCACGAGGAAATGCCCGACGGCTACATCCGGCAGGTGTTCGACGTGATCCGCCGGGCACCGCAGCACACGTTCCAGGTGCTCACGAAGCGGGCCGAGCGGATGGCGACATTCTTTCGGGACTACGAGCCGCCGCGCAATGCCTGGCTGGGAGTGACGGTCGAGAATCGGCAGCACGGCATCCCCCGGCTCGACTGGCTGCGTCAGGTGCCGGCACTCATCCGTTTCGTCTCAGTGGAGCCACTGTTGGAAGACCTGGGCACGCTGAACCTGGACGGCATCCACTGGGTCATTGTCGGCGGGGAGTCTGGTCCCAAGGCCCGGCCAATGCGGCAAGAGTGGGTGCTGAACATCAAGCGCCAGTGCGAAGAACAGCGCTCCGCCTTCTTCTTTAAGCAGTGGGGAGGATGGGGCGCCGATGGCACCAAGCGGGCCAAGAAGCGGAACGGACGACTCCTGCAGGGCAGAACGTGGGACGCGGTGCCGTCCATGACGCTACAAGGCCCGCAATCCGGACCTTCTCTCACCTTACCGCTGAAATAATGCAGTTAGTTAGGCGCCCCCGACTCAGCACCAATAGAATCTGACAGACTGTCGCATTCCTTGAATGCCTGAGGCAATGCGTTGACAAACAGTGAGCCGGACTGATAGAGCGTGTAGACCTCTTCAATCGTCTTTTCAAACGGGAACGTCGCATAGTTCTCGTGTATAAGGCGATTTCGCTCACTCCCGACTTGAAGAAAGGCACTCACTGATGACGACAACTCGGCTGATTCGCGGACACGTTGAGTCATCGCGGACCTGAAGTCGGGCCCAAACAGACCGAAAAAGTGATTCGCGTTGCTTTCTGACCAATTGAACCAAGTGTGGTATTGCCTTGATACCGCCTTATTCCTCACGAACGCTTCAACAAGACGTGAGCCGTTCGATGTGGTACGAACGTGGTTCATTACGCAATCGATCACTTTGTGTTCAAAGTAACTGGAAGCAGCAAGCAAGAGGGCCTTACGCAGGTGGTCCCCAATGCTTATGCTCAGCGAGTATTCCTTGCTCTCCTCAAGGGCACGGATGACCTGAGCGGACTCCTTGTAGATTCGGTCAACTGGCGTTTCGGGAGGCATGGCCGCTCAGTCAGCAACGCCTAAGATGGTTTTTGCTCGAGAGAGACGCGTCTGTACGTTCTTCGCCTTGGTGGTGCCTTCCAACAATGCATTCACAAACTCTGGGTCGCTTTCGAGCTGGGTGAGTTGTGCTGTTATCAGGGGGCGAGAAAGCCTCTTTCTTCCCTGAAATGCACTACTACAGGCCCCCGAGAAAGCAGCCTCATACAATGCGACGTTGAATCGGCGATTCTTCTTGTTAAGGAAGGCATCTTCAGGGAGCCCCTGGCACGCGACTAAGAATGAATCAAAGAGATCGAGGAGGTAATTGTTTTGCTCGTCCGTTTGAGTTCGGCACTTCCTTGAATATTGATTGAGGAACTTGACCATGGAAGGCGCATAGGAGTCACCGTCGACAAGCATGGCAAAGCCTCTCAGGAGGATCTCAACATCCTTCATGTGAAGGTCTGGCTCGACATTGGAGAGAATTCTTCGCCAAGCGGGAAGAGAATTGGCCTTGTACAGGATTTCATAGAAGCTGGAGTGGTACATGCTCGTTCGAATTTCCTGTGGCTTAAGGTTGACTCCTCCGGTGTTCAGCCGATTGAACACCTCATACATCGACGAGTCGTCACCCTTAGGCGAGTTTTGCTTAATGATTACATTTCGAATGGTGCGCAAATCAAATTGAACCTTATGATCGCCAAGAGTGAGGTAAGCCTGCCCTTTGAACCGATTGGGGTGATGTGGAAGGGTTTCGGCCAACTTAAGCCTGAAGTTTTCAAAGTAGTTGTCATCGTGAACAATCTCATCTGGAATTTTCCCATTGGCGTCGAAAATGGTTCGCAATTCAGAACGCTTTTCCTTCTTGGGAAAGCGCTGCTTAATGAAATAGTAGATCGACATCAGACGCTGTTGGCCATCGATGACCAAGAACTTGTTTCGCTCGATCTCGTAAAGAAACACCTGGGGAACGGGTAAACCCAGGATCAGTGACTCAATCAGTTTTGATGCTCGGCTAATGTCCCAGACATAGTTCCTTTGGAAACCCGGGATACGAACAGCACCCGATTCAATGAAATTGAAAATGGTTACAACATTGAAATCGTTAGGAGCCGCTGTGATGTCGTACTCCTCTATCTGTAATTCATCCGAGGAATCGGCGTAGTCCTCAAACCACCCGGGCCCATCATTCTCTTCCATGCTAATCTCCTCACGCCGTTCTGTTGCTTGCCGGCCTAGCTATTGAATCTACTTTACAGTCTCTCCCGTCTTCTTTCGAGCCCTGTGCTTGAATATACAGCATCCGTCGTGTTGGTTCTTGTTGCCTGTCGCGCATCATCGAATCCCAGCCTAGGTTCAAAGTCCAAGTGCAACACCTACGCTATGTTGAGACGGAGGTGTTGCCATGGGGAATCGGTACAGTCACATGAGTTTGCTGGAGCGTGAGGAAGTCAGCCGGGGAATGGCCGAGG
>Ga0334722_10005536_pt1 | contig 12714 bp, 9 predicted proteins | sample C3_bottom_MG_FD_207210 | JGI IMG/M metagenome (GOLD analysis project Ga0334722, IMG submission 207210) | Sediment microbial communities from Yellowstone Lake, YNP, Wyoming, USA - C3_bottom | ecosystem: Environmental > Aquatic > Freshwater > Lake > Sediment | place: USA: Wyoming | collected...
CCTCACGGCGGGCTTGGGCGTCCCGAACCGGATCCCTCTTGACGCGCTTGAGTGAAGCGACGACCCTCGGGAGGAGCTGCAATGAGGCACTATTCCATCGCCTGCATACCGGGGGATGGCATCGGCCGCGAGGTGATCGCGGCGGGCAGGCTGGTGCTGGAGAGGGCGCAGAGGCTGGACGGAGGGTTCCAGCTCCGCTTCAGTGAGTACCCTTGGAGCTGCGAGTATTATCTGCAGCACGGCGAGATGATGCCGAGGGATGGGTTGAAGATCCTGGCCGACCACGATGCCATCTACCTGGGCGCGGTGGGGTTTCCGACCGTCCCGGACCACATCTCCCTGTGGGGATTGCTGTTGCCTATCCGGCAAGGGTTCGACCAGTACGTGAACCTGCGCCCCGTCAAGCTGCTCCCGGGGCTGCGATGCCCGTTGAGGGACAAAGGGCCGGACGAGATCGACTTCGTGTGCATCAGAGAGAATACGGAGGGCGAGTACGCCGGGGTGGGTGGCAGGGTTCACCGCCACACCGATCGCGAGGTCGCCATCCAGAGCGGTGTCTTCACCCGGCAGGGTGTGGAGCGGGTGCTACGATACGCCTTCCAGGTCGCGCAGGGTCGCCCGCGGAAGCAGCTCATCGCCGCCACCAAGTCCAACGCCTGCCAGTACAGCATGGTGTTCTGGGACGAGGTGCTGGAAGAGCTCTCGGCAGAGTTCCCGGATGTGAAGAGTACTAAGATGCATGTGGATGCCCTCGCCGCGCAGTTCGTGCTGCATCCCGAGAAGCTGGACGTGGTGGTGGCATCCAATCTCTTTGGTGACATCCTGACCGATCTGGGCGGGGCACTTCAGGGAGGCCTGGGAATACCGGCCAGCGCCAACCTCAACCCGGAGAAGAGGTACCCCTCCATGTTCGAGCCCGTCCATGGCTCCGCGCCGGATATCGCGGGGAGAGGGATTGCCAATCCCATCGCCGCCATCTGGGCGGGCTCTGCCATGTTGGAGTTCCTGGGGGAGCTGGAGGCTGGTCAGAGGGTGCTCGATGCTATCATGGCCGTAACCCGCGAGGGGCGAGTGCTGACCGCTGATCTGGGGGGCACCGCGACCACCATGGAGATGGCGGAGGCCATCGCCCAGAGGCTGGACGCAGCGGGTTGATCTCCAGGGTCTATCCAGGCTGAAGGCGGAGAATCTGACGTCTGTTTCAAGGCCGTCCTCATAGGAGAGAGGAATTCCAACGATGGAAGAAAGGAGCTTCGCGATGATCTCAGTCCCACGTTCGCTCGCGTTCCCCCGCTCCCTTCAGGGGCAGCTGCTCCTGGCGACAGGCTTCGCCTGCCTGACCGCGCTGGGCGCCCAGGTACAGATCCCTATCGGGCCAGTTCCTATAACGTTGCAGGTGCTCTTCGTCCTCCTTTCCGGCCTGGTGCTGGGCAGCAAGCTCGGGGCGGCGAGTCAGATGGAGTACCTGGCTGCCGGGCTGGCCGGTGCTCCCATCTTCGCCCAGGGGAAGAGTGGGGTGATCGCCCTGCTCGGGCCCACCGGAGGTTACCTGGTAGGGTTCGTGGTGGCGGCCTACCTGGCGGGATTGGTCGCGGAGTCGGCCTCCACGCCCGGCAAGGCTCGGTTCTTCGTCGCTGGCCTTCTCGGCGCGACGGCGAACCTGCTGTGCGGCACCATCTGGCTGGCAACCTGGCTGTCGGTGGGCCACGGGACGAGCTGGTTGGCCGAGATGGGCAGCGCATGGCAGATCGGATTCCTGCCGTTTATTCTGCTGGACGCCGGCAAGGCGCTAGTGGCCAGCGCTGTCACCCTCTCGGGCAGGGGGCTGGTGGCCCTGCTGAGGCAGTGATGGTAGAGGGCGGGGCGCGCAAGTCGCGTCCCGCCCTCCTGATGGTCGGCTGGAGAGGAGCTCGGCGCCGTCCAAGAGCCTGAACTCGCCGACCGATGCTGGTGGCTCCTTCCCACCGCCCAGCCAGAGTCGCAGGTCGGCGGGTCTCATGAGCACGCTTACCGCTGTGCCGTCATTGGCTACTCTGGCCAGCGGGTTCGCCCATTCCTCCTCCACCACCCTGTCCCCCAGAAAGGCGAGGGCTTCCTCCACTCCCACTCCCGTTCTGCTGCACAAGGCACGGAGCCGTCTCCAACGCACCGGAGAGTGGGCCAGAAGGTATGGCCGCTGGAGTCGCGCCAGATCGGCGCTGAGGAAGTGGTTGGTGGAGACCAGCAGACCATCCTCTGATGCCACTTCTTCTACTCTGCGGGCGGTGATCTCGAATAGCGAGGCCCGATTCTCGACCCCGGAGCCCACCAGCAGGTTGTTGCCAATAGTGCGTGGTGCTGCGCGGAGGATCTCACTGGCCTCCCTGAGCGATGTTGCCTCCTCCAGGACCAGCCGATACAGGATGGCCGTCGGTACTCCGTCGGGGAAGTTGCCCCTAAGGTAGGAGGTGAGATTGCTCACGGAGATCCCGCGGCGGTTGACCCCAGTGGTGACGCCGATGACGCCTGGCCACCCGATCGACAGGAAGGGCTCTCGGCCCTCGGGGCGGAATGCCAGCACGGTGGTTTGGCTGAGCAGTAGCCGCGCGACCGCGCCACCGTCGTCGATGGGCGTGCCCTTGAAGTGGTAATCCAGGTTCCGCCCATGGAGAAGTAGTCCGTCGATGGTGTGGTCTCCCCAGATGGCGAAGCCGGAGCAGGCTGTCTGAGGCGATCTGGGCACCACTTGTCGAAGGATGTTCAGGATGTCGTCCAGGGTGTTGATGAGGAGGATCGTGGCGAAGGGGAGGCCGCTCCCCCTGGCAACCCCTCTCATCTCCTCCTTGATATGGTCCGGGATGCGGCGGCTCATCAGCAGGGCTAAGGCCAGGGCGGCGGCTCGCAGCGGCATACCCAGGACCATGCCGACCCTCCTGAAGAGGAGCCGCTCCATCTCCGCAGCCAGCAGTCGGATTTCGGCGGCCAGGAGTCTCCCATGGGCGACCCCCATGGCTGCGGGGTCTCCCTCAAGCAGGACCACCCGAGGACCAGCGGTAGCTCCACTGACGCCAGATCCGCGTGTAGCCAACTCGCCGACCACCATCGATACTCCCTGCGCTCTGTGATCTGTATCACGAAGAGCCGTTGCCTGTTGGCTGGTGCCATCATACGGGTCACGGCAAATATATGCAGCTTCCATCCCACGGCTCAACGCGACAGGGTGTTGGCGATAGGTGGTTTCCTCTCTCCATCGACTGTTGATGATCTCAGGAAGCGGCCTTTAGCGCTTGCGGGTGGGAGTTAGAAGCCGCTAAGATATCGGCGGGAGGTTCCCCTTGCGCAAACCCTCGGTGGCTATCCTGCACTATACATGCCCCCCGATAGTCGGTGGCGTGGAGCAGCTCGTAGCGGTCCATGCTGGGTTGCTTGCCGATCGCGGCTACCCGACGCGAGTGGTGGCGGGGAAGGGAGAGCCCTTCCGCGCGGATGTCCCGGTATGGCTGATAGAGGGTCTCTACTCCAAGGATCCCGGGCTGCTGGCCATCAACAGGGAGCTGGAAGAGGGGGTGGTTGGCTCCCGGTTCGAGGTGGCTGTCGACAGGTTGGAGGAGGAGCTGATGGCCGCCTTGGCTGGAGTAGAGTGCTGCGTGGTGCACAACGCTTTCACCCTGCACTTCAACTTGCCGCTCACCGCCGCACTGCACCGATTGGCCCAGCGCATGGGAGGGCCACGATTCGTGGCATGGTGCCACGACATCTCCTGGAGGAATGAGCTCTACCTACCGATCATGAGGGATCGCTACCCCTGGAAGCTGTTGAAGGAGCCGCTGGATCGGGTCAGCTACGTGGTGGTGTCGGAGTCGAGACGGCGGGAGCTGTGCGAGCTGATGGGGCTGGGAACGGACCTTGTCCGGGTAGTCCCAGCTGGGGTGTCGCCGGCGGCTCAGATGAAGCTGGAGCCGGAGACGGTTGAGCTGGTGGACAGGCTGGGGCTGCTTCAGGCAGAGCTACTGATGCTGGCTCCGGTGAGGATCACCCGAAGGAAGAACCTGGAGATGAGCATCCGGATCGTTGGAGGTATGCGGGATCTGGATGTGGACTCCAGGCTGCTGGTGACGGGGCCGCCCGGCCCGCACAACGTCCGGGCCGGCGACTACGTGGAGGAGCTGCGTGCGCTCAGAGGGCGGCTCGCTCTGGAGGAGCAGGTGGTATTCCTCTTCGAGCAGCTGGATCGTGGGCGGTCCGCGTATCCGGTCAGCGACCGAATGATGTGGGATCTCTACTCTCTGGCGGATCTGCTGCTGTTCAGTAGCTCGCAGGAGGGTTTCGGGATCCCCGTGGTGGAGGCAGGGCTGTTCAGGCTCCCTGTGTTCTGCTCCGACATCCCTCCATTCCGAGAGATCGGCCTGGATGCCGTCCACTACTTCGATCTGGATGATGAGCCGATGGCGGTGGCGATGCGGATCAAGAGGTGGATGGAAGAGGACATGTCCTACCGGCTTCGCCGCCGCGTTCTCGCGCACTATTCCTGGGACTCCCTCTTCGCTCAGCGGATAGAGCCGCTGATACTGGGCGCCGAGCGCTAGGCGCCCGTTCTATCCCGGATTCGGCGGCCATGGCCACCGTGTCGTCGTGCCCTGAGGGCAGCGTGGCGGAGGCCGGGTTGCTACAGGAGGTGAAGATGGCTGAGACCGTGGCCAGAGGGTTCACCATACTGGTCCCGCTCTCCGATACACGGTCGGCAGGCGAGCTGATAAGGATCGCCGGAGGTCTGGTTCCCAGCCAGGGGGGAAGCCGGCGGGGCAGGGTCGTGGCGCTGGGCGTTGTGGAGGTGCCCGAGGAGGTGGACTTCAGCCATGGCGCCCGTCCGGCGCAGGCTCATCGGCAAAGGCTCGGAAGGGTCTTCAAGATGGCTGGGAGCTCCCCCGATCTGGAGATCGCCACCGTCGTGAGAGTCTCGAGGCAGGCCTGGCACGGCATCACCGACGCGGCCAGGGAGGAGGAGGCGGATCTCCTGCTGCTGGCGTGGAAGGGCGAAACGTCCACCCCGAACACCATTTTCGGCACGACCATCGATGAGATTGCCAAGGACCCTCCCTGCGACGTCGCCCTGGTCAGACTCCAACCCATGGGTAGCTGCCGGCGTATCCTCCTCCCCGTCCGAGGTGGTCCTCACGCGGCCCTCGCTCTCCGCCTGGCGGTGAGCCTGGCCGAACGGTACGACGCGACGGTGACCGCTTTGAGAGTCCTACCCCCGGGTCTGACCATGGAGCAGGTGGAAGTGGAAAAGGATCACTTCCGGCAGTTCCTCGCGTCCTGCCCAAGCCGTCGGGTGGAGGTCTCCTTCAAGGTGTCTGATTCCGTGGTCCAGGCGATCCTGCAGGAGAGCTGCGGCCACCAGCTGGTCATGATGGGTGCGTCGGCGGCCCCTGTGACGTCGGAGCCCTACCTGTTCGGGTCCATCGCGGAGAGGGTGGTTCGCGAGGTGGACCGCCAGGTGATCGTCGTGAAGACCAAGGAGCGGGCCGAAGGGCTGCGCCCGGACTTCGGTGGCCTCTTTCAGGAGGAGCGGTCCAGGGAGCCCATGTCCATATCGACCATCGTGGACAAGTGGTTCGCTGAGAACACCTTCGACAGCGAGGAATGGTCCGATCTGGAGCTGCTGGTCAGACTGAAGAGGTCGGCAGGGGTGACCATTAGCCTTGGTCTCCCGGCGCTGAACGAGGAGGCGACTATCGGTTCCATCATCAGTTGCGTGAAGGGCGAGTTGATGGACCGGTATCCGATCCTGGATGAGGTGGTCCTCATCGATAGCGGCTCGACCGATCGCACCGTCGAGATAGCCCGGGGCCATGGGGTGCCGGTCTACCTGCATCAGGAGATCCTGCCCCGGCTTGGGACCATACCCGGCAAGGGCGAGGCGCTCTGGAAGAGCCTGCATGTCCTCAAGGGCGACATCATCGCCTGGATCGACACGGACATCCGCAACATCCATCCCCGGTTCGTCTACGGCCTGCTGGGGCCGCTGCTGCAGCATCCTCGCGTGATGTACGTGAAGGGCTTCTACAGAAGGCCCATCAGGGTGGGCCACAAGACCATGGGAACCGGCGGGGGCCGTGTCACAGAGCTTACGGCGAGGCCCATGCTGAACCTCTTCTACCCCGAGCTCTCGGGTGTGGTCCAGCCCCTGGCCGGGGAGTACGCGGGGCGGCGCGAAGCACTGGAGAGGGTGCCCTTCTTCACGGGGTATGGCGTGGAGACAGGCCTGCTGATCGACTTTCTCCAGATGTTCGGGCTTCAGTCGATAGGGCAGGTGGATCTGAAGCGGCGGGTGCACCGCAATCAGAGCCTGGTGTCGCTGAGCAAGATGGCCTTCACCCTGATCCAGGTGGTGCTGCAGAGGGTGGAGGACCAGCAGCGGCTGCGAATGATGGTTGACCTGAACCGGAGCATGAAGCTCATCCAGCACACCCGGGACCAGTTCCACCTGGAGGTGAAGGAGCTCCGAGACGCGGAGCGCCCCCCTATCATCACCATCCCGGAGTACCGGGAGCGGCGTGGGCTCGGGTGATGAGATCCGCTGGCACGAGGCTGCTGCTGGTGAGGCACGGCCAGACCAACTGGAACCTGGAGGGTCGCTACCAGGGCGGGGTCGATGTGCCCCTCAACCTCCAGGGACAGACGCGTAGCGAGGCTCTGGCGGAAGAGCTGTCCGTGGAGCGGATCGATGTGGTCTACTCTAGCCCCCTCTCTAGGGCGGTGGACACGGCCAGGCCCATCGCTCGGAAGCACGGGCTCGACGTGCGGATAGAGCCCGACTTGAGGGAGATAGAGCTGGGGGAGTGGGAGGGCATGCCGGCGACGGTGATCGCCGAGCGCTACCCTGAGCTGTTTCGTCAGTGGGTGGAGGATCCCCGCCCGGTGAGGCCGCCCGGCGGCGAAAGCATCCTGGAACTGCACGACCGGGTGATCGCGGCTGTGGATAGGATCATCCGGCTGCATCCGGGAAAGAGGATCTGTCTGGTCACCCACAAGGTGACGCTGGTGATCATCCGGACGCACTTTCTGAGGCTGGATCTTCCAGAAGAGATGCGCCGCCCCTTCCCCAATGGCACCTGGGAGTGGCTGGACGTGCTGGAGATGCCGCGCGGAAATCCGTGCTGCTCGGCGGCCGCGGTAACCTCGCCGACCGAAACCTCAGACAGATCGACTTAGAGCTCCGCCACTTCGACATCGGCGCAGCGGGTGGATAAGGCTCTGCCATATGTGAAGCAGCCTGCAGGGCTGGGGCTGGTTCCCCGCTGGTAGGTCGATGGGTCAGCCGCGGGGGCGCGGCCCCGCCTAGTTGGCCCGACGTGCCGAGGGGCTAGCGGGCCCCCGAGGCGGTCCGCACCACCAGCACGGAGCAGGGGGCCGCGCGCAGCACCTTCTCTGCCACGCTCCCGTAAGCCCACAGCCGGGCCCCCGTTCTTCCATGGGTGGACATCACGATCAGGTCCGCCTTGATCCTCGAGGCGTGCTCCACTATCTCCTCGGCCACATTCCCGCCGCTCACGCGGAAGCCTACCTTGATCCCACGGGCGGCCAGACGCCCCGCCCACCCCTGGAGGTAGGCCTCCGCCTCCTGCCGGTCTCCGTCCTCCTGGACCACGTATCCGCGGCCGTCAGGTGCCTGTACGAAGCGCAGGAGGGTGATGCGGATCAGCTCCAGCTCGGCCCCTGTGGCCGACGCCAACAGCTCCGCGTGGGGGATGGCCGTCTCCGCCAGCTCGGAGCCGTCCAGCGGTACGAGGATGCGTCGATACATGATGACCTCCGGGAGATGTTGGATGGCACACTGCGTGGGCTGGACGGGACATAGTGTTACATTCGGGGAGCGGGAGGTCAACCGCGAAAAAGGGGTGGGCCGATGCCGACCGGCATCGGCCCACCCGTGGGCCGGGGGAGTGCTGACTACCTGGATCGAGAGGATCGGGCGCCGTTGTTTACGGACCTGCCACCCTGTCCGCGGCCCTCGTTCTCGTGCCTACCGACGGTGTCATCGCTGGGTCCCTGCTGCCGGTTCCCGTAGCCAGGACCGTTGTCCTGCCTCTGCTCACCCCCCTGGATCCGGGATCCGGGAGTTTGCGATGCGACGGGGGTGATGGTTGGGGTGGCGACGAGGTTTGGCTGAGTGGTGTCCTCATCCTCGTCCTCTGTACCCCATCGGTCCCGCTCGCGCTCGGTGTAGCTGTGCCTCTCCTCTGACCTCTCGCGCTCCCGATGGCGCGCCTCCGAGCCGCGAGAGTCGTCGGCATCCAGAGTGGGCGTGGCGGTTGTGGTGGCCGAGGGCTCAGCGGCCGAGGTGGCGCTCGCCGTGGCCGTGGGCGCCGAGGTTGGGGTGGCTGTCACCGTGGTCTCGGGGGTGCGGGCCTCGTCGCCCTGATGCTTCTCCTCCTTTCCCATGTCAGAGCGGGCGAAGAAGGAGACCACTAGTCCGTGTCGGACGTCCTCCAGGGTCTGGGCGAAGCGGGCGATCCAGGAGACGAACCAGCCGTGGTTAGCCTGCCGATCGCCCTCCGGTTCTGGGACCTGGATGCTTCGCCAGCTGTCGGACGTGGACTCCGACGGTGTGGCCGTGGCCTCGGCGGTTGGGATTGGTGTCGCCGTAGCCGTGGCCGTGGGCACAGCGGTCGAGGTTGCTGTCACCGTGGCCGTGAGCGTGGACGTCGGGGTTGCGGTGGTCGTGGCGGTGGGCGTGGACGTCGGGGTTGCGGTGGTCGTGGCGGTGGGCGTTACGGTTTCCTGGGCGTGGGCCAGGACCGGCACCGTCAGCATCAGGATGGCGGCCAACGTGAGGATGGCCGCTTTGTGGACCTTTCTCATGCTTCTACTCCCCCCCTGTTTTCAATGATTCCTGGAATGCACATCCAGATTGATGAACGGAACTCGCGAGGACTCGTTACATGTGGGAGGGAGCGGGGGTTTGAGAAGCTGGTCCTCCGGTACATGAAATCCGATCTATGGAGCGTGGCTTGTCCCCAACGGTGGGACCATTTGCCGGCGAGGCTTGGCTTCAGAGACCCGGTGGTGTAGCGTCAGACCGTTCTCCTGGGGCCTGGTCCCCTTCTCGAGGCGCGGCTATCTGCGGTGGGGCCGCTTGGTGGCGTAGGCGGCGAGGGTGGCCGCGGCCGTGATGGGGAGGACCTTCCGGGCCATTAGATTGGTGATCCCGCTGTCCCTCCGAAGCACCCCCTCGATCAGCAACATCTGGCTGCCCTGGAGCACGCTGCGAAAGCGCTGGTACACCTGTGGGCGCAAGATGACGTTGGCGAGGCCGGTCTCATCCTCCAGGGTGAGGAAGACGTGGCCCTTGGCCGTCGGGGGAGCCTGCTCGCAGACCACCAGCCCGCCGACCCTCACTACCAGGTTCCGGGGCAGCTCCTTCATCCGTCCACACGGGACGGCTCGTGCATCCTCCAGGAGTCCCCGAAACAGCTCCACGGCGTGGCGATCCGGTGACAAACCCTGGATGGAGTACTCGGCCGCCGTGGTCTCGAACAGGGATGGTGCCGGCAGATCGGGAGCCGGCGCCGACGGCATAGGCAATGGGGATGGGGTGGAGGCTTTCCCATGTCCATCCGCCTCTCCGGCCACCCGCCTTTCCAATCCTGCCTCCCACAGTAGCGCCCGGCGGGGACGGTCGAAGCAGTCCAGGGCCCCCACGGCGATCAGGTTCTCCACCGCCTCTCGGGAGAGGCGGGTGCGCAGCAGTAGGTCCTGCAGCGAGCGGAACGGGCCGCGCTGCCGTTCATCCTCCAGCCTCTGCAGGGAGTCCTCGCCGAGGCCGCGGACGTAGCAGAAGCCGAGCCGGATGTCCAGCTGCCCCTCTAGCTCGCCCTGCCGTCGTTCCACGGTGCACTTGGCGCGACTGCGATTGATATCCACCGGGAGGATCCGGATCCCGTGGCGCTTGGCATCGTTGATCACGACCTCGGGGGAGTAGAAGCCCATGGGCTGGTTGTTGAGGATGGCGGCGTAGAACTCGGGGGCGTAGTACCTCTTCAGGTAGGCCGTGTCGTAGGTCGTCTTGGCGAAGGCGGCCGCGTGGCTCTTGCAGAAGCCGTAGGATGCGAACCCGGCAAGCTGCTTGAAGATCTCCTCGGCCGTCTCCCCGTCCACCCCGTTGCGCTGGGCCCCCTCCAGGAAGCGGGATCTGATCCTGGACATCTCGGTCTCGGAGCGGTGGCGGTTCATCGCCCTCCGGAAGAGGTCCGCCTCCCCGGCTGTGAAGCCGGCCGTGGCCATGGCAACCCTGATCACCTGCTCCTGGAACAGCACGACACCCAGGGTCTCGGATAGGATCGGCTCCAGGCTGGGGTGCAGGTAGGTCACCTTCTCCAACCCCTGGCGGCGGCGGAGGTAGGGGTGCACCATGTTCCCCTGGAGGGGGCCCGGCCGGATGATGGAGATCTCCACTATCAGGTCCTCGATGGTGCGAGGCCGCATCTTGGGGAGCGTCTGGCTCTGGGCACGGCTCTCCACCTGGAAGACCCCGATGTTGTCGGGCTCGCACAGCATGTCGAAGACGGCCGGATCATCCAGCGGTATCCGGTCCAGGTCCAGATCCAACCCTCTCGTCTCCCGGATCATCTGCAGGGCGTCGTGGATCACCGAGAGGGTGCGCAGCCCCAGCAGGTCCATCTTGATCAGCCCCATGTCCTCCACGTCGTCCTTGTTGAACTGGACCACCACGCGACCTGGTGCCGCCGCTCGCTCCAGTGGAGCGATCTCCACCAGAGGCGTGGCGGTGATGAGCATGCCGCCCACGTGGATGCTGAGGTGACGCGGAAACCCCTCTATCTGGCGGCAGAACTCTAGTAGCTGCTTCCAGGGGTTGGGGGGGCGGGGGCCCGATTCGGGCTCATCCTCCCCCGTTCCCCGCTCCCCAGTCCCTGGCCCCAGCTGCCGGATCCCCGTAAATGGGGCGATGGTCTCCATCTCCTCCTCCAGGTGTGAAGAGGAGCGGCGATTGACCGCCTTGGCGAGGCGGTCGATCAGTTCGGCGGGCAGGCCCATCGCCTTTCCCACCTCCCGAAGGGCGTTCCTGGCCCGGTAGGTGACCACGTTGCACACCATGCCCGTGTGCTCCTGTCCGTACTTCTGGTAGATATACTGGATGATCTGCTCCCGGTGGTTGGTGGAGAAGTCGATGTCGATATCGGGCATGCCCGTCATCTCCTCGCTCAGGAATCGCTCGAAGAGCAGATTGTGCCGAAGGGGATCCACCTTGGTGATCCCCAGGACGTAGGCCACCAGTGAGTCGGCGGCAGACCCCCGTCCTTGTCCCGGGATCCCGTGCTCGCGGGCGTAGCGCATGATGTCCCATACGATCAGAAAGTACTCGGCGAGGCCGGTCTTCTGGATCACGTCCAGCTCGTGGGCCAGCTGTCTGGAGACCGCGGGGGTGATGGGCCGGTAGAGCTCGCGGGCGCCCTCATGGCACAGGCGGTGGAGGAAGCTGAAGGGGGTCTCTCCCTCCGGAACCTGGAATCCCGGGAAGCGGTATCCCCGGAAATTCAGGTCAACGTCGCACTGGGCGGCGATGATCCGGCTGTTGGCGATGGCTCCAGGGTATCGGTGAAAGAGGATGGACATCTCCCTGGCCGATTTCAGGTGGTACTCGGAGTTGGGGCGGCGCAGGCCGTCGGAGGCATCCAGGGTGGTTCGGTGCCTGATGCACACCAGGATGTCCTGGAGGCGGTGGCCGTCCCGGAGGGCGTAGTGGACGTTGTTGGTGGCCACACACCCGACCCCCAACCGGTCGGCCAGGTCCACCATCTCGTCGCACAGCCAGTCGTCCTCCGGCAGCAGGTGGTGCTGCAGCTCGATCCAGAAGCTCTCGGCGCCGAAGATCCTGAGCAGCCTCTCGGCGGCCCTGCCGGCGCCGTCGCGGCTGCCGGCCAGCAGCTTGCGGGCTATCTCGCCGTGTCGGCATCCCGATAGGCAGATCAGGCCGGCCGTTCGCCCTTCCAGAGAGGAGAGAGCCAGGGCCGCACGGTTCTTCCCGTGGGCCAGCTGGGCGGCGCTGATCAGCCGACAGAGGTTGGCGTACCCTTCCCGGCTCCTGGCTAGCAGGGTCAGGTGATCCCCGCCCTCCATGGTTATCTCCGCGCCGATGATGGGCCGTATCCCTTCCTGCTTGGCCGCCTGCCAGAAGCGGACGGCCCCGTACAGTCCATCGTGATCGGTTATGGCGAGCGCCTCCATGCCCAGCTCCCTGGCCCGGGCGATCAGATCCTCCGGGTGGGAGGCCCCATCCAACATGGAGTAGTTGGTGTGGCAATGCAGCTCGACGTAGCTTGGGACGTTCGGTGGGGTTCGTGGGGTCGATCCCGCCGTGCTCCCGGGGATGGGCGATTCAACCATAGATCCGCTCCAGGAACCAGGTAGCGAGTCTCTCACCCTTCTCCAGGAGGGAGGGTGGCTGGGTGGCCAGATCTCTAAACACCACACATAGCCGTCCGCTCTCGGTGATCAGTCGGAAGTAGTCCCGGTAGACCTCCCGCCGCCACCAATCTCCCCGCACCCGCCATCGGTTGCAGAGAGCCAGCACCGGCTCGAGGCGGCCGGCCAGTACCAGGGCGGCTGGCTGCCCAGCCCTGTCGGCGATCACCCGGATGGGTCGCGCCGCTCCTTCCATGGCTACCTCCGCCAACGGCCGGATGGCGCCCTCCCCGAGCCACTCGTTGGCCC
>Ga0334722_10005537_pt1 | contig 12714 bp, 15 predicted proteins | sample C3_bottom_MG_FD_207210 | JGI IMG/M metagenome (GOLD analysis project Ga0334722, IMG submission 207210) | Sediment microbial communities from Yellowstone Lake, YNP, Wyoming, USA - C3_bottom | ecosystem: Environmental > Aquatic > Freshwater > Lake > Sediment | place: USA: Wyoming | collected...
TCAGCGCGAGTTTTTTTCTCAGGGAAAACATATCTCCCATAGGCTGGGTAGGTCCGTATAGCTTCCTCTTTATTGTGATATATCTCATCGCCATGAGACTGGTCTTTTCCTATGAGAAACGGAAGATAACCGAATTTTTGAAAGAAATGGCGGAGGAACTGCAATACAAGGATGTCAGCATGAAGACTGCCGTGCTTCACTATGGGATGAATGCCCTTATCGTGGTCATTGCCGCTATGTTCCTTCCGAAAATCGGGGAAGGGATTGCAGAGGCCACTGGCTTGGGCCAAACTTTTGTCGGCAATATTTTTATTGCCGTTTCTACTTCTCTTCCGGAGGTCGTTGTCTCCATCGCTGCCGTCAGGATGGGGGCCATTGATCTCGCAATCGGCAATCTTTTCGGAAGCAATATTTTCAACATCTTTATCCTTGCGCTTGATGACATTTTCTTCCTCAAAGGCCCTCTGCTCTCATATGCAACCCCCAACCACATAATTTCGGCATTGTCGGCCATTGCGATGACAACAATTGCGATTATCGGACTGACCTATCGAGCAGAGAAGAAGAGATTGTTTATCGCCCTGGATTCCCTGGGCATTCTCATGGTCTACATAGCCAATTTGCTGTTGCTGTATATGCTGAAATAATATTACCGCATTATCTCATGTATAGGCTTTAGGCATTCTCCACTCTATCAGAAGAAATTGAACCAGTCCGTGTAATACTTCTTCTTGTCTACTTTTTTGTGCAGCCTACAGATCGAACGGGAAGAGCCACCCATGGCATGGCGAAACTGCGGAGCAGAAGTTTGGCTCTTTGAGAGACGGGCACTATATTTACCCAATCCACACGGTCTTATCAAAATCTTTCATTCCTTCTACAATATGATTCGTCGTTCCCCTATGGCCAACCTTTAACTCTGAGTCAAGACCGTAGTGCTTCAGGCATGTACCGCAGGAGTATATTTCAACACCCATAGCCTCGATCTCTTTCAGAAGCGGATGGATGTCGGCATTGGTGGTGGTAAGCTTCACGCCGGCGTTCAGAAAAAAGATCGTGTGAGGAAGCAGCTTGTAGGTCTTCATGGTCTCGAAATAGGCTTTCATGAGTATCTTGCCGAGCTCTTCTTCTTTCCCCATCGTATCTGTTCCCACTATAAGGAGTAAGGTTTTTTCAGTCGCCTGCGCTTTTTCAGTCTCAGATGTGGGCGCGCATGCATAGCCTTTTACTATTTTCACCCTCCAGTCGTTACCGTCTCTGATAGTCTCGGAAAAGAAAGCATGGTTCTTTGCGAACCATGCAAGATTATCTGCCGAACCCTCATTATCAACAATAACCTCGATAATGCCTTCCGAGATTTTAGAAAGGGCTTCTTCAGCCATCATAACAGGTTTTGGGCAGCCCTGATTTCTTGCGTCGATTACCATATTAATCTCCTTGCGTTATTCTTTTGGTTTTGTCCAAACAAGAAACGGACAGAGTTTGCACATATTAAAGCCGGGATAGGTTTCGCCTGTTCGCGGGAAAGAAACCCCCTTGTCACGCGCCGTGCGTTCAAGCATCCAGCGTAATGTCGGCTCAAGCTGCTTTGCAGGCCATATCCAGTTAAGCTCACCCTGCTCGGTCTTGCCTGCAGTATAACTGCCGCTACACATGGGTGTAATGTTTGGCTTGTTTGAGAGAAAGACTGAGACCACACCATGGCATGCAGAACTGTTCATCGTCATAGTCATTTCAAAAGGGAAAATATCCATAGCCGCAGACCAGTCATTGCCAAGGTGGTAGGATTGAAGCACATCGCACGCACCATGTATTACGTCAGGCTCATAAGAAGCCTTATGGAGTGGAGCAGTTGCAATGGCAAGAAGACGCTGACCGAATCGCTTTTTACTCCTGGCTATCCGCTCGGCCTGGTCCTTGTCCTTCGCATATTTCAGATGGCTCCTTATTTCGGCTTCATCGAACTCACGCCAGCCAAATACATACTGAGCATTCGTACATCCTATCCCCGTTGCCTCTGTTAGCAGGATATCGCCACGCTGACGCGAGGCAGCAAGATAGTGACAAAAAGTAAACGGATGGGCCGACACCTTGAATTCGGTATTGAGCTTAAAAAGCTTAAGTTCATCCTGATCAACGAAGAATTTTACTGCAACAGGATAGTATTTCATCCGAAGCAGATTGCGAAGAACGAATACCATGTCAGCATTTGATAACGATGGCTTTGCAAGCATCTCTTTCGCAAAGGTAGTATCATCAAGCATTATTGAGCTGTCAATCATAAGCACATCCTTATCATTAGGTTCCATATAGTGCAGCGCCAAGGGCGCCGACAATATCCGGCGGCCCAGGAACCAGTATTTTTATATCAAGCCGCTCTTGCAGGAGATTCACAGCAGCCGGATTCTTTGCCACCCCTCCTGTAAAGACTACGGTGTCTTCGTATCCGACACGGGCAAGCATAGCCACCAGCCGCTCAATAACTGAGATATGCACTGCCTTGGCAATATCAGCAGGGAGTGTCCCATGGTTCTTGAGTGAAATCACCTCTGACTCAGCAAAGACAGTACACATATTACTGATCCTGACATCACCTTTTCCATTAAGCGCCTCTGCGCCAAATTCTGAGAGGCTATACCCAAGAGACGAGGCCATAATCTCAAGAAATCTGCCTGTTCCTGCAGCACACTTGTCATTCATCTGAAAATTGAGCACTCTGCCGCTTTTATCAAGCGCTATGACCTTGGTGTCCTGGCCACCTACATCAACAATCGTTCTGCATTCCGGGAAAAAATGTCGGGCTCCTAACGCATGCGCCTTTATCTCGGTAATCACGTCATCAGCAAAATGTCTCTTGGCGAGATGCCTGCCGTATCCGGTTGCTATAATCCTTGCCGGGTGATATCCCTTTATCATTTCAAGAGATTGCCGGTGAGGATCGTAGCCGCTCTCAGCTATCCGAAAATCAACAAGGCGGCTGCCCTCAACAACAGCCACCTTGATTGTCCTTGATCCAAGGTCAACTCCAACTACCATGTCAGCCCTTTATCTGCTCAAGAAATGCCTCGATCCTTGTCTGCATCTGTCCAATATCCTCGGGCGAATAGTCCGACTCTATTGCAAGAAACGGTATCCCTGCCTTTTCACAGGCCTCCTTGATCTTGATAGCCTCGATGTTATAGGTATGGCAGAACTGGAGGCAATAATGGAGAATGCCCTGTGCACCGGAGTCGCGATATTCCTTCAGGACCTGGTCAACTCGATCATCATTCGGTGTAAAGCAGGAACAATCTATCTTCATATACCGGTCGGTCAGGGCCTTGAGCTGACTGTCAAGGTCTGTCATAGTCTCATCCATCAGGTCTTTAAAGTAGCGGGTGCCAATGCAGCTTTCATCATTCACCACAATCCCACCAGCCTTCTCGACAAGGTTGTGGGCCTTCCAGTTCGGCATTGCCATTGGAGTACCAGAAACGAGTACTCTCGGCGCTGTAGTGGGAGCAACGGCTATGCCTTTTTTGACTCTTTCGTCCAGCTCGTCACAAAGCAGATTCACTTTTTCTGCAAATCTGACGGGCTCGTCATAGAAGGCAATCTGCTCAATAAGAAGCACGTCTTTCCCGCTAATGGGTGAAGGGTTATGATGCTGTAGCCTGTTCAGTCGCTGAAGGGCCTTTCTTTTGTTGTTCATGATCTTAACTGCCTCGGTAACAGCTTCGGCAGTTATTGTTTTGCCGGTGACCTTCTCTATCTGTGACTTGAAGTCCTTAACCTCCTCAAACCAGAGGGTCCGGTCTCTCTCCCGCTTCATCTGAGGGATTTCCATCACATAAGTAGGCACTTCTTTGTTCAATAGCTCCCAGGTCTTTTTCTTTGCGTCGCAGGTCGTCTCTCCGTACACAAAATCAACAGACTGGAAATAGGGGCAGACCTTGGCGACCTTGAACCCATAAGCGGACTTGACCATGGGGCAGATGTTTCTTGGGAGGGTTTTCTCAGCATCCGGCACCGGCCCCTGTGAACCGCCGCAGAGCCCGATACAGATACCTCCTGCTGCAATGACAAGCTCTTCCGGGACATAAACACAGAAGGTCCCGACAACTGGCCTCCCCTGCTTTTTTGCTTCCAGAATTTCCGCAATACGACCGCCGTGGATCTCTGAAACAATCCAGTTAAAATAATCCATTCGCTGAGGACGGTTCTCCTGGGCAAGAAACGTCGTTTGGAAAACATCGCCCAGTACACAGCGCATCTTCTCGAACCTTGCCACATCCATTCCCAGACTTTCCCACATATCGGGATAACTCTTAATCTCAAACTGTGTTGATGACATAATTTCTCCTCTTTTCATGAATTTTGGAGGGGAGTAGTGCGAATCGAACACACAATAGCCATTTTATGGCTATAACGCTGGTTTTGCAGACCAGGTGGGGACCATCCCCTTACCCCCCGTGATACCCATTAACTTTCAATCTGGTTTCAAATTGCATCGCGACTTAACGCCAACCTATTCCTTGAGTATGATCTTGTTTCCTCCTGGCGAGTGACTGAGGGACAAAATCGAACATAAGCAGCCCTGCCATGAATATCGAAAGCCTCCTCCACATGATAACGGCTAATATGGTAAAGTTTAAGATATCTAAAATCTATTATACAAATAGATATAGTCTATTCATTAATCAGGATGTATAGACTATACCTGAGTAAATTGACATAGCTAAATACGGACTGAGCAGTCGGATATTTTTTGAAATTGATTATACAGCGAGGTGCTGAATGTTATTTGAGGTAGGCATTGACAAAGATACTCTCCCATACAGATTGACAATCCGTTTAATTATGACCTACAGAACATGCTGGCAAGAATCGCACAATTTGCATCTTCAAAAGGTATCAGCGTCGACGGTCTTGATCTTGGCAGTCTCATACCCAAAATGATACGAGGGATAGCAGGCTGCGAAGGGGGATGTCCCTCAAATGCAAAAAGGCTCGCACAGGCCGGCTTTCGTGATTTCATTAAGAATTATATTGAAGGCGGCATACTTTCGGCCAGAATTGATATTGGCAACGGCAGATTGCTCACACTGAAGGCGTTTCCGGATTTTTCCTGAGGTTTAATAGGAAAAATCTCAATCGACGCGAAATCACTTCCGTAGCAGATATTCCAGAAATATCTTATATATATGCGGAAGGGTCCGCTTGCGGTGGATGATAATGAAGAACTGCCGCTTCATGTCAGTATTCTTGATTTTGATTTCTTTGAGCATGCCGCACTTCAGTTCGTCTTCAACCGACCTGCGGGAAATTATAGAAATGCCCATGCCTTCCTTAACAGCCTGTTTAACAGCATCAGTCGAGCCGAATATGCCAACAACGTTGAGATGCTGAAAATCAATCCCGTCTTTTTCAAGAATCTTTTCGAATTCCCTTCTTGTGCCTGAGCCCTGTTCCCGCATGACAATGGGCAGGCTGGCAATATCCCTGATTGCGATATTTTTTCTTGTGTCAAATGAGCCGGATGCAACCACAATCAGCTCATCATCAAGAAATGGTCTGTAATCAACTTGCTTTGATTCGAGCTTGGCGCCCACAATGCCGACCAGCAGGTCATCCCCTGCAACCTTGTCAATAATTACGCGGGAATCAGAAACAACAATCTCAAAGAGAACAGAAGAATTCTTTTGCCTGAACGATGCCGTAATGCCCGGCAGGATGTAAGTTCCGGGAATCGTGCTTGCGCCGATAACGAGATGGCCAGAGAGGTCTTTCCTGAATTCTCCGAGAACATCTTTGAATCCTTCCACCCTTTCTATGATCTCCTGGGCCTTGCCGATGAGCACAGCAGCCTCTTTGGTCGGGATCACTTTTCTGTTCAGGCGGTCAAAGAGCCTGCATTTCAGTTCATCTTCCAGAGCCCTTATGTGGTCGCTTATAGTTGGTTGCGTAAGGTTAAGCTCTTCAGCGGCTTTAGAAAAGCTTCTATGCCTATAAACCGACGCAAAGACCTTGAGATGGTGAATGTCCATTATGGAAGTAGCATAACTTATTGAACTCGCTGTGTCGATAGCGCGGATTGTTTTAGAAAGGCTGCAACTTCTGCTTGCATGACCTTTGCTTCTTCGGAATCATTCGTCGAATATATTGCGATCTCTTTCCCTCTTCCAATAAGTTGCACGGAAAACAAAGGAAGCGAATAGCCTTCTATCATTCGGCCCTTGTCTTTTATTTCTACAGTCACAAAGTCTTCAAGGGGATAAACCTTCTGTCTCGCATAGGCTCCTATCCTCCATGTTTTTCTGATCATCCTGTCAGTAAGGTTGATTTCCGTGATAGTCTGCCGTGACATGAATGCAATTGAACCGAGAATAACAAGAATAAGAGCGAGAACGGCAATAAAACTCTGCGATGTGATAACGCTGACGACAGCGATTACAGGAATAGACCCGGCCATTATCCATAAAAGTGGCTTTACATGAGCGCTTACAGGCAGATCACGGATTACAATAATGTTACCACTGCCCCTCTCGATAGCCCTTGAATGGCTTGGCCTGCAATCAGCAGAAGAAAAGTGAGTTAATTTCAAATCCATACATAATTATCGAATAGTTATACTATATGAGTAAAATAGATTATCTCGATGCAAGGCATGTTATGTATAGAATTCTGCAATATGTTTTAGATTTCAGCAATTGATATACTATGAAGCATGATCAGTGTTGAAATTCCAGGCAATATACGACTGGATATAGACCATTTTGTTTCTGACTTTTCCGGCACCCTTTCCGAGGATGGAGTTCTTCTATCAGGTGTTCGAGAAAAACTTAACGAACTTGCAGAAAAAGTTCATGTGCATGTGCTGACCTCCGATACCTTTGGCAAAGCACACAAGGAGCTTGAGGGTATTAAGTGCACAGTTCATATTCTTGACGGCCCGGATCACACCGGACAGAAAGAGCGATATGTCTTATCTCTGGGCGCCGAAAAGGTTGTTGCAATAGGAAACGGGAACAACGATGCCCGGATGCTTAAAGCTGCAGGCATAGGGGTTGTTGTCTGTCTGAAGGAGGGGTGTTCCGTGGAAGCTCTGACAGCAGCTAAGATTTTTGTAATGTCACCCATGGATGCTGTTGACCTGCTGCTCCAGCCAAAACGACTGATAGCGACATTGCGGCGATAAATATGTGCTTGCATGCCTGCGTATAAGAAGGCTTGGACTTGAATTGTAATGCTTGCATTCCACCACACAAAGTATAATTAAGGCATGGATTACGTCAATGGCTGTTTTGGCCATGAAATATGACAAGCCTAAATCAGAGTCAAATGGTAGCCATGTCCGACTTGTCGGCTCATTTACGGTGGCGAAAAAGGCTGGATTTAAGAGGCGATGCCGCCATATTTTCCCATTGGACACTGTAGCCAAAATGTAGCCAAATATTTCCAAATGGGTATAAAATGCTGGAAAATACCGCAAAGGATGGAATGACAAAACTCCTTGAAAATAGTGTATAATTCATAAAAATACAGGTAGAAGGCCCACTTAGCAAAATTGCCCATTTAGGGCTCTCAAGGCTAAAACACGGGTTCGATTCCCGTTGGGACCGCCAAACCTTAAAAGTGCTTGATTTTACAATATTTCTTATAAACATACAACAGGAATGAAACCCCGGAAATTGAAAACAAAGCTCCCCGGCACTGCTGAGGAGTGGCTTGAATATCAGGAGCATCGGGAGTACTGGACGCCGGAGGCCCGTGCAATCGCCGATAAGCATCTGAAAAACACTTCCCCGGTAACCGCTGAAGATCGGCAGATAACAAAAAAAATTCGGGAGCATTTGCTTACCTCGCACTGGAAAAAGCCCCCCGCTTCTTGATCTTGTCCCGTAACCTTTTTTTTGAAACTTCCACGTAACCAATTGTTGACCCTATGTCTGCATGCCCCATCAGCTCCTGAACCTCTCTGATATCCATCCCGGCCTCAAGGGCATTAGTGCCGAAAGTGTGGCGTAACCGATGCAGATTTATTCTTTCTTCACCCAATCCCGCTATATCCACATAACGCTTAAACTCATCGTGAAGAGAGGTCACGGAAATCGGGGTTTTGGATCTCGGTGACAGTAAGACATGCCCCTCAGTAACGCCCCTTGACAGCTTCAGAATCTTAAGCCAGTGAACTGTAGACGGCAGAAGGATATATATCTTCTCTTTATCCCCCTTATCAATTACCCAAGTCTCACCGCTATTTAAATCGGTATTTTCCCAAGTCATGCTACGCATAGCCTTCTTTCTGAAGCCACACCTGAAGCCAAGCTCCAAAATTACTACGGCTTGAATATCACGCCAGTTATTGCTGCTCCCTGCTCTCCGCTTTATCAGATCAAGGAGCTTGTCACGAACGTTATCACTCAGAGGCTTAGGAAGTCCCTTCACTTTTTTCGGAATGTCGAACCTGTCAAAAGGATTGCGTTGCAGAATGTCTTCACGCAGGAGAAACTTGCAGAATGTTTTTAAAGAAACCATGCGCTGCCTGACCGTGTTTTTATGAAGTCTTCTTTCAGCAAGATGATACATAAACTTCCTCAGTACCTTGTAATCCTCGATACTGGAGACATCCAAGGGAAGACGCTCACTTTCCAGCCACATGATAAACTCGTGAAAATTGGCCCGGTATGTGTTGATAGTCGCAGACGTCAGCCCCTGCTCAATCAGGAGATATCTGCAGCAATCCTCATGATATTGTGAGAGGGTCACTTTTTCCCCTTGAGCTTCTTAATTTTTGCCTCTGCTTTATTTATCATCTCATCTTTGATTTTATCTAAGTCCACACTCGGAATCATGATAAACACGTCCTTTGTAGGCATAAACACTCTGACCCAAAAAGGCTCAGACTTTCTCATATTAGCATCAACAATAATTCTATAAGCCCTGATTTTTCCTTCCTTTTCAAGCTGATTTATATAGACCCGCGAAACCCCCAACTTTCCAGCAGCTCCCCCAGGCGAAACAAACCCGCCCGGCGTTTCTTCAGACAATCTCTCAAACTCATCCCACGAATGACAAATCACGGTGCCTTTGCCCCACTGCTTCTCTTCTTCAGCTAAAAACTTCCTGTCAACAAGGCCCTCTTTCTTTTTCATAAGGACAGCTTAATACTTATTAAGTAACTTGTCAAGTACTATTTAGTTAATATCTCACGCAAATATGGCCTATTAGATAAACCCAAAGGCCAAGTCTAGAAGACATACCCACCCCTTGGCGGGGAGGGCATGTCTTCTAGACCCCGCAGAACTGTTCATTGATAATATGCAGTGTGACAGATGACTTCGAGATGACGCGGTTGTAAAAGGTGATTGCTATCGCTGTCAAGGACTGCTCCGCTAACAGCTTGGCCTGTTTGGTCACCTCCAATCGGTGCATTTCAGTTAAGGGGTGATGATTTTTGTTGACACTCCTTTGAACCGCAAGGTATAAAATAACTGTTTACTGTGGGGACTATGCCAACGAAAGGGAGGGAATTTGTATTGTTATCGAATCAGCAAGACTACTCATTCCCTGAATTCTTTGTTCGCAATAATAGAATAGCCGAATTATACCGCAGATTATTCCTCTGGTTTGCCCTTCAGAGGACAGGGCCGAATGCAAACATGAGAGCAACCGACGCCGCTAAAGAAGATATTGTGCGTATTGATTTATTGTTCAATCGCAGGTGAAGGACCGAAATGAGTCTATCCAAAAGGTATATAAAGATAGGCCTGGCGATATATTTTGTCTTGGCAATAACTTACATATTTTCTGGTGGAGACCTAACAGAGAATTTACAGTATCGGGCTGACAAGATGTCCCATCCCACTAATGAGCTGACTCTAGGCAAGCACATTTTTCGTAAATATTCACACGATGCAATTATTAATAATGTAACTTATTATATTTTCTATAGTAATACAGCTTTGTACGGCAAGAGCAGAGAATGCTACTTTTTAGCTTCAAAGGAAGCTGAAGAGGATATGCCATTATCAAAATACGTAGTCACCGATAACTTAGCGAAATATACTTTAGTAACTTCCAAATCCGTGGGCTATGCAATTTGGAATCCATTTGTATCAGAGGCCATTATTGATGGTGGCAGCTATAATTATGATTTGGCAGGACCAGTTTCAAGTTATGATTTAGCGTGGGCAAAACGTAGCCGCAGAGATTACGTCATGACAAAAAGCCTTTTTATCCTATCCATTCCCTATGACCTTGTGACACATCCATTGCTACCAATAAAGATATGCATAAGAGGTGGTTAGTGACTACATTGAAACGCCCAATGAAGGGTCCCGTCGACCATTGTGCCGCATGCAATCACACCAGTAATTTCATAAGTGCATCAAACACACGTCGCCCACCGATTGCCATGAACCCCTTATTTACCCCCCCGCGCCATTTGAAATAACGACCGCCTTTTCTTACACGTTCTTCAGCCCAACTTCTTGTTTCTGCCTTATACCACCGCTTAAATAGCCGCGTTGCCCGTGCCTGCAGACGTGCCGGCAATATCTTTCGATACTCTTCACACTCAACAATACCTCGCTTCATGCCCCAAAAACGGCCAACGTCTTCAAAGCCTTCTGGCACATTAGTTTCGGCATCTTTCGCCATGTAATTGACCATATAATTTATAATCCCGTCCGTGTTGCGAATTTTGTCAACGTGCGTGCTTACCTTTCGATGGTTTATATCAGCTGATCCGACGATCCGCGCCCAGGTATCGGCTATCCAATCTTTATTAACAAAGCGGTCGGTCATGAAATGAAAATGAGGAGCATAGCCCAACCCCTTTTTCCCTCGTTCCTGCTGAAATCCTAACCGCCACGTCCAATTGATACCCTTATACTCGCGCTGAAGAGATTCAATAAAAAGTTTGCGGTGTTTTTTTACCGTGGGACCACTATTGGGGTAATCCTGAGCATATGACAGCTGTATTTCATGACTCCATAAATGTGCCGTATTGCGAAGATATTCCCGATAGCGACGCTTTGACTTCTCGCTGTACCCCTGAATCTTTGAACGCCGACCGGACACGCTTCCCGGTGTCGGCTTCATTTCCATTTCGTGGACACGGAAGCGGACGTCATTTCGATAAACAAATGCCACGGACAATATCTTCCGGTCTATGTAACTATCATTTAGGGGCATATAAGCCCCAAAAACAAGGGGTTAAGGAGACAACACGGGTTCGATTCCCGTTGGGACCGCCAAATTTTTTCTGTCGGTGCTTCGCGGTGACGATGCTGCTCTTGCCTCATAAATCAGTCCCGCGCAAAACACAGGTAACGTGAATAAACTCCGGACCATTATCTCCTTTGCAGGCCTGATTCCCGAGTCGGCGATTGACTCAAATCCCGCATATTCGTTAATATTTCTGTATGCATCATTCTGATTTTGTCTCCCTGCATCTCCATACTGAATACAGTCTGCTTGACGGGGCAATACGCATTAAAGAACTGGTCGAACGGGCGAAGGAGTTCCGGATGCCTGCGCTTGCGATGACCGACCACGGCAACCTCTTCGGCGCGGTCGAGTTCTACAAGCAGGTAAAAAAGGCCGGCATCAAGCCGATCATCGGCTGTGAGGTCTACATAGCGCCGGCGAGCAGGCTGGACCGCGGAGGCAATGAGAGCGAGGGGGCTGCGTTTCACCTTATTCTCCTTGCCCGTGACAATACCGGATACCGGAATCTTGTCAATCTGGTTACCAAGGCATACCTTGAAGGTTTTTATTATAAGCCGCGGATAGACATGGATCTCCTTGAACAATACAGTGGGGGACTGATAGGACTTTCGGCCTGCCTCAAAGGGGAGATCCCCTTCTGTCTCCAGAAAGGCTATCTTGACCGGGCGCGGGAGCGTGCACTCCAGTTCAAACATATCCTCGGGCCTGAAAATTTTTATCTCGAGATCCAGGAAAACGGCCTTCCTGAGCAGCGTGCGGTAAATAAGCAGCTAGTCGAGCTTGCCCGGGAACTCCATATAGGTCTTGTTGCCACCAATGACTGCCATTATCTGATGAAAGAGGACGCGAAGGCGCATGATATTCTGCTCTGCATCCAGACGGCGAAGACGCTCAAGGATGCCAACCGGATGAAGCTGAGCACCGAGGAGTTCTATTTCAAGTCACCGGAGGAAATGAAAGAGGCATTCAAGGACTACCCTGAGGCGATAGCTAATACCATCGCAATTGCCGAGAGGTGCAATGTGGAATTCAAACTCGGGGAAAGCCTCCTCCCCCGGTATAAGGTGGAGACCGGCGAGACTCCGGACGAATATCTTCTCAAACTGGCGAGCGAAGGACTCGGGATGAAATTCAGCGGCAGCGAGATTCCCCAGGCCTATAATGACAGGCTGGACTTCGAGCTTTCGGTGATCAGGAAGATGGGCTATGCGTCCTATTTCCTGATCGTCTGGGATTTTATCAGTTATGCACGGTCTCAGGGTATTCCTGTTGGTCCGGGAAGAGGCTCCGCGGCGGGCAGCCTTGTTGCATATACCATCGGGATTACCGAGATCGATCCGATCCAGTATAACCTTCTCTTCGAAAGGTTCCTGAACCCGGACCGCATCAGCATGCCGGATATCGACGTCGATTTCTGTCAGGACAGACGCGGCGAGGTCATCACCTATGTGTCAGAAAAATACGGTAAGGACCACGTTGCCCAGATTATCACCTTCGGGA
>Ga0334722_10005538_pt1 | contig 12714 bp, 9 predicted proteins | sample C3_bottom_MG_FD_207210 | JGI IMG/M metagenome (GOLD analysis project Ga0334722, IMG submission 207210) | Sediment microbial communities from Yellowstone Lake, YNP, Wyoming, USA - C3_bottom | ecosystem: Environmental > Aquatic > Freshwater > Lake > Sediment | place: USA: Wyoming | collected...
CACAATGAAGAAAATGATCATGATAACAGACTGGAATTTGCCGAGCGGCCTGGTGCGCACGCTGCCCCGCGGCTGCCTGACCTCGGGCATGTCCGTGATCCGGACGCCTTCGCTGGTCGCAATGATCTGGATGATGGCGAGCGTCGCAGCCGCGATGCCGCTGCCGTAGTCGCCTTTTCTGAAATAGGGAACCAGGTACTCCCTGCCGATGGTGCCGACCAGACTGTCGGGCAGGGCGCCTTCCAGCCCGTAGCCAACCTCTATGCGGTACTTCCTATCCTGTACCGCGACCACGAGCAGCACACCGTTGTCCTTGCCCTTCTGACCGAGCTTCCACTGCTCTTTCGTGTTCAGGGCGAATTCCTCGATGCTCTGGCTGTCCAGGCTCCGGACTGTCAGCACCAGCACCTGCGCCGTGGTCTTCTGTTCCAGGTCCCGGAGCAATGCGTTCAGCCGTATACGGGAATTGCCGTCCATGACCCCGGCCAGATCGACCACGTAGTCGCGCGGCATGGCAGGCGGCTGTGGCGTTGATGCCGACGCGAGCGGGGCAGCCAGCGCCAGGAGCAGGAGTATTACGATAATGAATTTGTTATTGCGGGAGAGCATCGATGATCTTTCCAACGGCTTCGAGCGCGTTGTAGTACTGCTCGAACAGGGAGCGCAGGTCCTGTTCTGAAAGCGTGTGGTTCCCGGACTTGAGCATCAGGATCTTTTCAAATACAGCAGTATCAACGCCTGTTGTTTCTTTAAAGAGAAGGATTACCTGCTGCCGGGGGATGGGAGGCTCCTTGCCGAGCAGGGATATGATCGCCCGGAAGAGCGCCATGGATCCGGTGAAGGATTTTACGAGCAGCGCGGAGAGGAGTTCCTTCTTCCCGAGCGATGAAAGGTAGCCCTGGCGCAGCTGGATCAGCTTGGTCTTAATCTCCCGTTCGCATTGCAGACGAAGGTCCGAAGGTTTGATCTGAAGGCCGGCGAACAGGTCCTGGCCGTAGACGGTCTTGTGAATGAGCCTGAGATCGAGGAACTCCATGGGGAAGGCGTCGAGCGAGTCCTCTATATAGGCCGGGGTCATCACGAGCGGGGCCGCGATCTTTTGCTTGCCGTATTTCTTACCGAGCGGGGCAAGGAATTCGATGAAGGCAATATCCATCCGGTGAAGCACGACCACGGAGTTGATGTCCGACAGCTTAGCATCGTAATCCGGTATCACGGCGCTGCCGGTGATATGGATCGAGTGGATGCCCGCAGCCTGCTGCCCGAGCAGGTCTTCCATCATGGGGGCGAGCTTGTCTGCCACGATTGGCGGCAGACCAGAGAGGTTTGTAGTGTTCATAGTGCAGGCAGTATAGCACAGGTGGCCGGCTTACACAACACGCGGCGATCCGGGTGGCGATCCAGGTTTAATGTTTTATATACGCACTCTGTTACAGGGACAAAAACGACGAGTTGAGCTCATTTTCAGCGTCCCAAACCTCTATCCGGCGCACTATATGCGGGCACTTTTTGGTTGATTTGCAGCCCGTCAGCTTGATGGCTCCTTTTGTTTGCCGATACTTGCCCAGTCAAACAAGGTGACACAGAGTTCAATCAGCGTGGCATCAAGGCTGTACAGCTTGTAAACGGTTTTGCGTATGAGGATTGATGGATTTGCAGCGCGGACACGCGTCAATAATACGCTATTGCGATAGATATTATTGGTATTTGCAAGAAGGTAACCAAGGCAGCCGAAATAAATATGCTACGTGCAGGTGCGTCCCCCCCGCCAAACCCTCTCCCCGCCGGGGATCGCGGCTGCGGCAAGCTCTGCAACGACAATGTCAATTCGCCATCGATCTGGCAATGAACCGCTCGATGGATTTTTTGTCCTCAAAGCTGGTGTCCGTGAATTTTATTCCATAGACGTTTGCGGTTTGCAGCGCATTCTGGGCGATCGTCCTCACAACCTCGCCATGGGTGCTCACGCGGGTGCCGTCAGGAAGATAAAAAGAACAGGAGATCGCCGTGCCCGGGCTGAACTTCTGTTCTGTATTAATGAGCATGCCCGAGGCGCTGATGTTCTCCATACGGCACATGAACGGTTTGTTCCCGAACTTGCCGTCAACCGCGACATTGAGGACAATGCGGTAGGCCTGCCGGGTGGGGACGTTCAGGAGTTCCTGCGTTTTCAGGTGCAGGACATCCGGTGCGACGGGCATGACCATGATCGCATTGCACTTGCACTGTTTGCTCAGTTCGCGCTGGCCGATCGTGTCTTCGCGGAGCATAAGAATGGAAACGTGCTGCAGGTCCGGGGTCTGCCTGATGATGGAAAACAGCTCATCGGTCCGGAGTCCCGGCATGGTGAGCCTGGTCACGATGAGATGGACCTTTTCCAGAAAATGGATCTTCAGGATCTCGTCGTTCGAAGCCGCGGGAAAAACAGCGATATTCGACCGGGTAAGAACATTCTGTTGCTGCAGCAGCATGGGCCGCAAGTCATCGGAAATCAATACTTTTTTCAGGTCCATAACGGTTTCTCCTGCCATGTGTGGTGGGCGCTCCAGGTTTTTCAGCGAGGAGCCCTCTCTGTATGAGTAAGAGTATAGCATAGGGAATGAGCAACTTCCGGACAAATGGCGGGTTATGATATCAATGCGACGAGCAACGCCTGCGTTCAACCGCTATTCCCGGAACGACATCTTCAGCTCGTACATCCCGCCCTCTGACCGCTTTTCGATAATGAACCCCATCTTCTCGAAAAGTTGCAGCATCGACCGGTTCTCCGTCAACACTGCCGCGGTAAACCCGAGCAGACCCTGCTTCCTCGCAAGGTACGTGATGTAGGTGAGCAGCTCCTGGCCGATGCCCTTGCCCTGATGGTCGTCCCGCACCACAAAGGCCGCTTCCGCCGTGTGGGCGTTCTCATCAATAATATACTGCGCCATGCCCACGATCGTCTCACGGGTTTCCTCCTGGAGCACCGCAAGGATCACCATCTCCTTCAGGTAGTTGATCACCACGAAGGGCTGGAGACGGTCATGGTGCATGTCGGTCCGCGTGGAGATAAAGCGCTTGTACCGTGAGTCGTTCGAAAGCGAGTAGAAAAAATCTTTTAAGAGCGGCTCGTCCGAGAGTTTGACCGGCCGCAGCAGCAGGCGCAGCCCGGTGCGCGTGGTCTTATACGCTTCGAGCTCGTTGGGATATTCTCCCTGGACGCCGGGGATGAAAGCCTGGTCGTTGTAGATAAGGTTCCGCTTCTTTGCCTCCTCAATGAGCCATTGCCGGAATTTCGGATGGGCGATCGCGATCAGGTCCATGGCCCGCTCACGAATATTTTTTCCATGCAGATACGCAATACCGTACTCGGTCACAACGTAGTGGATATCGCCGCGGGAAAGCGTCACGCCCGCGCCTTCCTTGAGGTACGGGGAAATCCTCGATATGGTCTCGTCCTCGGCAGTCGACTGCATCGCCAGTATGGTCTTGCCGCCCTGGGACAGGATGGCGCCGCGCATGAAGTCCGCCTGGCCGCCGATGCCGCTGTAAAAGGTCTTGCCCAGGGATTCAGCCGTGGCCTGGCCCGAAAGGTCGATCTCGAGCGCGCTGTTGATGGCGGTCATGTTCTTCTGGCGCGCCAGCACCGTGGGATTGTTCGTATAGTTCACGGGCCGGAACTCGATGCCGGGATTGTCGTGCAGGAAATCGTAGGTGTCCTTCTTGCCCATGCAGAAGGCAGCCACGGTCTTGCCGCGGTTCAGTTCTTTTTGCGAGTTGTCGATGACCCGCTGCCGCATCAGATCCACGATGCCGTCGGTCAAAAGCTCGGTGTGAACACCGAGATGTTCCTTGTTCTTAAGATGAGCGAGGATCGCGTTTGGAATACTGCCGTAGCCCACCTGGATCGTGTCCCCGTCCTGGACGATGCGCGCCACATAGGTGCCGATCTTCTGGGCGATGTCGTCGGCCACCGTGTCCTCGAATTCGAGGAGCGGCTCGTCGCAGGGAATGATAAAATCCACGTCCTTGATATTAACGAACGTCTCACCCAGCACGCGTGGCATGTTGGCGTTGACCTGGGCAATGACGAGGGAAGCATTTTCGGCAGCAGCCTTTACGATATCGACGCTGATGCCGAAGCTCATGAAGCCGTGCTCGTCGGGCAGCGACGTCTGGATCAGCGCCACATCCACGGGAACCAGCTTCTTCTGGAACAGGCCGGGCACCTGGGAGAGGAAAATGGGGGTATAGTCCGCAAGCCCCTTATTGACCGCCTCACGGGAGTTGTTGCCGATGAAGAAGGAATTGTACCTGAAGGTCTCCTTGAACTTGGCGTCCGTGTAGGGGGTCACCCCCAGGGTCCAGACCTGGAGCAGTTCCGTATCGAAGAACGCCTTGGGATTGGACGTAACGTATTTGATGAGCGCCTTGACCAGACACTGGGGTTCGCCGCACCCCGTGCCGATAAAGATCCGGTTGCCCGGGTGGATGTTCTTGAAGATCCGGTCCTCGGTCGGGAATTTTTCCGGGTAAAGCGCCTTCATGATCTCCAGCTGTTTATGCGGTTCTTGCATGGTTGCCGTCGCACCTCGTTGTGAGAGAACTCTCACTGGTGAGTATAGCAAAAATACGGCTTTCCGTTCGCAATAGTTTCTTTCCTTGACCCAGTGCCGTTTCTCAACTACACTTACCCCATGCTTGATGCCCTGTTCTATCCCCGCTCCATTGCCGTTATCGGCGCTTCGCAGGACCCTAAAAAGGTCGGCTTCGCGGTGCTGAATAATCTTGTTAGATTTAACTTCAAGGGCGGCCTCTACCCGATCAATCCCGCAGGCGGAGAGATCCTGGGGCTCAAGGCATATCAAAAGATCTCTGATGTCGGCAAGGAGCTCGACCTTGCGGTCATCGTCATTCCTGCCAAGTTCGTTCCCGCGTCGCTCCGGGAATGTGCTGCCGTTGGCATCAAGTCGGCGGTCGTCATCAGCGCGGGGTTCAAAGAGGCGGGCAAGGACGGGACCCTGCTCGAAGAGGAGCTGAAAAAGATCAGCAAGGAGCATAACATCCGCATCCTGGGGCCCAACTGCCTGGGGCACATCAATACCGCCAATGATATGAACGCCACCTTTGCCGCGGACATGCTGCCCCGCGGCTCCATCGGCTTTTTCTCGCAATCCGGCGCCATGGGCATTGCCATCATGGATTGGGCCATCGGGAACGATGTCGGGTTCTCGAAGTTCATCAGCCTTGGGAACAAGGCCGACCTGTCGGAGATCGACTTCATCGAATATTTCATGAACGACCCGGAAACGAGCCTCATTCTCGGCTACATCGAGGATGTCGTCGACGGCAAGCGGTTCATGGAGATCGCGCAAAAGGCGACAAAGGTGAAGCCCATCATTCTGCTCAAATCCGGCGGCACCGAGGCCGGAGCGCGCGCGGCTTCATCCCACACCGGCGCGCTTGCCGGCTCCGACATTGCTTTCGACGCAGCCTTCAAACAGACCGGCGTTGTGCGGGCCCAGGGTGTGCAGGACCTCTTTGATACGGCCATGGCCTTTTCCGAGGGAAAGATTCCCGCAGGGAACGGCCTGCTCGTTATCACCAATGCCGGCGGCCCGGGAATCATCGCGGCGGATACGGCTGAGCGGCTCGGCATTGCGCTGCCGCACATGACCAAGGAAAGCATCGAGGCCATGGCGCTCAAGCTGCCGCCCAATGCCACGGTCTTCAATCCCGTGGATGTGATCGGCGACGCCACGTCGGAGCGTTATGCAGCCGTGCTCGAACAGGCATCCAAGGACCCCAATGTCGACGGCATCCTCGTCATCCTTACGCCCCAGGCCATGACGGACATGGAGGCGACCGCTGATGCGATCATCGCAACAACACAGACCACGGACAAGCCGATCATCACGTCCTTCATGGGAGAAAAACGGGTGCGCACGGCAATTGACAAACTGAAAAAGGCTTCCATTCCGAACTTCTCCTACCCCGAGCTCGCGGTCAAGGCTTTCAAGCGGCTGGCTGACCAGCATGCCTGGAAACAGGTGGTCCCGGAAGAGCTGTCCACGTGCTGGTATAATTTCGACGCAGCTGCCGAGACCGTGGCATCCATCCTGAAGCAGGGCATTTACCAGGTGGGCGAGGAGGAAGCCATGAAGATCCTCACCTACTACGGGTTCCAGTTCCCGAAGCACGCTGTGGCCCGGACCTCTCAGGAAGCAGCAGAGCAGGCTGCCAAGATCGGTTTTCCGGTGGTGATGAAGATCTTGTCGCCGGACATCCTGCACAAGACCGATGTGGGCGGCGTGCGCGTCAATGTCAAGAACGCGGATGAGGCGAAAGAAGCCTTCACGGACATCACGACCAACGCACGGCGCATCATGCGCGATGCCTTTATCAAGGGTGTGATGATAAGCGAAATGGTAAAAGGCGGCAAGGAAGTGATTCTCGGCGTGACCTATGACCGCACCTTCGGCCACATGATCATGTTCGGCCTGGGCGGCATCTACGTCGAGGTGCTGAAGGACGTGTCCTTCCGGATCGTGCCCGTGGCGCGGCGCGACGCCGTGGCCATGATAAACGAGATCAGGACCGCGGCGCTGCTTCGAGGCGCGCGCGGCGAACGGCCCGTTGATATCGACGCCATTGCCGGCTACATCGTGAACCTCTCGTGCCTCGTATCCGACTTCCCCGAGATCCAGGAGCTGGATGTGAACCCGCTGGTGGTGATGGAGCAGGGGGCCGTGGCGCTGGACGCGAGAATTATCTTTAAAAGATAGGGGCCGGGGTCCAGGGTCCAGTAGCCAGGAAAGAACGAGGACACGTCGTGGAGCAAAAAGATAAGGGATTTAAAGGACTGATTGTCTGGCAAAAGGCATATGCTCTTGCGTTAGATATCTACAAAGCATCTAAAAAATTCCCTAAGGATGAGATGTACGGGCTCGTTTCTCAAATACGTCGCGCTGCTGTCTCAATTCCTGCGAAAATATCAGAAGGCTATGAAAGAAATCATCGAAAAGAGTATGTCCAGTTCTTGTATGTTTCAAAAGGTTCATTAGGTGAAGTTGAAACGCACTTATTGTTGGCAAAAGATCTCGGATATTTATCAGAAGTAGAATATTCGACGATCGAAAGTACGAGAAGTGAAACAACACGGTTTTTAATCGGGTTGATAAAGTCTCTGGCCTGACCCTGTACCCTGACGCCTGGACCCTGGACCCATATTTTAGGAGGACTCATGATTCCCATCTTAGTAGCATCCAACACCGGCTACGCCGGCAGAACGTTCCTCTCCCTGGGCCTTGCCATGAAGCTCAGGGAAATGGGCCACACCGTCGGGTTCATGAAACCCATCGGGACTGTGCCGGTAAAATCGGGCAGCAGCGTCCATGACGCCGCCGCCCTGTTCATCAAGGATGTCCTGGAGCTGGACGAACCGCTTGAGACGATCACTCCTTTCATGCAAACCTACGAGAACCAGACGCTGCTGTACCAGGGAAAGATCAAGGACGCGCAAAAGGATGTGCTCACGGCATTCAAGTCGCTCAAGAAGAAGGACTTCGTCATCCTGTGCGGGGGCGGCGACTTTTTTGACGGCTCTCTACTCGGGCTCGATACGCTCTCCCTGGCGGCTGCACTAAAAGCGCAGGTCCTTATGGTAGAACCCTGGCGGGGCGACGGTTCGGTCGACGCGCTCTTCGGCGCGCGTACCCTCCTGGGCGAACGTTTTGTTGGCGGCGTTTTGAACAAGATACCCGCGAACATGATGGACCACATCAAGGAGACGGTCAAGCCGTTCCTGGAGAAGAAAGCCGTGCCGGTCTTCGGCGTGATCCCCAAGGACAAGTTCCTGGAGTCCACCACCGTGGCCCAGTTGAACGATATCCTGAACGGCAAGGTCCTGTGCTGCGAGGACAAGCTCGATGAGTTCGTGGAAAACTTCCTCATCGGTGCCATGGATGTGGACAGCGCGCTCAATTATTTCCGCAGGACGCCGAACAAGGCGGTGATCACCGGCGCCCACCGCTCCGACATCCAACTGGCCGCGCTGGAGACTTCGACCAAGTGCATCATCCTGACCGGCGGGCTCCAGACCAACGAAGTGGTGCTCGGCAAAGCGCAGGCGCGAGGAGTCCCCATTCTGTCCGTGCCGGACGACACCTTCAGCGCCATTAACAAGATCGAGCTTCGCATGGGCAAGACCAGCATCCGGGAAAAGAAAAAGATGGACCGCACCAGGGAGCTGATCAGCGCAGGCTTCGACATGTACGGGTTCCTGAAGAAGCTGGGCAAGGTGTAACAAGTGGGGGAAAAAACATAAGGAGTGTGATCTTTGACCATCCCCATGGTTCAGGTTGACGCATTCACCGACCGTGCCTTTGCCGGAAATCCGGCCGCCGTCTGTTTGCTGGATGGGCCGCGCGACGAGCGCTGGATGCAGAACGTGGCGCGTGAAATGAACCTCTCCGAAACGGCTTTTTTGATCAAAGGCGAGGATGGTTTTGATCTGCGCTGGTTCACGCCTGAGGCCGAGGTCAACCTGTGCGGCCATGCCACGCTGGCAAGCGCTCATGTGCTGTGGGAAGAGGACATTCTTGACAAGCGAGGTACAGCGCGCTTTCATACCCGGAGCGGGCTGCTTACTGCGTTGAGAAAAGACGGATGGATCGAAATGGATTTCCCGGCTGAACCACAAAAGCCGGCTATCGCTGCTCCGGCATTGTCCAGGGCTCTCGGCGCAACGCCGGTCTACCTCGGCAAGAACCGTTTTGATTATCTGGTGGAGCTCGAATCGGAAGAGGCGCTTCGCAACCTGCATCCTGATTTTTCTTTGCTCAAAACGATCCCTGCGCGCGGCGTGATCGTCACATCGCCTTCAGATTCAAAAAACTATGATTTCGTCTCCCGCTTCTTTGCACCGGCCCTTGGGATCAATGAGGACCCTGTCACCGGCTCTGCCCACTGCTGTCTCGGCCCCTACTGGCAGAAGCGGCTCAAGAAAGACTCCTTCACCGCCTATCAGGCTTCTGCGCGCGGCGGCATCGTGCGCGTAACCGTACAGGGCGACCGCGTGTTGCTCGGCGGACAGGCGGTTACGCTCCTCCGGGGAGAGTTGATCGCCTGATGTTTGCCTGTGTTGTGTCTCTGGGTCTCATTCCGCATGGAGACCTGTCCCGATTTATCGGGAATTCCGAATTCCGAATTCCGCATTGCTTCTCCGTGTCCTGTTGCTCCCCAGGTTTCCATTCCGCAATGGTCACAGACCACGATGTCCGCAATCCGAATTCCGCAATACAACGGTTCTTCTTGACACCCCCTGGCATTAATGATACTTTTCGGCATGCTTGTTTACTTGAATGGACGTTTTGTACCAAAAGAGAAAGCGCTTGTTTCCGCATTTGACCACGGATTTCTTTACGGCGACGGCATCTATGAGACCATGCGCGCCTACAACGGGACCATCTTTCTCTTGAGCAAACATCTCAGCCGTTTGAAGCACTCGGCTGCCGCCATCTCCCTGAAACTCCCGCTTCCGATCGAAGCGATCGCTGACGCGTTGAACCGGTCCGTGCATATCAACAAGCTCCGGGAAGCGTACATCAGGCTCCATATCTCCCGCGGACCGGGCGAGATCGGGCTGGACCCTGCATTGTGCAGCGCTCCGACCATGGTCATCGTGGCCAAACCCTTTCACGACTATCCTGTTGAGAACTACAGCCGCGGCGTCAGGGTCGCTTTCGTAAAAACCCGCCGCAACCATCCGCTGGCCATTGACCCCTCCATCAAAAGCACGAACTTTTTGAATAATATTCAAGCCAAGATCGAAGCGATCAAAGCGGGCGCCTATGAAGGCATCATGCTGAACTGGGAAGGTTTTGTCGCCGAAGGGACCATCAGCAACATCGGGATGGTAAAAAAAGGCGTCTTGTATACGCCGCACTTGAAGAGCGGCATACTCAAGGGCGTAACGCGCGACCTGGTGCTCAGCCTTGCAAAAAAGAAGCATATTCCGGTCAAGGAATCCCTGCTCAAGCGGCGGGATTTCCTGGCTGCTGATGAATGTTTTATCACCAACACCACCATGGAAATCATGCCCGTGACCAGGATCGATCGCACGGCCATCGGAAAAGGCAAGCCCGGGCCTATCACGGCACTGCTGAGCCAGGCTTATACCAGGGAGGTTCGGAGATGTATACCGACGCAAGCCAGCTAGCCCAGCTCATCGACCACACCCTGGTGCGGCCCGACGCAACGCTCGGCGACCTCGAACGGACCTGCGCCGAGGCAAAAAAATACGGCTTTACCTGCGTTGTGGTAAACAGTTCCTACGTTGCCCGCGCCAAGGAGTTGCTGAACAACACGCTCATCAAGGTCTGCGCTGTCGTCGGCTTCCCGCACGGCGCATGCACCACGACGGTCAAGATCGTTGAAGCCATGGAGGCGATGAAGAACGGCGCGTCGGAACTCGACATTGTCGCGAACATCGGCATGATCAAGTCGGGCAAGTTCGACTTTGTCGAGATCGACATCAAGAACGTCCTCGCACTCACTCCCCAGAAGGTCCATAAGATCATCATCGAGACCGGTCTGCTCACGCCCGAGGAAATAACCCGCACCTGCCAGATCGCGGCAGCAGCCGGAGCCGAATTCGTCAAGACTTCGACAGGCTTCGGCGCCCGCGGAGCAACGGTCGAAGACCTGCTGCTCATGCGCAAAGCCGTGGGCCCCCAATGCCGCATCAAAGCCTCGGGCGGGATCAAGGATTTGGCAACACTGACCACGCTCGTTGAGGCGGGAGCTGAACGGATCGGCACAAGCGCGGGCGCGGCGATCATGGAGGAGTATTTGAAAAGCAGGTAGACAGTATTTACAAGTGCAAAATGCAAATTGCAAAGTGCAAAGTGCAAAACGTAGGATAGAGGCACTTTTGCGTAAGGCCATACCTCAATTTTGCAATTTAAAATTTGCATTTTGCATTAGTTACGACTGAAGGCCGCTCTATGACAACCCCTATGAGAGAAATCCTTACCCCTGAACAACGATGGAAAACAATCACCCAGCTCGCCATCATCATTGCATCCATGGCACTGCTCGTCATGCAGGTCAACCACTGGATCATCACCTCACGTATTGTGACACAGAAGCGGATAGACGCGGGATGGAAAGCAGCAGGCTTGAAAATCGCCACGCATACCATGGCACAGAAGGAAAATTTCTGGAAGGTTGCAAAACAGTATCAGGTGAACATCGACACGATCATCGGCGCGAACCAGTGCCTGACAGAATTGAGCGCTGCCGCGGGCCAGAAGATCCGCGTCCCCAACCAGAGGGGCGTTGTGCATCTGATAGAAGCCGGGGAAAGCGCAGAGACGATCGCCGCGCTCTATAGCGTGCCGGCGGCATCTGTTTTAACGTTGAACAACCTCCAGCCAAAGCACATCCTCGTTCCCGGGCTCGAACTTTTCATCCCAAGAGCGAAACCCGTCAGACTAAGCGAAGCCATGACAGCGCAGTACAGCCTGCGCGGCATTTTCGGCTCACCCCTGCCCGGCAGGATCACGTCAGGCATGGGCATGCGCAAACACCCGGTGGGCGGTTTCCGCGGTAAGCACACGGGCCTAGACATTGCAGCCTCTCCGGGAACGCGCATCGACGCTGCTGCCGCAGGCACGGTGCTCCAGACCGGCGAAGGCGAGTATATCGGCAAGTTCGTCATCTTGGGCCATAAGGATTCATACACCACGGTCTACGGACACTGTTCACAGATACTTACGACCGCGGGAAAGAGCGTTAAAAAAGGCCAGCTCATCGCCAAGGTCGGCAATACCGGCCGGACGACCGGACCCCACCTCCACTTCGAGATTCGGAAGAACGGTGTTCCCCAGAACCCTCTCAGCTACTTGTGGTAGCTATCGGTTATTACGTTCCAATTTCTTGGGGTCGGGTCTATAAAACCGACGAACACCATTCTGTTCCGTGAGCATTTCAAACAGGCGGGTTTCTCGGCGTTCGTCTGAACATACTCGTTGCTGTGTTTGAGGCTTTTCGTCCCCTAAGACTGTTACCCCCTCACTTAATGGTCTTCTCCTGCAAGGAGAACGCGGCAAATAAACAACCCTGTCGGTTGGTTCTTTCACGCTTTTCCCCCTGAAAAACCACAGAAAAAACAGTTGCAACGAATTCTAAGATATTGTATATTCACTCACTATGCAGATGACTATTACAGAAAAGATATTGGCCGCGCACTGCGGTAAAAAAGAAGTAAAGCCCGGCGAATTGATCAATGCGAAGCTGGATCTTGTCCTGGCGAACGACATCACGGCACCGATCTCGATCAAGGAGTTCCGGGGCGCCAACGCTAAGAAAGTGTTCAATTCCGACCGGATCGCGCTCATCCCCGACCACTTTGCGCCGAACAAGGACATCGCGTCGGCAGAGCAATGCAACATGCTCCGCCAGTTCTCGCGCGAGCATGACCTTTCCCTCTACTTTGAGGTCGGCAAGATGGGTGTGGAGCATGCGCTCCTTCCTGAACAGGGGATCGTGGTGCCCGGCGATGTGGTGATCGGCGCTGACAGCCATACCTGCACCTACGGCGGACTGGGAGCCTTCTCGACCGGCGTGGGCAGCACCGATGTTGCCGCGGCCATGATCACGGGCGAGGCCTGGTTCAAGGTCCCCGAGAGCATGAAGTTCATCTATAAAGGCAAGCTCGGCAAGTGGGTCAGC
>Ga0334722_10005539_pt1 | contig 12713 bp, 13 predicted proteins | sample C3_bottom_MG_FD_207210 | JGI IMG/M metagenome (GOLD analysis project Ga0334722, IMG submission 207210) | Sediment microbial communities from Yellowstone Lake, YNP, Wyoming, USA - C3_bottom | ecosystem: Environmental > Aquatic > Freshwater > Lake > Sediment | place: USA: Wyoming | collected...
CTGAATTCTTCGGCGATTTGAGTTCTTACATCGTCCGGGGTGATCATGCCCCGCTGACGCAATTTGGCGAGATTGATCGTGCCCTGCTTGGAACCCGGTGCTCCCGTCTCGCGCCCTATGTGCCTACTGACAGCTTTTGCGGCGAAATCTTTTGGGGATGCCCCCGCCAGCTCTGGCGGGGGCATTTTCCCCTCTTTTTCCATCTGGTCGAGTTTCCCTGCTGCCTTTTCAATGATACTCACGCTGCCTCCCTACTGTATCCATTTCCTTACTGATGGCTGCCATTATTGGGGGGGTGGACATTGTGGCGATCTGGTCCGCCCCCTTGTTTTGACATGGATAGAAAAAGTAATAAATCAATGACTTGATATGTCGTGCAGCATCTTTGCCATCATTCCGCCGTATAGAACCAGCAGAGTGAGCAGAAAGAGGCCGAAGGCAAGAATACCCTTTTTTTGCTTGATCTTTTCCTGATCGGTCCAAATCATGGCTACCGTACCTAATACCGGGAAGCCGGTTATCTCCCGCAAGCTGCTCTGGCTGTGGAAAGTGGGCCTGATCTGGCTCATCAGGAAAGCGACCCCAATTCCAGCCAGCAAGGCGCCCAGAAGCACCAGGGAAATCAGGGTTGGACGGTTTGGTCCGCTAGGGGCTTGTGGGACCGTTGGCGGATCAATGATCTTGAACGTAACCATCTCCGTCGTGGCAGTCATTTCCCCAGACATTTTTGCGGATTCCCGGCGCTCGAGCAGTTTCTCATAATTGCCCTTGTTTACCTGGTAGTCGCGATTGAGCTGAACGTAGTCGGCTTCAACCTGGGGTACTGCGTTGATCTGGTTTTTCAGGTGAGTGTAGCGGGCAGAATATTCCGCCACCCGGGCTTTCATGGAAGCTACCCTGGCCTCGGCCTCGGTCACTGCCATGTTGAGCTGTTGGAGCATTGGGCTATAAGTTTTTCCAAGTGCTCCGGGCTTTCTCAGCTTGGCTTCCTCCCGCTTGCGTTCTTCGAGCTGCGCTATCAGTCGCTTGGCTGCAACAATGTCTGGATGCTGCTCTGTGAAATTCAGGCGAAGTGCGTCAAGATTACTGCTCAGTGCCTGGATGCGGGCATCGATTTCCGGATTCACAGCGCCGGCTAGATTCTTATCCTGATCAGTGGGAAGGACAGGTTCATCATCAGTTATCTGTTTCTTGATGGCATTGCGTGCATTTTCGGCCTCCCGCAAGTCCAGTTGGGCCTGATTGAGACTTTCCGCAGTTTCCGTCAGTTTCCCGAAGTAGTCACCGCCTTCTTTGGGCAGTAAACCAACATTCTTCCGCTTGAACTCCTTCAGTGCGTTCTCGGCGGTGGCCAGCTTTTCCTCGTAGGACTTGATCTGCTGCTCGATAAAACGAAGTGCGGATGCCGAATCCTGTTTTTTGTCGCCCAGGCTTCCCTCGACAAAAATGGTCAGTAGCGATTGCACCACGTCCTTGGCTAGCTTGGGGTCTTCATTGCCGAAGGAAATCGTGTAGAGGTTATTCTGGCCGGTTGATCCGATCTTGATCTGGGTCATCAGGTCCAAGAGCATCGACTCCTTTTCCGGTGTCGTCTTGGCCTTGATGTCCAGATCGGTCATGCGCATGACCCTTTCCACGTTTGGCCGGCTGATCAGGGTGCGGCTCATGATTGACACTTGCTGTTCAATGTTGGGCGTGGAGGTCATTCCTGAAAGCAGCGGCTTCAATATGCTTTGGGTATCCACATAAACCCTTGCCGAAGCCTCGTAATGGTCAGGCAACTTGTACACTGCAACCCAGCCAGCCAAGGCAATGGCCCACGCGGCCACTACCGCGTACCAGCGGTATTTCCATATCCCCTTTAAATGGTTCAATAGCTGGGTTATCAGTTCCTCCATTTTGCTAGGCGCTCCTTAAAAATTGCCATCAGGGTTCAGCGGCGATAAAACTTCAGCCCACTCAGAAAAAGCTTTCGGGTATAACCAGAATATCCCCCGGACGCATGGGCACGTTGGCCGATATGTCCCCTTCCTTGATCAGGTCATCCAATCGGACGCCGAGTTGCTGCTGCTTGCCGCTTATGTTGCGAATGATGCTTGCCTTGTTTCCGGCGGCAAAATCCGTGATACCGCCAACTGCAATCAAAACATCCAGCAGCGTCATGTCCTTACGATAGGGAAGAGCCTGAGGTTTCGCGGCTTGGCCAATGACCCGTATCTGCTCGCCATATGGTCCAACGAACCCTGTCACGATAACCGTTACAACCGGCTCCTGAATGTATTTTGCCAGCGCCTTCTCGATGTCTCGCGCCAGATGGGTTGAAGTCTTACCGCTGGCCGGCAGATCCTCCACCAACGGGGTGGTTATTTTGCCATCCGGCCGGACCGGCACTGTCATGGAGACCTCAGGGTTGCGCCAGACAATGATATTTACGGAGTCGCCTGGGCCGACCAGGTAGTCGTGACTGGGCGGGGAGACATCTTCGGCAGTAATGGGTGGATGTGCGGTACCGGCACATCCAGTAAGGGTGAGGATAGAAAAAACGAAAGCAAAGCCAGTCAGCCGTCTCAAGGTATTGGTGTATTGATGAGTTTTCACTTGGATTACCTCTTGCGTTGTTGGAGGGAGTGCCGGCACCGCCGGAACAAGTCGAATTTTTCTTGGGTTTAATAAAGCAAAGTTTGCCGGTTACAAATGGAAATTTTTCAATTTCGGTATGGAATGAATACATTCAATACATCGGTAGCGCCGGGCAATATTGCGCTGACGGTTATACAACAAATTGACTGCAAATGGTGAAATGCGTGTTTACGGGTATAACCGGCTTGAACATGATTTTGGAAATCGGGCTCTTTAATATCCCTGTTTTCCGATGTATATCCCTGAAAATTGGTATTTACGCAACTCATGGATCATTTACCCTTTCACGCGTGTCTTCGCAGTACGCAACACTTTCCTTCCATCTGTCAGAAGGCCATTCCCGATCTCTATCCGCTAAATTTCCGGCAACTGAATTTCCACGGAAGTCTGCGGAATATCGTGACCTGTCTATGCTGCATTGGGCGGCGTATGCAGACGTAGTAAAGTAGAACTCATCCGGCAATTTTCGTCAAGCGTCGGCCAACAGCGTCAGCGAACCGCTGAACAACATACTCACACCCAATTTGCTGATGCTATAGCCAATGGCATGCAATGTATGTGCCATACTTGTAATATATTGTTTTGTATTAATTTAGTCTGGCAATGACGGCTAACACAGCGCTGACCACGACTGAACTCTTGACAATGATGTCGAGATATTGGCGGCAGCCCGGACGAGAGTTTTTCACATGTCCGCTTGGACATTACCGCTATCTGATGGCCACTGTATTACAGTGGCATGCCTGCCATCTTCAGTTGGATATTGGCCCGTTGCCGCCGCGCAGTTCGCGGTAGCGTTTCTTGTCTTCTTCGAAGCGGGTCTTGATGGCTTCGATTTCCTGCCTGCGCTTGCCGATGCTCTCCTGCAATCGCTTGATCTCATCTTCGGCGGATACGATTTCGGTAGTCAGGTCAGCAGGAATGGGTCTCTTGGTCCTGTTAAAGGCATCGACCTGTTTGCGCCGGGCATCCAGGCGCCCCTGTACCGATTTGATCCGCACCAGGGTGCTGTCAATCTGGGCCTGCGCCGCCAGAAGGTTTCGGTCCCGCGCCAGGTCGATTTCCTTCTCGCTGTTGTAGCTGTCGATCAGAGCCTTGTCGTGGCGCCCCTGCTCAGTCGCCTTTTGCTCTTCTTCTTTTTTCTTCGCTGCTTCTTCCCCTTGGGCCTTGCGTTCCTCCGCTGTCACGGCGCGGTTTGTTTTCTTGACAACCTGGCCCTGCCGGTTGAGTTCGGTGGTGCTTTGGTTGACGTATTGGGGTGGCAGTGTATCGCCATACTGAGTCACGCCCTTTTCATCCACCCATTTGTACATTCCCGCCCAGGAGGCCTGGTTGGACGCAGCCAACAACAATATCAAAACGAAACGGAACAATGTTTTTCTCCTTATGCGGGCACAACCCCGTATTGGTTGCGGTAAGCAGCAACGGCTGACTTATTTTCGGCCATTTCCGGGTGGCTTTGCAAATAACCTATCAGGCTGTCCAGGTCGGCGATACTAATAACGGGAATGCCATAACTCTGGCTGACTTCCTGCACCGCTGAAAGCGTGCCCGTGCCACGCTCCATGCGGTCAATGGCGATGGCGACGCCGCATGGCCGGGCGCCATGATTGCGGATCAGGTCCACCGATTCGCGTACCGAGGTACCGGCGGAAATTACGTCATCCACGATCAGCACCCGTCCCACAAGCGGAGCGCCGATCAGGGAGCCGCCTTCGCCGTGGTCCTTGGCTTCCTTGCGGTTGAAACAGAACGGCACGTTGCGGCCCTGCTGCGCCAGTGCGATAGCAATTGTCGCCACCAGCGGGATGCCCTTGTAGGCGGGACCGAACAGCATGTCGAATTCCACACCGGCAGCGAGAACGGCTTTGGCGTAAAATTCACCCAGCTTTTGCAGGGCTTCGCCGTCGTTGAACAAACCGGCATTGAAAAAGTAGGGGGAAAGGCGTCCTGCCTTGGTCTTGAATTCGCCGAAGCACAGCACCTTGCGCTGAATCGCGAATTCGATGAATTTTTCTCTGAAATCAGTCATTTTGAATTGAATAGTCGAGGATATGCCTTGCGTATTATATCTGTAAATCTGAATGGTATTCGCTCCGCCTCCAACAAGGGTTTTCTGGATTGGATGACAAGGCAGGACGCCGATGTGGTGTGCCTGCAGGAACTCAAGGCCCAGGCGGCCGACATGCGCCCGGAAATGCTGGCACCCGAAGGCTACCATGGTTGTTTTCACTATGCCGAGAAGAAAGGCTACAGCGGTGTCGGCATCTACTCGCGGCGCAAGCCGGATGCGGTGATCGAAGGTCTGGGCATTCCCGATATCGACGCCGAAGGGCGCTATTTGCAGGCGGATTTCGGCAATCTTTCCGTCATTTCGCTCTACCTGCCTTCCGGCTCCAGTTCGGAAGAGCGTCAGCAGGTCAAATTCTACTTTCTCGAACGTTTTCTACCCCATTTGCGCGAACTCAAGGCGAGCGGGCGTGAAATTATCCTGTGCGGCGATTGGAATATCGCCCATCACCCCATCGACCTCAAGAACTGGCGCGGCAACCAGAAGAACTCGGGATTCCTGCCCGAAGAGCGGGCGTGGCTGACACATATTTTCGATGAAGTGGGCTGGGTGGACGTGTTCCGCCGCCTCTGCCCCGATGCCCAGGATCAATACACTTGGTGGTCCAACCGCGGCCAGGCCTGGGCCAAGAATGTGGGGTGGCGTATCGACTATCAGATTTCGACCCCCGCCATGGCTGAAAAAGCCAAGGCAGCAGCCATCTACAAGGACCAGCGCTTTAGCGATCACGCTCCATTGACGATCGATTACGACTGGACGCTGTGACCCTCTTGCCGCCACGGTGCGACCTTGAGCAGCAATAACATCCCGGGAAGCGCCAGCAGCGTGCACAGCAGGAAGAAGCTTACCCATCCCAGTTGTTCCACCAGGTAGCCGGTGGCGGAGTTGAACAAAGTGCGCGGCACTGCCGACAGGCTGGTGAACAGGGCGAACTGGGTGGCGGTGTAGAGCGGGTGAGTGGCGCGGGCAATGAAGGCGACGAAGGCGGTGGTTCCCAGTCCCACGCCCAGCGCTTCGAAGCCGATCACGCCTGCGAGCAACATCAGGTCGTGGCCATTTTGCGCCAGCAAGGCGAAACCCAGAATCGATACCGCCTGCACCACGCCGAACAGCCACAGCGCCCGGTTGATGCCAAGTTTTATCATCCACACCCCGCCCAGGAGACCGCCGATGATGGCGGGCCAGAGTCCTGCGTGCTTGGCGATCAGGCCAATCTCCGTCTTGCTGAAGCCCATATCGAGGTAGAACGGCGTTGCCAGCGCGGTCGCCATGCTGTCGCCGAGTTTATAAAAGAAGATGAAGGACAGGATCAGCAATGCTTGCTGCCAGCCCGAGCGGGTGATGAACTCGTGGAAGGGTTCGACCACTGCTTCCCTGAGGGTGCGCGGCGCGGCCTTGACCCGTTGCGGCTCGGCCACCAGTAGGGTCATGGCGATGCCGGGTAGCATGAACAGGGCGGTGATCAGGAATACACTGCTCCAGGGCAGGTGATCGGCCAGGATCAGGGACAGGGAGCCCGGCACCAGGCCGGCGATGCGGTAGGCGTTGACGTGGATGGCGTTGCCCAGGCCCAGTTCGACATCGAACAGGATTTCGCGCCGGAAAGCGTCCAGCACGATGTCCTGGGAGGCGGAAAAGAATGCCACCGCAGCGGCGAGGTAAGCGATGGCCCAGATGTCCAGCTTGGGCTGGAACCAGCCGAAGAGGGGCAGGGAAAGCAGCAGCGCCACCTGGGTCAGCAAAATCCAGCCGCGCCGCCGCCCCAGCATCGGCCAGGCAAAGCGGTCCATGAGTGGCGACCAGAGGAATTTCCAGGTGAAGGGCAGCTGGATCAGGGCGAACAGGCCAATGGCCTTGAGGTCCACCTGTTCGGAGCGCAGCCAGGCCGGCAGCAAACTGATCAGGATGTAGAGCGGCAGACCGGAGCTGAAGCCGGTAAAGATGCAGATCAGCATGCGCCGGTTGAGGATGGCTTCGCGAAACATTTCTATTCTGACGACGTTACGAAGGCTGCTACCTTACCCGAAACAGTGGCCTATGTCACAATGCCGGCCATGCTGGAATCAAGCCTGTTTTCCCTTTTTCTCGTCGGCCTCCTGGGCGGCACCCATTGCGTCGGCATGTGCGGCGGCATCGTGGCCGCGATCTCGCTCCAGCTACCCGGCCAGGGCACGCGCTTTAGCTATCACTTCGCCTACAACGCCGGGCGCATCCTGAGCTACGCCGTTGCCGGCGGCATCGCCGGAGCGGTGGGGGCGACCACTCTATTGCTCAAGGGCTTCTGGCCTGTGCAACTGGTTTTGTATGGAGTGGCGAATGTGATGCTGGTCGCGCTCGGGCTCTATCTCGCCGGGATCTGGCAGGCAGTGACCCGGATCGAGCGCCTGGGCGGGCTATTGTGGCAGCGCCTGCAACCGTTCTCGAAACATCTGCTGCCGGTGCGCAACCCGGCCCGGGCTTTTGCGCTGGGAGTTCTATGGGGTTGGTTGCCGTGCGGCTTGGTGTATAGCGCGCTGATTTCCGCTCTGGCGAGCGGCAGTGCGGTTTCCGGCGCCGCGATCATGCTGGCTTTCGGCCTCGGTACATTGCCCAACCTCATCGCCATGGGCTTGTTTGCGCAGCAACTTCAGACCTTCACCAGAAATCTCTGGGTGCGCCGGGTGGCGGGGTTGCTGGTGGCGGGGTTCGGTGCCTGGGGTTTGGTGCGTCTGGCCCTGGGTTAGCCGCGTTCGATCCGGTAAGCCGCGACGCTGCCCCTGACATTCGGTAGCCAGCCGATTTCCCTGTTCCCGTCCATGACCACCCGTTCCAGAATGCGGATGCGGTGTTTGGAGCAGAACGCCTCGAAATCCTTGAGGGTGCAGAGGTGGATGTTGGGGGTGTCGTGCCACTGGTATGGCAGGTTGGACGACACAGGCATGATTCCCTGCAATACCTGCACCCGGTGGCGCCAGTAGCCAAAGTTGGGGAAAGCGACGATAGCCTGTTTGCCGACGCGCAGCATTTCCGAAACCACCTGTTCGATGTGGCGCATGGCTTGCAGGGTTTGCGACAGAATGACGAAGTCGAAGGATTCCGCCTCGAAGCCGGACAACCCGGCGTCGAGGTCGTTCTGGATTACGTTGAGGCCCTTTTTCACGCAGGCAAGGACGTTGGCGTCGGCAATTTCCACCCCATAGCCGTGGGCATGGCGCGAATCCTTGAGATATTTCAGCAGCGTGCCATCGCCGCAGCCTAGGTCAAGCACGCGCGCGCCCGGCTTGATCCAGGCCGCGATGGTTTCGAAGTCGTGCCGCACCGTGGCGGAGTCCATGTTCATGCCGTCACCCCCGTTTCACTTGCCACGTTTTCCATGTAGGTCCGTACCAGGTTGTGATATTGGGGATCTTCCATGAGGAAGGCGTCGTGGCCATGGGCGGCGTTGATTTCCGCGTAGCTTACGTTGAGGTTGTTATCCAGCAGGGCCTTGACGATCTCCCGCGAGCGCGCCGGGTTGAAGCGCCAGTCGGTGGAGAAGGAAATCACCAGGAATTTCGCCCTTGCAATGCGCATGGTCTCGCTCAGGCTGCTGTGCTGATGGTGATGGCTGGGGTCGAAGTAGTCCAGTGCCTTGGTCATCAGCAGGTAAGTGTTGGCGTCGAAGCTGTCGGCGAACTTGTCGCCCTGGTAGCGCAGGTAGGACTCGATCTCGAATTCCACTTCATAACCGAAATTGTAGGCGCCCGTGCGCAGCACCCGGCCGAATTTTTCCCCCATCGCATCGTCCGACAAATAAGTGATGTGGCCCAGCATCCGGGCGATGCGCAAGCCACGGCGCGGCACCACGCCGTGGGCGTAGAAATCGCCGCCGTGGAAGTCCGGGTCGGTCAGGATGGCCTGTCTTGCCACGTCGTTGAAGGCGATATTCTGCGCCGTGAGCCTGGGCGCGGCGGCAATAACCAGTGCGTGGCGCAGGCGGTCCGGGTGGTTCACGCTCCATTGCAACACCTGCATACCGCCCAGGCTGCCGCCGACAATGGCGGCAAACTGGTGGATGTCGAGCAAGTCAGCCAATCTTGCCTGTGTCTCCACCCAGTCTTCCACCGTCACGACGGGGAAACTCGCGCCGAAAGGCCTGCCGGTGTGCGGGCTGATGCTGGAGGGGCCGGTCGAGCCGTGGCAGCCGCCCAGGTTGTTGAGCCCGATAACAAAAAAACGATCGGTATCAATTGGTTTGCCCGGCCCGATCATGTTGTCCCACCAGCCCGGGTGCTTGTCGTGCTCGGCGTGGTAGCCCGCCACATGATGATTACCGGAGAGGGCGTGGCAGATCAGGATGGCGTTGGACTTGTCGGCGTTGAGCGTGCCGTAAGTTTCATACACCAGTTCGTAGGACGGTATGACGGCGCCGCTTTTCAGGGTCAGCGGGGCATCGAAGCGGGCGGTTTGCGGCGTGACGACGCCTACAGAATTGGGCTTGGACATGATCGGGCCAATTATCGTGATTTTGGGCTGGGTCTGCAATGTCAGGTTGTAGGTCGGCATGAATGCCGACATGTCGGGCTAAAGCCCGACCTATGCATTCAAGCGCGCCAGGTGGGCGTGCATTCTTTCCGGCTCTTCGGTCTTGAGCATGCGGTTCACCAGCGACGGCAATTCCGGCAGATTGGTGCGCAGGATTTGCTGCTTGACGGTGAGCAGGTGGGCCGGGTGCATGGAGAACTGGCGCAGTCCCATTCCCAGCAATAGACGGGTTAGTTTGACGTCGCCCGCCATTTCGCCGCACACGGATACCGGGATGCCGGCCTTGTCCGCGCACTTGATGGTGTAGGACACCAGTTGCAGGACCGAAGGATGAAGCGGGTCGTAGAGGTGCGCTACGCTATCATCGGTGCGATCAATGGCAAGCGTGTACTGGATCAGGTCGTTGGTGCCGATGGAGAGGAAGTCCAGGTGCTTGGCGAAAATATGCGCCGCCAGGGCCGCGGCGGGAATCTCGATCATGCCGCCGATGGGGATGTTGGCATCGTAGGGAATATTTTCATCGTCCAGGCTCTGTTTGACGTGCGCGAGGAGGTGACATGTCTGGTTGAGTTCGGTCAAAGACGACAGCATGGGGATAAGAAGCTTGATCTTGCCGTAGTGAGAGGCGCGCAGAATGGCGCGCAGTTGGGCATGAAACAGCTGTGGTTCGGCCAGGCACAGGCGGATGGCGCGCAAACCCAGCGCCGGGTTGGCGCTGACGTTCTCGGCACCGAACAACTGCTTGTCCGCCCCCAGATCCAGGGTGCGGATGGTGACCGGCAAGCCATGCATTTCCTCTGCTACGCGGCGGTAGGCCAGAAACTGTTCTTCCTCACCCGGCAGGTCGCGCCGGTTGAGGAACAGGAATTCGCTGCGGAACAGCCCGATGCCCGTCGCGCCATTGGCCTTCACATCGGCGATGTCGTCCGGCAGTTCGATGTTGGCGTGCAGTTCCACCAGCGTGCCGTCCAGGGTGGTGGCGCGGGTGGACTTGAGCCGTTTCAGCTTCTGCTTTTCCAGTTCCCACTGGCTCTGGCGCAGCCTGTACTCGGCCAGCACCGTCTTGTCCGGATTGACGATGACGATGCCCTGACTGCCATCCACGATCACCAGCTCGCGTTCGCGGATCAGGCTGCGCGCATGATGCAGCGCCACGATGGAGGGGATGTTGAGGCTGCGGGCGAGAATCGCGGTATGAGAGGTAATGCCGCCGACATCGGTGACAAAGGCGGCGAACTGTTGCTGCTTGAACAGCATCATGTCCGCCGGGGAAAGGTCGTGGGCCACCAGGATACTGGTCAGTTCCGGACTGGCGGGGCCGGCGGTATGCAGGGTCGCGTGGCCAAGCAGGGATTTCAGTACCCGCTCCACCACCTGAACCACGTCCGCTTTGCGTTCCCTGAGATAGTCGTCCTCGATCTGGTCGAATTTGGCCAGTAGGCTGTCCATCTGCTGCTTCAATGCCCATTCGGCGTTGACGCGCTGGGCCTTGATCAGATCCTTGGGCGTGGCGGAGAGGGTCGGGTCGCTCAGGATCAGGATGTGCAGGTCGAGGAAAGCATCGAACTCAGCAGGCGCCTTGGCCGGGATGTTGCGGCGCAGTTCCTTGAGCTCCTGCAGGGTAGCCTGGATGGCGGCTTCGAAGCGGGCGATTTCCTCGGGTATCTGGGCCTTGAGCAGGGGGTATTGCGGCACGTCGAGGCCGACGTGGGAGATGAGATGCGCATGCCCGATGGCGATGCCGCCGGAAACGGCAACCCCGTGCATGGTAAAACTCACCACGCCCCCCGCGGACAGCTGAATGCTGATAGCTGATTGCCAGTCCTCATTCGCCTTCTCCGAACTTGTCGTTGATCAAATCAACCAGCGCCTTCATCGCCAAGTCTTCATCCGCGCCATCGATCTCGATGCCGATCACGCTCCCCTTGCTGGCCGCCAGCATCATCACGCCCATGATGCTCTTGGCGTTAACGCGCTTGCCGTTGCGGTTGAGCCAGATCTGGCTCTGGTACTGGCCGGAGGTTTGGGTGAGCTTGGCCGAGGCGCGTGCGTGTAGCCCCAGCTTGTTAACGATCTCAATGTCCTGTTGTAACATGACAGACTTCCAAAGTGGTGTGGATGATGCCGTCGTGGCCGCCGGAGAGAGCTTTCTGCACCACTGTGGCGATGGGTTCGTCGCGGTAAGTGAGTGCACGCACCAGCATCGGCAGGTTGACCCCGGCGATGCCCTCCACCCGGCCGGGTTCCAGCAAACGGCAAGCAATATTGGTGGGCGTGGCGCCGTAAATGTCGGTCAAAACCAGCACGCCGTCGCCCTGGTCGAGTTGGCGCACCAGTTCCTTGGCCTGGGGCAGGATTGCCACCGGGTCGTCGTGGATGGTGACACCCAGTTGTTGCAGCTGCAACGGGCGGCTGCCCATGACGTGGCTGGCACAATGGATCAGGCTCTCGCCCAGCGTGCCGTGGGCGACGATGAGAATACCGATCATGTTAATAACTTTCGGGGAGACAAGAACGCATGGTGGCGGCGATTTTACTCCGAAATGACCATTGGATGTCAGGGCGATTCGTGCAGTTTCAGGCCCGGCTCGAGAAAGGTAATACGCTTTTTCATGGCAGGCGTCAGGTAAACCTCGCCCTGATCGTCGATTAGCATCGCTTGCCCTGTACCCATTTTCTGCATGGCTTCGCGCCAGCCGTTTTTGCCGGCGATAAAGGCCGGCTTGGAGGCGACGTCAGACAGCACCCCCGCATTCGTGCCCTTGGGAATCAGCACCGTCACCGCCTGCACTCCCTGAGCCGGGTAGCCGCTGCGGGGGTCGATGATGTGGCAATAGCGCTTGCTGTCGAGTTCGAAGTAACGCTGGTAATCGCCGGAAGTGCCCACCGCTTCCCCGTCCTGCAATTCCAGCGAGGCTATGGCGCCGGGTTTGCGCGGGTGGCGGATACCCACTTGCCACGGGCGCTTGCCGTGCTTGCCCAAAGCGATGATGTTGCCGCCGATGTTGATCAGGGCATTTTTCACGCCTTGTCCGCGCAGATAATCCGCCGCCAGATCCAGCGCATAGCCCTTGGCATAACCGCCCAGATCCACCCGTACTGCCGGGTTCTTGCTGTGAAACTCGATACCTTCGATCACAATGTCCGACATTTGTGGATTGGCGTGGACCAGCTTTTCGATTTCCGCCGGGTCGGGGTGCACCGGCATGAACTCATCATTCTGGAATCCCCATAGCTTGATCAGGTTGCCGATGGCGGGGTTGAACAGGCCGCCGGACTGTTCCGAGAGCCGGGTTGCATCCCGCATGATCTCGATCATGCCGGGCTGGATCGCCGCCTTGGCTGGGCTGAGGGCAAAAACCTCGTTCATCCGGCTCAGGGTGCCGGGCTTCCAGGCATGGAGATATTCGTGCAGGCGGTCGAAGTCGGTCAGTACCTGCCCGGCAAGCTGTTTGGCGTGGGCTTCCTCCTCGCCGTAAATAGTCACTTCCACCAGGGT
>Ga0334722_10005540_pt1 | contig 12713 bp, 8 predicted proteins | sample C3_bottom_MG_FD_207210 | JGI IMG/M metagenome (GOLD analysis project Ga0334722, IMG submission 207210) | Sediment microbial communities from Yellowstone Lake, YNP, Wyoming, USA - C3_bottom | ecosystem: Environmental > Aquatic > Freshwater > Lake > Sediment | place: USA: Wyoming | collected...
GTTCCAATATGCCATGCCGCCGTGGGCCTCTATGATCTCGTCAAGGACCTTCATGCTGTTCTCAGCCTATCATACTGTTTTCAGCTATTCAAGCGAATAGAACGTGGGGCCCTTATATCCCGCCACGTTCCTGTCATTCACTCCCCAACCGGATCTCAGCCGGAGAAACGCTGACCGCATTCCCTTACACAGGGCGCTATCTGCCGCAATAAGACCCAAGGGGCATCTATCATGGCCCTTGTAATTTCTTCATTTCTGTACTATGATTTTTTTACAAGGCCCTATCTTCAATAGAGGGGAACGGAACCACCGCATCAACGGCCTCGCTTCAGGAATTCCTATGACAGACGCCGATAAGAACCGAGATCAACTACTCCAGGAACTGGCAGCGCTCAGGGACCGTCTCAACGCAATTTCGCAAGGGGGCGCGGAAGGGCAGCCTGACGCTGCGCTCCTCGAATCTGAGGAAAGGTTCCGGATGGTCATCGAGAACGCCAATGACGGGATCCTGATAGCCCAGGACGGCATGCTCAAGTTCGTCAACCCGAAGATGCAGAAGATCGTCGGATACTCGTTCGACGAAATGACGGCGAAGCCCTTTACCGACTTCATTCATCCCGATGACCGGGCCATGGTCCTCGACCGCCATGTACGGCGGCTCCGGGGCGAACTGGAACCGAACCATGCGTATCTGTTCAGGGTCGTTACGCGCGACGGTTCGGTCCTGTGGGTCGAGATACGGGGGGCGGTGACGAACTGGAAGGGCCGGCCGGCGACCGTTAATTTCCTGCGTGATGTCACGGACCGTGTCAACGCGGAAAACGCCCTGCGCGAATCCGAGGCCAAGTACCGGCTGGTGGTCGAGAACGCGGGCGAAGGCATCCTGGTGGCGCAGGACGGCATGCTCAAGTTCGCGAACCCCTGGATCCTGGCGATGAGCGGCTATACGCTGGATGAAATGCTGAAACTGCCCTTCCTGGACTTCATCTACCCGGAGGACCGGCCGCTGGTGTACCAGAACCATGTCAAACGGATGCGGGGAGAACTGGATGCTTCCTATGTGTACAGTTTCCGCATACAGACCAAGGCCGGTGATGTGCGGTGGGTCGATATGAAGGGCGCCCAAACGACGTGGGACGGGAAACCGGCATCGGTGAACTTTATTTTCGACATCACCCAACGGAAACAGGCAGACGACGTGCTGCAGTCCCGGGCGGAATTCGAAGCACTCATTATGACGCTATCGACCGAGTTCATTAACCTCGAGTCGGACCGGATCGATAATGGCATCGACAGGGCCCTGCAGGCCCTCGGCGAGTTCATCGGCGCCGACCGGAGCTATGTTTTCATGTTCACTGACAGCGGTGCGGTCATGGGCAATTCCCACGAATGGTGTGCCGCGGGGATCAGCCCCCAGATGCAGAACCTTCAGAACATCCCTGTCGATGAGGCGCTGCCGTGGTTCGCCCGGACCATCAAGGCACCGGGCGTCTTTCATGTCCCTTCCGTTGCCGACCTCCCCCCGGAGGCCGCCGCCGAGAAGCGCGAGTTCGAACGCGAATCCATTCAGTCGCTGCTCTGCGTTCCGATGCTGTTCCGGCGCTTGCTGGTCGGTTTTCTCGGGTTCGATGCGGTCCGCACCCGGAAGACCTGGTCAGACGATGCCATCGCCCTGCTGCGGATCGCGGGCGAGATGCTCGTCAATGCATTGATGCGCAAGAAGGCGGAAGAAGCGCTTCGCGGCAGCGAGGCACGCTTCCGGAACAACTTCGAGCAGGCGTCGGTCGGCATCGTGGACTGCACCCTTGCCGGACGCTTTCTCTGGGTCAACCGCCGCTTCTGCGAGATAACCGGCTACGCGCCCGATGAACTTCGTACGTTGACGTTCCGCGAGATAACGCATCCCGACGACCTCGAACGGGAGCTTCAGGAATATCAGAACGTGCTGCAAGGGAAGGCCGTTGCGTATACGCAGGAGAAACGATACGTCCGGAAGGACCGGTCCCTTGTCTGGGTGAACATCTCCGTATCGCTTGTCCGCGACGAAGCGGGGGTCCCGAAGCGGTTCATCGGCGTCGTCGAGGACATCACCTATCGCAAACGGATGGAAGAGGAGCTGCTCAAGGCCCAGAAGCTCGAATCCCTCGGCGTCCTTGCTGGGGGCATCGCCCACGATTTCAACAATGTCCTTGCGGCCATCGTCGGGCAGATAGCGGTGATGCGCTTGCGTCTGCCGCCGGGAGACGCATTGAAGAACCGGCTCGAAGAGGTCGAGCGGTCGGCCCTGCATGCGAAGACCCTGACGCAGCAGCTGCTTACCTTCGCGAAGGGCGGCAGCCCGGTGAAAAAGCCGCTGTCCCTGGAGCGTGTGGTGCGCGATTCGGCAAGCCTGGTCCTGAGCGGCACGAACGTCACCTACCTCTTGCATATCGGCGAGCATCTCCGGGCCATCGATGCCGACGCAGGGCAGATGAGCCAGGCCGTCAATAACCTTCTCATCAACGCGTGCCAGGCCATGTCCGAAGGCGGACGCATCTCGATCATTGCGGAAAACCGGGTTGTTGACGGATCGGGAGCGCCGCCGCTGAAACCGGGGAACTACGTGATGCTGTCGATAGAGGACCGGGGCATCGGCATCCCTCCGGGAAACCTGCCGAAGATATTCGACCCCTATTTTACGACGAAGGAAAAAGGGAGCGGGCTCGGGCTCGCCGTGAGCTATTCGATCATCAAGAGCCACGGCGGCTCCATCCAGGTCGAGTCAATACCGGGAAGGGGAACGACCGTCATCCTCTATCTCCCTGCGTCGGAAACGGCCGCTGACGAGCCGCCGTACGAGGAAGAACAGTATGTCCCCGGCAGCGGTCGCATCCTGTTCATGGATGATGAAGAGATGATCCGGCATGTGGCCGGAGAGATCCTCGGTTCGCTTGGATACGATGTGGATTTTGCCCGCGATGGCGCCGAGTCCATCGAGCACTACCGGAAGGCGCGGGAAGAAGGACGCCCCTTCGATGCCGTGGTCATGGACCTGACGGTCTCCGGCGGCATGGGCGGGAAGGACGCCATCGCGAAGCTGCTCGAATACGATCCCGGTATCAAGGCCATTGTCTCCAGCGGCTATTCGAACGACCCGGTCATGGCGCGCTACCGCGATTACGGGTTCAAGGATATCATCGTCAAACCCTATACCAGTACCGAGCTCAGCAGAAAGCTGCATGACCTTATTGCGGACAGCTAAAGATGTACGAACCTTCCGGGAGGTCCCCCACGCATGAACCGCGCGCTCCTTCTCTGTGCCGTCCCGCTCCTGCTCGCCGCCTGCACCGGTGCAATATCCGGCAGCCCGGTGGAATCGCGTTCTAAGGACGGCCAGTTCCGCGACCGCCATATGAAGCATGTGCGTCAGGTCACCTTCGATGGTGACAACGGCGAGGCCTATTTCTCCGCAGACGGCAAGAAGCTCATTTTTCAGTCAAGCCGCGGGGGGTATGCCTGCGACAAGATATGGATCATGAACAGCGATGGGACGAACAAACACAGGGTGAGCCCCGATCACGGCGCTCACACCTGTTCGTTCTTCTTCCCCGACGGGAAGCGGATCGTGTTCGCTTCGACAAAGGACCTGCCCGGCGACTGTCCGCCCAAACCGAAGACCCCGGCCGGGGCCCGGTATGTCTGGCCGCTCTATCCTTATAATATCTACAAGGCGAACCCGGACGGCACGGACCTGGTGCGCATTACGACGAACCCCCAGTATGACGCCGAGCCGGTGGTCTCCCCCGATGGGAAGCAGATCGTGTTCGGTTCCCAGCGGGAAGGGGATTTCGATATCTATATCATGAACGCGGACGGCTCGAACGTGCGTCGGCTGACGGACCGGGTGGGCTACGACGGCGGCCCCTGGTTCTCGCCCGACGGCACCAAGATCGTCTGGCGCGCCTGGTATCCGGAGACCGCGGCAGAACGGGAGCAATGGAAGGACTGCATGGCGAAGAACTACATCCTTGCCTTCCCCCTCGCGCTCTGGGTCATGGACGCCGACGGATCGAACAAACAGATGCTGCTGAGCAACGGCGCGACGAACTTCGCACCCTCCTGGCACCCCGACGGCAACCGCATCATCTTCGCGAGCAACATGGACGATTGGCGCGAGGACATCCGGGAGTTCGGCCACAACTTCGAGCTTTACCTCATCAACATCGACGGCAAGGGGCTGGAGCGCATCACGTACAATCGAACATTCGATTCTTTCCCCATGTTCTCGCCTGACGGCAAGAAACTGGTCTGGGCATCGAACCGCAATCCCGACAAGCCGCGCCAGACGGACATCTTCGTTGCCGACTGGGTGGAGTGATATGCGATACGGAGCGTGGAGGATGATATCGATCGGTCCGGTGATAGGCACATGATGCGGCCGGCGGTGCCGGTGAGGGGGAGTGCATGAAGCCCACGAGGAAGACCGGAAAGGAAGGACGCGCGAAGGGCGCCGCCAAGAAGGCGGCGGCAGGGGCGCGGCCTGCGCACGCCGGAAAAAAAGGTGCCGTGACGGCCGTAACAACACGCCAGCGGAAAAATGACCATTGGCGGCAGTTGATCGAAACCTCGGCGGCATGGATATGGGAGACTGACGCAGAGATCCGGCACACGTATACCAACGCATTCGTCACGCGATGCCTGGGATACAAGCCGGAAGAGTTCCTGAAACTGAATACGCTGGACCTTGTCCATCCCGACGATCGGGAAACTGTGAAAAAGCTCGTGCAGAACGCGGTCGCCCGGAAGGAGGGCTGGTCCGATCAGGTCCTGCGCTGGCGCCACAAGGATGGATCATGGAAGTACATCGAATCCAGCGGGACGGCGTTGTTCGATGCACAGGGAGCATTTGCAGGGTTGTGCGGTGTCGACCGCGATGTCACGGACCGAAAGACCGTGGAGGAAGGGCTGCGGGAGAGCGAGAGCACCTATCGCGGGATCATAGACAGCTTTAGCGAAGCAGTATATATCCAAGACGAAAAGGGTACGTTCATTGATGTGAACAGGGGCGCCGAGAAAATGTATGGGTATACCCGCGATGAGTTTATCGGGATGTCTCCGGCTACCGTTTCCGCGGAGGGCAGGAACGATCTTGGCAGGGTCGCGAACCTGTTTCAGCTCGCTTTCGGCGGCGAACATCAGTCCTTTGAGTTCTGGGGAGTGGCCAAGAACGGGAGAGTATTTCCCAAGGAAGTTCATTTGTATCCGAACAGGTATTTCGGCAGAAAGGTGGTTGTTGCCATTGCGCAGGACATTACCGAGCGAAAAAGGGCCGAGGACCTGCTGCGTCAGAGCGAGGATAGATACCGCCTGTTGTATGAAGGAACGCCGGTCATGATGCATTCGATCGATGCAGATGGCAGATTGATCAGTGTGAGCGATCATTGGTTGAAGACGCTCGGCTACACGAGGGAAGAGGTGCTCGGGAGGCGTTCCACCGAATTCCTGGATGAACAGTCCCGCACTCTTGCCCGGACCAAGATACTTCCGGACTTCATGCGAACGGGGATCTGCACCGATATTCCCTACACGTTCATAAAAAAGAACGGAGAGAGCATCTCTACGCTCCTCTCGGCCATAGCCGAGCGTGACGAGACCGGAAAGGTCGTGCGATCGCTTGCGGTCATCATCGATATCACCGTGCGCAAGAGGGCCGAAGCCCGGATGCGGGACGGCGAGAAGAAGTACCGGGACCTGTTCGAGTCATCCTCGGACGCCATATTCATCCTCGATCTTGACGGTAAGTTCCTCGATGTCAACAGGACCGCGTATGAACGTCTGGGTTATACAAAAGAAGAGATGCTCGCGCTTCATATCAGCAAGCTTGACCCGCCGGAGTTCGCCGCCCAGGTACCCGAGCGCCTTGCTCTCATTCGCGGTCGCGGCTGGGCGATATTCGAGTCCGCCCATCTGAGGAAGGACGGTTCCGTGATGCCGGTGGAAGTGAACTCGCGGCTGCTCGACTACGAAGGGAAACAGGTCTATTTCAGCATGATCCGCGACATCACCGAACGCAAGCGGGACGAGGAACAGCTCAGGGAAAGCGAAGAAAAGTACAAGTTCCTCATCGAAACGACGAAAACCGGCTATGTGATCCTGGGTGGTGACGGGCGGGTAATCGACGCGAACGCTGAATACGTCCGGATGAGCGGACATGACAGGCTGGCGGACATTCTGGGCAGGAAGGTCGTGGAGTGGACGGCTGTACACGACCAGGAACGCAACGCTGCGGAAGTGAAAAAGTGCCTGAAAGCCGGTTTCGTCCGGAACCTGGAGATCGACTATGTACAGAAGAACGGCACTTTCATCCCGGTCGAAATAAATGCGACGGTCATGCGCTCCGGAGAAGCGATGCGGATCTTCACGGTCTGCAGGGACATCACCGATAGAAAAAAGGTCGAGAACGAGATCGCTGAACGAGGGGTGCTGCTGCAGCAGATCCTTGACACCTCGAGTGTCGCCATCTTCCTGGTGGACAAGGCCGGCCGGATCACCCGGGCAAACAAGCGGATGGCCGAGATGTTCGGCCATCCAATGACGGCGCTGGTCGGGAGGGAATATGTCGAGCTGGTCCATCCGGCTGAGCGGGAGACCGGACGGGCGAAAATGCTGGCCTTGCTGGCAAGCGAGATACAGTTGGTGGACCTTGAGCGGCATTACTGGCGGAAGGACGGGACGGAGTTCTGGGGCCATCTCGCCGGGAGGCGTTTCTACGATATCCACGGAACCGAGCTTGGCCTGATCGGTGTCATCTCCGATGTCTCCGAGCGAAAGAAAGCCGAAGAAGGTCTGCGGGAAAAGGAGCGCACGTATCGTGCGCTGTTCGAGTCCGCAAGCGACGGGATATTCATCCAGGACGAGACAGGATTCACGGACTGCAACCAGCGGGGTGCTGAGATGTATAGGCTCCCGAAAGAGCGGCTCATCGGGCGTTCGCCTGCCGAGTTCGCTCCGGAGCGGCAGCCTGACGGGCGGCTGTCCGCCGAGGTCGCAGGAGAGAGGGTACGTGCCGCGATGAACGGTGCTCCCCAGGTCTTTGAATGGCAGCCGCTGCGCGCGGACGGGAGTCTGTTCGATGTTGAGGTGACACTGAGCCGGCTCGAACTGGGCGGAAAATTGTGCCTGCAGGCCATCGTGCGCGACATTACCGCACGAAAGCAACTGGAGGAGGAACGCCTCAAAACCCAGAAGCTCGAGTCCATCGGCACGCTGGCCGGCGGCATCGCCCACGACTTCAACAATCTCCTCCAGGGCATCTTCGGCTATATCTCCATGGCGAAACTGACGATCGACCAGCGCGAAAGATCTCTTGCCATGCTGGAACAGGCCGAGAAGGCCCTGCACCAGTCGGTGAACCTCACTTCGCAGCTGCTGACGTTCTCCAAGGGCGGCAAGCCGATAAAAAAGGTCATCGATCTCCGTCCCGTGATAGACAACGCGGTGAAGTTCGGGCTGAGCGGCTCGCGGGTGAACTACGATCTTTCGTTCGCAGCGGACCTGAGCGCGGTCAACGCGGACGAAGGGCAGATCGTGCAGGTGGTCCAGAACATCGTGATGAATGCCGAGCAGGCGATGCCCGAGGGCGGGACCATCCTGATCGCGGTCAAGAACGTTACCGCGCCGGGGCAGGCGGTCCCGGCCGGCCTTCCCGATGGGGACTACGTGGCCGTTGCGGTCCAGGACAGCGGAGTGGGTATTCCCGAGCAGTATCTGACGAAGATCTTCGACCCCTATTTTTCGACCAAGGAAAAAGGGAGCGGGCTGGGGCTTGCCACTTCCTATTCCATCGTCAAGAACCACGAAGGCATGATCGATGTCGCATCCGTGCTGGGAAAAGGGTCGATCTTCACCGTCTACCTTCCCGCGACCTACGCTGCGCTGGATACTGTTGGTGCGTCCGTGTCACCGGGATGCGTAACCGGACGGTCGTGCCGGGTCCTGGTGATGGACGACGAACCGATCGTTCGCGTTGTGGCGGGAGAACTTCTGCGGGAACTGGGGCACGAGGCGGAGTTCGCGGAGCACGGCACTGCAGCCATCGAGAAGTTTATCCAGGCGAAAGCGGTGGGCAGGCCCTTTGATGTGGTCATCCTGGACCTGACCATTCGCGGCGGCATGGGCGGAGAAGAGGCCTTGAGGAAGTTGCTGGAGATGGATCCCGGCGTGAAGGCCGTGGTTTCCAGCGGCTATTCCGACGACGAGGTCGTGGCCACCCATAAGCAGCACGGTTTTCGCGCTTTTTTGAAAAAACCCTACGATATGCAGGAACTTTCCAGGGTACTGAACGAGGTGATGGCGTGATGTTCGATGCCGGAATCAAGGGCCGGAACGATACCGGTCATCGGGGAGAATGGTACGTATGAAACAAACCAGGAGTGTTCTCATTGCAGTGGCCGTCATGGCCGCATTCGCATCTGCGGCCGCGGCGCAAGTGGCGATCGAACCCGAGGGAATGATGGCGACCGTGAAGTACTTGTCGGGCGCGGAGTTCATGGGCCGGGAGGTCGGCATGCCGGAGCTGGACAAGGCCGCGGCCTACATCGCGTCGCGGTTCGAGGCGGTCGGCCTGCTGCCCGGCGGCTCGTCGAACGGCGGCTGGTTCCAGGAATGGACCGATCCCGAGAGCAGGAAAAAGATGCGCAACGTGGTGGGGATCCTCCCGGGCAGGAATCCGGAACTGTCGCGGGAGAGCGTGGTCATCGGCGCGCACTATGATCATCTTGGAACGAACGGCGTGACGAAAGAGAACGCGGGGAAGGTGCATCCCGGTGCCGATGACAACGCAAGCGGCGTAGCCGTGCTCCTCGAACTTGCTTCGCGGCTGCCGCTGGTCGCCAATATGGAGCGGTCCGTGGTGTTCATTGCCTTTACCGGCGAGGAAGAGGGCAGGAAAGGTTCGCGCTATTATGTCCGCAACGAGAAGCGGTATCCCGCCTCGAAGTCCATCGCCATGATCAATCTCGACACCGTGGGACGGCTGGGGAGGGGCAAGTTGATCGTCCTCGGCACCGGGTCGGCGAAGGAATGGTCGCCGTTCTTCAAAGAGCTCGCCAAATCCCTGGAAATAGAGATCACCGAGACATCCCAGGACCTCGATGCGAGCGATCATAAAAGCTTTCTGGAGGCCGGCGTGCCTGCGGTGCAGCTCTTTACCGGCCCTCACGCCGACTATCACCGTCCCACGGATACCGCGGACAAGATAGACGGCAAGGGGCTCGCGAAGGTCGCAACGGTTGCCCGCGCCGTCGCTTTCTATCTGGCGAACAGCCCGGAGCAGCTGACCGCGACCATGGCCGCGACCGTGCCGGGCGTACCCGCTCCCCGGACCGACCGGAAAGTGACGCTTGGCATCGTGCCGGACTTCACCTATAATGGACAGGGAGTGCGTCTCGGCGGGCTCGCGCCCGACGGCCCGGTGGAGAAGGCCGGCCTCCGGACGGGCGATGTGGTCATCCAGGCGGGGAGCGGTACCATCGCGGTCCTGCAGGACCTCTCCGACGTGCTGAAGACTAAACAACCCGGCGACAAGCTGCGTCTCCGATTCCTGCGATACGGGAAAGAGATGAACGCCGAGGTCGAGTTAAAAGAGCGATAGGGGTCGTCATAGAAGTTCAAAAAGGCATGCAACGCTGAACATGCTATGAATGAAACCTTGATCGACGCTGTAAGGACACAGAACGTACAGGGTGTTATCATAGGGATCCCAGCGAAAATCTGCGTTGAATAGCCATTTTGAGTAGAATTCAATTACGATTAGACGATCTCAATTTTTACGAATGGAGCGTGCTATGGACACCTTTCAGGGAGAAGGCAAACAGATCCGGTCGGCGATCGGGCTCGAATTGCTGGTTCGGGACGTAATGACCAGGGATGTCCTCGTTATTACCAAGTATGAGAACATAACGAAAGTGGCGAACATCCTGTCGGGAAAGAACATCAGCGGGCTTCCGGTGGTGGATAGCGACCGGAAGGTCCTGGGCATCGTTACCCAGGCGGACATACTGTCCATGTTGGGCGTGGGACGGGAACATACCTTCAAGGACCTTTTGAAATACATGCTGGGTGAGCGGCTTCCCGTGAGCAAAATGGGCGATATCGTCGGAGACATCATGACCACCGGAGCGATCACGATAAAACCCGACGCGAACATTGCAGATGCGGTGAAGTTGATGGATGAGAAAAAGATCAGAAGGCTGATCGTGACCGATGAACGCCAGGTGCTTCTCGGCATCATCACGCGGGCCGACATCCTGAAGGCGGTGATCAAGAAGTTGAAATGACGGGTATGTGCTAAACAACACGATATGCTATGGACGCTGCTACGCGGGTAATCGCGATCGATGTTGAAACGACCGGACTGTTGCCCCGGCGAGACCGGGTTATCGAGGTCGGCGCTGTCGCGCTTCAAGGCGGGATCATTGTCGAAGAATTTCACAGCCTGATAAACGCCGGAGCGCGCATTACCTTCGCCGCGCAGCGGATCCACGGGATAACGAGCGATATGCTCGCCGGCCAGCCGGCGCCCGACGAGGTCTTCCCGAAGCTCCATGAGTTTATCGGCGGCAGCATCCTCATCGCCCACAACGCGCCGTTCGACATGCAGTTCCTGCGCGCTGAATTCAGCCGCCTCGGCGGGAGCCTTTCCAGGAAACACATATGCACCCTGGCATTGAGCAGGCGGCGCTTCCCCGGTCTCCCGGACCATAGTCTCGAAACGGTCTACCGGCACTTATTCGGCGGGATGCCTGAGCAGACAAGGCGTCACCGCGCTCTGGACGACGCGAGGATGGCGGCAAGGATATGGATGGAGATGACACGGTCATGATCATACCTGTTTACCCGTTTGAGTAGTATTAACCTCGGACCAATACTGCAAGAATGCACGTTCTCTGAAATAGGAAAGAAATAAGCTGCAACACGGCATCGCCAGGGAGATAAAGGCCGATGGGAGATCGTCTCAATTACGAACGGTTTCTGTGGTTTCATGGTCGGGTGAAGGCCCGGACCTATCCCAACGCCAGCCGGCTTGCCGATCGATTCGAACTATCCTGCCGCACGGCGCAGCGCGACATAGAGTTCATGCGCGACCGGCTTCGCGCACCCCTTGCCTACTCCCACGAACGAAAAGGCTACACCTACACGGACCGGAGCTTTGAACTGCCGGGATTGTGGCTGACCGAGGAGAATGTCGTTGCCGTGGCCCTGGCGGTGCGGCTGGCCTCTTCGGTCCCGGATGAAAGGATGAAGCAGGGACTCTGCTCTTTTCTCGACGCCCTGCTGGGCGGCAGCGGCAAGCGCGGGCTGTGCTCCGCCGATATATCCGAACTGATCTCCGTCAAGAACGTCGAATACTCGAAGGTCTCCTCGCCTCATTTTCCCGCACTAGCCGACGCGCTTCTCAAGGGCAATCCGCTCGAGATCACCTACCACTCTCCCCATAAGAATGAAACAACGATCAGGAACATTCGACCTTTGCACCTTCTCCTCTACATGGGAAGCTGGCACGTTATCGCGTACTGCGCGGTGAAAAAGGGCCTCCGGGACTTTGTTGTTTCTCGTATCCAGTCCGCGAAGCTCTCCACTGATCGTTTGGCTCTGCCGCGCACTCTTCCGTCAGTAAAGGATTATGTAAGGAAGAACTTCGGGATCATGCAGGGAAAGAACGGGACGCCGGTTACGCTAAGATTCGCGCCAGGCATTGCTCCCTGGGTGGCCGAGCAGGTGTGGCATCCGGCGCAGAAGACGGCCTTCGGCAGGGACGGAAGTCTTGTGCTCACGTTCCCGGTTGCGGATTTCCGGGAGGTGACACGCCGCATTCTGTTCTACGGCGCGGATGTGAAGGTGCTGTCCCCGAAAGCGCTTGCGAAGGAGCTGCGGAAAGAGATCGAGCGGATGGGGAAAGTGTATTAAATTCCACTGCGACAGAAATTGACGGGGTGGGGCTGGTAGATTGTTAATAGGCATAAATATCTGTAAAAGGAGGAACAGGCATGCAGTCACCAGAGCCGCTAAGAGAAAAACGTTTTGTACCAACGCCGGAAAAAGAGATGGATGACGACCGGAGGCTGCGTGTTCTGCTGAACAGGTTTTCCGATGAGAAGTTCTATCCCGGATCGGACGGTTATTATTGGTATGATTTGCTTGTGTACGACGAAGCTAAAGGACCGGACTCGGCGAGGCTTGTCACCGAAAAGACCCGGTACCGGGCTCTATCCGCCACGACAACGGGAGTGAACAGCCTGGTAAAGGGAGACGTCATCAACATTACGAACTTCTTCTCGAAGCTCTATGACGAGTATAAAGCCGCAACTGAGAAGAACAAGGACCTCCGCTCATTCATCGAAAGCAACCTGGGTATGTACGAGTGGTATCTCTGGGTCGAACTCATTCCAATACGCTATGTCCGCCGAGGCGACCATTTTACCAGCTATGGCGAACGCTATGATGTCCTCGGCGCGAAAGGCGACGAAATCCTGATGATCGAAAACGAAAAAGGCGAACAGAAGATCGTTACGGGGTTGTTGGTTTGTGACCAACAATCGTTTCAGCGGGCTGGCGAAGCGGCATGATCGATGGCTGCAAATACTTATGATTGAGCCCAATCTCAAAAGCTATTACCGGTATTGGGGCAAGGCGGAGAAGGACGGGGATGGCTATCATCTGCTGCCGTATCACTG
>Ga0334722_10005541_pt1 | contig 12710 bp, 16 predicted proteins | sample C3_bottom_MG_FD_207210 | JGI IMG/M metagenome (GOLD analysis project Ga0334722, IMG submission 207210) | Sediment microbial communities from Yellowstone Lake, YNP, Wyoming, USA - C3_bottom | ecosystem: Environmental > Aquatic > Freshwater > Lake > Sediment | place: USA: Wyoming | collected...
GGCGCCTGATCTGATGAAGCGTCCGCCTCGCCGGCCAGAGGCTCGGCTGCTGGACGGCGGACGATTACTGGCTATCGGCGGAGAGGGGTTGATGCTGGGGTTGATCGCGTTAGGAGCGTTCAGCTACAGCCTCTATGGTCTGCATCAAGAGCTCGATCAGGCCAGGACGGTGGCCTTCACTGTGATGGTGGTGGCGCAACTGGTGCATGTCTTCAACTGCCGGAGCGAACGGCTGTCGCTCTTTCAGCTGGGCGTCGGGACAAATCGCGCGCTGGTGTGGGCCTTCCTCCTCTCGCTTGTTGTGCAGGTGGCGGTGCTCACGGTTCCTGCGGCCGCGCCGATCTTCAAGGTCGCCTCGTTGCCGATCGAAGGCTGGGCGTTGATGGGAGCCATGGGCCTTCTTCCCTTCGTGATCATGGAATCGATCAAGCTGTTGAGACGACGATGAATGTGCTGGCGATCAATAGCGGAAGCTCCTCCCTGAAGTTCAAGGTCGTCGAGTTCGACGAATCTCCGAAGACAGCCGCCCGCTTCATCATGAGCAGTCGTTGTGAAGGGTTCGTAGAAGAAATCGGATTTGCGGCGAGGTTGCCCGTCACAGCCACGTATCCGCGCTTGCCGCAGACGCTTCATGAATAATACGGGCAGGCTGCCCCGAGAGGATTTCTCTTACGATGTCTCATACGTGGAGTTTTTGGAGCAGCCCATCGGCTGAGGCTCTTGAGCGCCTCGACTCAAGTTCCAAAGGACTCTCCGGCGATGAGGCGCGACGGCGTCATCTTCGCGACGCGCATCTCCTCTTAAAACCGAAGAGCCGGCTGTCCACCTACGAGCTGCTGTTTCGGCAATTCACCAGCCCAATCATCCTCATCCTCCTGGGGGCCGCGGGGCTGGCCTTCTTTCTGGCGGATCGGACCGACACGGCAATCATTCTCGCGATCGTGCTCGCCAGCGGCATGCTCGGGTTCTGGCAGGAACGGAGCGCGAATCAAGCAGTGGCCAGCCTGCTCGCGATCGTGCAGGTCAAAGCGGATGTGTGGCGCGACGGAAGCCCGGCCTCCGTGCCGGTTGAGGAGGTCGTGCCGGGCGATGTCGTCCTGCTCAGAGCGGGTGACACGGTTCCCGGCGATTGTCTCCTGCTTGAATCCAAAGACCTGTTCGTGGACGAGGCGACGCTCACGGGCGAGACCTATCCGGTCGAGAAAGTCTGCGGCGTTCTGCCGGCCGACATTCCTTTGGGTCGACGGACGAACAGTCTCTTTCTCGGGACCCATGTCGTCAGCGGAAACAGTACGGCGGTCGTGGTGCACATTGGGTCGGACACGGAATTCGGGAAGGTCTCTGGCCGATTACAATTCAGGCCGCCGGAGACGGAGTTCGAGCGAGGCATCAGGCAGTTCGGTTATCTGCTCCTGGAAGTGACCGTCGTGTTGGTGGTCGCCATCTTTGCGGTCAACGTGTATCTGGCCAGGCCCGTGCTCGAAGCCTTCCTCTTTTCCCTCGCCCTCGCGGTCGGCCTCACCCCTCAGCTGCTGCCGGCCATCATCAGCATCAATTTGGCCCATGGGGCCAAGCGCATGGCCCAGCAGAAAGTGATTGTGAAGCGATTGTCCTCGATCGAAAACTTCGGGAGCATGACCGTCTTCTGTTCGGACAAGACAGGGACACTGACCGAAGGGCTCGTCCGGCTGAAGGCTGCGTGCGATATCACGGGGAATCCGAGCGAACGGGTCCTCTTGCACGGCGCGCTCAATGCGAGTTTCGAAACCGGGTTTCATAACCCGATCGACGAAGCCATCCGTACCGCTCGCTCGTTCGATCTCTCCTCCTATCGGAAATTGGATGAAGAGCCCTATGATTTCGTCCGCAAACGGTTGTCTGTGTTAGTCGCGACGCCGACCACCCATCTCTTGGTCACCAAGGGAGCCCTGGCGAATATGCTGGCGGTCTGTTCAACCGCCGAGGCTGCGGACAGCACCTTGGTTGAGTTGGCTGCCGTGCGGGATGCCATCCTCTTGCAGATGGCGCAGTGGTCCTGCCAGGGATTGCGAGTACTCGGACTCGCCTCTCGCGAGATGGGTGCACGAGAGGGCGTGAGCAAGGACGATGAGGCGGACATGACGTTCTTGGGATTTCTGGTGTTCGAAGATCCCATCAAGGCCGATGTCCTGGAGACGATCGGCCGCCTTAGGGGCCTGGGCGTCACCTTGAAGATCGTGACCGGCGACAATCGTCTCGTCGCGGCTCACGTTGGACAGGCGATAGGCTTGTCGAATGGAAATCTGTTGACCGGCGAGGATTTGCGGCAGATGAGCGACGAAGCGCTGGTGTCGCGCGTGAATGACGTCCATGTGTTTGCCGAGGTCGAGCCGAATCAGAAAGAACGGATCATTCTGGCGTTGAAAAAGGCAGGCCACGTCGTAGGCTATGGGGGCGACGGCATCAACGATGCCTCGGCATTGCACGCGGCGGACGTCGGCGTGTCCGTCGAAAGCGCGGTGGACGTGGCCAAAGAAGCGGCGGATATCGTGTTGCTGGAGAGGGATCTTGGCATTCTTGTCGAAGGAGTGCAGGAAGGGCGGAGGACGTTTGCCAACACGTTGAAGTATGTCTTTATGGCGACCAGCGCGAACTTCGGCAACATGTTCAGCATGGCGGGGGCGTCGCTGTTTCTGTCATTTCTGCCCCTACTGCCCAAACAAATATTATTGACGAATCTTCTGACCGACATTCCGGAAATGACCATCGCCGGTGATCGCGTGGATGAGGAGCTGATCGATCGGCCCAGGCGGTGGAACATCGCCTTCATCCGGAAATTCATGCTCACGTTCGGTTTGGTGAGTTCCATATTCGATTATATTACGTTTGGTGTGCTGCTCTTGTTTCTCCACGCCGGTGTCGAGGAATTCAGGACCGGATGGTTTGTGGAGTCGGTGATCTCCGCCTCAGTCATCGTCCTGGTCGTGCGGAGTCGTCGGCCGTTCACTCAAAGCCGACCGAGCCGTGGCCTGCTGGTTGCAACGCTCGCGGTCGTAGGGCTGACGCTTCTGTTGCCCTATACGCCGCTGCGCGGGCCGCTGGGGTTCGTGCCATTGCCGCCGCTGTTCCTGGCGGCCTTGCTCTGCATCGTCGCTGGATATGTCGTTGCGGCTGAAGCGGCGAAGAAAGTCTTTTACCGGCATGTCCACTATTGACGAGGGCTGGCGCTGCTACTACCCTTCGATGGTCAGCTGATCTGTGTTTACACAAGGGAGGATCACGATGAAGACGCGCATAGTTCTCATGGCCTTATGTCTTGGTGCCGGTTTATGGGTGAGTTGTCATCCGGTTCCACAGGTGGCTGAAGGTCCAAGAGGGACTGACGGTCTCAATCCAGGCCAGGTGATCTTTCAGAAACACTGTGCTGCCTGTCATGGGCCAACCGGAAAAGGCGATGGTTATACGACGTTCAATCCGCCGGTTGCGGATCTCACGTCGGCGAAGGTGTACACGCAACTTGCCCCCCAGCTTATTCGCACGGTGCACAAGGGACGGACCAACACTGCGATGGGAAAATGGGAGAATGTCCTATCCGATCAGGATATCGAGGATGTGGTCGCCTATCTTCGCAGCCTGAGGGACTAGCAGGCATTATTCATGATGGTTCGTCGTCCCCCACCCCGCCCTCCCCCATAATATGGGGGAGGGATGGGTGGTGGACCGAGACCGGCGCTTCCAGAACGGGGACAGCACCAGGCAGAAGAGTGCCAGTCCCCAACAGCACGTCGAGGGTCCGAGGGGCGAGCCCGCCGGCTGAAGGCTTGTCGCAGCAGCGGATCGACGATTGCAGCAGAAGCGTTCATGAATAATGAGGGCTAGCAGGCTGCATGGGTTTTGTCGGATTGATGAAGTTCGCCTGTTTCGTCATAGGCGTGGGACAGATGAAGAGCGCAGTAGCCGCGAGGGCGTGATGGCCACCATCGACCGCATGCCGCAACCCGGCGACACGGGCCTCTACCTGAAGCAGCAACTCAAGGACAAGCTGATCGAGCACAAGCAGTACATCGACAAACACGGTCAAGACCTGCCAGAAATCAGGAACTGGAAGTGGAGTCGGGATGGCAGGTAGAAAGGGAAAGTGATGGCGGGAAAGGCGTATGTCTAAATAAACTGATGGTGTATCAGCGAGAGCAAATATGAAATACAAAACCAGTCCTTTGAACGTCGGCGCGGTGATCTCGGTGCGCGGCAGCGTCGTAGATGTACGGTTCGATGCACATTTACCACCCATCTATTCGTTGCTGCACGCAAAGGAGGGGGAAATTGCCATCGAAGTGTTAGCTCAACTCGATGCACATCGCGTGCGCGGGATTGCGCTGACCCCGACCGAAGGCCTCGCGCGTGGCATGGTGGTGGAAGACACCGGCGGGCCGTTGCAGGCGCCGGTCGGCAAGGAAGTTCTTTCGCGCATGTTCGACGTGTTCGGAAACGCCATCGACCGCCTGCCGGCGCCGTCGAATGTCCAATGGCGCACAGTCCATCGCGCTCCGCCGGCGTTAGCAAGGCGTTCCACCAAATCCGAGCTCTTCGAGACAGGTATTAAGGTCATCGATGTGCTTATGCCACTGGAGCGCGGCGGCAAAGCGGGCCTGTTTGGCGGGGCGGGCGTGGGTAAGACGGTGTTGCTCAGCGAGATGATTCACAACATGGTCGGGCAACACGAAGGCGTGAGTATTTTTTGCGGCATCGGCGAACGCTGCCGCGAAGGGGAGGAGCTCTACCGCGACATGAATGCGGCGGGCGTGCTGCGGAATATGGTGATGGTGTTCGGCCAAATGAACGAACCCCCGGGCGCCCGTTTCCGCGTCGGTCATGCAGCGCTGACGATGGCCGAGTATTTTCGCGATGATGAGCATCGCGATGTGCTGCTGCTCATCGATAATATTTTTCGTTTCATCCAGGCTGGCATGGAGGTATCCGGCTTGATGGGGCAGATGCCGTCGCGCTTGGGTTATCAGCCGACCATGGGCACCGAGTTGTCGCAATTGGAAGAGCGCATCGCTAATACCGATACCGGCGCGATTACCTCGATCCAAGCGGTGTATGTGCCGGCGGACGATTTCACCGATCCGGCAGCGGTGCATACCTTCTCGCATCTTTCTGCGTCCATCGTGCTGTCGCGCAAACGGGCGAGTGAGGGGCTATATCCCGCCATCGACCCGTTACAGTCCAGTTCCAAAATGGCTACGCCCGGCATCATCGGCGAGCGGCATTATGCCCTCGCGCAGGACATCCGGCGGACGCTCGCGCAATATGCAGAACTCAAGGACATCATCGCGATGCTGGGCTTGGAACAACTGTCTCCGGAGGACCGCAACGTAGTCGCGCGAGCCCGACGTTTGGAGCGTTTTCTCACCCAGCCGTTTTTCGCCACCGAGCAGTTTAGCGGTATCAAGGGAAAGCTCGTCAGCCTCAAGGATGCGCTGGACGGCTGTGAGCGCATTTTGCGTGACGAGTTCAAAGACATCCCGGAGAGTGCGCTGTACATGATCGGGGCTATTGACGAAGCAAAGGCAAAAGCCAAACCCGAGCCCAAACCTCAGCCGGAAGTGGGACATGCAACCAGCACGCATGAATCTTAAGATTCTCCTGCCCTTTAAAATCTTCGCCGAGAAGACCGGCGTATTGCGCATCGTCACAGGAACTCGCGAAGGCTCGTTTGGACTCTTGCCCCACCGGCTTGACTGCGCAGCGGCGCTCGCGCCGGGTATACTGGTTTTCGAGACCGAAGCGGAAGGTGAAGTATGCATGGCCGTCGATGAAGGCGTCCTGGTCAAAATCGGCGCAGACGTGCTGGTCTCCGTGCGCAACGCGATTGGGGGAATGGAACTCGATAAACTGCATGAGGCGGTAGAGCGGGAATTTCTGAATCTGGACGAGCAGGAGAAGAGCGTGCGTTCGGTGCTGGCGAAATTGGAGAGCGGGTTTATTCGTCGTTTCGCAGCGTTTCATCATGAGTGAAGAGCCGGAAGAAAAATCTGCGGCGGGCGCGACGGAATTCAGCCACCAGGTAGGCACGAAAGCGGCGCGCAAGCTCAAGGCGCAACGTCATGTCACGCAGACCGTCTGGTCCGGCTTGGGCATGATGGGCATGGTGGGCTGGTCGGTGGCGGTGCCGACGCTGCTAGGCGCGGCACTCGGGATTTGGCTAGACAAGCACCATCCGTGGAGCCATTCCTGGACACTCATGCTGCTGGCCATCGGTTTGGGCCTCGGTTGCGTTATTGCGTGGCATTGGGTGGCCAAGGAAAGCAGGGAAATACGTGAGCAAGAGGAGCATAACCATGAATGAACCGTTGAGTCTGGCGGCCGCCTTGGTTACGGGCGTGTTGCTCGGAGCGATTTTTCTCGGCGGTCTTTGGTGGACGGTGTGTCAGGGCCTTTCGTCCAAACGGGTGGCGCTTTGGTTTCTCGGCAGCCTGCTGCTACGCATGGGCGTTGTCCTGGCTGGATTTTACTTGGTCTCGGGTGGTCATTGGGAGCAGCTGCTGCTGTGTCTCCTTGGATTTGTCATGGCCCGCCTCGTCGTGACGTGGCTGATGCAGCCGTCGGGAGAAAACCGCCCTCCGCAGGCACTGGAGGGGAGTCATGCACCTTAGCCCCGACGAGATCATTTTCTGGCAACAGGGATTTCTCAAACTCAACGCTACGATCGCCTTCACGTGGGGACTGATGTTCGTGTTGGTGGCCGGATCAATACTAGTGACGCGCAACCTTTCCACGGGTCTCCGACGTTCCCGCTGGCAGAATCTCCTGGAAATCGTCGTCAGTGCCATCAAAGAGCAAATCGCAGAGGTCGGCCTGCATCAGCCGGAGAAATATCTCGGATTTCTGGGTACTTTGTTCCTGTTTGTCGCAATCGCGAGCGTCTTCACCATTGTTCCCGGCTATCAGCCACCGACCGGTTCGCTCTCGACCACCGTAGCGCTGGCGATTTGTGTATTTGTGGCTGTGCCGCTATTCGGCATCGAGGATCGCGGGCTGGGCGGATATCTCAGAGTCTACTTGAAACCGACGTTTATCATGTTGCCGTTCAACATTATCAGCGAACTCTCGCGCACCTTGGCCCTGGCCGTCCGTCTGTTCGGCAATATGATGAGCGGGACGATGATTCTCGCCATTTTGCTGACCATCACGCCCTTCATCTTTCCAATCGCCATGAGTGTGTTGGGACTGCTGACCGGCATGGTGCAAGCTTATATTTTTAGCATCTTGGCCACGGTGTATATCGCGGCCGCCACGCGTGCGCGCAAGCCGGAGCTAGGGCTCGAGCCCGAGGACTGAAACCACTACGCCAACCACGAAAGGACATACTATGGATAGCATGACGCTCATCGCAATTGCCTCAATCATCACCGCCGGCCTCACGATCGCCCTGGGGAGTATCGGACCTGCGCTCGGCGAAGGGCGTGCCGTCGCCACGGCATTGTCTTCGCTGGCGCAGCAACCCGATGCCGCAACGACGATCACACGCACCTTGTTTGTGGGCCTCGCAATGATCGAGTCCATAGCGATCTACTGCTTCGTGGTCTCGATGATTCTCATTTTTGCCAATCCGTTCTGGAGTTACGTCATCGTCCATGCGACGGGAAAGTGAGTCATGCTGATCGACTGGTTTACCGTCATCGCGCAAGTCGTCAACTTCCTTATTCTGGTGTGGTTGCTGAAGCGCTTCCTATACCGACCCATTCTCAATGCCATCGACGCGCGGGAGAAGCGGATCGCCACGGAACTCGCGGACGCGGACGCGAAAAAGGCAGAAGCCATCAAGGAGCGTGACGAGTTCCAGCACAAGAACGAAGAGCTCGACCAGCAGCGCGCCGCACTCTTGAGCAAGGCGACGGACGAGGCGAAAGCCGAACGTCAGCGGCTCCTCGACGAAGCGCGGCAGGCGGCTGATGCGTTGAGTGCCACGCGCCAGGAAACGCTGAGAAACGACGCCCATAACCTCAATCACGCCATCAGTCGCCGGACCCAGCAGGAAGTGTTTGCCATCGCGCGAAAGGCGTTGACGGATCTCGCCACGACGAGTCTGGAAGAGCGCCTGGGCGAGGTGTTCATTCGCCGCTTGCGGGAGATGGACGGCAAGGCGAAAGCAGGCTTCTCCGCGGCGCTCAAGACAGCGGCTCACCCCGCGCTCGTGCGCAGCGCGTTTGACTTGCCTGCGGAGCAACGCGCGGTGATACAACAGGCGCTCAACGAAACCTTCTCGGCTGAAATCCACGTCCGCTTCGAGACCGCGCCTGACTTGATTGGCGGAATCGAACTCACCACGAATGGACAAAAGGTGGCTTGGAGCATCGCAGATTACCTCACGTTCCTAGAAAAGGGCGTCAGCGAACTGCTGAAAGGGAAGGACAAACCTGAAGCCAAAGCCGCGTCTCAACCTGAAGAACCTACACCCGAAACAAAGAGCCAATGAACACGGACCCTAAAAGCCTCCAGCAGGTGTTCGACAGCGCATTCGAGGGAATGCGGCACGCGAGGGAAACCTTTACGCCACAACTCGCGCCCCGAGAGGTGGGCACGATCACCAGCATCGCCACGGGCATCGCAAAAGTCTCAGGCCTCCCCGGCGTGGGTTTTGAGGAGGTGCTGAGGTTTGCCGAAGATGTGTATGGCATCGCATTCAACGTCGATGAAGACGAAATCGGCGTGGTTCTGCTGGGCGACTACTGGCAGTTGCATGCGGGCGATGAAGTCGAACGCAGGGGGCACGTGATGGACGTGCCGGTGGGAAACGCCTTGATCGGACGCATTATTAATCCATTGGGCCGGCCTCTGGACGGCAATGGCCCGGTGGTTACCAGCGGGCGTCTACCTATCGAACGCACTGCACCGCACATCATGGACCGCGCTCCCGTCACCGTACCGTTGCAAACCGGTATCAAGGTTATTGATGCGCTCATCCCCATCGGGCGCGGCCAGCGCGAACTGATCGTCGGCGACCGACAGACGGGCAAGACCACGATCGCGCTCGATACGATTCTCAATCAACGCGACCAAAATGTGCTCTGCGTATATTGTGCCATTGGCCAGCGCGCATCCGGTGTGGCCAAAGTGGTCGCTGCCCTGCACGAAAAGGGCGCGATGGATTACACCATTGTAGTCGTAACCGAAGGCAGCGATCCACCCGGCCTCGCCTACATCGCTCCGTACGCCGCGACCAGCATCGCGGAGCATTTCACGGCGCAAGGCCGCGACGTGCTGGTTGTGTACGACGACCTTACGCATCATGCGCGCGCCTATCGCGAGCTGTCTTTGCTGCTGCGTCGCCCGCCAGGCCGAGAGGCTTTTCCCGGCGACATCTTCTACCTCCACGCGCGGCTGCTGGAGCGCGCAACGCACTTGCGCCCGGAACTCGGTGGCGGATCACTGACTGCGCTGCCTATTATCGAAACTGAAGCGCAGGACATTTCCGCCTACATTCCGACCAACCTCATTTCCATCACGGACGGGCAGATTTACCTCTCGCCGGCGTTGTTCGAATTAGGCGTGCTGCCTGCGGTCGATGTCGGCAAATCCGTCTCGCGCGTCGGCGGCAAGGCGCAACGCGCGGCCTACCGTGCCGTGGCGGGCGATCTGAAGCTCGCCTACGCGCAGTTCGAGGAGCTCGAGACCTTTGCGAGGTTCGGCGCCCGGCTGGATGAAAATACACGCAAGATCATCGACCACGGGCGGCGAATTCGCGCCTGCCTCAAGCAGCCGGAATTCGCGCCGGTGTCCGTGGCCGCACAAATCACTGTGTTGCTGGCGTTGACCGCGGAACTCTTCGACCGCGTGCCGCTTGACCAGATGACGGCCGCTGAACGCGTTCTGCGCGAGGCGGCGGTGCACATCCCGGCGGAGGTATGCGCGCGATTCGAGACCGCCGACAAGTTGAGCGAGGAGGATCGCACTACGATCATTGAAATCGCCCGCCATTCACTCATCCATTTCCATTTTACACCGGGATCAAAACCTGAACCCAAAGGCGAACCCACGTCTGATGTGCACGCCAAATTGAAGCCCGAGCCGGCGACTACACCGAAGCCAAAGGCAGAGGCCGAGGAGAAGTCATGAGCGATACGACGGCGAGCTTACGGCGGAAGATCAGCAGTGCTGGCGATCTCCAATCCGTCGTTCGCACAATGAAAGCCCTGGCCGCTTCGAGTATCGGCCAATACGAGCAATCAGTGCGCGCGTTGGCCGACTACTGTCGGACTGTGGAGCTGGGTTTGAGCATTTGTTTTCGGAAAAGTGCATCAGCTGCGCTGTTGGCAGAAGGTAAGGGACGCACCGATGAGGCCTCCGTTGGTGCGGTTGTATTCGGTTCCGATCAGGGGCTGGTGGGACAGTTCAATGACGTGGTGGCCGATTTTGCGGTGAAAACCCTGGCCGCTCTTCCCGGCAAACATCAGATTTGGGCGGTCGGCGAACGCGTGCACGGGCGCCTGTCGGACGCGGGATTGCCGCTGGTCGGACTCTTCGCTGTGCCGAATTCCGTCAAGGCCATCACCCCGCTCGTCGGGCAGATTCTCGTCGAGAGCGAGACCCGCCACAGCCAGGGTGACGTCACCGAACTCCATCTCTTCTACAATCGTCCCACCGCCGGGGCAGTGTATGTGCCCGTCAGTCAGCGATTGCTACCGCTGGACGAGACCTGGCGACGCAAGCTGGCTGAATTTCCTTGGCCGACGGGAAACTTGCCTGAGGTCATGGGTGATGGCACCACGACCTTGCGGGCGCTCATCCGCGAATATCTTTTCGTCTCGCTCTTCCGGGCCTGCGCCGAATCCCTCGCGAGCGAGAGCGCGAGCCGCCTCGCGGCAATGCAACGCGCTGACAATAATATCGACGAATTACTGGAGCACCTCAACGGGACATTCCATCGTTTGCGCCAGAGTGGCATCGACGAGGAACTGTTCGACGTCATCTCCGGTTTCGAGGCGCTTACAAAAGGGAAGATGCCTCGGAGCGCGGAGGGATTGAGCAGGGTCAAATCATGAAGATGAAAATCAATTCCGATGATTTCCTTGTGCCGGCGGGGAAGGAGGTCAACCCCAACTGGTGGCCGACGTCCCAAGCGTGGCTCACGCTCCCAACTCGGGCCATGTGGTTTTCCAGCAAGACTGTGCCGCCTGTCATGGGCCAACCGGAAAAGGCGATGGCTATACGACGTTCAATCCGCCGGTTGCGGATCTCACGTCGGCGAAGGTGTACACGCAACTTGCTCCCCAGCTTATTCGCACGGTGCACAAGGGACGGACCAACACTGCGATGGGAAAATGGGAGAATGTCCTATCCGATCAGGATATCGAGGATGTGGTCGCCTATATTCGCAGCCTGAGGGATTAGCCCGCATTATTCATGAACACTTCTGCTGCAATCGCCGATCCGCTGCTACGACGAGCCTTCGGCCAGCGGGCTCGCCCCTCGAACCCTCAACGTACTGCACGAGTATGCATCGGGTCCTCACAGCTCCGCGCGCCGGTCTCGCGACGCGGCTCAGCGATTTCGCGACGAACCGTCATGAATAATGCGGGCTAGGAGCCTGTCCAATTACAATTCGCTCTTAAAGGCCGGGCCGCAGGGAGGAGGGAGTCGGTGGCAGTCTTAGACTTTGGAACTGGAGTCTGGGCCCAATCCTAAAAGTTTTCGCCGCCTACCCCAAACAAAGCGGCCTGTCACCTTTTTCCTCCTGGTCGATGACAAGGCCTAGCCGTTTTTCGGATCGTTCTGCTACCTGGGAGCGCGAACGCGAATCTTGTGTTCGGTCGCCACGACAAAGCATTGCTTCCAGGCCTCAACGTTTTCAGTTTGAAATAGGCTTCGGACCCGCCTCACGAGCGCCTTGCGATCGGGGTCCCGCAAGCGCACGAGTAGAAGCCCTGGTGGGTGCCGGGTGCAAACCGGCGAACGTCAGAAAAGTCCAAATCCTGCGGGATGAAAAAGCGACCGGCTAATTGTGCCGCTTGCCAGACGTGGGCGTCATCCTGTCCAGCCAAGCCCTCCTGTGGAACGGTATCGGTCTCATGTCCCTGTTGGCTGAGAATAGGGGCGAGTCTGAGTGGAAGATTCTCGCCGAGCTTGATCTTCACTGAATGTCCGGCACGCTCTGGACCGGCATGTCTTCCTCGGCGGAAGCGGCGGCGAAGGCGATCACGGCGCGGATATCCTCTTCCTTGAGCGTGGGAAAGTCTTCAAGGATTTCCTCTGTCTTCGCGCCCTCCGTGAGGCTCGTCAAGACCGTCCGCACAGTCACCCTCGTGCCTTTGATCACCGGTTCCCCGTCGCAGACCTTCGGGTCGCGCACGATGTACTGTGATAGTCCATACTGTTTCTCCTCATCCAAAAGCATTCCCAGCATGTTCCCAAGGTTCGCCCTGGATTGCAACACCTGTTCTGACACCGCAACCGGCATAAAGGTTAAATCCTTGTGTAGGGGCGTATGGGAGATGCCATCATGGTCCCGCATCGTCTTCCTCCCCTCGCCCCCCGCTCTCCGTGACAATCCATCAGGGCGCGACTATACTCCTGCTGAATGAGCGACTGGCGCGGCGAACTGCTGAAGGACTTCAACCAATGAAGGAGGCTGCCTCGCTATGCTGCCATGGCAGGCCGCAGTGGACTTGTTTGTTCGGTAGGCGACTGGTCCATGCGCCGTTAGGATTTTAGACAGGAGGTCAAGA